>Ga0105048_10000238_pt1 | contig 79825 bp, 71 predicted proteins | sample MAT05_FD_78382 | JGI IMG/M metagenome (GOLD analysis project Ga0105048, IMG submission 78382) | Freshwater microbial communities from Lake Fryxell liftoff mats and glacier meltwater in Antarctica - MAT-05 | ecosystem: Environmental > Aquatic > Freshwater > Ice > Liftoff microbial mat | place...
CCAATATTCTGTTTCTGAAATTTTTTCGGTGCTTATAGCCCACTGCACGGGATCAGCCACTTTCGAATAATCGATGCCTGTATTTGTTGCTCCGATGGTGCCTTCTAATGTAAAGGAAAAATCTTTGCTGAAAGCACTGCATTGTCTATCATCGCACGACATGTAATCTATATATCCTTTGATAGTGGCGTTGCCAGAAATTTTTACTTTTTGACGCAGTGTAACGCGTTTATGATAGAATTTAATTACTTGATCGTTAAAAAGTGGTTCAACCGCTTCTTCCATCCGCCCCAATTCTTCTTGTTCGCCTACTAATTCAACTCCAGGAGGTAGTTCTTCAAAAACTAAAACTGTAGGCAAAGGACCTTTTTCAGGGACATCTTTGGAATAAATTTTCCATCCTTCGTCTATCGTGGCCTTAAATATCAGGATATACTCGTTAACGCCACTTTGTGAAGACGACATTTCCCATTTTACCGGTTCCAGTAATTGAGCATGTGCTTGTTGTGTAAAAAAGAGGACGAAAAATAGTTGGAACAAACGTTTACCCATCTGCGTAGCAATTTAGATTGCAAATTTAACGATTTAACATTGAGCTTAGCATTATTGCTTGCTCCAATGACAAAAATGTGACTGTCAAAAAATATTAACGTGCAGTTGTTGCAGAAAGTGCCAAAAACGATTCGAAAATCATTCTGCCATCTGTATTGCCAAGAATTTCTTCTGAAGCGCGTTCTGGGTGAGGCATCATGCCAAAAACATTGCGTCCAGCATTGCAAACGCCAGCAATGTTATGCAACGAGCCGTTTGGATTTGAGGCGTCAGTAACATTGCCTTGCTCATCGCAATAACGGAAAATCACTTGTTTGTTATCTATAACTGCTTTTAGCGTTGATTCGTCAGCATAATAGCGGCCTTCACCATGAGCAATTGGTATTTTAAGTGCTTGTCCGCTAGGAATTGCTGCGTTAATGCGGCTTTCGTGATTATCAGCGGCTAGGAAAACGTTTTTACAAATAAACTGCTGATTGTTGTTTTCGAGCAAAACACCTGGTAACAATCCAGCTTCACATAAAATTTGAAAGCCGTTGCAAATTCCCCAAGCATATCCACCGGCATTACAATGCTTAATTACAGCCTGCATAATTGGTGAAAAACGGGCAATGGAGCCAGTTCTGAGCGCATCGCCATATGAAAATCCTCCTGGCAGCATAACACAATCATCGGTAGTTAATCCACCTAAATCGTGTTGCTTATGAAATAATTCAATCACCTCGCAATGCATTACATTACGTAAAACGTGAATAAGGTCCTGATCACAATTTGAGCCTGGAAAGGTTACAACGCCAAATTTCATATTACAAACAATTAAGATGCAAAGTTAATATATTGGAATATTAATGTAGTGCCAATTAGTGTCAAAAACATTAATTCAGCAGCTAGTCGGTTTTTAGAGTGATAAAAATAGTAGCTGATAAACAACGACACAGCTAATAGTACTGGGAATAAGGCGTATTCCTGCAAAGGATAATTAAGGAAACAACTAGCAATGGCAAAAACAAAAAGCCATACAAAAGCACCCAGATATTTTCGAACCTGAATAAGATTTACGGAAAACTTGTTACTTAAAAAGATGAGTGCTGTTATAAAAATTATTCCTATAATGCTAAGCTTTACTATTGTAATTACAGAGAATGATATTTCACTTATCAGTATGCCTTTCGGTAATACGAATTGTGCTTTTGCAAATTCTGGTAATAAATCGAACCAAAAAACTACAGTTCCAATAAGAAAATAACCTAATACAATCCCAACCATGTAAATAAAGAAATCGCGAAATGATGTGGAGCGCATTCTAAAAAGAGTAATAATACCAAAGAAGCAAAACACGATAGCTGGGAAATATAAAAGTGACATTAAGCTGCTCATTAATCCAACATCGAAGTAAGCCATGTCGGCCTTTGTTTTATTATAAATACTAAATGTTTTAAATAATATCCAAACTAATAATATTCCACATAAAATTTCAGGGGAACTAAATAGTATAGCAGGGAAAATGCTGCAAATTGTAATAAATATTGCGGCTGGTATTAGCGATGGTTTTGTAATTATTTTAAACTGCTGCATTAAAAAGCAAATTAAAATTCCTGTTACTACAATAATAGCAATATGCAATATTAATACTATATAAACAGGTAATTGAGGAAGTTGCAACCATTTATTAAAGATGATATTGCTGATATAACTATAAGTATGTAATTCAGCTGGCGCTGGATAAATTAACCATTTCAAATTTACCAATACAGCATATAATATTAGCAGTAAAAGCGTTAGTGGGTTAGATGATTGAAATATCCTCAGCACGACTTATTTTTGGAATTGTAGTTTAACGAACGAAAGGTTTTTTTTGTAAATGCTGGGGATTATTAATTCATTATAGCTCACTTGTGTTGCCGAAAGTGGCCTTACTTGCACTTCTTGTTGGTTGGCATTAAAAAGACTTTTCCTGTCTAAGGTTCCGTCTGCCATCATTTCGTATTGTAAAACATTTGAATTTTGTTCAACATCTTCATTAAATATAAAAGTAATTTTTTCTTTGCCGTTCATAATAGCATACGATGAATTTACACCTTTATCTTCGCGACTCACCTGTTTTTTACGTATTACATTATTCCAGGTAGGAATGCCGTTTGGCTGTATCGAAAAAAGTAAAATATCGTCGTACTCATAAAATTCAACTTGCCTGGTTGACGTTCTGTAGCCATAGTATGGGTCGTAGTTCGTATACTCGTAATTTTCGACCGTTTTATCATAGTATTCTGCTACCATTAATGCCCCGCCGTCAGCACGCGGTAAAATAGTGCCAATTTGATAGACTGGTAGATTTTTAATAGATTTTTCTTTAGTTAATCCTGCAATTTCATCCATCGTTTCCAATGGAAATAAGTAATTATAGTTAGTTGCAATTGCTCCAGAATTAACATCTATATGCAAATATTTATAACCTACCATATAATCTTTGTTATCATCTTTTAAAAAACAAATGGAAGTAATTTTATTAAAAGAATTATCCATGGCATAATTTATTTCATCGAGACAATACTCCTCGCCATTTATATCAGCCGATACCCAAGTATTTCCGTTTTTAGGAAATATAAATGTGTATTGCGTGGTAGTTTTATCTTTTTTACAATTGTAATCTTCGTTTTCAAATAAAAATACAGGTTGGCCTTCATCTGATATGGATTCTTTTACCAGCAGCGGGCTATAATTTTCAACTGGCAAGTTAATCTCATTTTTTTGTTGAATAAGACCATCTGCATTCATAACCATTAAGAACAATTTATCAATTCGGCCTATACTTAATTCATATTTGTAAATGAGGTAAAAAGGTGTAGTATTTGCCTTAGCTATTTTAAAATCAGAAAAATTGTCGCCAAGTTTCAATGAAGTTGAATCGAGTAAAACAGGGCTACCTTTCTTTTCAATTTCCTGATTATATCTTTGAACCGAGAGGAAGTTCATTTTATTATCTCGATGAGTATAAAAATGAAAAATATAATCGCCTGATTTATAAACATCGAGCGTTTCGTAATCTAAGTTTGGAATAGTGATTTCTTTCCTTCGTTTAAAACTCATTTGTTTGTCGTAAACATCAATTTCATCTTCAAATCGATATTTTTTGTAAATTAATACATCGCCATTTTTATTCTTGCCTAGAATGTTATAGCCAACCAGTTCGGTGCTTATTTTTTGAGGGTCAGAAATAAAAATCTGCTGAGCACCTAAAAAATAGGGCAACCATATTACAATAATCGTTAACAGCAGTTGGTTTCGGTTCACTTATAGTAATGCTTGAATTGTTAAAACAATGATGTTCAAAAATACACAAAAAACGGTTACAGCCACTGCGTTATTTTAGTTGAGTAGCATAAACACATGAAAAGAATGAATCTATTTTTTCTGTTTGGGGTCGAGTGCATCCCTCAAGCCTTCACCAATTAGATTGTAAACCGTTACGGTAATAAATATGGCTAAACCTGGAAAAATTACTAACCACCATGCGCTATACTTTTCTCTGCCATCGTTTACTAATGACCCCCAGGTTACTACATCAGCAGGAACACCAATGCCCAAGAACGATAAGCTTGATTCAATTAAAATTGCCGAAGCTATGCCAAATGCAATGGAAACTAATGCAGGTGCTATACCATTAGGAAGCGCATGTTTTAAAATAATTTTGTATTCTGAATATCCAAGTGCCCTTGCTGCTTGTATGTATTCCAAATTGCGCAAGCGTAAAAATTCAGCCCGGGTAAGGCGTGCAATACCAGTCCATGATGTTAAACCAATAATAATCATAATATTGGTTAACGAAGGTCTTGCAATAGCAGCAATGGTTAAAATTAAAATAAATGTTGGCATCGAATGAAAGATTTCTACTGTTCTCGAAACCATTGCATCAACCGGAATGTGGACTTGCTTTTTTAGATAGGGTAATTTGCCAACAAGTATACCTATCAACGAAAATAGGATGATGATACCTACTAATATGCCAATGCTCAAAAGCAATTGAATAATTATGGCGCTACTCGATGTTTTTAACGCATCTTGTAAATTAAATTGCCTTACTTGAAATGCATAAAACCAACCGATAATAATGCCAATTATTACAGTCCAAAATTTTCCTCTGCTGGTTGTTAATTTATTATCACCAAAATAGCCTGCTAATGCGCCTAATAATAATCCTATTATTGTAGCAATTGTCATTGAAATAAATCCAATGGTAAGTGATATGCGGGCTCCGTGAATTAATCCTGATAATAAATCTTCCCCTCTGCTTCCAGTGCCTAATTTATGACGAAATCTTACAGGCATTGGAACAATATTTCCTGTTGCATCTCTAAATTTTTGTTCTCCGCTTGGCGACTTGTAATCGCTATTTAATCTATCGCTTTTACCTGGTGTGTAAGGAACTGGCGCCCAAATTACCTTTTCAAATTGCATTTGTTTCCACTCTGTAATATCTAATTGTATTTTAGTGGTATCACCATTTGAATCGGTTAGGTAATAATTATTTTTAAAACTGAAGGCAGGAAAAAATGTTTCTCCTTTGTATTTGATATACAATGGCTTTTCATTTGCTAATATAGGCGCGCAAATGGCAACAAAAGCCAATATTACCAAAATATACAACGATACATAAGCAGGCTTGTTATGCTTAAATTGTTTATAAGCATATTGCCTGAAATTGAATCCTGTATGTTGGTTTTTTATGGGCATTTATTATTTTGATGAATAAGATATTCGAGGGTCAGCAATGGCATAAAAAATATCGGCTACTAAATATCCAATTAAAGTAAGTATACCTGTTAATGTGAAAACAACAATAATTACAGGGTAATCTTTAGTTAAAATAGCATGGAATATTTGCTGTCCCATTCCTGGAATAGTAAATATTGTTTCCAATATTACGGAGCCTCCTATTGCAAGTGGGAAAATATTAGAGAATATCGTTATAATTGGCAATAATGCATTCCGAAATGCGTGTTTGTAAACTACTTTTTGTTCTGAAAGTCCCTTTGAGCGTGCTGTTCGTATATAATCCTGTCCTATTACTTCTAGCATTGAAACGCGCGTAATTCTACTTAGGAAAGCAAGTTGCGCATAAGTGTAGGCTATGGTTGGAAGAACAAGATAGGGTAATTGCAATCTAATTGTTTCAAGCCAGCTGCTTCCTGCTGGAATACCAGTAATGGGTTGAATACCTGATGCGGGAAATAAATTCAGTGCTTCGGTGTTAGCAAAAGTCATTAATAAAATTGTTGCCACCCAAAAAGTTGGCATTGCATATAAAATAAAAAGAATAACTGATGAGGTTTTATCAAATACCGAATTTTTATTTGCTGCTGCTTTAATTCCAATGGGCAGACTAATAATATAAGCGAGCACAACCGACATTAAGGTAAAGAAAAGCGACCATCTTATTCGCTCGCCAATTACATTTCCAACAGGTAATTTAGTTTCATAGGAGTATCCAAAGTCACCTCTAATTAATCCGCGGCAGCGCGCACTTTCATCTCCATTGTTTCTTCCACCATCGCCAAATACCCAACGGTGATATTGATTGTATCCGTAAAAATGTATTGCAGGTATTAAAGTGCTGATTTTAGATGGTGAGGCAATTAAGGCTGCATATTTATTACTTGCATTTGAAATATCAATAGCCGCAGGAGAAAAATAGCTGAACGTTTTAACAAAGTAACTTAATTCAGCTATTTTATTTTGAATTTGTTTTTGGTCCCAAGCGTAAAGTAATACTGCAACATTTTGTTTCGCTTGGATAATTGTATCCAATACCTCGTTTTTACCATATTGGGCAAATTGAGTTGAATCGGGTTTTAAATTGTTTAATGCCTTTTGTAAATTGTGCAGCGCAATATTCCATTCCGAAATCGCTTCCCAATTACCGTGTGTATTAATTAATCGTTTAAGCGAATTGCGTTCGTTGTCGTCGTATACTTTATATAAAGTGTCTGGGATAGCAACATTGGTGATACTGAAATAAAACACCGGTAAATCGAGACCTAATTTTTTGCGCCAACGTTCTTTTTCCTTCGTTGCATTGCCTGATTGCGCATTTGTTTCACCACCGCTGTCTTGCGCAGTCACCATTCTATCGAGAGGATCACCAGGCGCATTAATGCTGATAACAAATGCAAGCAATGAAATAACTATAAGCGTAGGAATAAAAAATAATATACGCTTAAGTAGATATTTGCCCATTAGTTGTCAGTTTGCAAGGGTAAAAATACATCAAAGCAATTTGATTGCTCAAAAGCACTATTGCCCAACATGCGTATCTGCCTTAACAGTGCCACTTTGTGCACCATACAAAGATAACAAGCGCAAATTATTTAGCACATTACCAGGCCGGTCGAAGGTCATTATTTGATTGCCAAAACGCTTATGAATTATATTTTTTCGTGATGCTGAATATAAGAAGATATATGGTTGCTCGTCATAAATAATTTGTTGGAATCTTTTCGACATCGGAATACGCTTGGTGGCATCTAATGTATATTTGATAGAATCAATTAATGCATCGGTTGCACTATTGCCAAACCCAACATAGTTACTGCCACCAGATGCATAAGAACTAGTATGCCACAATTGAGTAAATTCTTCTGGTAACGAACCGCCCGACCAAGCGCTCATATACATATCGAAATCGTGTTTTTGTAATTGTTCTTTTAGTGTATTGCTTTCAATAGGAAGCGCAATTAAATCGACACCAGCTTTATATGCAGCTTCTTTAATTATTAAGGCTACATCATCCACGAATTTTTGACCTGCTTGATATTTAAATTCAATTTGCAATTGTGTTTTTACACCATCAATAACTTTGTCGCGAATATTATCACCATCTGTATCTTTCCATCCTGCTTCATCTAATAAAGTTCCTGCTTTAATAATATCGAAAGGTATTGCAGTTAAATCGGTATTAAATTCCGCTTTCAATGGCGAAATTGGACTAACTTGGCGTTTAGCATGTGTTAGTGTAATGGTTTGAATTAATTCGTCAACAGGAACAAGATATGCAATAGCGCGACGCACCTTAATATCATCAAAGAATTTTTTTCTAGTAACACCATCGGGTTTCATATTTAAGCCGATATAATTGTAGCTATAGTTATCGGTAAATTGAATGTTGTAATTTTTATTAAAATCAGGCTCTGCCATTAAATCTTTAGCTGTAGCGGTCGACAACCAAACAGAAGCATCAAATGTTTGTGCTCTAAATTCTAATTTTTGTGCATTCGGGTCGGATGTAATTTTAAAAATGATTTTTTCAGGAAATGAGGTTTCATATTCATTTGGATTACTAAGTTGCTGACTCCAGTGATTTTTTTTCTTTTCCAATATTAATGTTTGTCCTCTAGTCCAAGACACAACCTTATAAGGGCCTGAGCCATTTAATAAATTAATATCAGCACCATATTTAGGGTCATTAAATTCATTAGCCCAAGCTGTTAAATCACTATGTGTATCAGCTATAAAATTTGGGTCGTCAAATTGCTCAAAGGTGTATTTTGCCAAGGTGTTATTGGGGTCGAAAAACTTTCTTTCTATTATGGGATAATCGGTTAAAAATACAATGTTATTAATATGCTCGCGTTTCATTACAATTGTAAATTTATAAGGATTGTCGCCATACATTTTAACTGTTTTAATATTTTCGAAGTACGATTTAGTAATTGGATTACTTGTTAGCGGACACTTGCTTGCTTTGAATAAAAAAACAGCATCTTCAGCAGTTATATTTGAGCCGCCGCTCCATTTAGCGTCTTTGCGCAATATGTAAGTATATTCTAAATTATTGGCTGATATTTCAGGCATTGCTTCTGCTAAATCGGGGCAAACACCTAGGTTAATAATATCGCTTCTTAATATGAAATTTGCGGTGTATTGCATAATCCAAGTTCTGGTTGCAGTGCCACCATTGGTTGGATGTAGATTATCTGGATCGACTGGCCATTGATTTACAACAACATTTTCTTTGCTCCATTCTGGTAAAATAGTATCGCTATCTGCAAGTTTAATGTTTCGAATTACATCAGAAACACCCACGTTCTCAATACTACCTTCATTTTCATTATTTCCGCCGCATGAAGTTAAAAAAACAACAGATGCGCAAACAAATGCAGCGCTAAGCAAATATTTATTGTTCATATTACGTGTTTAAACTTCAAAGTAAGTAAATAATGTTGATTTTATTAAACCAAAAATCGTGTAAATTGTTATTAATTTATAATTTGTTAAATTTATCCAATGCAAAAAGTATTAATTTCAGGAGGGTCGGGACTAATTGGTAGTTCGCTAACAACATTATTGCAAAAAAACGGTCATGAAGTTGCATGGTTGAGTAGAAGCAACAAAGCACCGAAAGGGGTTACAGTTTTTAAGTGGGATGTAAATGCAGGAACCCTCGACAGCAATGCCATTGCTTGGGCCGATGTGCTGGTTCATTTGGCAGGTGAGGGAATTGCCGAAAAACGTTGGTCAAACGCACGAAAAAATGAAATAATTGATAGTAGAACTAAATCCGCTGCGATGCTGCTTGCTGCGATGCAACTTCACCCTGGGAAAATTCATACTGTTATTGCCGCTTCTGCAATTGGTTTTTATGGTGAAACAAATAGCGTTGCAGTTAAAGAAGACGCGGTGCCAGGCATTGGTTTTTTAAGTGAGTCGGTAAAATTATGGGAAGCAGCAACAGCTAAATTTGCCGAAACAGGTGCAAGATTGGTAACCGTTCGCATTGGCGTAGTGTTATCGTTGAAAGGTGGTGCATTAAAGGAAATTGTGCAAACAGCAGGTATTCGTGTTTTGCCGATTATGGGAAATGGAAAGCAATTGTATTCATGGATCCATATTGATGATGTTGTAAAAATTTTAACCTTCAGCATAGAAAATCCGTTATCGGGAACTTATAATGCTGTTGCACCAAATCCAGTTAACCAAAAAACAATTGTTGCACAATATAAAAATGCTATGCGTAAATGGTATCTATTAATGCCAGTTCCTGCTTTTGGGTTGCGTTTGGCATTAGGTGAAATGGCAGATGCAGTTTTATTCAACCAATACATCAGCGCAAGTAAAATACAAGCTGCTGGTTTTGAATTTCAATTTCCAACTATCGAGGCAGCCTTAACAGATTTAGTGAGTGCAAAATAATTTAATTGCCCTTATTAATTATCGTAAGGCGATTTTAATATGACTGCAAAATCGCAAGTAATAATTGTGTGATTAGAGATGATGCCGCGAATGCACGAATATGAGAAATCCCATTCGTGCATTTGTAGCAACTTTAAACCCAAATTTGAAGAAAAAGCGGTTTTTAGAATGAAGCAGCTAACTTTCGATTACAGCTGAAATTAATGTTGTGATTATCAACGAATTAAAATTTACATAGATATAATAGCAGCCAATTTACATCAATATGTTAATTGCTTGAAAACGTAGATATAGCTCCTGGGTATTAAATTTCAATATTACTATTGCTTATTTCAGGTTTAATTTACTGAAGATGGGAATAATTAATTACAAGTTGTGTTTAATTTCTCTGTGAAACGCTGTGGGCTAAGCGCACCATACAAACACATCGTTTGCATTTTTTTTTATTATGCGATTAGCTCACAGCGTTTCACAGCGGAAATGCACACAGCGTTTCACAGCGGTTTTTGGTTTTAAATTGCGATTGAAGATGCCAATTCAAAGTTAATTTACATAGGATATCATTTTTCTTTTAACCCAAATCTGAAGAAATAACGGTTTTTAGCATCAAGCAGCTAACCTTTTATTACAACAAAGAGTCAACGTTATAACTGCCAACAACTTATTATTTAGTTTGATGGATTTAATCTATACCAATATCACACTATCATTTATTTGTGGATGCTATTTTTGTTGCGCAAATCCGTTGAATGTTTTAATAAGCGTTACAAATTCATTTCTATATCCATTGGCATCTATACCTAATGCGCTATTGGCTAATTTTATTGCCTCGTCGTAAGTGGCATCACCTTTAAATTCAGAATCACGCAAAAGCATACCAAATTCTACAACGGCACTTGCAAATCGAAAATTGTCGGATGTGTTTGCAAACGGTGTTACATTTTTATAAAGTGATTTTTCAATTAACATACTGCTGCTACCTTCAGGTGTTTTATAACGCATTTTTAGCGACATAATTTCATCTGTATTATAGGCATCTGATTTAATAGTTGTTGTTTGATATTTTAAATCGCTGCTTGTTGAGCTTGAATTTATACCACTAGGTTGATATGCGCCTTTGCGCAATTTTATTTCATACATAGCCGTAACGCGATGCCCAGCGCCAAGTTCACCTGCGTCTTTTTTGTCATCATTAAAATCTTCTTTATTTAATTGGCGATTTTCATATCCAATTAGGCGATATGATTCTACTAAGGCTGGATTAAATTCTATTTGTATTTTCACATCTTTTGCTATCGTAAAAAGGGTGCCGCGCATATCTGTAGTAAATACTTTTTTTGCTTCTTTTTCACCATCAATATAGTAATAAGCGCCATTGCCATTGTCGGCCATTGTTTCCATTTTACTGTCTTTGTAATTTCCCATTCCAAAGCCACAAATAGTAATAAAAATACCTTTCTCGCGCTTTTCTTCTAGCAGCCTTGTCATTTCTGCATCGCTGCTTGCACCAACATTAAAATCGCCATCTGTGCACAAAATAACGCGATTGTTTCCGCCGATAATTAAATTTTTTGTGGCAATATCATAAGCCAATGCAATACCGGCGCCACCTGCTGTTGAGCCTCCTGCTTGTAAGTTGTTTAAGGCGGCTTTTATGGTAGCTTTTTTATTGCAAGATGTTGAAGGTAATACTTCGCCAGCAGCACCTGCATATACCACCAATGCAACTTTGTCTCGTTCATTTAAATTATCAACCAGGCTATTAAGCGAACTTATAACTAATGGCAATTTATTTTGGTCCGACATGCTTCCACTTACATCAATTAAAAAAACCAAATTAGATGCTTTTGCTTCATTATAATCAATGTTTTTACCTTGCAGACCTATCATAACAATTTTGCTTTCGGGGTTCCAGGCACATTCGCTCATTTCATAATTAATAGCAAATGGTTCATCACCTTTTGGCGCGGCATAAGTGTAATCGAAATAATTCAGCATTTCTTCAACACGTACCGCATCTTTTGGCGGTGTTTGTCCGTAATTAATCATGCGTCTAATATTTGAATATGAAGCGTTATCTACATCAATAGAAAAAGTAGATAGTGGATTGCCAATTACTTGCTTAAATGTATTTTCATTAATAGTATTATAGGCTTCCGTGTTGTGTTCGTAATCGTCATTTTTATAAAATTCTTCTGAATTATTACTACTAATTTTATATGCTGCTGCACGCGTGGTGTTGCTATTATAATCCTCATCCATCTCTTGGCCCTCCATAGTTATTAAATCAAATTCTTTATGCTCTCGAATTACAGGTTTGTCAGCAATAGTTATTGATTTGGTTATTGCTAATTGCACATCTAGTGTGCGCACCTCGCCTGCATTAATGGAGAAATCTATTGCCTTTTTGTCATAGCCCGAAGCATTAATTTGTAGTTTATAGTTTCCTGCTTCAAGGTTTTCAATTGCATAAAAACCGGTTTCATCTGTCTGAAACCATTTTTTTTCATCCAACGTAATTTTGGCATTAGTAACTGGTGTGCCAAATGTTACATCAGTAATATATCCTGATAGTTTTGCTGTTCCGGTAAATTGAATTGTTACATTGTTTTGTTTGCTTGCTGTGAGCATAATTCCCGACGCTATTAATAATAACATCAAGGATGGAAGTGCGAACTTCTGCATATATTTTACATTTAAAGGTGAAAAAGTTGATTAACTTCCTTTAGATGCATCGGCAAGCATAAATCCATAAATGGGTTTTTATTTAATAGTTATGTTTTGCAATATCACGACCATATCGCAAATAAAAACTGCCATCTAGTTGATGGCAGTTAAAATGGTAAATTATTCTTTAAGCTTTAGTTATTCCTGTTTAACTGGAACATAATCAATAAACACCAATGAGCCACCGCCAGTGTCTTTTGCTTTACGTGTAGTGTCAATGCCATCTTTAACAATGATGCGCACTTTAACATTTTCGCTTCCCTTAGCTAATAAAAACACAGGGTCACCAACAACATCTTCTACATAAACCTTGAAACTTCCTTCCATATTGTAAACATATTGATTCGTGCCATTTTGATCTTTATAAATTGCATCAAAAATGTCGCCTGTTACAATATATGTGATTTTATTGGTGTCAGGAAGGTCTTCCACATTATAGCAAGACGTGAACGTGATACTTAATGTGATTAAAATTACAGTTAGATTCTTCATACTTTGAACGTTAGCAGATAAAGGTAGTTATATTTTGAAATTAAAAGGTTGTACAAAAATATGTTTTTTGTGACAAGGTACTGTGGATAAAATTAAGTTTTTACGAATATGTAACTTATTCGCTCAGAACCCTTTGTTTTGCTTCGTTATAGCCGTTCCAGATGTTCATTAAAATATCTTTAGCTGGTAAGATATCCCTAATGGAAGCACTTACCTGTCCAATTTCTAGTTCACCTTCATCTAAATCACCTTCAAACATACCTTTTTTTGCCCTTCCACGGCCTAAAATATTTTTCAGCTCTTCGGCTTTAGCACATTGTGAATAGGCGCTTTCAACTTGCTTATAAAACTTATTTTTTATTAATCGAACGGGAGTAACTTCTTTAAGGGTAAGTATGGTGCTTCCTTCATCGGTTTGTGTAATTGCATGCTTAAAATTGATATGAGCACTGCTCTCAATACTGGCAGCAAATCGGCTTCCAACCTGCACTGCGTCGGCTCCTAAGGCCATACATGCTAACATGGCTCTTCCATCGGCAATTCCGCCTGCAGCAATTACGGGAATTGTGACAGCGTCGCAAACACTTGGAACAAGACAAAGAGTGGTTGTTTCCTCTCTTCCGTTATGGCCTCCTGCTTCAAATCCCTCGGCAACCACTGCATCAACACCAGCTTCTTGGCACTTAATAGCAAACTTTCTGCTACTCACTACATGCACTACAGTAATACCATGTTGCTTGAGTGTTGAGGTCCAAGTTTTGGGATTGCCCGCACTTGTAAAAACAATTTTTACATCCTCTTCAATAATAATTTGAATATGTTTGTCGATATCAGGATACAACAACGGAACATTAATACCAAAAGGTTTAATTGTTGCTGCCTTGCATTTTTTAATCTGCTCTCTTAATACTTCTGGATACATACTTCCGCTGCCAATTAATCCTAAACCACCAGCATTAGAAACGGCACTTGCTAATTCCCAACCACTGCACCAAACCATGCCAGCTTGTATTATTGGATATTGAATATTAAATAAGGAAGTAATACGATTTGCCATCAAAAATGTTTTTTAATGTTGCAAGAATAATCAGAAAAAATGGAAATATTTATTGTTAATCGAAACTCTGACTTAAATCAATTTCTGTATTATCACCAATATTTAAACTTTGGCTTAGCCCTTTAATAAAAGTATCGCTGCCAATTACAGAATCATGCAACACAACATCATCGATTGTGGCATCATTTCCAATAATAGAATTGCGTATTATCGAATAATTTACTGTGGTATTTTCGCCGAGTGTTACATAGGGTCCTATAATTGAATTTTTAATATCACAATTTGGAGCTATGCTTACAGGTTCAACAATTATGGTGTTCTGAAATGCTCTATGCTGCTCAGTTTCATGGTTTAATTTTTTTAGTAAAATAGCGTTGGTTTCCAACAAAATATCTTTTTTACCGCAGTCGTACCAGTTCTGAATTTTGAAACCCTGAAAATTAATTCCTTGTTGAATCATTAACATTAGTGCATCAGTAAGATGATATTCACCTTGTGTTTTAAACGCATGCTTTATTATTTGTTCTAAAGCTGCAAAAAGATGGTCTGTTTCTTTAATTTTATATAAGCCAACTAATGCCAAATTTGATTTCGGAATTGATGGTTTTTCAATTACACGTATAATATTAAAGGCTTCATCAACTTCTGCCACACCAAAATCGCGCGGGTCATCCACTTTTTTTAATCCCAATGCAGAGCCAGGCATTTTAATTACTGATTCAATATCCGCTTCAAAAATAGTATCTCCCAAAACAATAAAAATTGGCTCGCCTACAGTTATATATTCTTTAGTAAGATAAATTGCATGTCCTAATCCTTCCCTTTTGTTTTGTATCACAAATCTAGTAGATAAATCAGGGTAAGTTTCTCGAACAAATGCTTCTATTTTTTCGCCCAGATAACCAATCACAAAAATGAATTCTTTGCAGCCAGCCTTTACAAGTCGATCGATAATAAAACCTAATATCGGCTTACCCGCAACTGGTATGAGCGGTTTTGGCTGCGAATAAGTATGAGGACGCAAGCGTGTTCCCACACCTGCTACCGGAATAATCACTTTCATCTTGTAGTATTAAACAACAAAGGTAAAGGTTCCTGTAAAACTTTGGTTATCGACAGTTTTAGCGATTTTGTGACAAAAACTTAACAAATTAGCCATGAGGATGTAATTTTTATGCTTAAAATAACCTGTAATTTAAAATCTATCGTAAATTTATAGGTTCAAAGAAGTGCAACTAAATTATAACGTATTACACTAAAATATGAAAAAACGTTTACTCCTCCTAACCACAGTAGGGTTAATAGTTACTGTTACGGCCTTTTCACAGGTTGTTATTAATGAGTATTCTGCTGCGAACTTTAGCGATATTGCCGATAATTATGGCGAATTCGAAGATTGGATTGAGCTGTATAATGCTGGAGCTACCAGTGTCGACTTATCAGGATATCACCTTAGTGATAATGATACAGACCCTACTAAGTATGCCATACCTGCAGGTGTTAGCATTTCAGCGGGTGGATTCCTCCGCTTCTGGTGCTCAAATCGGTATACCGCCGTGGGAACTAACTATCACACCAATTTCAAACTAACACAAACTACCGGTTCAGAAGAAGTAGTTTTTGCTGATGCAGCTGGTGTGGCGATTGATGTGCAAGAAATTAATGATGCCAATCAAACAAACCACAGTTGGGGACGTTCACCAAATGGTGGCCTTGATTGGAGAATTTATACCGACCCAACTCCAAATACATCTAATACCACGCCTACTAAAATAGCCTATGCTAAGAAGCCAGATATGGAGCCTAATGCAGGCAATTTTGTTGGTTCAGTAACTGTTACTATTACTGTAGAAGAGCCAAACATGACTATCAGGTATACCACAAATGGTAATCTGCCAACAGCAGCTTCTACAATTTATGCAGGACCAATTACAATTTCGGAAACATCTGTTTTAAGAACTATTGCTTTTCCTTCTTCTACAGATACCTTGTTGTCGCTTTGTTCTACAAATACTTATTTTATTGACGAGAATACTTCAGTACCAATTATTTCAGTTGCAGGGGATGAAATTGACGATTTGTTAAATGCAATTGGTTGGGGATTAGAGCCCGTTGGTTCATTCGAATTGTTTGATAAAGATTATAATTTAATTGACGAAGCAGTTGGAACATACAATAAACATGGAAACGATTCATGGGCTTACGACCAGCGTGGATTCGATTACATTGTACGTGATCAATTTGGTTATGATAATGATATCGATCATGAGTTTTTTAGCGATGTTACAGATAGAACTGGTTACCAACGTTTGATTTCTAAAGCAGGTGCAAACGATAATTATCCATCATCTGATGGTGGTGCGCATGTGCGTGATGCATTTGTACATCATATAGCTCAACTCGATGATCATGAATTAGATGAACGTTCATCTTTCTTTAATATACTTTATGTAAATGGCGATTATTGGGGCGTTTACGATACACGTGAAAAAGCAGATGATGCTGATTACACAGATTATTACTACGACCAAGGTGAATATGAAATGGATTATATTAAATGTTGGGGTGGAACATGGGCAGAATACGGTACCATGGCTCCTTGGAGTCCGTTTGTAACTTTCGTAACTACAAACGACATGACCATAGCAGCGAACTATGATTATGTAACCGATAACTTAAACACACTTAGTTTAATTGATTATGTTTTAGTAAATACTTTTTCAGTTTGTTCCGACTGGCTGAATTGGAATACCGCATGGTGGAGAGGTTACGACCCATCAGGTAGCGCATTGAAATGGCGTTACGTTTTATGGGATCAAGATGCCACTTTTGGTCATTATATTAATTATACGGGTATTCCTGATGATTCACCAACTGCCGATCCATGTGATCCACTAACATTAGGTGGTGTTGACCCGAACGGACATATTGATATTGTGAATGCTTTAATGAATAATGAAGGTTTCCTTGATGATTATATCAATCGTTTTGCAGATATGATTAACACAACATTTGATTGTGAAGTTATTTTAGGTAGATTAGATAGTTTCCGCGCTGTAATTGACCCTGAAATGACACGTCATGTTAATCAATGGGGTGGAACTTACAGCGAATGGAGTACAAATTATGATGAACTACGCGCTTTTATTGAAGAGCGTTGCGCCTTTTTACCTAGTGGTATTGAAGATTGTTTTGATGTTGAAGCATTTGGCGTATTTGTTCAAATTGAGCCTGCTGGAAGTCCTAATAACGTTAAAGTAAATACTTTAATTCCTGCTTATTATCCGTTCCCTGCAACGTATTTTAGTGGAACAGATTTAGGATTTAAAGCAATTCCAGATGCAGCATATACTTTCGATCATTGGGAGTTTTTAAATCATACACCACTGCCAGGAATTACCGAAGATTCAGTTACTGTTTCTTTAACAATGGGCGATACTGTTACAGCTTGGTTTATTGGCAGCGAATTACCATTGTATGAATTTACGTTAGATGTTTTTCCTCCGGGAACAGGAACCGCTTCCGTTGAAGCATTTTTGCCTGCAACCTATCCATATGCTGGTGCATACGAAAGTGGTACCATGGTTGATTTAATTTCAACTGCTAATCCTGGATTTATTTTCGATTATTGGGAATTGGAAAACCATATTGCTAATCCAGATCCATTTACAAATACAATTTTCTTTACGCTTTCTGACTTAGAAAATGCAGTTGCGCATTTTAGAATTGCGAATTCAGTTGAAGATGCACAAGTTAATATAGGTTTAGATGTTGCACCTTCAGTAACAAACGGACAAATTACCATTAATTACCAATTGAGTAATTATCAAGAAGATGTTCATTTGGAATTATACTCAGTAACAGGACAATTAATTACATCGTTAAACAAAGCATCTGTATCTGGCGCTCAGGGCAATCACCAAGTAGTTATTAACTTGAATGATTATCGCTTAGCTGATGGGATGTATTTTGTGAAATTAACTGCAGGTAATATGTCACAGAATGAAAGAGTGATATTGAATCATTAATAAATTTGATTGTGCATAATATTTCAAAGGCTGTCATTTTTGGCAGCCTTTTTTATGGCATCGTCTAAATTAATTAAATAATGGAACTGATAGCACCTTGTATTTTGTAATGAAATCAATTAATTTGTGCCAATAATATGCGCTCCTCAAATTGTTTGTTAATATGGTTAAACCCAACTAAATCGATAGCTTAGTTGAGTTACTGCTTAATATTGATTAATAGGGATTAAATGTGCAGGCGCTTTACTACTTTCTATTGATTAATTTGGGTTAATTTTGTGGCTTCAAACTACAAATATGCAAAGAGACACAACAGTATTCGACATTATTAATAAAGAATTACAACGTCAAACCGAAGGAATTGAACTTATTGCCAGCGAAAATTTTGTGAGCGACCAGGTTATGGAAGCAATGGGAAGCTGTATGACGAATAAATATGCAGAAGGGTATCCTGGTAAACGTTATTATGGTGGATGCGAATTTGTAGACCAAACCGAGCAATTAGCAATTGACCGTGTAAAACAATTGTTTGGGGCAGCTTATGCCAACGTGCAGCCACATAGCGGCGCTCAAGCCAATGCTGCTGTTATGCTTGCATGTTTGAACCCAGGCGACAAGCTGCTCGGCTTCAACCTTTCGCATGGTGGCCATCTTACACACGGCAGTCCTGTTAACTTTTCAGGAAAATTATACAATCCGGTTTTTTATTCTGTTGAAGAAGCTACTGGTTTAATTGACATGGATAAAGTAGAAGCAATTGCCAAAGCGGAAATGCCAAAACTCATTATAGCTGGTGCAAGTGCTTATTCTCGCGATTGGGATTATGCGCGATTTAGAGCAATTGCCGATAGTGTTGGTGCAATTTTACTTGCAGATATTTCTCACCCTGCCGGATTAATAGCAGCGAAATTATTGAACGACCCAATGCCTCATTGTCATATTGTAACTACTACCACACATAAAACATTGCGCGGTCCACGTGGTGGATTAATTATGGTAGGTAATGATTTTCCAAACCCTTGGGGGCAAACTACACCAAAAGGGGAAATTAAAATGATGAGCACTATTCTAGATAGCGCCGTTTTTCCAGGAACACAAGGTGGTCCGCTCGAGCATGTAATTGCTGCAAAAGCAATTGCCTTTGGTGAAGATTTAAATGAAGCCTTTATCGATTATTGCAAACAAGTAATTGCTAACGCGCAAGCAATGGCTAACGCATTTGTAGCCAAAGGATATAAAATTATTTCAGGCGGAACAGATAATCATTTAATGCTTATTGATTTACGCAATAAAAATATTTCAGGAAAAAAAGCAGAAGCTTTATTAGGTGCAGCGCATATTACAGTTAATAAAAACATGGTGCCATTTGATGATAAATCGCCATTTGTAACTAGTGGAATTAGAATTGGAACGCCAGCAGTTACCACGCGCGGCATGAAAGAACCTGATATGGTTAAAATTGTAGATTGGATCGACAGATTAGTTGTAGCTCCTGAAGATGCTGATGTTATTGCCGCAGTTGGAAATGAAGTAAATGCATTTGCTAAAACCTTTAAATTATTTGTATACTAATATCTTAAAACTAATAAATATGAAATACGTACTATTATTTATATGCTCACTGATTTTTACTGCAAACACTTTTGCACAAACTGGATGTATTACTGGTAATTGTGAAAAAGGAACTGGAACCTATAAATGGGATAATGGTGATATCTATACTGGTAAATTTAAAAATAACCAGAAAAATGGTAAAGGCAATTTTAAATTTGCAACTGGCGATTATTATGTCGGTGAATTTAAAAACGACAACTATAACGGAAAAGGTGCTTACACATTTGCAAACGGTACATCATACACAGGTGCTTTTGTAAACGGCGCATACAGTGGAAAAGGTGTTTTTAAGTATGCTAACAAAGATATGTATACTGGTGGATTTTTGAATAATAATAAAGAAGGAAAAGGTGTATATGCATTTGCTGATGGTATGCAATATGTAGGCACTTTTAAAAATGATTTGTATAATGGTAAAGGTGTTTTAAAATATACCAATGGAGATGTTTATACCGGTGAATTTTTAAATGGTGATTTAAATGGCAAAGGCATTTTTAAAATGAAAAATGGTGAAGTCTACACAGGTATGTTCGCAGGCGGCAAATACAGCGGTTTCGGCGTTTACAGCTATTCTAATGGCGATAAATATGAAGGTAATTTTATAAATAACCTTTTGAACGGCTATGGTACTTACTATCTTGCTGAGGGTTCTATTTATGTTGGCAATTTTAAAGATGGTGTTTACGATGGAGAAGGAGTTTATACTTTTAAATCGGGTGATGTATATGCGGGAACATTTGTAAGTGGTAATTATAACGGAAAGGGGACACTTATTTTTGCAAATGGCGAGAGGTATGAAGGCAGTTTTGTGAACAGCAAAAAAGATGGGTATGGCATTTACACGTTTAAAGATGGTTCTGTAATGGACGGCCGCTGGAGTAATGATCAATTTATTGGAAATAAATAATTAACGCTACCTACTATCTATGATTAAAAATAAATACCCGACTCGTAAAAGTTATTTTATGAGTCGGGTATTGTTTTTATAGATATCTTGTTAAACCCAGAATAAGCAATAGCAATCGTAACATCTTTCAATATGCTATGAAATCAGGTATTTCCTTACAATATCATGCTATTTTAAAATTGTTTGCTATTCGAGTTAAACCCAACTAAATCAATACTTTGATTGATTTGCTATTATATATTGCTTAATTCCAGCTAACTCATTTTTAATTAGTTGAAAATCAATGATTTGGAATCATGTTGCAATTAATCAAAAGTCGTTTTTCTGTAAAACTGCCTCAAATAATTACTTGAAGTAGAATATAATTGTAAACATGGAATAGTATTTTAATAGCACTGAATTGCTATAAAATTAAATTCACTTCGAGTAATGCGCTGCAAGGATCGGGTATCAGCAGGTTGTTTTCATGTGACTCGGGCTCAGCAACAAGTATTAAGAATTTGACTTTTGGTATAAATAGAGCGAAAATCAGCGTCACCGCAAGGAGTAAAAAGCATTTGATTTTAGCATGAATACGATTAATTGGAGGCATGAACAATTGTTTGTGACGCCTTTTTCGGTCAAGGTTGCGTCCGCGATTGCTATCGGGATAGTCGCAGTTAAACAAGCTGGTGCAGCCCTTGAGTTTTGGTGCTACCTTTTATTTAAGAAAAAGGTAGCGAAATCTAAAATAGGATTACTTTGAATACGAACTCAGCATTGGCACGCTTGCTTAACACGTTAGATGGCGGTTTAATTCTAGAAATCGATTTGTATTCAAATTTGGGTTAAAAAAACTCCGTTTTATATGGATACCTTATTTGATATTGCTCTTTAACAATGTCGGTAAGCATATTGCGTAGCTCTTCGATATTGTCTTTTTCCGTTGCAGATATAAATACACAATGCGCATTCGATTTTTGCATCCATGTGTTGCGTAATTCATTTAAAATATCAATCTTGATTTCGTTTGGAAGATATTTGTCGAAAGTTATTTTTTCGTACAAATCCATCTTGTTAAAAATAATTATGCAAGGTTTTTCAGCAGCTTCTAATTCTTTCAACGTTTCGTTAACCACCCGAATTTGATCTTCAAAAACAGGATGTGCAATGTCTACTACATGCAATAAAATATCGCTTTCGCGCACCTCATCTAATGTTGATTTAAAACTTTCAATTAAATGATGGGGTAATTTGCGAATAAATCCTACCGTGTCGCTTAATAAAAATGGCGTGCGGTCAAGCACAACTTTGCGGACTGTTGTGTCGAGCGTTGCAAATAATTTATTTTCTGCAAATACATCGCTTTTGCTAAGCACATTCATCAAAGTGGATTTACCTACGTTCGTATAGCCAACAAAAGCAACGCGTATTAATTCACCTCTATTTTTGCGTTGCGTTTCGTTTTGTAATCCAATTTTCAACAGTTTTTCTTTTAGCAAAGCAATTTTTTGTTGCGCTACGCGACGGTCAGTTTCAATTTCTTTCTCACCAGAACCACGCATGCCAATACCACCCTTAATTCTGTCTAAATGCGACCATAAACCCTTTAACCGCGGAAGCATGTATTGCGTTTGGGCTAATTCAACTTGCGTTTTTGCTTGCACGGTTTGGGCCCGAGTGGCAAAAATGTCGAGAATGAGCATACTGCGGTCCACTATTTTAATTTTGAGCTCTGCCTCAATATTGCGCAACTGCGATGGCGATATTTCATCGTCTAACACAACCAGGTCGATATCGTTATCTTCAACAAACTTTTTTATCTCTTCTAACTTTCCCTTTCCAACGTAAGTGCGGTGGTCTGGATGTAACAATTTTTGGTAAAAGGTAGAAATTGTAACCGCGCCTGCTGTTTCAACCAAGAATTCTAATTCAACCAGATACTCGTTCAGTTGCTCAAGGGTTTGGTCTTTAGTAACCAGGCCGATTAATACTGCCCGTTCTTTTTTATTCGTTTCTATTAAATGAGCCATTATATGCAAAGGTAGTTCAAATTCTGGCACCTATGTGTTGTAACGTAAGTAAATGATACACAGGTTTAGTTATTTTTGTCGGGCAAACAATCAACTTGCTACCTAACGTTGTAAAAGTTGAATTATTAAAATAAATGGCTGATACTTGATACAATACTTACGACATAGTGAGATTGATTTTATAAAATGGGATAATTGTATCGACAATGCCATTAATGGCTTGCCTTATGCATTTGCTTGGTATTTGGATATTGTTGCCGAAGGCCAATGGAATGCATTGATAATAGATGATTATGCAGCAGTGTTTCCAATTCCTTTTAAAAATAGAATTGTTTACAAGCAAATTTATCAGCCATTTTTTACCCAACAATTGGGATTGTTTTATACTGATGTTAAATATGCACTTATGGTAGCTGCATGTATTTCGACAATCCCATCGACATTTAAAAAAATTAATTTACAATTAAATACTGCAAATAGCATAGGTGATGATGGTAACATACCTAAATTTAAAGTAACGCATCATATTTCACTTAATGTTAAATATGAAACAATTTTTGCAGGATATAATTCAAACACAAAACGCAATTTAAAAAAAGCTGATGCTGCTGGATTGAAGCTAGTTGATTTAAATGACGTATCTGAATTAATTAGCTTCAGGCGTAAGTACTTAGTAGCGGAATTAAATGGAGTTCAAACGGATAAAGATTTATATAGATTACAAAAACTGCTCGAAAAGGCACTCCTTTTAGGCAAGGGCATTGTTAAGGGTGTTGTTGATGCAAATAATAATTTAAGCTCAATAATTTTTTTGCTGCAAAGTAATGGACATTTAATTTACTTATCTGCAGTTTCTTCCGATGAAGGAAAAAAAATAGGAGCCATGAATTATTTAATTGATGGTGTGCTAAAACAATTTTGTATGTCAAATATAATTTTCGATTTTGAAGGGTCAATGATTGCTGGATTAGCACAGTATTATAAAGGCTTTGGTGGGGTGGAAGTTAAGTTTCCTGTGCTGCAAAAATAACATCATATAACGCAGTGCCACACTGGGTGAGCAAAACCCAATATATTTTATTAATCAGACATAGCACTGCATAAAAACAATTGCTTCCTCCTCAATCACATGCTACATCTCTGCAAACGCAACTGCTGCTATACTTACAGTCACCCCTGGATATTGTATTAACTTAACTGCGCAAGCTTCTAATGTTGAACCAGTGGTAATTACATCATCAATTAATAAAATATGTTTATCTATAATTAGTTCAGGTTTTTTTACCTCGAAAATATCTTTCACATTATCCCAGCGCTCGAGTCTCGATTTTTTTGTTTGGGTTTCTGTAAATAGTGTTCGCTGCAGAATATCTCCGTCATAATTAATATTCAAAACTTCTCCCAGCCCCTCTGCAATAATTCCACTCTGATTATACCCACGCTTTACCATTTTATCGGGATGCAACGGCACGGCAGTAATGTAATCTACATCTTTAAAAACTTGATATTGTAGTAAGTGATATCCCATTAAATTACCTAATCGCAAACCAACATCTTTTCTGCCTTTGTATTTTAACGCATGCATAACCTCCTGCAACCGTGAAGTTTTATGGAAATTATACATTGCCAATGCGCGCTCAATCGGCACTTTCCCCCAAAACTTTTTCGCAACCGGATTATCGACGTATAATACGTGGTCAGTTTTTGGTAAGCTGAGTTGGCATTTTAAGCAGAATACTTTTTCATGTTTATTCAATGCTTCTTGACAAGCAGCGCACAGCTTTGGGTATATCACATTCGTGATGTCACTAATAATATTTATTGGAAACATATACATTTTTTTGTAATGAAGAAAATAGTTTGCAGATGCAATACATACAATTGCAAACCCTATCCATAATCAATGTTAGGCCTTAATGATAAAGCCACTGGTAATCGATATTTGGAAAAAAATAGTGTGGTGAATTTAGTTTCGCCACTTCATTACATGTGTAATTCGCGCTAACGAAGCATAGCTCAAGCGGTTAAGCGGATAGTTTTTTTCTTTAAAAGCAGAAGGGAATTTTGTTACATCACAGTAACCACATTTCAATCGACACATATTATTTGTTTTTAAGGTGAATAATTTATTAAAAGTATTTCTTAACATTTGAAATTCCAAATTGTATGCATAAAAAGACCCTGCCTTACAGCAAGGTTTTTTGCAATTGTAGAAAAAGGGGGCTAATTGCAGCGCTTTTGTAAATTCCCTTAAAAGGATAATCGCTGTCAAAATGTTTTCCTTCATCAACGGGAATGTCAAATGCAGTTGCGCCGCTAAATTTAATATTGGCTCTTGTAGTATCAAAATGGGTATTGCTGATGCATACTTTGTCTTTGCCTTCTAAATATCCATATAATATCCGCTCCGCGGCCTTACTTTAGTGAGTGGGTAATATTGTATTCAAAACCGGTTAATTCATTTACAGCTGCATAAAAACGCTCCCAGCTTGATGCGCCTGCATAACTTTCGTCTCCTTGCATGATAGCAGCCCATTGATTTTGACTCATGGCCGATGCGCCACTGTCGGTAATCATATCAATAATTACATGTGGTGATTTTAATTGGAAAGGATTGTAATGCGCATTTTTGATAAAATTTTCCCGCTCTAAAACGGTACTCATTTTTATTGGTTCAACAGTTTTAATGCGAAAAGGCTCAATAATAGTTTTAAATACCATAACTTAAATTTCACTCAAAGGTGAATGGTTGGTCCTTGGCATTAAATGATTAAAATCAAATTAAATAGTTTGGTGATGTTGTTGAAATTTTGGAATGAAATGGAACGCTGATTTGACAGATTATACAAATGAAAACGGATTTAATCGGCTCAAAACCGTATAATCCGATTAATCCGTGTTCCTTTTAAAAAGTTATCCTTCAGCAAAAAGGTCTTTATAAATCTGCTCCATTTTACCTGCAGCTTTTATTTCGATTTTATACTTTGCAATGTTGAGCGATTTCATATTGTGTTTAGAAATATAAATCGTGTCAAAACCTAATTTTTCTGCTTCGGTAATTCGTTGTTCTATGCGACTAACTCCGCGTAGCTCTCCACTTAATCCAACCTCCGCAGCAAAACAAATATTTAGTGGCAAAGCAATATCGCTTATTGATGATAATAATGCACAAGCTATACTCAAATCAATAGCAGGATCTTCAACGCGCAAGCCGCCAGCAATATTTAAAAAAACGTCTTTATTTCCAAAAGCAAAACCACCACGTTTTTCTAACACAGCAAGTAACATACTCATTCGGCGCAAATCGAAACCGGTTGCAGTGCGTTGCGGATTACCATATACAGCAGGGCTTACCAATGCTTGCACTTCAATTAACATCGGACGCATGCCTTCCATAGTTGCAGCAATTGCTACACCACTTAATGGCTCTTCTTTTTCGGTAATTAATAATTCGCTCGGATTATTTACTTGCTGTAAACCATCACCTTCCATTTTATAAATACCAATTTCACTTGTTGAACCAAATCTATTTTTAATGGTGCGTAAAATGCGGTGAGTATAATTTCTATCTCCTTCAAATTGTAAAACACAATCAACCATGTGTTCCAATATTTTGGGACCGGCAATATATCCTTCTTTATTAATATGGCCAATTATAAAAACTGGCACATTACTTTCTTTAGCGTAGCGCATTAATTGTCCGGCACATTCTTTTATTTGTGCAATACTCCCCGCAGTGGAATCAACAAAATCAGCAACTACTGTTTGTATCGAATCAATAATTACCAATTGCGGGCCAAGCTGTTTTATTTGCTTAAATAATTTACCGATTACCACTTCTGTCGAAATAAATAAATTGGCATTTTTCGCTTTTAACCTATCAGCACGCATTTTTATTTGCTGTTCACTTTCTTCCCCACTAACATAAAGTACTTTTATATGCTTCAACTCCAAAGCGAGTTGTAACATAAGCGTAGATTTCCCTATTCCTGGCTCTCCACCTACCAAAACTAGGCTGCCAGGAACAATGCCACCGCCAAGCGTCCGGTTTAACTCTAAATCGCTCGTTGCAATCCGACTGATGTCGCCTGCAGTAATTTCATCGAGTGCTAAAGGTTGATTTCCGCGCTTGTCGGGCTTATCTTCTTTCCACACTTCTTTGTCGTCGGGGCGCTCTATTACCTCCTCGGTAAAGGTGTTCCACTCGTTACAACTCGGGCATTTCCCTTGCCACTTACCTGATTCGAATCCGCAATTCCTACAAAAGAATGCTGTTTTTGCTTTTGCTGCCATGTATTTACCACACCAAATTTTAAGGCGTATCTTTGCCGCAAATTAAATCATTTTTTTGTGGATCGTGCAGAAGAGTTTAAACAAACGATAACCAATGGTTATAATTTCCAGGGTACATCTATCATTTTAGGGACGGCAATGCTCGACCATGAGCCACTAATGCAAACACATGTAAAAGTGCCTTTGCGTATGATGAACCGGCACGGATTGGTTGCAGGGGCTACGGGAACAGGTAAAACTAAAACCCTTCAAGGTATAGTGGAGCAGCTTAGCGACAATGGTGTTGGCGTGCTCATAATGGATATTAAGGGCGATGTAAGCGGCATGGCGATGGCAGGCACTCCAAATCCGAAAATTGATGAACGCATGCAAAAAATTGGTAAAACTTGGGCTTCTAGAAGCTATCCGGTTGAGCTAATGAGCATTAGCAACGAAAAGGGTGTTCGGTTGCGCGCTACCGTTTCAGAATTTGGGCCAGTATTATTTGCTAAAATTTTAGAACTGAATGATATTCAAGAAGGCGTAGTTTCTTTGGTATTTAAATATTGCGACGACAAGCAAATGCCATTGCTCGATTTAAAAGACTTTAGAAAAACACTTAATTATTTAACAAACGATGGCAAAGCAGAAATTGCAAGCGAATATGGTAAAATCAGCACTTCGAGCGCTGGTACCATCCTAAGAAAAATAATTGAAGTTGAAGAACAAGGCGCAGATTTGTTTTTTGGAGAAAAAAGTTTTGACGTAGATGATTTATGTCGAATTAACGATAAAGGTCAGGCTTATATTAATATTTTGCGCTTAACAGATATTCAAAGTAAACCAAAATTATTTTCCACTTTTATGTTGTGCCTGCTTGCTGAAGTATACAACGCTTTTCCTGAAATTGGCGATAAAGAAGATCCTAAATTGGTAATTATTATCGATGAAGCTCATCTCGTTTTTAATGAAGCTAGCAAGAATTTATTAGAGCAAATTCAAACCATTGTAAAATTAATTCGCTCTAAAGGGGTTGGTATATTTTTCTGCACACAATTGCCTACCGACATACCACCTGAAGTGCTATCGCAATTGGGTTTAAAAGTGCAGCATGCATTGCGCGCGTTTACCGCAAACGACAGAAAAGCAATTAAATTAACTGCTGAAAATTACCCCCTCACCGATTTTTATAAAACGGATGAGTTAATAACAAATCTTGGAATTGGGGAGGCAATTATTACAGCATTAAACGAAAAAGGTGCACCCGCTCCTCTAGCACATACTTTATTAGTTGCACCTCAATCAAGAATGGACGTGTTAAGTGCGGATGAAATGAATACGTTGTTGCAACAATCATCGCTTTCAAAGGAGTATAATGAAGATATTGACCGTGATAGTGCTTATGAAATGTTGAATAAAAAATTGGAAGCAAATGTTAAAGCGGCAGAAAAGGAAAAGCAATTGCAAGAGAAAGAAAAACAAATTAAACAAGAAGAGCGCGAACGGAAGGTAACACAGAAAAAAGATAAGCCATTTTTGGATAAAACTACACAACATCAAATTACACGAACAGTAATAAATGTTTTGGAACGTGGCATATTAGGATTACTAAAAAGACGTTAATAACATTAATAAATTAAATTTTAACATATAAAATGAACAACCGTATGAAACAATTAGCATTTGCAGGCATAGTAGTTATGCTCTTATTATCAGCTTGTGTTCCGCAAAAACAATATGCAGACGCAATCAGCGACCGCGATAAATGTTTACAGGATACAGCTGTATTAAAAAGTCAGCTCCGCGCAAAAACTGGTGAAGTAAAAGACCTTTCAGCCCAGATTGCTGATATGGAATCTAGTATGTCGCTTATGCGCAAAGATTCTGTTGATGTGCATAGCCGCTACGACCAAATGGTTAAAGCAAATGAGCAATTGCGGCAAATTGGAGATGTTTTGAATAACAGGATTAACCAGTTATTAGCATTATCGTCAACCGAAAACCAGCAATTGCGTGAAGACTTGCAACGTAAGTCAGATGAATTATTGTTGAAGGAAAAAGAATTAAATAATAAGGCACAAATATTAACCGACCAGCAAAAAAGCATCGAAACTTTAAGTAAAGATTTGGAGGAGCGATCAAAACGCGTGCAAGAGCTAGAAAATATTTTAAATGCACAACAACAAACAGTAATCGATTTAAAAAATTCAATCGATAAGGCCTTATCAGGATTTAGCTCAAGCGATTTAACAGTTGAACGCAAAAATGGTAAAGTGTATGTATCGTTAAGCGAAAAATTATTATTTGCTTCAGGCAGCACGGTTGTGGATCCTAAAGGGAAAGAAGCACTGAAGAAAGTTGCTGAAGTTTTAAAATCAAATGGTGATATATCAGTTGAAATTGAAGGTCATACAGATAATGTGCCGATGAAAAGTGCTGCATTTCCAAAAGATAATTGGGATTTAAGTGTATTGCGTGCAACTAGTATCGTAAAGATTCTTACAATAGAGAATGGAGTAGATGCTAAACGTGTAACAGCTGCAGGTCGTGGTGAATATTTTCCAGTTGCAGATAATGGAACTACTGATGGAAAAGCAAGAAATAGAAGAACTGAAATAATCTTGAGTCCAAATTTGGATGCATTATATGATTTATTGAATAAATAATTTGACCAACAAGAAGGGATTAGTAATAAGGTAATGGCAGCAATTAAGAAGAGAAAAGATCAGATGTCTTTCATGGAGCATCTTGAAGATTTGCGTTGGCATATTGTGCGGATAATAATTGTTATCTTTTTATTCAGTATTGCATTTTTAATTTATCCTGAATTTATTTTTGACAAAATTATTCTGGCACCTAAAAATCCAGATTTTATTACCTACAAATGGTTTTGTGCTATCGGTGAACGATTAAATATTGGGGGATTGTGTTATTCTACTTTAGATTACAAGTTGTTTTACCTGAATTTATCATCGCCATTCTTACTATATATTAAAATTGCATTTATGGCAGGGGTTATATTCGCATTTCCATATATTTTATGGGAAATTTGGCGATTTGTTAAACCAGCGTTGCATGATAAAGAAAAAACAAATTTGGGCGGATTAATTCTAATTACCACTTTATTATTTTATGTTGGAGCGCTGTTTGGCTATTTTTTAATGGCTCCATTTTCTATCAACTTTCTTGCAACTTTTACCTTGAGCGACCAAATTGAAAATCAATTTACATTTGACTCCTACCTCGGTATTTTAACAGGAATGGTGTTATGGACAGGTATAATATTTGAAATTCCAATGATTGCCTATTTCCTAGCCAAATTAGGTTTGTTGGGACGAGAATTTTTGGCCAAGAATAGAAAATATGCTTTCGTTGTCGCACTTGTTTTGGCAGCAATTATTACACCTTCGGGTGATGTGTTCAGTTTGTTCTTGGTAGCACTGCCACTGTGGCTATTGTATGAAGTTAGTATTGTAGTGGTGATGGTTGTTGAGAAAAAACGATTGAAGAGTTTAGAATAATCATTGCGATATTTGTAAAGTGGCACCGTTGTTTTAAGTACCAGCTGGTGCCATTTTTGTTTATAAAAAGTATACTTTTTTTATTGGAAACGTAACAAACAATTGAATCAAAAACGTCGATGAAAACATATAATTCCAAAATATTAACTTTGTAGTATGCAAAACAAAACTATAGCTATAGGCTGCGACCATGCAGGCTTTCCATATAAGGAAGGAATTGTTAATTATTTGAGCTCCAATGGCTTCACCGTTAAGGATTTCGGAACCAACTCACTAGATTCTGTTGATTATCCTGATTATGTGCATCCTCTGTCAAATAGTGTTGAATCTGGTGAGTCAGCAATGGGTATTTTAATTTGCGGGAGCGGAAATGGTGTTTGTATTACAGCCAACAAACATCAAGGTATACGGGCGGCTATGGCATGGCGCGAAGATGTTGCTGCACTTGCACGTCAGCATAATAACGCTAATGTAATTTGTATTCCGGCACGGTTTGTTTCATTAGAGGAAGCTGTAAACTTTGTACATGTATTTTTAAATACTGCTTTCGAAGGTGGCCGCCATGTAACACGCGTTCAAAAAATTACAGATTTTAATTAATACCGATATATGAAATTTTTAACATTATTATTTACAACCCTTTTAGCAACAAGCACTGTTTTTGCCCAAACGGAAGATCTCGCCGTTAAATATGCTAACACTATTACAGCAGCTGAGTTGCGCGAACATCTAACTATTTTTGCGAGCGATTATTACGAAGGCAGAGAAACGGGCACACGTGGACTTGCAAGGGCAGCTGAATATTTGTCTAAACAATTTCAATTATCAGGCATTCCACCAATGAAAAGTATTGGTGGCTATTATCAGGATTATCCCTTAGTAGAGTTTAAATGGGAAACATCTACAATTTCAACCGAAAAAGATTTATTCGGTTTAATGCAAGATTTTTATGGATATGCATCTGCCAATACATCACTTGCATTAAATGCAAACGACATAGTATTTATGGGTTATGGCATAGATGATTCAACCTATAGCGATTATGCAAATGTTGACATTAAAGGAAAAATAGTTTTAGTAATGGCAGGCGAACCCATGCTTAACGGAAAATCGGTAATTACTGGAACCGATTCGGTAAGTGCATGGTCGAAAGATTGGCGGAAAAAAGCGAAGGCCGCAACAACCAATGGAGCTGTATTGCTACTCACAATAGACCTGAATTTATCAGATATTTTAAGTAATCCTCAATGGAGCAATTTTCTGGAAGGCAGCATGATCAGGTTGCAATCGGAATACAAACAATCGGAATACGCGAATAACTTATTTATTTCTAAAAACATGGCTGAAAAATTGTTGGGAAAAAAGAAAAAATTTATGCAGAAGTCGCTGGATAAAATTGCCTCAACTGGAAAACCAGCCAATTTTTTAGTAAAAAACACCATTGTAGTTAATTTGGTAAAATCAGAAAATACCATTTTTGCAGATAACGTTTTGGCCTACGTAGAAGGCACAGATTTAAAAGATGAAGTTGTGGTGGTTTCTGCACATTATGATCATCTAGGAATGGAAGATACCGTTATATACAATGGCGCAGACGATGATGGTTCCGGAACAGTAGGTTTATTGGAAATTGCCGAAGCAATGGCTATGTCAAAAAAGAAGGGCGATGGGCCACGTCGAAGTGTTTTGTTTATTGCGTTTTCAGGCGAAGAAAAAGGTCTTTTAGGCTCAAAGGCGTATGCCGAAAATCCAGTTTTCTCGTTTGAAAATACAGTCGCCAATTTAAATATCGATATGATTGGAAGGGTGGATGAAGACCATACTTTGCAACCTAATTATGTATATATTATTGGCAGCAATTTTTTGAGCACAGCCCTGCATAGTATTAATGAAGCTGCTGCAAAAAATTATACCAATTTAACTTTGGACTATAAATATAATTCTACTACCGACCCTAATCGATATTACTATAGAAGCGACCATTATAATTTCGCCAAAAACAATGTTCCCGTAATTTTTTATTTTAATGGAACGCATCCCGATTATCACCAACCTACCGATGATGTTGAGAAAATTAATTTCGAGGTTTATGAGGAGCGTTGTCGATTAGTATTTCATACCTTATGGATATTAACCAACCAAGATGCGCGCATAATAGTAGATGTTACACAGGAAGATTGATTTGATTAATTTCATGTTTGAAAACCAATTCAATGTCACGTATCCTACTTTTTTTAACTGCTTTTTTATTGTGTTGTTATACTTATGGCCAAACTGTTTATACAGTTGAAACTATACCCAATCCTAAGTTAAATGGCAACGGTTATATCAGCAATCCAGATAGTATAATCTCAGCTACATTTGTAGATAGTATTAATACTATTTTGCGCACAATAGAAGATTCAACAACCGTTCAAATAGCCATAGCAGTTGTAAATTCTATAGGCGATGCCGATTCGTATGCATTTCGCCTTAAGCTGGCTAATTATTGGGGTGTTGGGCAGGCAGATAAGGATAATGGTATATTATTTTTAATGATCATGGATAAAAGGAGAATTGAAATGGCGGTTGGTTATGGATTAGAAACAGTATTTACAGATAGTGTAGCTCTGCAAATTATTATGGAAACCATGGTACCACTTGCAAAGCAAATGCAATATGGCGAATGTTTATTGTCGGGCATTAATCAAGTAAAACTTTACCTAGAAAAAAAATAATTGTAACAATGAAGCGTCTTATCATTTCATTTATTTTGTTGATTGGAGTTGGTAATCTATTTGCTCAAACCGTTTATACCTTAGAAACTATTCCAGATCCCAAAAATAGTGGCGGTGGGTATGTCAGTAATCCCGATACTATTATAAACAGTTCAACAGTTGAAACAATTAATGCGGTATTACGCAGATTGGAAGACGCTACAACTATTCAAGTTGCCGTTGTTGTTGTAAATTCAATTGGCGTTAAAGTGCCAGCACAATTTCGTACCGAATTATTCAGATATTGGGGTATCGGGCAAAAAGATAATAATAACGGATTGCTCATTTTATTGGTAATGGACCAACGCCGAATGGAGTTTGAAGTAGGTTATGGTTTGGAAGGAATTCTTACAGATATTATGTGTGTTCGTATTCAGCAAACGCATATGGTTCCTTTAGCAAAAGTAGGGGATTACAGTGAAGCTGTTTTAGCAGGTGTAATACAAATTAATAAAATATTGGTTGATCCGCAATATCGCGATGAAGTGTATGCCGAAAGTTTAAGCAATTCAAGACCAATGTCTTGGTGGAAAGATACTGTTGCTACTCAGGCTCTTTGGATTTTCGCAGGAATTTACGGATTAATTGCACTTGTCGTTTTTCGAGGTAGAAATTCAGCGATAAAAGATGCACCATCGTATGTAAAAAATAATTTTTCAGATGCTTATGCTAAAGCTAAATTTGCAATTTTAAATCTAGCAGCACCTGTGGGATTTATTGCTTGGCAAGAAATTGCAGGAAATTTGCGCATTTTTGAATTCGCTGCATTTATTTATGGACTTTTATTAGTGTTATTGCTTGAAAAAAGGTTGCGATTAGATAAATATATTCTAAAAGAAGGTGTTAACCTTGAGCCTCAAGCAACATATAGTTTGCTAGCTAAATCGCATAGCAAAGGTTGGATTGCTGCAGATATATTTTTCCCCATTCCATTTATATTTTATGCCTTGTTTAATAAATCAAGACTGAAGGCTTTGCGTTCCACAGCACCTATTGCCGACAACGGTGTTGCAATGGTTATAATGAGTGAAAAAGATGATGATGGATTTTTGGAGGCATTTCAATTAAAAGAAGAACTATTGCGTTCAGTTGATTATGATGTTTGGATTGATGAACCCACTAAGCAAGTAAAAATTTATCGATTTCAAAATTATGCTAGTAAATTTAAACAATGCCCGAGTTGTACAGCTGTTGCCTATTTAATGACGAAAAATGAAACATTAGTATCGCCATCCTATACATCAAGCGGAACAGGACAAAAAACCTATACCTGCAAAGCTTGTAACCACATTAATACAACAACTTATAATATTGCAAAACTAACACAATCCAGTTCGTCGGGGTCGAGTGGAAGTGGCGGCGGTGGCAGCTCTTGGGGCGGTGGTAGTTCTGGCGGCGGAGGCGGTGGCAGCAGCTGGTAAGGTTACAATTATAAATTTATAGCAACAATTTTACGGCTTAATACTAATTTAATTTTCTTTAAATATAAAGCTCAATTCAGTTTTTTACTTACATTTACAAAATGAATTCTTTTGTATGGATAAGCGAAAACAGCGTGCCACTAAGACAAATTTATTGCAATCAATTCAACGAGCTTATCAAGTAGCGCTGGGAAGCAGAAAAAATGATATTCCGCTAAACGAATACAATCAAATTTTATTAAGCAGACGAAAATTTCTGCAAAATGCTGGAAAAGCATCCCTTTTGACTGTTGCAGCTGGCGCTTCGTTTCTTGCTGCCTGCACAACTAAAGCAAATCCTGTAATTGCAATTGTAGGTGGTGGTATTGCAGGATTAAATGCTGCTTATAATTTAAAGCGCGCCGGATTGTTTGCCGATATTTATGAAGCATCTGACAGAACCGGTGGGAGAATATTTACTGCAAAAGATATTATGGGTAAAGGTTTAACCACCGAAATGGGTGGAGAGTTTATTGACTCTACACACGAGGATATGTTTAAGCTTATAAACACATTCGGGCTGCCTTTATTAGATACTGATGTTGAATCGGAGAAAAAATTAAATCATGCCACTTATTTTATCAATAATAGATTACTTACAGATAGGGATATTCTTGAAATGTTTTATCCTTATACAGCGCAGTTAGCTGCCGATATCGATACTATTAGTGATGTAATTTCATATAAGGAACATTCAGAAGCTGATAAAAAGTTTGATAACATGTCTATTGCCGACTACTTAACATCAATAGGCATTTCAGGCGATTTGTATCAACTGTTAGACATTGCTTATACAACTGAATACGGTGGGGATATTGCCGCGCAATCGGCTATTAATTTTTTAATGCTTATGGATCCAGGTATGTCCGAAACTTTTAATTATTCTGGGTACAGTGATGAGCGATATAAAATTAAAGGTGGCAATCAAACTATAACCGACGAGTTAACCAAACGATTATTAAAGCAAATTAATTTTACCTACCGCCTAGAAGCCATTTATCGAAGCGATGAAAAAGGTAAAACTGTTTTGAATTTTCAAACAGAAAATGGCACTAAAGAAGTAATTGCTGATTTTGTTATTTTAACCATGCCATTTACCATTTTAAAGGATATCAAAATGCATTGTGGCTTTTCCGATTTAAAAATAAGGGCAATTAATCAATTGGGATATGGAAGAAATGCCAAATTTTTTGCAGGATTTTCAAAACCACACTGGCGCGAACTTGGGTTTACAGGTTTTTCATTTACAGATACACTTTTTCAAAATGGTTGGGATAATAGTCAGCTTCAAATTGGAGAAGGTGCCGGTTACACTATATTTACAGGTGGCAATGCCAGCGACCAACTAGCTAATTTGAGCGATGGTGAATTTGCCTCGCAATTAATGCCAGTTCTTGAAAGTATTTTCCCTGGTATTACGCTTTTGCAAACACAAAAATTTGCCCGTTATCAATGGGCCGCTAGCCCTTTTGCCAAGGCCAGCTACGCTTGTTTTAAACCTGGCCAATACACAACGCTGGAAGGTGCACAACGTGAACCGTCAGGTAATATCTACTTCGCTGGAGAGCATTGCAGTTTCGAATTTCAAGGGTTTATGAACGGAGCTGCTCAAACTGGACGAGAGGCCGCAGAGGCAATCATCAAAGCAATTGGATAATTAAGCCTCATTATACCCAAATTAATCAATAGACATTAGTAAATCAATCAACCTATTGGTTTAGTTGGGTTTAACCCAAATAGCAAACAATTTGAAAGGAGCATCTTATTGGAAGGAAACATCTGATTTTGTTACAACTTATAAAATGTACCAATTGCTATTGCTTATTCTGGATTTATGCTTAAAATTGTGCTGAAATTGGTGCTATGGCACTATTCTTGATTTCATACTAAAAAAACAGCTAAATGAAATATTTTGCCACACTCGGTTTCGCAAGCATGCTATTTTTAAGTTCATGCACTGCATACCTAACACCTTATACATCTGCAACACAATCAAAAACTAATTTTGATGAGTCGCAATTGAAAAAAGTTCAGTTTTATTTAGAAGGCGATATTACGCTCTATCGCGATGTGTCAAACAGCGAAACTGAAATTACTTCTGGTGAAATTAAAATGGTTGATGGCAAAAAGGTAGAACAAATTGTTATTAAATCAGGCACGCCTGGCATTATTACCACTGCCGAAAATAAAGATACTTTTTTAGTGAGTTTCGAAGCTGATGGTAGCTTCCTTCGTTTTGGCGTGAACACCGATTATAGCGGAAAATATACCATGATGGCAAAAAAATGGGAAGGTAGAATTGGTATTGTTGATTACGCTGGAAAAGAATATAAATCTACTCCCGAAAGTATTTATGCTTACTTGTCGGTGAATATGGAAAAAATTAATAACACTACTGTTAATAGCAAAGAAGCTGGCGGTAGAACTATTGAATAATAGTAATTTAAAATATTCGACAGATTTACGAACAATAAATTTATTTATAGTTTATTTAAAGCAGAAAATAGCGGTTGGCAGTAAAGTATTGTTACTAATGCTAACCTTGTTTATTTAAATTACATTGCAAAATATTCAGTAATAGTCAAATGTAATTAATGCTAGCACAAAGTAAATCAACCGGGTAAATACAACTGCAGTTAATAAGGAAGTATAGCAATAATTACTGGAAACGAACTTATTACTATTGTAATCAGACCAATAGAAAATAATTTATCACTTGTTTTAACATGAGGATTTTCACCAAAAAGAGAATCATCAATCTCACTTGACCCATTAACCCATAAAATATAATCCCGATTATGCATTTTAATGCTAATTTGCCTAAAGAGACGATCTAATGTATAATAAACTAATGGGATACATAAACACATATAAAATGTACGGACGTCAATTTCAACATTAGAATTTAGTGTTACTCCAACAATTCCGATTATAGCAAGGCAAATACAGATTAGCCATCTCTAAGTAGGATTAGATGTGCTATTCATTCGCGTATACATGAAGTAAAAGCTTAAGCCAAACGCAATTAAAATACCCAGGAAAACAATATCCATTTTTACTTTTTTGAGGTATTCATATAATAACTTGTTCGCTCACATGAACTTAACTGCTGGATAAAAGGCATACCACCCAAACCAATAGGCTATAAATCCGTTCATGGGTAATAATCGTTCACCTTTTTTATCGCCATCAATGCAATATCCAAAGGCATCGTAAATATTATTTTGCTCGTCGCGAATTAAACCGGGTAATTGATTAGTTATAGGAAAATATTTTGCTTTTGAGGGATTTTCAAAAGCGGTAATAAAATTATCTCGTTCGCTGCCAACTACAATTATTGCTTTGTCGAAAACATTGTCGGCAATAACGCGCACTCCACCTTTAAAATTAGTAAAACGATAGCACTTGGCTTTGTCTTTATATATTACACCAAATAATCTTTCCTTAGGATGCAAGGTGTCATTTTCAAACGCTACATCAAAATAAATTTCTTTATTCTGCATATAATCTCCGTAAGGATATTCGGAATAATCTCTTGGCATGCCAGTTTCGGTGCTCAATACTTTACTCTCCGGGTATAATTTTTTCCAAGTTGTCCAACTTGTTTCTAATGTTTGAAATGTTTCAGCATAATTATCAATTAATTCACCATTAACACATAATTGTTTCATTTGGCTCCATGCTGAACGCGTAGTGCGGTCGTATGGAATTACATTGCTATTATAAAGCATACCCGAAACGCCAAAGTCGGTGAGCTTTCCATTTATTTTTCTATTCCATGCCATCCCAGAACCTGTGAGTGGACAATAATTAACTGCAAATTGATTTCCTTTAATGGCATCGTTCACTATTTCATGCCAATTTAAAATATTGTGCGGGTAACAATGCACTTCGTTGCCAATTTTAACACCAATAACTAAATCTTCATCACTAATAAATGCATCGGCTGCTGTAACAGAAATAAATTTTGGTTCATCAATGGACCGAATACAATCTAGTCTATCGCATCCCGATTCCACGCTTTCTAAATCAATTAACCATTTATCGTAAATTTTCTTTTCAGCTGCAGTTTCAGATTGGTCTTGGTTTTTTTCTGTGTTTGCACAGCCTGAAAATAAATGCAGACAAACTAGCATATATAGCGGAATTAATTTTGCTCTCGTTTTTTTATGATAATTTCGCGTTCTCATTCAATTGCAAATTTAATTCGACTTTTTTTATGAATACTACTATAAATTCAATAAACCATATTATTCGCCACCGACGTTCCATAAAGCCAGAGCGATACATAGGCAGTGCTGTTAGCGATGCAATAGTGCACGAAATGCTTGAAAATGCGCGCTGGGCGCCAACACATGCACTTACAGAACCTTGGCGTTTTTTTGTTTTTACTGGCGATGGACTACAAAAGTTTGCCAATTTTCAATCTGAATTGTATAAAACAATAACACCTGCCGAACAATTCAACGAAAACAAATACAATGGGCTCCAGCACACGCCATTAAAAGCTTCGCATATAATATTAATTGGTATGAGCCGCCAAGAAACGCAAAAATTACCAGTAATGGAAGAAATTGCAGCAGTGTCGTGCGCGGTTCAAAATATGCTGCTGACTGCCGCAGCGCATGGTATTGGTTGTTATTGGAGTACTAGTGGCATGACTTTTAAGCCTGAAATGAAGACATTCTTGGGTTTAGGGGATAATGACCAGTGTATGGGAATGTTATATATTGGCAATTATAACGGAGAGGTAATTGATTCTACTAGGAAGCCAATTGCTGAAAAATCGAGTTGGATTACAGATAATTAATTTGCTCCAATTGCAGACGGGAATAGGGTGTTTTTGGGGATATCAAAACCTTGGGTAGGTAAAAAGATTTATTACTAATAATTATAATTTGTATTGTTAAACTAGCGTTTACAAGCCTATTGTTGACATATTAAGTCACGTAAAGGCGAATTATTTGATTAGTTTTACCCTCAATTCAGAAATTTAAACTGCTAACATATCTAAAATGAGAAAAATTTTAACCTTTATTGGCGCATTTGCGATTGCAATTTCCGGTTTTGCACAAGCAGACACTGTTGTTACATCAAACCAAGTTGATTTTGAAGATGATGATCCATCTCGTGACCGTATTATCATGAATGTGCATTGGGATGGCTGGTTAGGTGCACCCGATTCCCTAAATGTTAAAGGACTTTCTAGTGGAATGGGATTTCATTTTTTTTATGATATTCCTCTGGGTAGCGACAATGTTAGCTTTGCAATAGGAGCAGGTTTTAATTGGTCGAACTATTATAACAATTCCTATTTTGGCTATGACACGGCTCAAAATACTATTCCATATCAGTACGATGATACCATTCAGGTTTCGAGAAACAAACTGGTAATTAATTATGTAGAAGTGCCATTAGAGTTTCGTTTCCGTACCGATGAGAAAAACGGTAACCGCTTTAAAGCTGCCATCGGTTTTAAAGCAGGATATGTAATCAGCAATCACACTAAATATGTTGGCGACGATTATATTTCTGGTTCAGGTGATGAAATTAAGTACAAGCAATATCGTATTAAAAACATGACTAACTTACAGTATGGTCCTACCTTACGATTAGGTTATTCTAAAATAAATATCGAAGCATATTATGGCTTAGCGCCAATATTTATTGATGGGGAAGGTCCAAGTGGAAATCCATTAACAATAGGCATTTCATTCAATCCTTTTTAATATTTGTAAAGATGTTAACAGAATCCCTCCGCATGTTAAACGGGGGGATTTTAATTTTATGACAGCAACAGCAAGTGAAAGAACTAGACCAAATATCTGCTGATCAATTTTTTGAAGGCATTCGCTCAGGTGATCGAATGCTTATTGCTCGTGCAATTACTTTGCTTGAAAGTGCCGCAGATGTGCATAGAAATAAGGCATTGGAAGTTTTAGAAAAATGCTTACCATTTTCGGGTAATGCTTTACGCATAGGAATTACAGGCGCGCCTGGTGTTGGAAAAAGTTCCTTTATTGAAACATTAGGTAATCATCTAGTTAGTGAAAACAAACAACTGGCCGTTTTAGCCGTAGACCCAAGCAGTAAAAAATCGAAGGGGAGTATTCTGGGCGATAAAACACGGATGCAGGAGTTGTCTAAAAGCCCATCGGTTTATATTAGACCTACGGCATCTGGAGCACATTACGGAGGCATTGCCGCTGCTACAAGAGAAACAATTTTATTGTTAGAAGCAGCAGGTTTTGATACAATATTAGTTGAAACAGTAGGAGTTGGTCAAAGTGAAACTGCAGTGCATGATATTACCGATGTGTTTGTACTTCTCTTAATTGCAGGTGCCGGCGATGAATTGCAAGGTATTAAACGTGGCATTATGGAGATGGCGGACTTTATTGCCATTAATAAGGCAGACGGCGACAATATTGATCGTGCACAAATTGCATTAGGTGATGTGCGCCGAGCATTGCATTTGTTTCAATTAAAAGATTCAGGTTGGAACACCACCGTAGAAACTTGTTCAGCACTCACCGCAAAAGGCATTCCCGAATTGTGGCAAAACATCAAAGCCTATCAAAAACATGTAATCGAAAATGGCTATTTAGAGCGCAATCGTAAGCAACAATATATGCAGTGGTTTAACCAATATCTCAATATCTCACTCATCAACCATTTCAATCAGAATGCTGAGTTTAAAGTAGCATTTCAACAGTATAGCCTGAAAGTTGAAAAAGCTGAAATGCTACCTCCGGTTGCTGTTCAGGCGCTGTTAAGCAAAGTTTTTGCACTGTAATTTATTAAACTACCTTTTTTTTGTACTGATTAAAGTCACCATTGCCTTTGACCGATGTCATTCTTTCTATTTTTTATATAAGGCATCTTTACAATACAAAATCATATAATCATGAACTTAAATCCAAATTTAAATTTTTCCGAAATAATTATTAGATATGCTGTATTAATGTGCATTGGAATTGTGGCAGGAGTTTTTCAAAGCTTTTTCTTAATTATTCCTGCAATGGCAGTTTTTTTAACCGCAGTATTAGGTTGGAGCCCAATTAAAGCATATAGGAGTAGCCATAGACGCGTTGCTCACTAAAGTCTGTTTTGCAACACAAGAGCACTTTGCAGTTAAATGCAAATGTGACTTACGGTTGTCTTTTCTTTGAGTATGCCTGAAAAAATGGTCCGTCTTCAGACGGGCCATTTTACTTTGTACAAAATTCCCGTAATTTGTCTGCAATATGGACATCTCATACATTTTAAACATACTAGGCGAAGAACGCAGCAATTATTACAATGCGGTTGCCCCGCCAATTATTCAAACTAGTAATTTTGCATTTAAAACCGTTGCCGATTTTCGCGAAGCGACTAAAAATGAATTGCATGCCCATTTATATACACGTGGAAATAACCCAACCACTGAAATTGTAAGAAAAAAGATTGCTGCTTTAGAAGGAACTGACGACTGCCTTGTTTTTTCAAGCGGCGCTGCGGCAATTGCAGCAGCTATATTTCACAGTGTAAAATCGGGCGACCATGTAATTTGTGTGGAAAGTCCCTATAGCTGGACCTATTACATGCTTACACAAGTTTTTCCAAAATATGGTATTACAACAACTTTTGTTAATGGAAAATATCTAGAAAATTTTGAAAATGCAATACAAGCAAACACAAGACTGATATTTTTGGAAAGTCCGAATACATTTTGGTTCGATTTGCAAGATTTAGAAGCCGTTTGCCATTTAGCAAAATCGAAAAATATTGTTACTGCCATTGATAATAGTTATTGCACGCCATTATATCAGCAAGCCCATAAACTGGGTGTTGATTTAGTTATTCATACAGCAACAAAATATCTTGCAGGGCATAGTGATGTAGTTTCTGGCGTAATTTGCGCAAATCAGGAACATATTAATGCCATTTTTAAAACTGAGTTTATGGCTATAGGCGCTATTCCTTCGCCAAATGATGCGTGGTTATTATTACGCGGAATGCGCACGCTTCCCATGCGGTTAGAAAAAAGCGTGTCTAATGCCGAAAAATTAATTGAGTGGATGGAACATCATCCCAAAGTTGAAAAAATTATTTATCCTTATCATCATAGTCACCCGCAATTTGAATTAGCAAAAAAACAAATGAAACGCGGAGGAGGATTATTTGCCGTGCTATTAAGAACAAATAGTAAAGATGCTATAGAAGCATTTTGTAATAAGTTGCAACGATTTTTATTGGCAGTTTCTTGGGGTGGATATGAATCGCTAGTGTTTCCGGCTTGTATAAAAGAAGGAAATGATTATCCTGTAAATTTTGTTCGGTTTTATGCTGGGTTAGAAGAAATTGAAGTATTGATAGCAGATATTGATCAGGCCTTATCGGAAATTTGAAATAAAGTTGATTTGCTAAATAACTGAAAATACAAAAGCGTAAAAAAAGTAGCAAACACGAGGCTCAACGAACCCATTTGCAGCATTGCATTATTATCGTTTAGTAATTGTAAAAATTCTCGTGTGAGTGCACTTGGGTTTGTAATTATTTCCCAACTATTCCATCTTTCATATCTTCCCAAATAAATACCGATACCACAACTAAAAAATGCCATAAAAATAACTGTAGCATTTATTAATTTACTTTTATTGCCAAGTAGTTTGCGATGTAATTTTCTAAAAGAAAAGAATGTGAGTAACATTCCAGTGTATGCAAATGAAAGTAGCATGATTAAATCGTACCACATGGGAACCGAATTAAATTCATGCAGGTGAAATATATCAGTTAACATATATGGAGCATTGGGAAAGAAGATAAACCACAAAAAAAATAGGCATGTAATTTGAAATCGATTTGATTTTGTATCAAGTTTTATGATGCGTAATACTAATAAATACGGAATCCATGCCAAGCATAAATTAATGCTCATAAACCGATATTCAAAACTATTGGTATAAATCATTCGTACAACTAATAAAGCAAAGCAAAAAAAAGTAAATAGCAACAATTGTTTTTTTTCGTTGCCAGCATACGGCGGATTTAAATGTACGATTTTCATTTTATATTATTTTAGGGATAAATATGATGCAGCCAATTATAACCGCAATACCTGCACAAAGTAAAACCGCGCCTGCTGCCATATCTTTAACTAATCCAATTTGTTTATGTTTGTCGGGATGCACTACATCGCAAAGTTTTTCAATTGCAGTATTAAATGCCTCCGCACCTAAAACTACTGCTATTGCAGTGCATATAAACATCCATTCAGTTGGCGATATTTTCAATATACATCCCGCTACAATTACACCAACAGTAATTGCCACGTGCACTTGTGCATGACGTTCTGTTCTAAATAAGTGTACCAAGCCATGTATGGCGTCACCAAAACTTTTAGCCTCTTTTTTTAGCATCGTATTATTTGGTTTTATTTTTTCGTTTTATTTTTTCTTTGAAATTATAATAACCAATAATGCCTAAATGATTGCTAGTTGTGCCACCTTGCGTCGTAAATTTTTCGCAGGTAATTGCTGCAGAGTGAAAAATGTAATCAATTGGAATTTGCAATGGCGATTGAGCGGGATATGTAGCCGATAAATCTTTTCTACTGTCTTTTAATTTTGTGGTATTTAGCAATGATGTTACTTGCTCGCTCCATGGAACAGCATTCATATCTCCCATAACAATAAGTTGGCCAGTAACTTTATTGGCTTCTTCTGCAATAAACTTAAATTGTTTTAATTGTGCTTGAAAATCTTTATCGTTTGTTGGTGTGCTGGTTGTGGCTGCAATAAAATGTAAAGTATCGGAGCTAATAATAATTATTCCAGTAAGCAAAGGGAAATCGTGGGAAGCAAGAACCGCAGTTGATGCAATAGGATATTTGGAATAAACCGCCATGCCGAATCCTGGATAACTTAATTCACTTAATGCATAAGGATATTTTTCGCGCATTAATGGGTCAACAATTGCAAATGAATTTCCTGTTAATTCTTGCATTGAAACAATATCAGCACCAGATGCTAATGCGGCTTCGGCTACTGAGGTAATTTGTTTATTATTTTCTTTTACATTAAAGTGTAATACTGAAAAATCGCTTACAACTACTTCTTTTTTCTCTGCTTTTTTGGTTGAGGGTAATTCACTTGCAGTTTTAAAATATGGCCAAATGCCTGGCGCAAGAATTAACAAAGCAATAGCGCCTGCTGAGGCCAACGCATAATTATTGCGCAAGAAAAAAAATGTAACAAATACCACTAAAAAAACAGCATAAGGAATACGCAAGCTATCTGCTGCGGCAACAATCCATCCTGGCTCAATAACAAGTACAATGCTGCATATAATTATTAAAGCTGCTACAATTGCCCTAAACGTAAACATCTCTACCCAACGCCAAAACAATTGAAAACCGTCTTTAATCTGCTTCATTAAATTCATAGGTGTAAAATTATAAAAAGAACTTTGAAATACAAAGTATACTTAAGAAATATTAACTATTACCCTTGAGTAATTTCTCTAAAGCACTGAGGTGCAGGCGAAATGCTTGTTTGCCAGAGGTGGTTACGTTATAGGTAGTTCTAGGTTTTTTGCCAACAAATTCTTTTTTTACCTCAACGTATGCTGCCTTTTCGAGCGCTGAAATGTGGCTGGCTAGATTGCCATCAGTTAAATTGAGTAGTGTTTTTAAGGTATTAAAATCTACCCATTCGTTTACCATAAGCACACTCATAATACCCAAACGCACTCTGTTGTCGAACTCCTTATTTAAACCTGCTATGATATCTTTCATGGCTTATCGTTCGTATCTGAAATACATTACTGCTCCATAAATTATGTGAAGTATACCGAATCCAAGTGCCCAAAAAAGGATGGTATATCCAGGAATTACCATGGCTATTAGTCCCAAAATGATTTGGCAAATACCTAAGTACCGCACTTCACCAAGCGTGTATTTGCTGGCATTTAGAAGCGCCAAGCCATAAAATAAAAGTGTAGCTGGTGCAATAAGTAGGTAAATATTGTAATAATATAGAATCAGACAAAATGCTGCTCCTGTTGCAAGCGGAATAAGCAAATTTATGAGGGTAAGTTCTGCAGCTTTGTTCCAAACCGGTAAACCTTGAATTCTTGCTTTTCGCACCGCAAAATAGGTTGCAAAACTTAATGCTAAAGCCAGCACAACTGCTGCATCTAAAAGTAAAAATAGGATATCCTCTAAGTTAACTGCCGCTATCCTATTTACTTGGCTTTCTGCAGACTGAATGTTGCCTTTAATGTACCATCCCGCCACAAAAGCACCAATAAGCGCAACAACACCAGCGCTTATTCCTGATAATCCGCTTAAAGAAATAAAGCGAGACGATTTCTCCATCATGGAACGTATCTCTTTGATGTCTTCCAGATAGTTTTGATTTGGTTTTTCTTCCATATTAAAGCGCTTTGTGAAACAAAGCTAACAGAAAGATGTTACAAAATAGATATTTCCCTTAATTTTGGACTATATATGAAAATTTTTCCCCCAATAAAATACTTCATGTTGCTGCTACTCGGGTTTTGCTCACTTACTAAGGTAATTGCTCAACTGCAATGTGAAAATGATACATCTTATTTAAGGTCGCTTATCGACTTGAGGTATAGCACCTATCTTGGTTATCAAGGAGGCCTTTATCCTGATGGCGTTAACGTAATGCCGCCAGCACACTTTTCTGCAGGAATGAATATTAGCAGGCAAATAGTTCCGTTAAATGAATTCGGATTGCTTGATGTTGAAAATGGAAAAGCCGGATTTATTTGTCTCGGCGCATCAACGGCAGGCAACGCTTTTAACCATTTTAAATCAAAAGCAGAGGCCGATGAAGCAGTTAATCCTTGTCTGCAATTTGCAAACTGTGCAGTTGGTGCAAAAGGTCTTGAAATTATGATAGATACAGTTGTAAACAATTGGTATTGGGATGAGGAAATAATGCCCGACGTAGCTGATGCCGCATTAACTAGATATCAAGTGCAAATTGTTTGGATTATGGTAACTTCCCGAATTGATACAGTTTTGGTTTGGCCATATCAGCCGCGCTCTGTAGCTGAAAAATATGAAGCTTTAATGCCAATTTTACTCGCCAAATTTCCAAACTTGAAACAAGTGTTTTTAAGTGGATTTAATTATGGTGGATATGCTGATCCAACTAAGGAATTTTATGACATGATATATGAACCATCATCTTATTGGAATAACTGGTCAGTAAAGTTTTTGATAGAAGACCAATTGGAAGGAGAACCGGGACTAATTTACACAGGACCTGATAGAAATTCGCCTTGGTTAGCCTGGGGCCCGCACCTTTGGGCAGATGGCATGCGTGCAAATGTTGTTGATGGCTTGCGATGGAATTGTGCAATTGATTACAAGCCTGATGGAGGAGGATATCACATGTCGAATGAAGGTAAGGACAAGGAGGGTAAAATTATTTACGATTTTTTTAAAAACTCATTGATTGCTGCCGATTGGTTTAATTATGCGCCAAGATGGACATCTTGCGACCCATCTTTTAAATTAGAAAATGAAGCATTGCCACAAGACCCTAAAATTAAAATATTTCCAAATCCATCGGCTGACATCGTTTTTATTGAAATAGATGTACTTGATGCGCAAAATGCTGATATTCAGGTTGTTAATAGCACAGGTCAATTAATAGCAAGCCAACAAGTTGCAGTTTCTAATGGGTATTTATTTACAGAATTAGCCTTGCAGCAACAACCTACGGGTATCTACAACGTTGTTATAACTACAGCAAACAGCCAAACAAGCGCCAGCGTAGTAATAAATCGTTAAATTATTTTAACTTACATGCAACTATGTTTACTTCAAGTAATTCTTTACCTTTGACTTCCATTCATTTTAAATTATAAATTACATCCATGAGGAAATTATTATTTGCATCCACACTTATTGCTTCAATTTTTGTTTCAAGCAATTTATTTGCGCAGTTAAACTGTGCAAATGATTCTACAGGTCTTATTCCACTTACCGATCTTGGCGCGGCTTATTACGAAGGAACCTGGCAAGGCGGTTTATACCAAGGCGGTGTAAATTATCCTCCTACAGGCCACTTAAATAAAGGTATCTCTATTGTGAAAAAACTTAAACCGTTAGACACACTTGGCCTCGTAAACTATGCAACAGGTAAAATTGTGTTAGCCGGTTTTGGCGCATCTACAGTGGGTGGTCCTTTTAATCACATGATTCAAATTATGAAAGATAATAACGATCAAAACCCATGTATGCAAGCAGTTAATGCGGCAAATGGTTCTGACGGAGTTACCGCTATGTATATTGGCAATGACGAGTATTGGGATTACATTGAAATATTCAAATTAGCGGAAAAAGATCTAAAGCCAATTCAAGTTCAGGCTGGCTGGTTGATGCACAGTTCACGAATTGACTCTAATGGGTCTGATGTAGACTCATATGCGGACACATTGGTAAATCGTTTTACTGTCGCATTAAATGCAATGTTATATTATTACACTAATTTAAAAATAGTTTTCGTGAGCGGTTTTCCATACGGCGGTTTTGCTGACCCTTCAAAAGCACTGTATCACGTAATAAAGGAACCTTCAAGTTATCACCACAACTTTGCAATGAAGGAATTAATTCGTCGCCAAATTTCTGGTGATCCAACATTAAAATATAGAGGAGTGACTAAAAAAGTGCCGTATTTAGTGTGGGGACCACCATTATGGGCAGACGGCAGTAATCCTCGTACTTATGATGGCTTAACTTGGAATTGTGAGGCAGAATTTGCAATTGATGGCGGTGGTTATCACCTTACTAATGTAGGAAAAGATAAATTGGCAAACATTTTATTAGATTTCTTTAGAACGGACACGCTTAGTGAAGGTTGGTTTATGGATGGTCCTAAATGGTCAAGTTGCGGCGGTGGAAGGTTACCAGATGGCAGCATTATTTTACCAACAGAAACTATTATTACTAAGGAAGAAGTTACCATTTTTCCAAATCCTTCAACTGGTCAATTTTATGTTGACTTTGATGAAGTATTAACTGCACCAATTCATATTAAAGTAGTAAATCAACTTGGTGAAGTGGTATTAACTGAATCATATGGTTCATCTCAACCATTCTCATTCTATCAATTTAATTTAGCAGGGAAACCAGCTGGAATTTATTATTTTGAAGTGAGGGTTGGTGATAAATCTTTTACGCAGCCTATCGTTTTAAACTAAACAATTATGGCAGGTATTTTACCTGTAAATATTTTCAGAATAATAAAAAGGATAAGTGCATTAGCGCTTATCCTTTTTAATTTTACAGTTGATGCACAAATCAATTGTGATAATGACTCTTCATTGCTAATTCCAATTGTAGATTTACAAACTGATTATTATTTTGGATTTCAAGGAGGATTATATCCCGATGGGTTAAATAGTATGCCAATAGCACATGCCGATTCAGGCATAGCAATTGCATCGGCGTTAATGCCAATTAATTTTGATGGTGAAGTAGATACCACTTATGGAAAAGTAGTAATGCTGGGATTGGGAAATGCTTCAGCAGGTAAATCGTTTAATAAATTTATAGGTGGTTATTATGATGCTGGATATTCAGACTCATGTTTCAGAATAGTCAACGCTTGTATCGAAGCACACAGCTTGAACGATATGATTGCAATTAACGCAGATGATGTTTACTGGAAAGATGTAAATGATTTTTTGCAAATTGACAATCTAAAAAAGAAACAAGTGCGCATAGTTTGGTTGCAAGCAGTTGCATTTGAAGACACTTTGATAACACCGGCAACTTATGTTGATTCACTAAAAAAAACGTATATCGCTATTATTAGAGAATTAAAAAGTCAATTTATTAATCTACAGCAAATTTACATTTCAGGATTGCATTATGGCGGGTATACTGATTCTATTGCTTTAAATTTTAATGCCTTCGCCGAGCCAGCGCCATACTTTAACGATTTCGCAATTAAAGCAGTAATTGAAGCACAAATAAATGGTGATACACTTTTAAATTATAGCGGCGAAGATGCTGATGCTGCCTGGGTTGCATGGGGGCCGAATTTCTGGGCCGACGGGCGCAATCTAAGAGCCTACGATAATTTGCGCTGGCTCTGTCCTGGCGATATTGACACAGATAACAATGGTTTTATTTTATCTGGAACTGGTCAGCAAAAAGTTGCCGACCGATTACTTACTTTTTTTATAACCGAAACAACTACTGCACCATGGATATTTGGATTGCCGTACGAGTGCTTTACCGAAATTGACGATGGCGGTGAAGTTGAAGAAGATACATTATTTATTCCGGAAGATGAAGTTGTTTGGATTACACAAAATCCTGTGCGTGGCGTGGTTAAATTTATTATTAATTTAGAAACAGATGAGAAAGCTGATGTGTTTGTATTTAATGCATTAGGCCAAGCTATTGTTGACGGCGCATTTTATAAAATAGAGCCCGGAAAAGTTTTTTCTATAAATATAACTGAAAGTGCTAGAGGCATTTATATACTTTCAGTTTTTGTAGAAGGTCGTGTTTATAATAAATTATTCTACCTCGATAATTAAATTTATTTATAAAATTTCACCTAATTATTGCTTAAAACTTTCCCAGCCTTGCGCTTTTAGCTTAAATAAATTGTCGTTTTTAGTTTTAAGAAAAGTGCCACTCGCCTGAGGTGTAATTTTCCCAATAATTGAAATGCCTCCCATCGCTAAAATAGCTGCTGTATGTTTTGGGTTAATTGTAAATAACAACTCGTAGTCTTCGCCTCCGTTTAATGCACAAACGGTTGGGTCAAGATTAAATGTTATAGCCTGGTCGTATGACTCTTGATTAATTGGGATTTCATTTTCATATATAATTGCACCACACTCGCTGTGCTTGCATATATGCATTATTTCTGAAGATAATCCATCAGAAATATCAATCATAGCTGTTGGAATAATATTATTTATTTTGAGTGCTTCAATAATATCTTTTCTAGCTTCAGGCTTCAGAAAGCGACCAATAATATGCTTTTTATTTTCGAGGTCGGGTTGCAGCTGCGGATGCTCAAGATATATTTTTTTCTCGCGCTCCAATAACTGAAGTCCTAAAAATGCGCCACCTAAATCGCCACTTACGCAAATTAAATCTTCTTCCTTAGCACCAGAACGATAAACTAAATTCGATTCTACGCCTTCACCTATTGCTGTAACAGAAATTATTAATCCTTTAAGGCTCGATGTTGTATCTCCACCAACTAAATCGACACCATAATATTCACAAGCGTGGTAAATACCTTCGTATAATTCTTCCATTGCCTCAACCGAAAACCTATTTGAAATGGCAAGTGAAACCGTTACTTGCTTTGGCGTTGCGTTCATTGCATATATGTCGCTCACATTTACAGCAATGCATTTATAACCTAAATGTTGCAAAGGCGTATACATCATGTCAAAATGAATTCCCTCAACAAGCATATCGGTAGTTACTACCGTGAGCATATTGGCATTGTCTATTACTGCTGCGTCGTCCCCAATTCCTCTTAAAGACGATGCATTCTTTAATTCAAAATTTTTAGTCAAATGGTCAATCAATTTAAATTCCCCAAATGATGCTATTTCCGTTCTATCTATGTGCTCGCTCATAATATTTCAACTTTTAGCCGATTTTTATGCAAAATTGCACAAAGATTTATCAATATTTGTTACTGGTGACTATCTTAGTGTCAATAATATGATCTAAAACTAAAAACAAACATTATGGCGATTGAGAGAACGATAAACAGCCCATTGTCTACCTTTTACAAATGGGAAAAATTGCAAAGTGACAGACTATACCTTCGCCAACCCATTAACGGTGAATGGCAAACATACACTTGGGGGGAATGCGGCGACCAGGTGCGCAGAATGGCTGCATATCTTAAATCGCTAAATTATGAGCCAGGTAGCAGAATTGCAATTTTATCGAAAAACTGTGTGCATTGGATGCTTAGCGATTTAGCTATTTGGATGGCTGGTTATGTTTCAGTGCCAATGTATCCAAATATGTCGCCAAATACGGTTCGCCAAATTTTAGAGCATAGCGAAAGTAAAATGGTGTTTGTTGGTAAGCTTGACGATTGGGCATATTTGAAACCAGGCATTCCCGAAAATTTACCTTGTGTTGCTTATCCGTTTTATGGCATAACTGAATTCAAAAATTGGGATGATATTATTAAAAACACACAACCAATTATGGATAATCTAGATTATCCAATGGAGAATTTATGCACTATTATGTATACCAGCGGAACCACGGGTGTGCCAAAAGGAGTAATGCATACTTTTTACAATTTTGCATTTGCGGCAGAATATGCGTTTCCGGAATTAAAAGTTGATAATACCGCAGTATTCTTCTCTTATTTACCAATGTGCCATATTGCCGAACGATTGTTAATTGAAATGGGAAGTTTATATACTGGAGGTCAAGTTTCGTTTGCGGAAAGTTTAGATACATTCCCGAAAAATTTGCAAGAAACATCGCCTACATTATTTTTGGCCGTTCCACGGATATGGACAAAGTTCCAAGAGAAAATTTTGGAGAAAATGCCGCAAGAAAAATTGGACAGGCTATTGAAAATTCCGATAATTAAAAATATTGTTCGCAAGAAAATTAAAAAAGCCCTTGGTCTTTCAAAAGCAAGTCAATGCTTTTCTGGTGCAGCACCAATTTCACCTGATACAATTAATTGGTTTTGGAAGTTAGATATTAAAATTCAACAAGCCTATGCTATGACAGAAGATTGCTGCTACAGTCATACCAATTATACCGATCGCAATAAAATTGGAACCGTTGGACTAAGCTTTCCGCATGTAGATATTAAGATTAGTGAACAAGGTGAAATTCTAATTAAACACCCTGCAATGATGAAAGGATATTACAAAGAAGAAGGCCTTACTAAAGAAGTATTTAATGAAGAAGGATATCTTAAAACTGGCGACAAAGGCACTGTTGACAGTGAAGGATATTTAAAGATTACAGGCCGTGTTAAAGAATTATTCAAAACCAGCAAAGGCAAATATGTTGCTCCAATGCCAATTGAAATGAAAATGGCGGGTAATACAGATATTGGCCAATCGTTAGTTATTGGATATGGATTACCGCAGCCAATGGTATTAGTTACGTTATCAGAAAATGGTAAGAAAAAATCTGCCTCAGATATTAATACAAGCTTATTAAATACATTGACATCATTAAATGCAACACTTGACTCGTTTGAGAAAATTGAAAAAATAATTGTGATGAAAGATGAATGGACTATCTTAAATGATTTGCTCACGCCATCTATGAAAATAAAGCGAAATGAGGTGGAGAAATTATTTCAAGACGATTATGAAAAATGGTTCGAAGTAAAGGATGTAATTATTTGGCAGTAGTAAAAATGCTTATTCGGGTTTATCCATGGTCAATTCCACTAATACTCCGTTAGTGGTTTTTGGATGCAGGAAACAAATTAATTTATTATCTGCCCCAGGTAAAGGCTCACTATTTAATAATTGAAATCCTGCCGACGCTAATCGATGCATTTCTGCGTGAATATCATCAACAGCATACGCAATGTGATGCACGCCCTCGCCGCGCTTTTCAATAAATTTTGCAATTGCCGAATCCTCACGACTCGCCGCTAATAATTCAATTTTTGTATCGCCCATCATGAAAAAGGATGTTTTAACACCTTCTCTTTCTACGGCCTCAATTTTGTAATGTTCTTTTCCAAATAATTTCGAAAACAATTCATTGCTTGCATCCAAATTTTTAACGGCAATGCCGATATGTTCAATTTTTTTCATAGCTCATCAGTTTTCACAAACTTAATTAATTTATTGGCAGATTTTCAAATTTTAACATGGAGATATTAATCAACAATCTAGCCTATTCTTATTGTAATTTATGTTTTATGTCATAGTGTCAATTTGAAACAGTTTATTAGCAAGCTGATGTAAGTTGAACATCCACCCAGAAAAATGTTGCCCCCGATTTATAACCCGTTATTGGTATTGTTGGTGTCAATATGGACTTGTCTGCAAAAGCCGCCAGAGGGCTTGTTCCAACTCATTTTTATCGCAAAGCCCAAATTACCCTATTTCCTTCTGAAATCCGAACTTTTCTTATACCTTTGTGTTTTAGAATTAGTCTAAATAGTAAACTATGCTCAAACTTCCAATATATCTCGATAACAGTTCTACAACACCAGCCGACCCTCGTGTGGTGGATACCATGATACCATATTTTTACGAACATTTTGGTAATGCGGCCAGTCGCAGTCACCCTTTTGGGTGGGAAGCTGAAGACGCTGTTGATCAAGGTCGCGAACGTATTGGTAAGCTAATTGGCGCTTCCGACAAAGAAATTATTATAACTTCAGGTGCTACAGAAGCAAATAACTTAGCAATAAAGGGTGTTTACGACATGTATAGCCGCAAAGGCAACCACATAATTACCGTTACCACTGAACACAAGGCGGTTTTAGATACTTGTAAGCATCTAGAAAAGCTTGGTGCTCAGATTACCTACCTTAAAACCGACAACGAAGGCAATATCGACCTTAACGAACTAGAAAGCGTTGTAACTGATAAAACTATTTTGGTTTCGGTGATGTATGCGAATAATGAAATTGGTACTATTGCGCCTATTCGTAAAATTGCTGATATTGCACATAAAAAAGGTGCCTTATTATTTACTGACGGCACACAAGCTGCAGGGAAAATTAATATAGATGTTGATCGTGATGGAATTGATTTAATGGCATTTACTGCACATAAAATGTATGGACCAAAAGGCGTTGGAGCATTGTATGTTCGCCGTAAAAATCCAAGAGTAAAAGTTACTGCGCAAATGGATGGCGGTGGCCACGAACGCGGAATGAGAAGCGGTACTTTAAACGTTCCAGGAATTGTTGGTTTTGGTAAAGCAGCTGAATTAGCAATGCTAGAAATGGACGCCGACGCCGCACGCTTAAGTGTTATGCGCGATCGTCTTGAAAAGGAATTATGTAAGATTGAAGAATCATATGTAAATGGTAACCGCAATAGTCGCTTACCGCATATTACTAATATTTCATTTAAATATGTTGAAGGTGAAGGTCTAATGATGGCCTTTAATCAAAATATTGCAGTTAGCTCTGGAAGTGCCTGCACAAGTGCATCTTTGGAACCAAGCTACGTATTAAAAGCACTGGGTTTAGGCGATGATTTGGCACATTCAAGTATTCGTTTTTCACTAGGAAGATTTACAACTGACGATCAAATTGAATACACAATTGACCATGTAACTAGAGCAGTTAACAAACTCCGTGATATGAGTCCGCTTTGGGAAATGTTTAAACAAGGTGTTGATTTGAGCAAAATTGAATGGGCAGCACACTAAATTTTAATTTGCGTAAAACAGTGCTGTTTATAATTAAAAATGAATTGAATTAATTAAAAAAAATTATTGTTATTGTTAAAAGTCAGACAACATTTTAACTCAAAAGAAAAGTAATTATGGCATATTCTAAAAAAGTATTGGAGCATTACGAGAATCCACAAAATGTAGGAACACTCGATAGCAAAAAGAATGAAGTTGGAACTGGTTTGGTTGGGGCTCCTGAATGCGGCGATGTTATGCGTTTGCAAATTGAAGTTGATCCTGCAACACAAAGAATTGTTGATGCTAAATTTAAAACCTTTGGTTGCGGAAGTGCAATTGCATCTTCTTCAATTGCAACTGAATGGCTTAAAGGAAAAACAATTGATGAGGCATTAACTATCGATAATATGGATATTGTTGAAGAGTTGGCTTTGCCTCCCGTTAAGATTCACTGCTCGGTGTTGGCCGAAGATGCCATTAAAGCAGCCATTCAAGACTACCGTAAGAAAAATGGTATGACTGAATTGCACTTAGAAGAAAAAATTGTTCACTAAAAAATTGCTCAAGTAACAGGTTGTTAACATACCTGTGGGCTCAAAATTTTAGGTTTATGATTTTCATATCAGAAATAGCAAAAACAAAGGTAGACCAGCTTAAAAATGAAGCAGGTTTAGGTAACGATTATTTTATCAGAATCAGCGTAGTAGGCGGTGGTTGCTCAGGTTTGAGCTATAAAATGGATTTCGATAATGAGCCAAAACCTGGTGATCAGGAGTTTGAAGATCGTGGTGAAAAGTTAGTTACCGACCTTAAAAGTTTCCTCTATTTATGCGATACAACCCTTGATTATTCCGATGGATTAAACGGCGTTGGCTTTCAATTTGTAAATCCTAACGCAAGCAGAACTTGCGGATGTGGAGAAAGTTTCGCAGTTTAGTAAAATCTTTTCTTTTCATACTTGAACTTTAAGCCTTCTCGGTCCAAACCGCGGAAGGCTTTTTTTATGAAATTGCACTTAATTTGTCTCTGTAATTGGTTGAATATCGTGAAATAAATGTGCTAAATCCAAATACGGGCAATATTGCCAGAGATTTCAATAACTACAATGTTATTGGATTATCGCTAAACTTTAATTTAAGGAAATATTAATATGGGACTTATTGATCATATTGCGTGAATATTGTAGAATTAAATTTTAACTGTCATTAAAGACAGAATGCGCATGCTAATGTTTGTTGTGATATTTTTTAATTAAAGTAAATGTACATTCAACGTTATTCATTATATTCATATCTAAATGAAATTCCCTTCATTGAAAATAATTCCTTAATAATTCTATTATTTGTGTCGTAAACATATGTGACGGTGTCAGTGAGTGGTGCCGCCTTTTTATTTTTAGCACCACTGAAATAGGTAATTACGTTATTTGGCAAGTGCATTTCGTTGTAATTGTATTTAATACTATCAATATTTTCGTTCGCCGACTTGCGGATATTTAATTGCGCCTCAATATCTTTATTTTCATTGTATCTGTATTGTGTCACAGATATTGTATCAGTTATTTCATAATACCCGAAAAGCATTGTTGCTGTAGTTTGTGTTAATAATCCAACGCTGTCGTAAATGTGATTATTGGCTTGCATTTCGTAACGCGACCAAACTAATTTGCTGCTGTCTTCATAAATTTGATTATACGTTTTTTCAAGGTTACCATTTGCATCAAAATATTTTACTTCTGTTATGGGATTAATTTTCTCAAGTGGGTAAGTAGTTACTTCACGCTTTAACTTACCATTCTCGAAATAACTAAACTGTTTTATTGTTATGGTGTCGCTCCCTTTATAAAAGATTTCACCTGTAAGTTTTCCCAATGTATATTCGTTGATTCTTGCATTAATAAGTTCGCCAGTTGGTTTCATTGTTGTTCTTGCCGTCAATAAATCACCGCTATAATAATATTTATTAATATTAATGGTATCATTATTTCTATTTCCGAAATTAATGGTTTGGATTATTCTATTTTGTTTATCAAACCAATCTTCTTGTCTGCATACTTCACGCTTGCCGTCAAAAATATAGGTTAGCTTACGCGATGCAAATTCAGGAGTAACATTTTCTTTAATTGTACATCCTGCCAATACTAATAAAATAAATACAACGTATAATTTATTCATTGTATATTTTAGTTTCTATATTTCCTTTCGCATCAACTTTTGCTCTAAACATGCCATCAGTATTATATTGGAATGAAATATTTCCGTATTGGTCAACGGCAATCATTCCGCCATCGCCAGTTATTTCTTTAAAGCGAACATGAATCATGTCGTGTGTTGCTTCTTCAAGTGTGAATCCTTTAAATTCGATTAAGTCGGCGACGGTTTTAGCTGCTACTGTTTTAATAAAGTCTTCTCCAGTGCCAGTGCAACTGATTGCACAGGTTTTATTATTAGCATAAGTGCCGGCACCAATAACTGGTGAATCGCCAATACGATTGTATTTTTTATTCATTAAACCGCCAGTTGATGTTCCTGCTGCCAAGTTGCCGTGTTTATCCAATACGGCACAGCCAACTGTTCCATATTTTTCAATTATATTACCAAGTGCTATTGGCTCGTGTTGTATAGCCATAACCGAGTCGACATATTTTATATAATTTGCTTCAGTGCTATCTTTCATTCCTTTCCATCTATTATATTGATGTTGGGTATAGAAATATGAAACATCTACTTTCTCAATATTGTATTTTTCGGCAAAACTTTCGGCACCCGCACTACTAAACATAATATATTTTGATGAGTCCATTATCATGCGTGCTACTTTTATGGGATTTTTAATCCGCTGCACATTGCTAACCGAGCCAGCATCTAAATTACGTCCATTCATTATGGCAGCATCCATTTTAATTTTTCCATTATTGGTAAAAACTGAACCTCTGCCTGCATTAAATAAAGGAGAATCTTCTAACACACAAATAACTGCTTGCACCACATCAACAGCACTATCGCCTCGCGAAAGCATTTCATATCCAAGCTGCGCTGCTTCTTTTAATTTTGCGTGAAAAGCTGCTTCTTGTTCCGCTGTATAAGAGCCTTTGGGCATTGCACCTGCACCACCGTGAATGGCTAAAGCAAATTCAGCTCGTTTTGGTTTTGCCGTTTCGGCTGATTTTTGTTCCTTACAAGACACAAATAATACCAAAATCAACCCCACAAGAGTTGAAAACATAATTGATTTCATAATGCAAATTTATAACTTATAATAATATGTCAGGCCGGTAATATATTTTGTATCTGGCGCCTTTTTATTCATTTTCTGTAATACAGTGTAAGCAAGTTGAATGCGATTGTTATTGTCGAACTGATAATTTATACCTCCGGTGAAGCGCATCTGTTCCGTTTCGTCCCTTAAATCTAATCGATATACTTGTTCGCTGGAAATAAAAATGGAGTAAGTGTAATAACATTGTTCTCATAGTCTAAACTAATACGCTTAGCTTCATCATTTCCTTCAGCACCACTATCGTATTGGTCTGATCATAATAAACTTCCTGCCGAAGAATACACTAACACAGTTGCAACTAAATTGCCAGTTGCTGTGGTTATATTGCCACTTGCGTAAATATTTTCATCAGCATTAATAGCTTGAGCTATAATTTCGTCATGACCATAAGTGCTAATAAATGTTTTTACCCATTGCTGAAAACCTACAGGATTCTATTTTATAATAACCATGTCCATGTCGGTGCCATTAAATGATTTTCCCGCTACATAAATATTAGCTGTAGCGGATATTTGAATTGATTTTGCATTGTCAATTCTATTACCCGTTCCGGTATATCTTTTTTCCCATAACAAAATACCAGCTACAGAGTATTTTAAAGTAACAAGGTTATCATTAGAAATTATAATTGCATCTTGATCAATGCTTCCGGTTACATTGACATTATTTTCAATATCTATTGCAATTCCAATTGCTTTATCTGTTTCATTGGCTATGTCGTAATTATATTGTTGTGCCCACAATGAATCGCCATTAGTACTATATTTGCAATCATCATGTCGTAGCCATTACCACTTTTTTTTACAAAGCCAACAGCATAAACGTTTCCAAGATTGTCGGTAGTTATAGCTATTGCATCATCAGTGCTTTGAGTGTTGCATGTGCCATTAATTGTTTTTGACCAATGCATTGTTCCAGCAGCGCCAACCTCCATAGCCATGAAATTTCTGTCTTGCTCGTAGGCAAATGTGTAACCTGTTAGATACAGATTATTTGAAGTATCGTAAATAATTACATGCACGTTATCAGCATTGTCGCCAACACCGTCGTAATTATAATGCCAAATATTATCACCTGAATTATTTAACCCAAATTAATCAACAGACAATAACAAATCAACCAAACTATTTATTTAGTTGGGTTTAACCTGATTAGCAAACAATTTGAAAAGAGTATCTAACTGGCTTGAAACATTTGATTTTAGTAAAAATAATAGTAAGGTAGTATTTCTATTGCTTAGTCCGGGTTTAATTAGGATTCTTATTTCCTGCTCCAAGTTTAAATCCAATGCTTTCGCGCTGTGAAGTTTTGCCTTCAGCATCGATATTGAAATTCTTTACATCGTCGAGTATAATCGTTTTTATCATTTCGGGTGTGCGTTGTGCAGCTGGAATACCTGCCATACGCAGGTTTTGATGATGCACGGTGTCCGCAACTAATTTACGCATTGTACGTGCATTGCCAAAATATTGGTTGCGAATAGTTACTAATTGCGCGATATAATTTTTTAAATGTGCCGCAGCTTCTTCACTAAAGAATAGGTATTCTTTTTTCAGCATATTCTCACCAATTACAAATAACTCATCAGCTTGATAATCTTCAAAATGAATAAATTTATCAAATCTTGATTTTAACCCTGGATTTGATTCGAGGAACCTCGCCATATTTTCGGTATAGCCTGCAACAATTACAATAAATTCGCCGCGATGATCTTCCATCCTTTTTAGCAATGTTTCAATCGCTTCGCGACCAAAATCATTTTCGCCACCTTGACTTAATGCATATGCCTCATCAATAAATAAACCACCGCCCATTGCTGATTCAATAATGCTATCTGATTTTATTGCAGTTTGTCCAACATATCCCGCAACCATTCCTTCGCGATCGGTTTCAATTAAATGTCCGCGCTCTAAAATGCCTAACGCTTTAAATATTTTTACCAATATACGTGCAACAGTTGTTTTACCTGTTCCTGGATTTCCAGTAAATACGGTATGCAATGAAAATGATTTGCGCACATCTCGACCAATTTCTTTATAGTAGCGAACTAGTTTTACCGTTTCTTCAATTTCATTTTTAACATTCGCCATTCCTGTCAGTTCTTTTAATTCGCTCATGGCATCTTGCAATAAAACTTCATCAACAGGCATCTCCACTTTTTTAGCACTGCCAACACCAAATATGGCTTCCACATCATGTAAAACAATTGTGCTTAAATCTTCCTTAGTGAGGTCTTCTGGCTTTTCCATTTTCATTATACGAAGCGCCATATTCTGTTTTGCTTCTTCAATAATGGAATTTACATATCGAGCATTACCGAATTTACTATCACGGTTGCGATATGCTTCCACTACTTTCATATAAATTAAATTCCTTGCCTCTTCGCTTATTGTTACGCCGCGTTTATTCGAGTCATAAGTCGAAATTGACATCAACTCATCTGGATTGTAATCAGGGAAATTAATAACTTGCGCAACCCTGGAACTTAATCCTGGATTTGAATTTAAAAAATCGCGCATTTCCTTTGGATATCCAGCAAAAATAAAAGCGGTATCTCCTGGGCCATCACTCATTTCTTTAATAACTACTTCAATAACTTCTTTCCCAAAATCTTTCCCATCATCACCTCTATCGCTTAGTGCATATGCTTCATCAATAAATAAAATACCACCGCGCGCTCGGTCGATAGCAGCTTTTGTTTTTGGTGCGGTTTGACCAATGTATTCTGCAACTAAATCAACACGGCCAACTTCAGTAACGTCGGGTTTTGTGAGTAATCCCATCGATTTATAAATTTTACCTAACAGCCTTGCAACTGTTGTTTTTCCCGTTCCGGGATTGCCAGTAAATACCATATTTAAATTAATGCGATTCTTTTCTTCAAATCCTTTTTCTTGTCGAATTTTTAAGAATTTTAAATAGGTGGTTAACTCGTTAATTTCTTTTTTAACAGTTTCCAATCCTATTAAATCGTCCAGCTCTTTTTTTACATTTTCATAAGTTGCTTCTTCAATTAAAGCAGCTGTAATTTGATTCGCATTTGTTGTTGTTTCTACACTTGTTAACCAAACTGGCGGACCACTTAATTCAGTGTCGGTTATGCCAACTTCAAAAGGAACAATGGCAATAATGTTATCCATAAATACAATTTCACAAGTGTATTTATCGGGATACCAAAAACCGGTTCCTTCAGCGCCATATCCAATATCCATTAATACGATTTTTCTGCTATCGTTTATATGTTCAAACCAATAGCTAGCTCCTTTTAATTGGTGACTATCATTATAAAAATAAAAATTAAGTTCTAGGGGAAAATATTTTTCATGGGTAATTTTATTACTCATGTCAACTTCAATAGAAATGTATTGCGCAGTATCTTTATTAAAAGTGGTTAAATATTTGCGTTGCTCTTTCGGCAAAGTACCCTTTGGTGTATTAAATAATTTAATCGAATTAATATCGAAATACGGATTGTTATTTGCAGTAACCAAGCCGTTGTCGGTAATGTAAAAATAGTTTGTGCCTACTAATACATCATCTAAAAAAACCTCCCATTTATAAGTGCCTTTTTTCCACCAACCGGGATTCGGTGTTCCCCAACCTTCACGCACAAATAATATATTTTGATCGGTTGTTACAACTAGTTCTTTATCGATATTACACATCTCTTTATTGGTGTAATATTCTGTTGCTTTTATTTTTACTTTTGCTTTCCATTCTTCTTCATCGAATAAAATATTAAACAATTGTAATTCAACGTTCACATAACATACTTCAGTTTCGTCAAATACGATGCGATAGTCTTTTTGGTTGCCGAAAAAATTTTCCAGCGAACCATACACTTTCATTTCTTTAAATTTAAAGCGCTTTTTTTCTTCGTTTTTCTTGGCCATAGTTTGAAATCCCTGCTACTTTGGGTGATGTAAATTTATAAATTTCTTTGAATTGCTTCAATTTATGAATAACAGTTTAACTTAAATTAATCGATAGATAGTAGCAAATCAAGCAAACTTTTGATTTAGTTGGGTTTAACCTCATTACCAAACAATTTGAAAAGAGCAAGCTATTGGTAGGCAACAACTGATTTTATTACAAAGTAAAGGATGATTGTAATTCCATTGCTTAATCTAGATTTAACCGTTCCTAATACAATAGTTACATTTGTAACTTAATATTTTAACAGATGTCTACAATCAATCTTTCGCAAATTTCAACCAAACCGCTCAAAAGTGTTGATAAGGATGAATGTGAAGCCGCCACTAAAAATTACCTCGACCAGCTCAAAGAATTACAAAATATCCTTTTTGCACAGCAGCGCTATAGTTTGTTGGTTATTTTGCAAGGAATGGATGCCAGTGGCAAAGATGGTGTTATTAATGAAGTGTTTTCAGGTGTAAACCCAATGGGCTGCCGTGTTGCGGGGTTTAAAAAGCCGACTGAGGAAGAAATAGGTCACGAGTTTTTATGGCGAATACATAAGCATATGCCTCAAAAAGGCATGATTCAAATTTTTAATCGCTCACATTATGAGGATGTAATTATCCAAAAAGTGCATAAATGGGTCGATTTGCCTTCTATTGAACGCCGGTATAACCATATTAATGCCTTTGAACAACTTGTAAGCGAAAACGAAACCATCATACTCAAATTTTACCTGCATGTTAGTCAAGAAGAGCAACTCGAACGTCTCGAAGAACGCCTTTCTGACCCCCGAAAAATGTGGAAATACAACGCCAACGACATTCTAGAAAGCAAACGCTGGCCCGAATACATGGAAGCATACGAAACCGCTTTTAACAAGTGTAGCCCCGAAATACCATGGACAATAGTTCCTTCCGATAAAAACTGGTATAAGGAATACTTAATTGCCAAAACCATAGTGGAAGCTTTGCTGAGGCTGGATTTGAGTTATCCAGCGCTGAAAAAGGCATAAGCGGCTTTTTATTTGAATTACAAGTAGTTCATGTAACTCGATTTCCGTTGATGTACTTGAATTTTAGAAGGTTGCATTTGTGAAAATTTTGTCGAATTTTTTTGGAATTTTCTTTATCGTTGTGTAATCTTGTAGGCTATTAAGCTATATAAGTCCATTTTTAATTTACATTATTACTAGTTTGTGCTAAAAAGAAGAGCTTTTAAATCAGTTGTCATTATAGCATTATTATGCTTAGGGCAACCTATTTTAAAAGCTCAATTATTAAGTGATTTTGCTGCAACGACCGATGGCTGGAATACCGTTGGAATGTGTCCTGCAGAATCCTCTCCAGGGGCAACGTGGTCTGCTACGGGAGGATTTCCATCAGGTGGATGTTTAAGAGCGCAAGACAATTCTATTGGTGTTTTTTATTGGTTTGCAGGCGGCGCCTCATGGAAAGGTAATTTATCCGCTTATTATGGCTGCTACCTCTATTTTGATTCAAAAACTAACAATATTGGAGCTCCTGTCGGAAGTAAATATGACGTTTTAATCATCAGAAACGATGATGAGACTATATCTTTTAATACCACACCTAATCCAGGTTTATCTTGGACAAGTTATGTTGTGCCTTTGTTTGAAGGTGCATGGATAGTGGACGGACCTTTAAATGCCGTTTCATGTCCCGACCTAGTTGGCCCGCTTGCTACTGCTGCTGATATGCTAAGTTATTTGGGCGACATAAAAAAAATAAGAATACGTGCAGAGTTTGGCGGATTATCGTCTGAATGGAATTATTTAGACAATGTTGAAATAAATTGCAACCCTATTTTATTGCCAGTAGAACTTGGTGAGTTTAATGCTTTTGAATTAGATAAAGGTCGTTCACGTCTAGAATGGACAACTTATTCGGAACAAAACGCATTGGGTTTCCAAATAGAAAAAAGTTTGACTGGAGAGGTGTTCGATTCTATTGGGTTTTTACCTGCAGCCGGATATTCTGATGTAACCTTGAACTATGCATTTATTGATAACCAATTTTCAGCTGATGCTTATTACAGATTAAAGCAAGTAAAATTTGATTACCGATCATTTTATTCTGATGTGCTATTGCTTAAGCAGGCAGCAACTGTTTTATCGCCAGTTGAAATCTACCCTAACCCTGCCACCACTGAGGCAAATATAGTAGTAAGTTTAAATCAAGATGTGCTTTATTGGGAAGTTGTTGATTTTTCAGGCAAACAAATAATACATGTTGATGTAAATGATTATTCTGAATCTTATACCTATAATCTAAACGTATCTAGCTGGAATTCAGGATTTTATATCTTTAAATTGCACACCAAATCTGGCGTTGTAGTGCGTAAATTCCAAGTTTTGAAATAATTTTCTTCTATATCAAAACCAAACGAACAATTTCCTCGTAAATTTGTGCAGTTATCAAAACCAATACTTGAACAACGCTTCGAACATACAGGCAACCGAAGAAGTACTCATCACGGGTTTACAGTCACAGGATTCGTCCGTACTCAAAATCGTTTATGATAAATACGCTTCAGCGCTCTACGGCGTTATTTCGCGTATGGTTAATGATGACCATCTTGCAGAAGATGTTTTGCAAGAGGCGTTCTTGAAAATTTGGAATAATGCCGCATCATATGAAGCAACAAAAGGAAGATTGTTCACATGGATGTTAAATATTTGCCGCAATGCCGCTATCGATAAAATGCGGAGCAAAGGTTTCAAAAACAGTAAACAAACAGCTAGCGACGAAACGGTATTAATCGAAAATCCAACTAAAATTTATGATGATATCAAACCAGACACCATCGGAATTAAAGAGTTGGTAGATAAACTTAAACCAGAATGGAAACAACTCATCGACCTCGTTTACTTTAAAGGTTTTACCCAGCAAGAAGTGTCAGATGAGTTGCAAATACCGCTTGGGACGGTAAAAACAAGATTGCGCAGTGCAATAATTGAATTAAGAAATATAATATAATAAGGATAATAGATTTTGAACACCAAAGATTACATATCATCAGGAATACTTGAACTTTACGTTGCGGGAGCGCTTTCCGAAGCGGAACAAAGGGCTGTAGAAGCATTGGCTGCTGAGCATCCCGACATACGTGAAGAGCTAGAAAGTATCGAAATAGCAATGGAAAGCTACGCAATGAAACATGCGGTTGCGCCAAATGCTGTAACGTTTGATGCTATCTTATCTAAAATTCAACAATCAGAATCACAACAAGATGATAAACAGCATGAAGCTGCTAAAATCATCCCACTAAAACCTGCATCTACAAGTAGCAATGTGTTGCGTTATTTAGCTTATGCAGCTTCGTTGTTATTGTTTATTTCTATCGCAGTTAATATTTATTATTTTAATAAGTATAAAACAGTAGAAAACGAACTTGCAGATCTTCGTCAGGACAATACCTACTTAACCAACGAATTTGATGTGTTTAAGGCAGGCTATCAAGAATTACAATCAGAAATTAATATTGTTAAAAATCCAGCCTATATTGCCATCACAATGAAAGGCTCAGCAGTTAGTCCTGCATCTGCCTCAGTAGTTTATTGGGATAAAGCAACTGGCGATTTATATGTAAACGCTATCAATTTGCCAACTCCAGCAGCAGGACAGCAATATCAGCTTTGGGCGCTGAAAGATGGCAAACCTATTGATGCCGGCGTGTTCGACATGAATGGTAATATTCAACAAATGAAGAAAATAACAGAAGCCGATGCATTTGCAGTAACATTAGAGCCTGCTGGTGGAAGTGTGAGCCCTACTTTAGAAAAACTCTACGTTGTTGGAGGCGTTTAAGTACTTTTTTACTTCACATTTTTATTTAGTAAACAACGGCACAAATTTTCGATAATTGTGCGACCCAAATCATGCTAATTCCCATTTCATTTTCCTACCTTTGCTGTGCATTTAAATAAATAGTTTCGGGAAAATGGACCAAGAAGTAGTAAATAATCAACTTATAGATTACGCCGCAATTTTTGTGCAGTTTATTGTTGTAGCCGGATTTGTAATCACTACCATTATTGCAGCTCAAAAATTTGGACCAAAACGTCATTCAAAAAAGAAAATGGAAAGTTTTGAGTGCGGATTGGACTCTATTGGTAATGCACGTCTTCCATTTTCAGTTAAATACTTCCTCGTTGCCATCCTTTTTGTGTTGTTCGACGTAGAACTTATTTTCTTTTATCCTTGGGCGGTTAATTTCCGTGAACTTGGTGAAGCAGGATTTGTTAAAATGTTAGCGTTTATTACGCCACTGCTCCTCGGCTACTTTTATGTAATTAAAAAAGGTGCCTTGAAGTGGGAATAAATAATTTGTCTGGACTCAAAGCTATGACAATTAAAAACGTAAAACTGTGGTAAAAGTAACTGAATCACCTGAAATGTATACCGGCGAAGGCTATGGCCTCACTCGCCTCGAAAAAATTGTTGGACTTGCGCGTGCTAATTCTATTTGGCCGCTTCCATTTGCAACTTCTTGCTGTGGAATCGAATTTATGGCAACTATGGGATCAACCTACGATTTGGGTCGTTTTGGCGCCGAACGCTTGAGCTTTTCCCCACGTCAAGCCGATTTACTCATGGTAATGGGAACAATTGCTAAAAAAATGGGCCCGGTTTTAAAACAAGTATATATTCAAATGGCAGAACCAAAGTGGGTAATTGCAGTTGGTGCCTGTGCATCTAGCGGTGGTATTTTTGATACATACTCAGTGTTGCAAGGTATCGATAAGGTTATACCTGTTGATGTTTATGTGCCTGGCTGCCCGCCTCCGCCTGAAGCAATTTTGGATGGAATTATCAAAATTCAGGAATTAATTAAAACTGAAAGCTTTAGAAGAAGAGAATCTGACGAATATCAAAAATTATTGACCAGCTACGGAATAGAATGAGCAATCAAATAGAAAATAGCCTTGTAGAAAGTTTGCTTAAAGAGCAATTTGGCGAAGCAATTCGCAGTGTGAACGAATCGTACGGCATGCTCGACATCGTAGTAAAAAGAGAAAATATTTTTGAAATTATGCAATGGCTGCGCGATAGCAGTTTGCTGAGTTTCAATTTTCTTACCAGCCTTTGTGGTGTGCATTTCCCTAATAATAAAGGCGAAGAATTAAGTGTGGTTTACCACATGCACAGTTTCGCAAATAATAAGCGCATTCGATTGCATATATTTTTTCCGCAAACCGATGCCGTTGCACCAACAGTTACAACATTATACCAAGCCGCAAATTGGATGGAACGCGAAACATTCGATTTTTATGGAATTAAATTTACTGGACATCCCGATTTGCGCAGAATTTTAAATATGGAAGATATGCAGTATCATCCATTATTGAAACAATATCCACTTGAAGACGGTACAAGAACCGATAAAGATGATAAATATTTTGGCAGATAATTATTTGCCAAATTGAAATAAAAAATGGTAAGCCGTTAGCGACTTTCCGCAAATAAAAAATGAGCAACAACAAAGTAACAACAACAACCAAAAATGCCGCTCAGTTTATAAACGGTGTTGAACAAACCGATGAGGAATTAAAGCAATATAATTACCTCAACCTTGGTCCAACGCATCCTGCAACGCATGGTATTTTCCAGAACGTTTTAAAAATGGATGGAGAAATTATTGTTGATGCTCAACCCACAATCGGTTATATTCATCGCGCTTTCGAAAAATTAGCAGAACATCGCCCATATTATCAAGTAACCCCAATTACCGACCGATTAAATTACTGTTCATCTCCAATTAATAATATTGGTTGGCACATGACAGTCGAAAAATTACTGGGTGTAAAAACACCTAAAAAAGTGGATTACATGCGTGTTATTGTTATGGAACTTGCGCGCATTGCCGATCATATTGTTTGTAATTCAGTAATTGCAGTTGACACCGGTGCGCTAACTGGATTTTTATACGTATTTCAATGGCGTGAAAAAATTTATGATATATACGAACAAATTTGCGGCGCACGTTTAACAACAAACATTGGTCGCATTGGCGGATTTGAACGTGATTTTACTCCAGATGTTTATAAGCGTTTAGATGAATTTTTACGCGATTTTCCAGCTGCATTAAAAGAATTTGAAAGTCTGGTGATGCGCAACCGTATTTTTATGGATCGCACCATCAAAACAGGACCCATTTCTGCAGAACGTGCATTGGAATATGGTTTTACGGGGCCAAATTTAAGAGCAGCTGGCGTTGATTATGATGTTAGGGTAATGACACCCTATAGCAGTTACGAAGATTTTGATTTTATTATTCCGATTGGAATTGCAGGAGATACGTACGATAGATTTTGTGTGCGTGAAGAAGAAATGTGGCAAAGCTTGAGCATTATTCGTCAGGCTTTGGATAAAATGCCAAAAACAAATGAATTTTTTGCTGATGTTCCTGAATTTTATCTGCCTCCGAAAGATGCAGTGTATAATACAATGGAAGGTTTAATATGGCATTTTAAAATTGTGATGGGCGAGGTTGATGTACCTAAAGGTCAGGTGTATCATTGTGTAGAAGGTGGTAATGGTGAGTTAGGATTTTATTTGGTGAGCGACGGTGGTCGGCAGCCATTCCGTTTGCATTTTAGAAGACCATGCTTTATTTATTATCAGGCTTATCCAGAAATGATTAAAGGCGCATTGCTAAGTGATGCCATTATTACAATGAGCAGCATGAATGTAATAGCAGGGGAATTAGACGCGTAATTTTAATATCTCCCTTAGCAAGGAGTAATTTTTTTATAAAGAATGACATCAACACAACAAATAGAATTTTCACCGGAAGCGATGCTGGAAATAAGTAGAATCGTTAGCCAATATCCGCAAGATAAAATAAAGTCTGCGCTATTGCCGGTGTTACATATTGCACAAGTTGAATTCGGAGGTTGGTTAAGTTCCGATACAATGGATTATGTTGCAAGGCTTTTACATATTCAACCTATTGAAGTGTACGAAGTAGCAACATTTTATTCGATGTTTAATACTAAACCTGTTGGTAAAGTTTTAATAGAAGTTTGTCGAACAGGACCTTGTTGTGTTAACGGTGCAGAAAAAATTGTGGGCTACATCGAAAACAAATTAAATATCAAAGTTGGTGAAACAACAAAAGATAATATGTTTACATTAAAAACGGTTGAATGTTTAGGTGCCTGTGGATATGCGCCAATGTTTCAAATTGGAGAAACATTTTACGAGCATTTAACAACAAAAAAAGTGGATGCTATACTTGAGCACCAAAAACAAGAAAAATTAAAAGCAATTAATAATTGATGCTATTGCATTGTAATAAATAATATGGGTCGCAAATTATTATTAGAACATCTTAATAAAGCTAACATCGAAACAATGGAAGGCTATCTTCAAAATGGAGGATATCGGTCAGTTGAAAAAGCTTTAAAAAAAATGACGCCTGATGAAGTTACAGAAGAAGTAAAAATATCGGGTTTACGCGGTCGCGGCGGCGCAGGTTTTGCTACGGGAATGAAATGGAGTTTTCTAGATAGGAATTCTGGCAAACCGCGTTATTTATTATGCAATGCAGATGAAAGTGAACCTGGAACATTTAAGGATAGATTATTAATGGAAAAAATTCCTCATTTATTAATTGAAGGGATGATAGTTTCGAGTTATGCTTTAGGATGTCGTACTGCTTATATTTATATTAGAGGAGAGTACATGTTTATTTTACGCATACTTGAAAAAGCAATTGCAGAAGCATATGCAAAAGGTTATTTGGGTGAAAATATTTTAGGTAGCGGTTACTCGCTCGATTTATATGTTCATCCAGGAGCAGGCGCTTATATATGTGGCGAAGAAACTGCGTTGATTGAATCGTTGGAAGGTAAACGTGGTAACCCCCGCATTAAACCACCATTTCCAGCAATTTCGGGATTGTGGAATTGCCCTACCATTGTAAATAATGTTGAATCAATTGCAGCAGTTGTGCCAATAGTAAATGACGGCGGCAATGAATATGCAAAAATTGGAATTGGTAAATCAACAGGCACTAAATTAATTTCAGCATCGGGAAGTATTAATAAGCCTGGTGTTTACGAAATTGAAATGGGCATTACAGTCGAAGAATTTATTTACTCCGATGAATATTGCGGAGGTATTAAAAATAATCTTGAATTAAAAGCATGTGTACCTGGTGGTAGCTCAGTGCCAATTTTACCTAAACATCTTTTATTAAAAATGAGCGATGGCAATCCTCGTCTCATGACTTATGAAAGCTTAAGTGAAGGTGGATTTGCAACAGGAAGCATGTTAGGTTCAGGTGGTTTTATTGTGTATGATGAAAAACAATGTATTGTTCGAAATACATGGAATTTTGCACGTTTTTATCACCATGAAAGTTGCGGACAATGTTCGCCATGTCGCGAAGGAACTGGTTGGATGGAACGTGTTTTACACAATATTGAAAATGGTCATGGTAAAATGGAAGACATCGAGTTGTTATGGGATATCCAACGCAAAATTGAAGGTAATACCATTTGCCCATTAGGCGATGCTGCAGCCTGGCCTGTAGCAGCGGCAATTAGACATTTCCGTAATGAGTTTGAATACCATGTAAAATATCCGAATCGTGTGTTTGATGAGGACCATGTTTATCAGCCTGAAATGAAAATGCAAACAGTTTAAAGAAATTATGTTTTTACACATTGAATAAATAAAATGCCAAAAGTAACCATAGACGATATCAGCATTGAAGTTCCTGCAGGAACCAATATTTTGGAAGCTGCAAGAATGATTGGCGAAAATGTTCCGCCTGCAATGTGTTATTATTCCAAGCTCGAAGGCAGCGGCGGAAAATGTCGCGTTTGTCTTGTTAAAGTATCCAAAGGCAGTGAGAAAGATCCACGTCCAATGCCAAAATTGGTTGCCAGTTGCAGAACCACTGTTATGGATGGTATGGAAGTTAAAAATGTTACATCGCCAGAAGTTATAGAAGCTAGAAAAGGCGTTGTTGAATTTTTGCTGGTTAATCATCCATTAGATTGCCCCGTTTGTGATCAAGCGGGTGAATGTTATTTGCAGGATTTAAGTTATGAGCACGGTGCATCAGCAAGCAGATACGAGTTTAAGCGTAGAACATTTGAAACAAGAGATATCGGTGATAAAATAAAATTGCACATGAATCGCTGCATTTTGTGTTATCGTTGTACACAAGTTGCCGATCAATTAACTGAAGAACGTGTGCATGGTATAATTGGTCGAGGCGAAGTTTCTGAAATATCAACTTATATTGAAAAAGCAATCGACAACGATTTTTCAGGAAACATGATTGATGTTTGTCCAGTAGGCGCATTAACAGATAAAACATTCCGATTTAAATCACGCGTATGGTTTACAAAACCAATCAATGCGCATAGAAATTGCACAAAATGCACTGGAAATGTAACCCTATGGTATCAAGGTGAAGAAGTATTACGTGTAACGTCACGCAAAGATAAATGGGGCGAAAGTGAAGCATTTATTTGCAACGAATGTCGCTTCGATAAAAAGCAAACAACAGATTGGGTTATTGAAGGCCCAGCACATATTGATCATCATTCAGTTATTTCACAAAATCATTATGAGCTGCCTTTTGAGTTACCAGTAATACAGAAGAAATTGACGTAATAGATTATAACTGCCGATTGAACAAGAGTGAACAAAATTTAAACAACCAATTGAGCAGGAGTGAACAAAATTTATCAGTCTTGAAAGCTGTAATAATTTTATTCAGTATTAAAATAAATAAACACCGCATCAGCAATAATGATTGATCCTATATTAATATTTAAAATTGTGCTTGTGCTTTTGCTCTTCGTAATATCGTTGACAATTGCTGCTTACAGTACTTATGCTGAGCGAAAAGTTGCGGCTTTTATGCAGGATCGCCTTGGGCCAAATAGAGCAGGTCCATACGGGTTGCTTCAACCTTTAGCCGATGGTGTTAAGATGTTTATGAAGGAAGATTTTATTCCTGATGCTTCAAATAGATTTCTATTTATTGCTGGTCCTGCAATTACAATGATAACGGCATTAATGACAAGTGCGGTTATTCCTTGGGGTCCTGCCGTTACTATAGCTGGGCAAACAGTGCCATTGCAAGTTGCAGATATTAATATTGGTGTATTATATGTTTTAGGCGTGGTTAGTTTAGGCGTATATGGAATTATGATTGGTGGTTGGGCTTCTAATAATAAATTTGCATTGCTCGGTGCTGTGCGCGCTTCAAGTCAAATGATTAGCTATGAGTTGGCAATGGGTATGAGCATAGTTGCTGTAGTTATGTCGACTGGATCTTTAAGCATTGGTGATATTGTAATTGCACAAAACGATTGGAGCGGAATGAACTGGAATATTTTTGTTCAGCCATTGGGATGTTTAATATTTATTATTTGTGCCTTTGCCGAATGTAATAGAACCCCATTCGATTTGCCAGAATCTGAAACAGAATTAGTTGGTGGCTTCCACACAGAATATAGTTCGATGAAACTTGGCTTTTATTTATTTGCAGAATATGTAAATATGTTTATTTCAAGTGCCATGATAACTTGTTTGTATTTCGGCGGATATAATTTTCCTGGAATGGAATCAGTGCAAGGTGCGGTTGGCGAAATTTGGTTTGCATTAATTTGTGTTGCCGTAATGTTTGCCAAAGTATTATTCTTTGTATTCTTTTTTATGTGGATACGCTGGACGATTCCGAGATTCAGGTTTGACCAATTACTTAATTTAGGATGGAAGGTGCTGCTTCCGTTGTCGATACTTAATGTATTAATAACTGGTGCAGTGATTATATTTTTTAACTAATATGACATTTTATTCAAAATAAAATATGCAAAGTTTAACAAACAGAAGTAAGGTAGTTACTAACAAAAAAATGACCTTGTCGGAACGCTTATATTTGCCGGCAATATTCGGAGGATTGCGCATAACCATGTCACATTTCTTTACTAAGAAGGTAACTATTAACTACCCTGAAGAAACACGTGAGCATAGTAAAGTATTTAGAGGTGTGCATGTTTTAAAGCGTGATGATGAAGGTCGCGAAAATTGCACCGCTTGCGGACTTTGTGCAGTGGCTTGTCCAGCAGAAGCAATTACTATGGTTGCCGATGAGCGTCAAAAAGGTGAAGAACATTTATATCGGGAAGAAAAATATGCAGCTGAATATAATATCGATATGCTGCGTTGCATTTTTTGCGGATTATGTGAAGAAGCTTGTCCGAAAGATGCCATTTATTTAACAGATAGAATTGCACCGAGTAATTACCACCGCGGACAATTTATTTTTACGAAAGATATGTTGGTTGAACCAGCAGAAAAAGATAAAAGAATTGATATTAGTGCGCGTCGCCAAGGAATACGCGACGGAGCGATGTGATATTTAGTAAAAGAATCCAATAAATACGAACCCTAAACAATGAGTCAAATATTTTTTTACGCGCTTTCGGCAATAGCAATCGCTTGTAGTTTGCTAATGTTGTTTCAGCGCAATGCGATGTATAGCGTATTGTATCTGCTGGTATGCTTTTTTTCAGTTGCGGGATTATACATCATGCTAAATGCACAGTTTTTAGCAATCGTACATATTATAGTTTATGCCGGCGCAATAATGGTTTTGTTTTTATATGTGCTTATGTTTTTAAACTTGAACACGCCTGCTATTTTTAGTAAAAGTAATATGCTAAGGCTGGCAGCCATAATAACAGGGGGCTCTCTATTCCTTTTATTGTTTGCATCGTTTTATCAATCCGAATTAATTGAGTTGCCAGTTCCAATAAACGATACAACGGGAAGTGTGCAAACATTAGGTCTAGTATTGTTTAACGAATTTTTAATTCCGTTCGAGCTTAGCAGTATTTTATTTTTATCTGCTATGATTGGCGTAATTATTATGAATAAAAAAGATAAATCAAATGGATAACGCAATTGCCTTAAGCGAACAAATGAGAGTAATTCCACTTGAGAATTATATTATGCTTTCACTAATATTATTCAGTATTGGCGTAATGGGTATTTTAATGCGAAGAAATCTGATTGTAGTTTTTTTAAGTATTGAGTTAATGTTGAATGCCATCAATTTAATGGCAGCCTCATTTTCTGCTTACCATAACGACCCTCAGGGACAAGCATTCGTATTTTTTATTATGGTTGTGGCTGCGGCAGAGGTTACAATTGGACTAGCTATGTTGGTTATGATTTATCGAAACACAAAATCAATTGACATTAATTCATTAGATAAACTAAAATGGTAATATCCATCAATTAATTAACTAATTAAATCTCACACCTTAGCCCCTCAAAAGGCAACAGTGTGATCACACTAAAAACAATCACCCAAACCAAAGGCCCTAGGGTCAACAGTTTGATAGAAAAAAATAAATAAAAAAATTATTCAAACCACAGCCTCACAGGGGCAACAGTTTGGTGATTTTGTAAAAACAGAAACAGTGAATCAGACCACATTAAACATCATCACCACCCTGATACCAGCGTTACCGCTTCTCGGATTTTTCGTGCATATATGCTTGAAAGGTAGAATCTCAGAAAAAGCCGCAGGCTTCCACGCAAGTGCATGGATTGTGTTATCATTCGCATTGTCACTCGTATTGTTTTTCCAACTCAATTCCACCGATGCTATTCAAGTTCAATTGTTCGACTGGTTTTCAGCTGGCGGCTTAACTGTACCATTCGCGTTTCAAATTGACCAACTAAGTATTATTATGATGTTGGTTATTACAGGAGTTGGTAGCCTAATTCATATTTACTCAATTGGGTATATGCATGGCGATGAAGGATTTAATCGTTTTTTCAGCTACTTAAATCTGTTTGTTTTTTTCATGCTCACATTAGTAATGGCTAACAACTATGTATTAATGTTTGTAGGTTGGGAAGGCGTAGGTTTATGCTCTTATTTATTAATCGGGTTTTGGTTTAAGAATCAAGAATTTAATAAAGCTGCTAACAAAGCATTTATAATGAACCGAATTGGCGACTTAGCCCTTTTATTCGGATTGTTTTTATTGTTTCAATATACTGGAACATTAACATTTATAGGTGTAAATGAAAGTTTAGTAAAAGTTGTTCCCGATCCACAAATGCTTACTATAATTACCATTCTTTTATTTATTGGTGCTTGCGGTAAAAGCGCGCAATTACCATTACACACTTGGTTGCCCGATGCAATGGCTGGTCCAACGCCCGTGTCGGCGCTTATACATGCTGCAACAATGGTTACTGCAGGTATTTATATGATTGTGCGCAGTAATATGCTATTTACTTTGGCACCATTTACATTAGAAATAATAATGGTAGTTGGAATTGTAACCGCAATATTCGCAGGTTCAATAGCATTAAAACAAAATGACATTAAAAAAATATTAGCTTACTCAACAGTTAGTCAGTTAGGATTAATGTTTTTTGCAATTGGTGTTGGTGCATATGAAGCAGCTTTTTTCCATTTAGTTACACATGCGTTTTTTAAAGCATTATTATTCCTTGGAGCGGGAAGCGTTATTCACGGCATGAGCGGCGAACAAGATATTCGTAAAATGGGCGGGTTAGAAAAAAACATGAAAATTACCCACTGGGTTTTCGGATTTGGTGTATTGGCAATAATGGCAGTTCCACCTTTTTCTGGATTTTTCTCGAAAGACAATATATTAGTTGCAGCATATCACATTTCGCCAATACTTTGGGGAGTTGGATTAATAGCTGGATTATTCACAGTAGCTTATATGATGCGTTTATATTATGTTGTATTTAGAGGAGAAGGAAGAATGAGCGCTGAGGTGAAAAGTCATATTCACGAGTCGCCAAAAGTTATTACAACACCGTTAATTATATTAACCGTATTGGCCATTTTTGGTGGATTATTTAACGTGCCTCATTTATTTGGTGGCGATAAAATGATGATGCATTATTTAAGTCCCATTGTTCCAATTGATGAGCATCACATGCCAGCGGCAACCGAATGGATGTTAATGGCGTTTGCAAGTATAGCAATCGTATTAACTGTTGTTGCCATGCGTATTAAATACATGGAGAAAAAACAAGTGCCAGAAGCAGATGCCAATATTAAAGGCTTCGCAAAAGTGCTAAATCATAAATATTATGTGGATGAATTGTATAATGCAGTAATTGTAAAACCATTGCACCTATTTAGCAACTTTTTATATAAGGTAATCGATGTGCAGGTAATTGATGGCATTGTAAATGGAACAGGAAAGTTTTCCACTTACTGTTCAACGCAATTAAAAAATTTGCAAACAGGCACAGTTAGCTTTTATTTATTTGCCATGGCTTTAGGCATGGTTGGAATTTTATTATTAATTATTTTGATGTAATTCATGTTCACATTACTACTCATATTACTACCAATTGTTGCAGGCATAGCCTTGCTGGTATTGCCGCAAAATCAGGCTAAGCAAATTGCCTTAATTGCTGCTTTGGCTACCCTCGGTTTAACAATTGCCACCTATTTGCAATTTGATGCTAATGGCGGAATGCAATTCGTTATGAATTATCCGTGGATAGATATGTTAGGCATTCGCTTCCATATAGGCATGGATGGCATAAGCATGCTCATGATTATATTATCAAACATTTTAGCCCCACTTATAATTGTTTCTTCATTTAAAGATAATTATACCAATCCAAGATTGTTTTATGGTTTATTGCTTATAATGCAAGGTGCCATGAATGGTGTTTTTGTTTCAATGGATATGTTCCTCTATTATATATTTTGGGAATTAGCATTAATACCTGCTTATTTCTTGGTATTATCGTGGGGACGAGGCGAAGCGGCAAAAGTTACCTTCAAATTTTTTATCTATACATTATTTGGAAGCTTGTTTATGCTAATTGCTATTATCTGGTTAGGCGTGCAAGGGCCAAATAATTCAACCGATATAGCTAATATTTATGCATTACAAATTCCAGTTGAAACGCAGTTATATATATTTCTAGCATTTATGTTGGCTTATGCCATTAAAATTCCTGTGTTTCCTTTTCACACTTGGCAACCTGATACTTACACTTATTCGCCTTCGCCCGCAACAATGCTATTAGGTGGTGTAATGTTAAAAATGGGATTGTATTCTATTATCAGATGGATTATCCCAGTTGTTCCTGATGCAGTTAATGAATATGGAAAGTACGTAATGGTATTTGCAGCAGTTGGTGTGTTTTATGCATCTGCAATAGCTTGGGTGCAAAAAGATTTGAAACGATTATTCGCGTATTCATCAATAGCACACGTTGGTTTAATTACTGCGGGAATTTTTACGGTTACAGAAATGGGTATGCAAGGTGCTATGGTGCAAATGTTGGCGCATGGTATTAACGTAGTTGGATTGTTTTATGTATGTCAGATATTATATCGCCATTATCAATCGCATGATATCGCCTTAATGGGTGGCTTGCGATTAAAGGCGCCTTTGTTTGCCGGATTGTTTTTAGTTGTAATGCTAGCATCTGTTGCATTGCCATTAACTAATGCATTTCCAGGTGAATTTATGCTGCTTAATGCAGTGTATTCCATTAATCCTTTGATTTGCTTATTTGCAGGCAGCGGCGTAATTCTTGGAGCAGTTTATATGTTTACTAGTTACCAAAAAGTAATGTTGGGTGAACTCAATACAAAAGCAAATACTTTTACCGAAATAGATAGTTTAGATAAATGGGTGTTGTTTCCAATTGTGATTTTAATTTTTATATTTGGTTTGTATCCATCGTTTATTACCGATATTTCGGAAAATGCTGTAAAAGATATTATTAATATTTATCAGGCCAAAATTGGTGTTTCAATTTAATTATAAATGACTTCAATAATTGTTTTAGCAGCTGCGGGTATAGCTTCCATGTTTGTGGGGGTGTTTAATATTAAACGCGTGGCTTTACCATTGGTATTATTAGCCTGTTTGGCTGCATTGGGTATTGTATTGTTCCATTACAACGGTGGATACGAAACACTCCTGCATAATATGTTGGTGTTCGATGGCTTTTCATACGGCTTCAACGTAATTATGATACTTATTACAATGGGAATATTAGTGATAAGTAATTTTTATTTCAGAAATAATATTGAGCACTTAAGTGATATTTATGCACTTTTTCTTTTCTCGCTGATAGGCGGTATTTTATTATGCTCGTATAATAGTTTGATTATGCTTTTTATGGGCATCGAAATCCTCAGTATCCCCTTATATATTCTTGCAGCAAGTAATCGCAAAAATTTATTCAGCAACGAAGCTGGCCTGAAATATTTCTTAATGGGTTCGTTTGCATCGTGTTTCTTGTTACTCGGAATTACATTTATTTATGGCACAGCACAATCGTTCGAAATGCCTGTTATTGCAGAATATGTTAATGCAAATCAAGGCAATTTACCACCTATGTTTGTTGCCGGATGTGTAATGATTTTAGGTGCGTTTTTATTTAAAGTATCTGCTGTACCATTTCATTTTTGGGCGCCAGATGTATATCAAGGTTCACCTACCGTAATTACTGCATTTATGGCAACGGTGGTTAAAACTGCGGCTTTTGGTGGACTAATGCGTTTTATAAATGGAACCATTTTTCCTGAAACGGCAATTTGGCAAGATTTAATGGGGTTGATTGCAATTATAACTTTAATTGGTGGAAATATAATGGCATTGTATCAAACCAATTTAAAACGTTTATTGGCCTATTCAGGAATAGCTAATGCAGGTTATGTTCTTGTTGCTGTTGCTACAATGAACGATGCCACTTATGCTTATGTGTTATATTATTTAGCAGCCTACGGCGTTGGTAGTATGATTGCATTTACAATTTATTTCATTATTAAAGATCAAACCGGAATAGATACCATTGCAGGTTTGCGTGGATTATTTGTAAAAAATAAATTTCTTGCAGGCGTATTGGCTTTTGCTATGTTGTCGCTTGCCGGTATTCCGCCGCTCGCCGGATTTTTTGGTAAATATGCCATTTTTGTTAATGCTATAAATGTCAACGAAATATGGCTTGTAGTAGTAGCCATTTTAACTTCTTTGCTTGGTGTTTATTATTATTTACGGGTAATGAGCACCGCTATGTTGTCAGGTGCCGAAATTCCAAAGCTCGATATTCATTTTAGCTATAAAATTGTATTGGTAGCTGGTGTTATACTATTACTGCTACTCGGTGTAATGCCTGATTTGTTCGTTGATTTAATTACGAAGTAATATTGCGTAATTATTACTGATGGTTGCGCCTATTTGCAGCGTAACACCTAAGTGTGCCAATCCGTTTTTCTAAGAAAGAGTAATAGCAGCACTGTTGTAAAATAATTGCAACATGTTAAGCCGAGCTAAATATAGCGTAGTGCATCTACTACCACCTTTTGATTAATGGCATCTAACTAAATTTAATTCGGCAATAGTCAGTGAGTTAAATCCCCGTTGTAGTAGAAAGTTAGCTGCTTAATTCTAAAACCCCATTTTTCTTTAAATTTGGGTTAATTTAATTCATACTCAAAATTAAAAATTGAATACTGCATTTACGGTATTCGATTTTTAATTTTATTAGTTTATATACAGTTGCTCTAGCTCGGATTCCGAGAGCTATTGGAAGGGAAGTTTATTGCGAGGAACGAGAAAGCCGTTGTAACGAATAG
>Ga0105048_10000239_pt1 | contig 79810 bp, 64 predicted proteins | sample MAT05_FD_78382 | JGI IMG/M metagenome (GOLD analysis project Ga0105048, IMG submission 78382) | Freshwater microbial communities from Lake Fryxell liftoff mats and glacier meltwater in Antarctica - MAT-05 | ecosystem: Environmental > Aquatic > Freshwater > Ice > Liftoff microbial mat | place...
GCGGGCCCGCCTTCCCACCACCACATCAAGGTGCAGAACGCGCCCCGCCTCGCCAAACACGACTACGTTCTCAGCCGAGGCAGCTCACTCAATCGAGCCGCCTCAAAGTGATCTCGCACTCTGAAGCTTGGGAGTGCGCGACCAGATTGAGATTTCGGCCTGATTCCAGGGGGATCCCAAAAACGCTTGCGATGTGATCAGAGGCCCTCACCAAGAGGGCAAAATGCCGCGACGGAAGAGCGTGAAACGGGTGGCGAACTCGGTGGCGCCGAACGACGGGACGAAGTGGGGTCACCTCAGTGATGCCGACTTGCTCAAGGAGATGGGTCGAGAAGCTCTCGCGCGGCTCGAGATCTCCGAAGCCGCTGGCGAGCGCCCAGTCGTGCCAGCCGGCGTCGGCTTCGTACACCCCGCCGCCGCCCAGGTGCTGCAGTGTTGGGGCGCGACTCAGTCTGTCATCCTCGCCTCTTCGACTTTCCGGGTGAGCGCGTAGTCCTTGCCGGGTATGAACGAGCCGCCGGGCATGCCCTGCTTTCCGGCCTCGCCGTTGTGCGAGAAGAAACCCCACGCGACGGCCTTGCGGTCATTCTCGTTCTTCGGCGTCGGTTTCGGGATCTCCGTCACGTACTCTTTGCGGCTTTTCGCCGTGTTCACGTGGAAGCCTTCACCCGTCTTCGGGTCGATGACGGTGGCCGCGATGTGCTGCTGGTCGGCGGTGAACCACACCTCGTTGCCCGCAGTGCTCGGCTTGGCCCCGAAGATTTGACCGGTGAGGAAGGTGGTTCCCTCGCAGTCGAGCAGCATGCGGCCCGAGGCGTCGCGGGTCTGGTTCTTCATCACGCTGGCCATCTTCGTCGGGTCGTCGAGATCGGCCTTGTTCTGGACCCAGTTGTTTTCGACGCCGCCTGGGTGCTTGGTGAAGTTCTGCAGGTACTGGTTGTACTCCTGGCCCGCGGCCTTCATCCCGCCGTCAGCCTTCACCTTCTGAAAGTAGTCGCGCAGGGCGCCCACGTCGTAGGGGTCCACCTTGCGGCCCAGAGTCTTCTCCATCTTGTCGACCTGGTCGAGCTGAGCCAGCCGCCGATCCGCCACCGTTCCCAGAGTCTCGTTGATGCCTCCGGGCTCGACGGACACGGTGTTGCCGTTCGGGGCTTTCGTCTGGTTCACGCCGCCGGAATATTTCCCGGCGAGGTCGACCGTTGTGTTCGCCGTCGAGCCCTGCTTGACCTCTTGGAGCAGCTCTCGGGCCTCGGCTTTCCTCCCTGCCGCCGCCAGCTTGTCGGCTGTGCGCAGCATCAGGTCGCCGCCGTGCGCCGGGTCCATTTCGCTGGCCGAACTCTTCGCTTCAGAGACCAGCTTCTTCACCTCCGCGTCGGAACCGCGCGCGGACGCCGAGGCCTCGTCGACAAAGACGTTGATCTCCTTCTCGAGCTTCTGTTCCGACAGCGACTTGTCGACGTACTTCGTCTTGGACGGGTCCCAGATGTGCTCGCGGTGAATCGAACCGGACGGGTTCGGGTCGAGCGCGTCGGCGCTCTTCTTCGCGTCGGCGGCCCGCTGCTCGACCTGTTTTTCGGTCCGCAGCTCGGTGTTGTCGGGGTTCAACTTGTCGGCGATCAGGTACGGGTCGCCGCAGTGCTTTTGGATCTGTTTGTCGAACTTGTGGAAATCCGGCTGCGACGGCGGGTCATTGCCGCTCGCCTTCGCGACGACCGCGCGGAGCTCTTCTTTCGTGGTACAGCTGTTGACAATGAGCTTCATCGCGTAGGCGTCGCCCCCCGAAACGCGGCCCTCTTCCAGCCGCTTCAGGGCCTTGCCCTTCTCGGACGGCGTGAGGTCGTTGAGGCTGGACGGGTTGGCGATGATCGCATCGCGAATCGACTTGTCGTCATTTTCCCCGATCGCGGCCTTCACGCCGTCGACCTTCTTCGGGTCCGATACGGGTGCGCTCACCAGCGATGCGCCGACCATCCCCGAGTTGGCCAGGGTGCGGATGCTCGCCACCGACGCCGCGAGGTCGCTGCGCACGGTCTCTGACACTTCGGGCGGCTTGTACTTTCCGGTGATCGACAGGGGCTTCTTCGCCACGTCGACGAACGCGGTGTACGCCTTCGCGGGCACCGAGGCGGCGACCGCGCTCTTCACGTCGGCGACCGCAGTCTTCACGTCGGCGACCTTCTCTTTCACCTTCTGCTGCAGCGTCGGCACCAACGACGAAACACCCGACTTCAGAGAATCGATTCCCATGCGCGCTCCTGCCAAAGGGACCGGCAGCCTAACCTAGGCCGTCGGGCGCCGACTCAGCTCTTCCGCGCGCGATATTGCTGAGATGCACATTCTCGACGGCCATGCGCCGAACTGGATGGCTGAGACCAGAGTGCGCGACCAGATTGAGATTTCGGCCTGATTCCAGGGGGATCCCAAAAACGCTTGCGATGTGATCTGAGGCCCTCACCAGGGGGGCGAAACGCCGCGACGGAAGAGCGTGAAACGGTTGGCGAACTCGGTGGCGCCTAACGACGGGACGAAGTGGGGTCACCTCAGTGATGCCGAACTTGCTCAAGGAGATGGGTCGAGAGTTGGCTCGACGTCGGGCTGGGAGTGGGGAGCTGAGGCTCGATGCCATTGAGTCCTACATCGAGGTGGATCAGCGAGACGTGGCTCAAGAAGAACTCGCCGCGGTTGTCGAAGGGCTGCCGCCTGAAGACCAGCGCCCCAAGGCCTGCCCTAACTGCGCGGCCCTGGTGCCGGTGAAGGCGCGCAACCGCGAGAGCCACCTGATGACCATCGCTGGCGAACCGCGCCTGTCACGCAACTACCACTACTGCAAGGCCTGCCAGCTCGGCTTCTGCCCGCGTGACATCGAGTTGCAGCTGCCTGAAGAACGCGAAGTCTCCGATGCGATGGAAAAGCGCATCCTCGACTTCGCGGTGAACACCTCGTTCGGAGAGTCCGCCGAACGCTGATGGAGCACGCGCTCGGGTACGCGCAGACGGCGTTCAAGCTCGCGCTGCCGTCGGGCCGCGCCGAGCTGGTTCCCAATAGCGGCCCGTTGATGGACATGCGCCTGTACCGCCTCAAGGTGTGGAACCTCTCGACCGGGCAGGACGCGGTGTCGTGGATCCTCGAGAAGGTCCAGGTGACTGGCATCAACCCGCTGCCTCCGGCTGGCGGCATGGCGATCATCGACGTCCCATGCGCCGGTGGAACGGTGGTGGCGCCGGGCACGCCGTGGGTGTCGAACCCGATCTCGCTGAAGCTCCCGCAGCAGTTCATGTTGAGCAGCGCCTCGCACTCGGTGGTCTTGATCAAGGGGACGATTGGATCGGCCTCGAACACCCCGATCGAGTTCGGGCTGCCGATTCCCAACCCGTTCGTCGTGATCCAGCAGGACACGACGACGATGCTGGCCGAGTCGGTGGACAACGTGCAGTCCGATTGCTGCACGCACATGAACGTGTCCTCCGTTTCCGCCCAAGCCGGTGCTGCTGCGCAAGGCGACGTACCAGCGGATCTGGCCGACGCAGTTCAAGGACAACTTCCGCAAGATCTTCGGGCCGGTGCCGTTGACGCCGTACACGGTCACCGTCGAATGAGCGCCGCGCAGACAGAGCGTGGCGCTCCGTGGATGCTCGCTGGCGCCGGCTGGGGGCTCACGCTGGCGATCTGCGAGGTGCTGTTCGGCACTGGGCTCGCCGACTATCGCCGCATGGTCGAGCTGCAGGCCACGTTCGGCGCTGATTCGGGCGAGCCCGTATTTCAAACACGAGACGCAATCGCGGGAGGCGCGGCGCTGCTCCTGATCGTGGCGATGGGGCTCTACATCGTCCGCGCACGGCCGAGCGGCGCGCGGCTGATCCGGATCCTGATCCCGGGCGGAGTGCTCGCGGGCCTCGGGCTGCTCGCGTGGATGGCGTACGCGATCTTTATCGCCCTGCTGCCGACCAAAGGAGTGGCCTGATGCGGCGCGCAACGATCGCCGCGGTGCTCCGGCTCGGCTGCAGTGGAGGCTCGGGGACGATGCCGGTGATCCCGTGCGATCTCGAGCAGCGCTGTCCGGGCGCGCTGACGTGTGACCGCTGGAGAACACCTGCGTGGACGGCACGATGATGGTGACGTGTGACGCTCCGAAGACGACGCGTGGATCGGACTGCGTCGATCCGCTGGCGAGCTTGGCGCACTGCGGCGGCCGCAACCGCCCGTGCGCGGGGACGTGCGCGAACGGCACGTGCATGACAGTGTCGGTCTGCGCGTTCTGCCCGCCGGGGCTGGCGTGCGTGAACGGGCAATGCGACTGCGGAGGGCGCGGCACGTTCTGCTCTGCGGCCTGCTTCGACAACACGCAGAGCCGGATCTCCTGCGGCGGGTGTCCCGCGTATTGCCCCGGCTCGGGCCAGGGCTGCAAAGCGGGCGTGTGCACGTGTCGGCCGGGCCGGAAGCTGTGCGGGATGAGCTGCACTCCGACCGACGCGGACCCGGCGAACTGCGGAGGGGGCGGGACGATGTGTCCGTCGGGCCAGAAGTGCGAAGCGGGCGCGTGCACGCGCAACCTCACCAACGCCTGCAACGACGGCAAGTGCTGGGACGTTCTGAACGACGAGGATCACTGCGGGACGATGTGCCGCAACTGCGCGTCGGATCATGTGCGGGCCGTCACTCAAGCTCTGCGCTCACCCCCATCATTTCTTTAGGCAATTTCGCGCGCTTGAGGCCTGCCTTGAGGCACTTCCCGAAAGCCGGTGGCGCAATCGCGTTGTTCCAGAGAAAGAAGTCGGCCTCGCCGTTCGAGATCTGAACGTCGAGTCGGCCCTTCCCTAATTTCATCGGCGCCATGCACGCCGACGCGGCCTTCACCACTGCCTCCTGCACCGCCGCCTGGCGAACGTCTTTCGCCTCGAGGAGGAAGCGCTCGATCGATTGCAACGCGACCTCCAGCGGCGTCTCGGAGCTGTCGACACCGAGCGGCTTGCCGGCCCCCGTCGCGAGCTTCCCCGAGCCGACCTTCTCCAACGCCACGGTCAGCTCGCCAGCGCCCGCGGCCGGGCGGGTGTCAGAGACCAGGCCTCCCGCGAGAGCGAGCTGCGGGGCGGCAGGGTCGATCAGCTGCCCCTCTTTCTTCACCGTCTGGAAAGTCTGACCCGCGGCAGGGGTGGCGCTCCTCGGCGCCTCTGGGTCGACGCGCAGCGAGACCTGCCGGGGATCCACCTCGACGTCGTAGGCGAAGGCTTGCTGTTTCGACTCGTTGCCCGACTCGAGCTCGACCAGAAAGGTGAAGGGGCTGGCTGGCTCGACGCGCGTGATGGTGACGCGCCCGGTGAGGGCAGGCGGAGCGATTGAGGCCATGTTCGGCGACCGGCCGAGCTGCCTGATGACCTCGGGGTTGGCCGCGAATGCCTTTGCCATCGCGGCCTGCGTCAGCTTCACGATCGACCAGCTGTAGACGAGCTGATCGCCGACCTGCGAGCGCGTCAACCCAGCCGCCATCGCGGGCTCCGCCGGCAACGCCTCGACCCTCTTTGCCTCGACGGCGGCAGGTTTGGGCTCGGGCTGTCGCATCGGCCGCGGCGGTGGAGGTTGCGGCACGGGCGCTTCGTCACATCCCCACAGCAGCAACACGGTCGCGAGGGCCAGGTGTCTCATGGCCGAAGACCCTACCAAACCGTCACCCGCGCGAACGGGCGACGAGGTCGTTCACGCACTCGACGACCTGCTCGAGCTCGATCGGTTTCCCGAGCACGGTGATCTGCCCGATGCGCTGCGCCTCGTCGAAGACCTCAAGAGCGGGGAACGCAGTGAGCAGGACGATCGGGCACCTCAGCCCCTCGGCGCGCGCCTTGCGCACGACTTCGAGCCCCGTCGAGCCCGGCATGCGGAGGTCCGTCAGGATGACGTCCGGTGTTGCCAGTGACTTCGAGTTCATCAGGCTCAGGTAGTCCTGCAGCTCGGAGCCGTCTTCGAGATCGACCGTGTCGTGACCTGCGTTGTGAAGGGTCGTCATCAACAGCTCGCGAAACTCGTCGTCGTCTTCGGCGACGAGGATTCGTGCACGGCGCCGCAGGGCAGGGGAGTCGATCGCCATCGTCATTCCTTTTCCGGAGCGTCTGACCAGCGCTCGAGCTTCCGGTAGAGCGTCTTGCGGTCGACCTTCAAGGTTCGGGCCGCGAGAATGCGGCTGCCTCCGACGGCTTCGAGCACGCGCAAGATGTGGCGGCGCTCGACTTCTTCCAGGTCGAGCATCTCGACGCCGGGCTCCGAGACGACGGCAGGTGGTTGGTAGCCGCGGATCTTGTCGGGCAGATCGTCGGGGGTGATCTGATCGAACGCCGACAGCGCGACGGCGCGTTCGATGCAGTTCTGCAGCTCGCGCACGTTTCCGGGCCACGCGTAGCCGACCAGCAGCCGCGCGGCCTCGGTGGTGAACCCGGTGATCTTCTTCTCGGCGCGCTGGGCGTGCTGGGCGAGGAAGCGCTGGGCCAGCTGGAGCACGTCGGTGCTGCGCTTGCGCAACGGCGGCAGGGTGATGCCGATCACGTTGATCCGGTAGTACAGATCTTCGCGGAAGCTGCCCCGCTCGATCGCCACCTCGAGGTCGCGGTTCGTCGCCGAGATCACGCGAGCGTCGAACGCGATTTCTTCAGGTCCGCCGACGGGCCGAACCTTCTTTTCCTGCAGCGCGCGCAGCAGCTTGGGTTGCAGGCCCAGGGGCAGCTCGCCGATTTCGTCGAGAAGCAGGGTTCCGTGGGACGCCTGAACGAAGAGCCCGACCCTCGAGGTCCTGGCGTCGGTGAAGGCACCTTTGACATGGCCGAAGAGCTCGCTCTCGAGAAGGGCCTCGGGCACGGCGGCGCAGTTGATCGCAACGAAGGGGCCGGCGCGGCGGCGGCTGCGGTGGTGAAGCGCTCGGGCGGCGACCTCTTTGCCGCTGCCGCTCTCTCCGGTGATCAGCACCGACGCTTCGCTGTCGGCGACGCGATCGATCAGGGCGTAGACCTTGCGGATCTCGGCCGAGTCGCCGATGGTGTTTCCGTCTTCGGAGACGCCGGCAGCGGCCTGACGCAGTCGGCGCACCTCTTCGCGAAGGCGGCGGTGCTCGACGGCGCGATCGAGGACGAGCTTCAGCGCGTCGAGCTCCAGCGGCTTGGTGACGAAGTCGTAGGCGCCCGCGCGAATCGCAGCCGTCGCGGTCTCGAGGCTTCCGAAGGCAGTCAGCACGATCACCGGCACGTCGGGGCGGTTGCCAGCGATCCGTTCGCACAGCGCGAGGCCGTTCATCCCGGGCATGTTGAGATCGGTAAGGACGACGTCGAAGTCCTCGGCCCCCAGCAGTGCCAGGGCTTCGTCACCGCCCTTGCGAAGAGCGCCGCGGTAGCCGCGCGCCTCGAGCCCGGCGATCAACATCGCGCCCATTTCGGCGTCGTCTTCCACGATGAGGACGCGTCCGTTCATGTGGCTCCGGCTTGAGAAAGGGGAAGGTAGACAGAGAAGGTCGAGCCAACGCCTGATTCGCTCTTCACGTCGACCCAGCCGCCGTGCTCGTGAATCAGCCCGTAGACGACCGAGAGTCCCAGGCCGGTGCCTTCACCGACGTCTTTGGTGGTGAAGAAGGGCTCGAAGATGTGGGGCAGGACGTCAGCGGGAATTCCCGCCCCCGAGTCGCGCACTTCGACGCGCGCCCAGCGGTCGGCCTTGCCCGTCACTTCCGAGGGAGGCGTCTTCGCTTCGGTGCTGATCTCGACGGTCACCGAACCACCCGGCGCCGTGGCCTGCATCGCGTTCACCACGAGGTTCGTCACCACCTGCTCGAGCTGGCCGGGGTCGACCTGGACCAGCAGCGGTTCGCCAGCCGACAGCGCGAGGCCGACCCGCCTGGGTCCCCCCATCGGCCGAAGCAGCGAAAGGGTGCGCTCGACGAGTCCGCGGACATCGTGGGCCGCGCGCGCGGGCACGCGGTGCCGGGCGAAGTCGAGCAGGTGGCGGATGATGCGGGTCATGTTCTCGGCGCGCTCGGCGATGATCCGTGCGCTGTCGTTGACGGCGGGGCCGATGACTTCGTTGCGTTCGATCATCCGGGCGCGCCCGTGGATGACGTTGATCGGAGTGCCGAGCTCGTGCGCGACACCTGCCGCGAGCTTGCCGACCGTGGTTAGGCGGTCGGCGTGGCGCAGGTGCTCCAGCGTCTTCAGGCGGGCCGCGGTCTCGGCCTCGAGGCGCGTGCGGCTCTCGAGCAGGGCGTCGGACATCTGGTTGATCGCAGTGCCGAGGTCAGAGAGCTCGTCGGCGTTCTGCAATGCGACTCGAACCGAGAAGTCGCCGGCGCCGATCTGCGCCGCGGCGATCGACAGCGTTCGCACCGGGTTGCCGATGAGCCATTTGCCGAGCATCGCGGCGGCGATCATGAAGAGCAGGGCCATGGCGACGGTGGCGAAGACGGCGCCGACGACGGTGCGGCGAACCTGCAGGGCCTCGTTGGCGAGGGACTCGGAGACCTCGATCGCTCCGCCGCGGCCGTTGATGGACAACGGGGTGTAGGTGGCGCGGAATCCTGGAGACGGCTCGGGCTCGATCAGTGAAACGGACTTTCCGCTGCGAAGTGGAGCGAGGGCTTCGGGCGAAAAGGGCAGGGCGGCCTGGTCGAGCCAGATCCAACGCACCTGCACCTGGTCTTCGAAGCGGTTGGCCTGATCGAGCAGCGTCAGCGCTTCGCGCTCGCCATCGCGCGCCCACGCCCGCGCCAGCGAGCCCGCCAGCGTGTGCCCGAGCAGCAGGTGGTCTTTCTCGGTGTCGAGCGCCGAAAGCCGGACTTCCCGGGTGACTTCGAACGCCTGGAGTGCGGCGAGCACGGCGATGGCCAACAGGGCCAGCACCATCGTCATGCGTCGAGAGAGCTTCACGTCGCCGCACTCTAGAGAGTCGTTCGATTACTGGGGCGCGGCCTTCTTCTCGCCCTTGGCTTCCTTCTTCTTCGCGGCCTTCTTCGACGTCTTGGTCGTCGGAGCGTCGGCCGCAGGCGCCGCCGCCATCACAGCGAACGGAGAAAGAGTGGCGAGGACCAACGCGAGGCGCAGCTTCATTTTTTCGACTCCTGGGTGAGATGGAGAGCCCAACCCAGCAGCACCCGCCGTGCCACCCCCACCGACGTCTCCCCAACCGTGGGTCGGACGTCAAGACCGACGCACCGACGGACCTGCGGACCGACAGACCGACGGCCCCCGCAGTCGAAGGCAAGAGGGGGCAATGGGCCCCTCGAGGGGGCAATTTGCCCGGAGGATCCGCGAACACATCAAATCCAGGCGCGCCGCCGCAGCGGCGAGCCGAATCGCTTCGCCTGGCAGCGGGCGCCCGTCTTCGCGCGCCCTGCTCGATCGGCAGTGACACACCGCTCGCGCTTACTTCTTTCCCTTCGCCTTCTTCGGGGCCTTGCCCTCGTTCGCAGCTTCCTCCGATCGCGGCGCACGGTGGGGCGGCTTGCGTTCTTCCGCTGCAGGTGACGCCAGAGCCGGCGACGAGCCTTGCCGCGCCAGGCTCGCCTTCAGCGCCTCCATCAGATCGACGACCTTCGCGACCGGCGCAGCGACCGGGGTCAGCGTCACCGTCTCTCCCTTCACCTTCCGATCGATCAGATCCTTCAGCTTCTCGCGGTACTCGTCCTTGTACTGGGTCGGGTCGAACTTCGGCTTCGAGAGCTGCTGAATGAACTGCCGCGCGAGGCCGAGCTCGGCGTCCGTGATCGTCGCATCGGGAATCGGCACTTCCCCCTGGGCCTTCAGCTCGTCTGCGAATCGCAGCATCTGCATCACGATGCCCGGCCCGGAAGGCCGCAGCAGGATCAGGTTCTGCTTTCCGCTGCGCACGTACTTCGCGACGGCGGCGTGCTTCATGTCTTCCATGCCCGCGGTGAGCAGCTTGAACGCACGCTCGGCGCCCTTGTCGGGGCCCAGGTAATAGCCAGACTCGAAGTACAGCGGATCCACTGTCTCGATGGGTACGAACTCGGTGATGTCCATCGACCGCGAGGTCGCGAGCTCGAGCTGGTCGAGCTCGTCCTCACCGAAGACGATGTACTGATCTTTCGCGTACTCGTACCCCTTGACGATCTTGTCGCGGGGCACGATCTCACCCGTCTCGGGGTCGTACATCTGCTGCTTCAAGCGCGTCTTCCGCTCGGAGTGCAGCTGGTTGAAACTGATCTTCCCCGACGAATCGTTCGCCGAGTAGACCTTCACCGGGATGTTCACCAACCCGAAGCTGATCACTCCCGAACCCATTGCTCGCGCGCTCATGGGGCTACGGTAGATCCAAGCAGCGATGCCTGCCAAAAACCCATCGGTGCGCGTCGAAGACATCGAGCTACAGCTCTGCGAGCCGCGCAACACGGCGTTCACCAGAAAGGGCTGGTTGTGGGAGCTCAAGCTCGACGGCTTCCGCGCGCTCGCCGTTCGCGATGGGCCCAGCGCGCGCCTCGTCTTCCGCCGGGGCCGCGATGCCGGCGACAAGTTCGTCGAGATCGCCGACGCCGTCGCCGCGCTGCCCGTCACCGACTTCATCCTCGACGGCGAGCTCGTCATTCAGGACGCCGAAGGCAAACCCATCTTTCAGAAGCTGCTCGAACGGTCGACGCTCACCAGCGCCCGCGAGATCCGCTTCATGGCCGAGACGTCGCCGGCCGTGTACTTCGCCTTCGACCTGCTGCGACTCGACGGGCGGGACCTTCGCCACCTGCCTCTGCTCGATCGCAAGGCCCTGCTGCACCAGCTGCTTCCGAAGTCGGGCCGCATTCTTCCCGTCGATCACGTGGAAGAGCAAGGCGAGGCGCTGCTCGAGGCCGTCCGCGCGAAGCGCCTCGAAGGCATCGTCGGCAAGCGCGCCGATCAGCCGCACCGCCCCGGCCGCGGCCCCGACTGGGTCAAGGTCGCCTTCACCGCCATCTGCGACTTCGCCGTCGTCGGCTACGCGGAAGCCTTCGGCGCCCTTCACCTCGCTGTCCACGACGGCCAGGGCTTCGTCTACGCCGGCAAAGTCGGTGCCGGCTTCGGACCCAAACAACAGAAGGCGGTTCGCGCCGAGCTCACCGCCGCGCAGCGCGACACGCCTCCGTGCCGCGGCCCGCTGACCGACGACAAAGACGTCGTGTGGACAGAGCCGCTTCTCGCGGTCGAGGTTCGCTACAAGAACTGGCCCGCCGGCCTTTCGCCGCGCGAGCCCGTGCTGCTGCGCTTCCGCCCTGACAAGCGCCCCGAGGAGTGCGTGCCGCCGGAAGGCGTGGTCGCGGTGTCTGCCGTGCCGCCACCCGTCGTCAGCTTGAGCAACCCCGGAAAGATCTACTTCCCCGATGAAGGCATCACCAAGAAGGAAGTCTTCGACTACTACCGCGCCGTCTCGCCCTGGCTGCTGCCGTACCTGAAAGATCGCCCGCTGATGATGACGCGCTACCCCGACGGCATCACCGGGAAGAACTTCTTCCAGAAGGCCCGCCCACCCAAAGGAGCGCCCAGCTGGCTCCGCACCACCCCCGTCCACAACGAGGAAGAGAACCGCGAGTTCGATCAGGTCGTCTGCGACGACTTGAAGACGCTGGAGTGGGTCGCCAACATGGGCACCCTGCCTCTGCACCTTCGCGCGGGACGCATGCCCAGGCTCGACCTCGCCGACTGGTGCGTGATCGACTTCGACCCGAAGCAGGCGCCGTTCGCCCACGTGATTACCCTTGCCGACACGCTGCGGAAGATTTGCGAGAAGGCCGGCCTTCCTTCTTTTCCGAAGACCACCGGCTCATCGGGACTTCATGTGATGATTCCGCTGGGCGCCCAGGTGGATCATGGGTTCGCCGTGCAGTTGGCCGAGATGCTCGCACAGATGATTGAGACCCAGCACCCCGACATTTCCACCACTGAACGCGTCGTCAGCAAGCGGGGCGATCGCGTCTATCTGGACTGCTACCAGAACGGGAACAACAAGCTCATCGCTGCGCCCTTCTGCGTCCGCGCGAAGCCTCATGCGCCCGTGTCGATGCCGTTGACCTGGCCCGAAGTGAAGAAGGGCCTGAGCCCCACCCAGTTCACGATTCACAATGCGATCGCCCGCCTCGAAGCACGCGGCGACCCGATGGCCCCGCTGCTCACCCTGAAACCAGCGCTGCAGGAAGCGCTGGGGAGACTGCTCAAGTGATTCGCCCGCTGCTCCTCGCCGCCACCACTGCGCTGCTCGCCTGCGGCCCCATCGACCCGCGACCCGACGGAGGCCGCGACGGCGGCGATGGCGGAGCCCCCGACGGTGGCGACGGCGGCATGGGCCTGCCCGTCACCTGCGAGAGCATGATGACCTGGACGTCGGGAAACGTCGGCGCCGAAGCCATGAACCCCGGCCTCGCCTGCCGCGCCTGCCACCTTGGCCAGAACTTCCAGGGTCAGAACCCCAACCTCGAGTCGAACCCGCAATGGGCGATGTTCTTCATGGGCACCGTCTACAGCGACTTCAACCAGGCGAACCTTTGCCGTGCCAAAGGCATCCCCGCCGGCACCGTGGTCGAGATCCTCGACATGGCCGGCGCCGTGAAGCTGTCACTGCCGGTCGACCCATCGGGCAACTTCCGTTCGACCACCGTCGCAGCGACGGTGCCGCTGCCATACCGCGCCCGGGTGAAGGCCAACGGCCAGACCCGCGTCATGGGCGCCGCGCAGATGGATGGCGACTGCAACACCTGCCACACCGAGCAGGGCCGCGAGAATGCGCCAGGCCGGGTTGTGCTGCCCTGACCCACCCCTGACTTCATTCCCCCCGCGGGTTGGCCTGGTATACGGTGCAAACCCATGCGCCTGGGAATCCGGTGGTCCGTCGGCTTGCTGCTGCTGGCGGCCTGTGACGCGAAGATCACCACCCCACCGCTGATCGAAGAAGAGGTGCAGAGCACCCCGATCACCGGCCCATGCAGCAGCGTCAGCCCAACCATCGGGGCGTGGCCGCTGCAGCGCCTCACCTCTGACCAGCTGCAGCGCACCGTCGACGCCATTCTTCACGACACTTCGCACGCGTACACCGAACGGCTTGGCTCGACCGACGAGGTGCTCAATTCCCGGCTTCGCTACTTCTACGCCGCGTCAGGAAACGCCGTCGTCGCCGAAGGGCTGGTGCTCGCCGCCGAAGAAGTGGCGGAAGAGGCGATGGCGAACCCGCAGCTGCAAGCGCAGCTCGCCTGCGCCGCCACCGACGCCGCGGGCCAGCGGCTCTGCGCGAAGACGCTGGTCGAATCCCTCGGACGAAAGCTGTGGCGCCGCGCGCTGGCTCCTTCCGACGTCAACGCGATGCTCGCCGTCTACGACCTCGCGCGCAGCGGAGGCAGCCACGCCGACGGACTGCAGGGAGCACTTCACGGGTTGCTCGCCGCTCCTGATTTCTTTTTTCTCCAACAGCCCCAAGGCACCAGCGGTGCCCAGGCGAAGCTGTCGGGCACCGTGCTCGCCGAACGTCTGGCGCTGACCCTCTGGCAGGAAGCGCCCGATGAGACGTTGCTGGCCGCTGCAGAAACGGGAGCCCTCGACACCGCTGAAGGCTTCGACGCCCAGCTGACCCGGCTGCTCGCCGACCCGAAAGCGAACCGCGCGTTCGCAGCCTTCCTCAAGCACTGGCTGTCGCCCGAGAAGACGAGCTCGATCGACTTCGCGCTGCTCTCGGCGACGCGGCAGCCCGCGCTGTACCCGAAGTTCGCGGCGCCTTCCCCCACCTCGGCCGGCGACGGCGTCGCCTTCACCCGCGCCCTCGACACCTACCTCGAGCAGAACGCGATCGTCCGCACCAGCACGCTTGCCGATTTGCTGCTCGCCGATCAGCTCGTCGTGAACGAGGCCGTCGCGCGGAACCTGAACTTGCCGCTTCCCGCCGCGGGCACGACCGACGTTCGGGTCAGCGACCACGCCCGCCGCCGCGGAGTGCTCGGCCAACCCGCGCTGCTCACTGCCTTTGGCCGCTTCGAAGCCTCCGACCCCGTGCACCGCGGCGTGATGCTGCTGCGCCAGATGATGTGCCGGCCGCTGAACCCGCCCGACATGATGGTCAACACGACGCTGCCCGAGGCGACGCAGTTCAAGACCACGCGCGATCGCTTCGTCACGGCGACCAAAGACGCGGCCTGTGCGGGCTGCCACGCGCAGATCAACCCGCTGGGCTTTTCGTTCGAGAACTTCGACGCCGTCGGCGCCTTTCGCGATCAAGAGGCCGGTAACCCCGTCGACGCCACCGCGACGCTGCCGATTCTCAAGAACGGCGTTCGCGCCCAGGTCGACGGGCTCGCTCAGCTGTCTGCGGTGCTCGCCGCCGACCCCGAAGTGCGCGCCTGCCTCGGCAAGCAGTTCGCCGCCTGGGCCCTGCGCCGGGGCCTCACCGACGGCGAGTACTGCTCGGTGTCGAAGCACACGCTGACCTTCGCCGAAGGCGCCGGAGCGTTCGTCGATCTCGTCCGCGGCGTCCTCACCAGCACCTCATTCATCCAGCCCCAGCTGCCGTAAGGAACATCGAATGCGCGCCCATTTCGATCGCCGGCTCCTGCTGAAAGCTGCGCTGTCTGCGCCGCTGCTCAAGACGTTGATTCCGAACCTGGCGTACGGGCAGGTGGCGGCTGCGCCGAAGCGCATCGTCTTCTGGTTCCAGCCAGGCGGCGTGTGCCACGCGCACTACCACGTGGCTCCCGGCAGCACCGAGACCAGCTGGTCGTACGACGCCGCTGGCGACAAGCACACGCTGCTGCCGCTGGTCCCCTTCAAGAGCCGCACGGTGCACTTCGACTCGGACGAGCGGGTCGCGAACCTCTCCAAGCCCGACTCGGATTGGACGAAGCTGACCGACGGCGAGAAGCTGCCCTTCGGCCTCACCGACCTCGCCGGCTGCGTGGGTCCCGACGTCGACAAGCCGCCCGACGCAATGGGCCGCCCCACCCGAGAGCTCACGATCGGCCACCAGTGCCCGGTGTCGCTGCTCACTGGCCGGTTTCCGAAGAAGCTGCCGTTGGCCGAACGCATTGGCGAGGCGGTGTGGGATCCGCAGGGTGAGTCGATCGACGTCGCCATCGGCAAGGCGATCGGCAAGGGCTCGGTGCAGCTGGGCGTGAACGCACAGGGCCCGCAGTACAACCTCAGCTTCAAGAACAATGGCGAGCGGGTGCCGATCGTGGACGACCCGCGCCAGTCTTTCGATCGCCTCTTCACCGGCATTCCCGCGGTGCCCGGCGTCGACCCCGCGCGCGTCGCGCTGGAAAAGAAGATGAAGCGCCGCGAGGCCGTGTTCGAGGCCGCCTACGCCCAGTACCAGCAGCTGAAGCCGTCGCTGGTGTCTCCCGACCAGGCGCGGCTGCAGCAGCACTTCGACGCGTACAAAGAGATTCAAGACCGCCTCACCCAGCTTCCAGGCGCCGGCGGTATGAACTGCCACAGCCCGGCGAAGCCGCCCGCGGTGATGAACCTCAACGACCCGATGACGATGCCTCAGCGCGGGAAGATGATGATCGACCAGACCGTGCTGGCGATGGCGTGCGACGTCAGCCGCGTCTTCAACCTCTCGTGGACCTTTGCTGCCACGAACCAGGTCTTCAGCTTCCTGCCTGGCTTCGGGATGCCCGACGCCTTCGTGCCGGTGCCCGACGGCCACCACCCGCTGAGCCACGACTCGTACGGCGCTGGCTTCAAGGTCGTCACCCCCACCAACCAGGCGGCCTTTGAGAAGAAGCGGCGCATCGAACGCTGGTACGCCGAGCAGCTGGCGTACTTCCTCAGCCAGCTCGACGCGGTGAAGGAAGCCGACGGCGGCTCGATGCTCGACAACACCATCGTCGTCGTCGTGAACGAGATGTCGCACTCGGGTGCGCACAACAACTCGAACATGCCGATTCGCCTGTACGGGAATGCCCGCGGCGCCTTCCCCACCGGCCGGTACCTCGCGCTGCCGCAGACGCCGCTGAACAACCTCTGGGTGTCGCTTGCCAACGCGATGGGGGTGCCGATCACCGCGTTTGGTGAGCCGCGGTTCGACTACCAGTACGTGGGCGCGTCGACGAAGTGGCAGTGGACGGCGGTGAAGACGCTGATGACGGGGCGGCTGCAGCAGCTGTAGCCGTCAGCGCGAGGCCCGGCGTTCCAGCACGATCGGCTCTGTCATCGGGGCCGGCAGAATCCACTTCTTCGCGATCAGCCCGTCGCGCTCGCGCATCAAGTCGACCGTGGGGTCGAGAAACACCTGCGCCGGTCGGCCATTCAACGAGACGACCGCATCGGCGTGAACCTCGACGTCGCCTTCGCCCTTCGCGCGCCACACCTCGCCGATGTGGTGCGCGAGCTGAAGAATGAGGTCGGGCTGCACGGCCATTTCACGTTCCTGCACGCGGGTCAGGTACTGGCCGGGCGACACGTGCCACTCGCGCCCGGTCTTGGGCGAACGCACCACGAAGGTGACTGAGCCGTTCTTCTCTCGGGTCATCACTCGCCACGAGAAGCGCATTCCCTGCTCGTGCCACGAGACGTCGCCGCCGTAGAGGTGGGTTCGCAGCGGCACCGCGAGTTGCACCACGCACCAGGCGACGACGATGACGACTGCCCACCGCGGCGCCGACGACTTTGCTGCCTCGGGAACCACGAACGCCGCCCGGCGGAACAGTGTCCGCGGCCAGGACGAATCGAAGAACACCAGGGCCGAGGTGACCATGATGATCGGGAACATGCCGATCGGGAACAGCAGCCAGGTCGCTGCGTGGAAGCCGACCACCACCACAAAAGCCACCGCGCGGGTCCGCTTCCAGATCAGGAAGAGTGGCACCGTCGAGTCGAAGAGAAAGCCGCCCCACGCCGCCGCAAAGGCCACTGCGCGAACGTCGAGCAGGTGTTCCATGCCCGGCAGCGCCGAGCGCGCCGTGAGCCAGATGCTCAGCGGCTGCGCGTGAAGCAGCCAGTCTGAGTTCAGCTTCGCGAGCCCCGCGAACACGTAGACAGTGCCGACCTGGAACCGCAGCAGCCAGGTGCACCACGCCGGAAACGCCTCGAGCCTCAGCGCCGGCTGGCGCCAGACATCCAACGAGAAGGCCGCGTTCAACGGCATGAAGGCCATCAGCAGCGCGAGCAGGCTGACCAGGTAGTAGTGGTTCAGATAGTTCGAGACGTCGATCAGCTGAAGCCACGAGAACACGACGAACAGCGCGGCGATCGCGACCCGGTAGAACAGCCCTGCCGCGACGGCGAGACCGAGGAGGCCCAACAGAACGAAGAGACCCTTCACTCCGTCTTGCGACAGCTGCGGCACCCAGCCGAAGCCCCAGTAGGTGAACCGGTAGGGCGCGAAGAGCTCGTGGGTCCAGCCGTACGCGAGGAAGCGCACGGACGAGACGGTGACCAGCAGCCCGAAGACGACCCGGAAGGCGACGAGCGCTGCCGGATCTTTGGGGGCCAGCCCCTGCTCAGTCATTGTCGCCCTCGAGCGAGTTCGGAATCTCGAGGTCGAGGACGCTGGGGATCTCGGTCTTGAGGATGTCGCTCATCGCCTTGATCGCGTCGTACAACGCGCGCACGGAAGCGAGGTCGGCGGTGAGCGCCGGGTTGAGGTCCGGCTCTTCGATCGCCGTCAGCGCCTCCTCGGCCTTCACGGTCGCGGCGACCATGCGCGTCGACAGCGCTTCGGCGCCGACGGAGATCAGCAAGTCGTCGAAGCCAGGGCCCTGGTGGTTCGGACCACAGCCTTCGAAGATCCGGCGGAACCCCTCGAGGTTCGCCTTCACGTTCGCCTTCGAGCGCGCGGCGTACTGCGACTCGAGCAGCTCGAGACAGGGTGGGGTGGTGCAATCTCGAAGGCCGAGGGGGCGCGACAGCTTCACGTCTTTCACGTCGTGCTCGACGTAGAAGAGCGCGTTGCTCATCGCGTTGATCGCCGCCAGCTGCGTCTTATAGACGGCGTTCGACGGGCCGGCGGTGGTCAGCGTCTCTTGAAAACCGCCTTCCCACTTCTGCACCAGCCCGTCGGCGCGCAGGCGCACGTCGGTGGCCGCCGCAGCGGCGTACGCCCAGCGCCGCGCCTCGCGATCGGCTGGAGTCAGCGCTGCCCAGGTGCCGCCGCTGACAATCGGCGAGCCCGCCGGGCACGCCGTCGCGGCGCCTTCGTAGAACAGCAGGTACTCGATCGCCGCCAGGCCGCGCCGGTTGATTAGCTGCACCGCGATGTCCGTCTCGTAGCCCTTCGACACCAGCGTCTCTTCCATCGCGCAGCGGCTCGTCAGCGGCCACGAGTAGATCTGATCGCGAATGTCGCCGCCGCCCAGGTTCGCCGACGACGACGCAGGGCCGACCTGCATCACCTCGTCGATCTGCCAGGCATCCATCGCCGCGTGAAACGCCGTCCGGGCGTTCTCGAAAGACCGAGGCGTCGCCTTCAGCGCCCTCTCAAGCGCCACGGCAGTCGTCTGAAACGCCTTCGCCTGCGACAGCACGCAGGCTCCGCCGGCCGTGAGCACCTGGCTTCGGTTCATCGCTGTCCCACCGTCGTCGACCCCCGCATCGGCCCCCGGCTTTTGTGCTGGGCAGCCCACCAGCGCGGCGAGCACGAGCAAAGGAACCGATTGACGCACGGCGGTGATTGTGATTTTGATAATCAAAGTCATTTAGGGTTTCATCATGCTTCGCCAGGTGCAGAACGACAAGGCGGACTCAACGAATTCAAGGATGGGGAAAATGAGAATCGCAATTGCGGCACTGGCGGCAGTGGTCGCGCTGGGATGCACGGGCGGAAGCACGACGGGGACAGGCGGCGGTAGCGCCACCGGCGGAGGCACCGGCACGGGTGGCGGGACGGGGACGGGTGGTGGCACGGGCCTGGGTGGCGGCAGCGCCACGGACGCCGGGCCGGTGGATCTGGACTTCGCGGTCGTTCGCTTCAACAGCAACGGCACGCTCGACACGACCTACGGCGACGGCGGCATCGCGCGCATCGACCTCGGCGCCGGAGCCGGCACGGTGCGCGACACGCTGTGGACGATGGCGAAGGACAGCACGGATCGCATGGTCCTCTTCGGCTCGACGAAGGCCACGGGCCGCGCCGACTCGGACCGCGTCGTTTTCCGCCTCACCACCACGGGCGCGCTCGACACGACCTTCGCGACCAACGGCGTCAACACCCTCGACATCGGCAACTTCTCTGACAACCCGCGCAGCGGCATGGTGCAGCCAGACGGGAAGATCGTCAGCACGGGCTACACGGCGCAGCCTTCGGGCGTCGGCACCCAGTCGGCGGCGCGCGTCGTCATTCAGCGGCTCGACTCCACGGGGCAGCGCGACGTGACTTTCGGCGACGGTGGCATCGTGAACTCCGCTCCGTACGCGAAGACGGACGGCGGCGAGTGGGGCAATGCCGAGTCGTACACAGTGGCGCTGCAGACCAACCGCTACATCTCGGCGGGCTACGGCCGTTCGGCGCCGTCGGGCCCGGTGAACCAGATCGCCTTCCGCTACTCGTCGTCGGGCGTGCTCGACCCGACCTGGGGAGTCGACGGCAACTTCGAGTTCGATCTCGTCGGCTTCGATGAACGGGCGCGCAACATGCTCGTGCTGCCCGATGACCGCGTTCTTCTGGTGGGCAGCGGCACGCCGACCTCGGGCGCCGTCGATGCGCTCGCGACGATGTTGACCCCGAACGGCGCGCTCGACCTCACCTTCAACACCACCGGCTACAAGCTCTGGAACTTCACCCGCCCGGACGAGGCCTTTAGCGGGGTGGCGGTCTCGCCGCTGGGCAACGTCGTCGGCGCCGTGGGCTACCGCGCCGGTGGCGGAGAAGACGATGACTCGCTGCTGCTGCTGCTACCGATTGCGGCGGGAGCCCCGGCCGAATTCGCCGGCCCGATGCCGACGTCCGAGACCACCAATGACCGCTTCTGGAGCGTCGCCTTCGACACCACCGGCAAGGCCGTCGCGGCTGGCTTCGTGGTCGAAGCCGGCGACTCGAAGATGGTCGTTGCGCGCTTCAACGCCGATGGTACGCGCGACACGAGCTTTGGAACCGCGGGCATCGCCATCGTCAACGTCAGCGTCGGCAACACGGACGAGACGGCGCGCGCTGTCGTCATCCAGTCGGACGGCAAGATCGTCATCGCCGGCCACGCGGATCACTGAGGTCCAGGTGCTGACGGGAATCGCGGCGGGGCTGCTGCTGGCAGCCTGGCCGGCGGCAGCGCAAGAAGAGGCCGACGCCGGCGTCGTCGCCGAGGCGAAGGTCTTCGAGTCCGTCGTCGTCGGAACCTCGGAAGAACGCACCGCCGGCTCGGTGCATACGATCAAGTCGTCGAAGCTGAACCGCTTCGAGTTCGACGATCCGGGCGCCGTGCTTCAGGCGGTGCCGGGCGTCTATGTGCGTGGCGAAGATGGCTTCGGGCTCCGGCCAAACATCGGGCTGCGCGGCGCGAACTCGGATCGCAGCAAGAAGATCACGCTGATGGAAGACGGTGTGCTGCTGGGGCCTGCCCCGTACTCGGCGCCGGCGGCGTACTACTTCCCGCTGATCACCCGCATGGAAACGGTTCGGGTCGTGAAGGGCCCGGGCGCGATCATGTACGGCCCGCACACCATCGGTGGAGCGGTGGATCTGATCACCCGCGACGCGCCCTCTGGCTTCACGGCCGGTGCCGACCTGGCGATCGGCGAGCACTGGAACGGAAAGACCCACGCGTGGGTCGGCGGCGGTGACGCAAAGACGTCTTTCCTGCTCGAAGGGATTCTCGTTCGCAGCAGCGGCTTCAAGCAGCTCGACGGCGGCGGCGACACGGGCTTCACCCGCACCGAGTGGATGGGCAAGGTCCGACACGTCTTCGACCTCGGCGGGCGCGCGCACACGGTCGGTTTGAAAATCGGCTTCTCGACCGAGGCGTCGAACGAGACGTACCTCGGCCTGACCGACGCGGACTTTCGCGAGAACCCCCTTCGCCGATACGGCGCGACGGCCTTCGATCGCATGGAGTGGTTCCGGACCCAGGTCGAGGCCTCGCACCGCGTCGAGTTGGGGCCGGTGTCGCTCACCACGGTCCTCTACCGGCACGACTTCGATCGCACGTGGCGCAAGGTGAACCGCTTCGAAGGGGCCGCGCTGTTCGACGTGCTGCAGGCGCCGACGACAGCACGCAACTCGGTCTTCTACGCGGTGCTCACGGGCCAGCAGGACTCGTCGAGCCCGGGCGAGACGCTTCGCATCGGCCCGAACCGTCGCGGCTTTGTTTCTCAGGGGCTGCAGACCACCGCCCGCCTGGCTTTCAAGACGGGCTCCCTCAAGCACGCACTCGAGGTTCAGGGCCGGTACCACTTCGACTCGGCCGACCGCACGCACAGCGAAGACGCGTTTCTGATGCGGTCGGGGCAGTTGGTGTCGGCGAACCGGCCGACAGAAATCATCTTGAGCAACCGCGAGGCCACGCACGCGGTCGCACTGCACGCGAACGACGCGATCGGCATCGGCCCGGTGACGGTGACCCCTGGCGTGCGCATCGAGATCATCCGGTCGGAATCGAAGAACCGCAAAACCCTGGAGTTCACGCGCGGCTCGGCCGAGGTGCTGTTGCCGGGCCTCGGCGCGCACTGGGCGATCACCGAACAGCTGGGCCTCTTCGCGGGCGCGTACCGCGGGTTCTCGCCGCCGGCGCCAGGCCAGCCGGGCAAGAAGCCCGAGTCGTCGGTGAACAGCGAGGCGGGCGTGCGGTGGAACCGGGTGCAGGAACGCGTCGAGGTGATTGGCTTCTTCAACGCCTACGAGAACCTCACCGACACCTGTACCTTCAGCAGCGGCTGCATCAACGAGAACATCGACATGCAGTTCGACGCCGGCCGCGCGAACATCTTCGGGCTCGAGGTGTACGCCGAGAAGACGTGGCGTTTGGGGAAGCTGCGGTTCCCGATGTCGGCCGCGTACACGCTCACGAAGACGCAGCTGCTCGAGAGCTTCAAGTCGGCGGATCCGCAGCTGGGCAATGTCACCGCGGGTGACGAGCTGCCGTACGTGCCGATGCACCAGCTGAACGCGTCGGTGGGGGTCGAAGCCGGGCGGTTCGGGCTGCACGCGCAGCTCAACTTCGTCGACCGCATGCGCGAGTACGCGGGCAGCGGCGAGTTCAAAGAGGGCGGGGCGACCGACGTTCAGACGGTGCTCGACCTGCACCTCGCTTACCAGCTCAACGACTACGTGCAGCTGTACGGCGATGTGCGCAACGCAATGGACAGCCACAGCATCGTGTCGCGCCGCCCGTTCGGAGCGCGGCCCAATGCCCCCCGCACCATCATCGGCGGGCTGAAGCTGAGCTACTGATCAGCAGCTTCGCGATCGCCGCGGAGATGGGGTGGCCGAGCTTGCGTTCGACGTCGAGGTAGATGGGCGAGCTGTTGAGCTCGAGGAAGACCCAGTCGTCGCTGCCGGGCTTGTGCTTGATGTCGATGCCCGCGAAGTGCAGCCCGCACGCGCGCGCGGCTTTGCGGCAGAAGGTCTTCACCTTCGCGGGCAGCTGCACCTCGCGGTACGTCGCGGCGCCGCCCGAGTAGGCAGGGTCATCGCGGAAGTCGAGGTGCTGCTGCGGCGTCTGAATCGCGACGCACGAGACGATCTCGTTGCCGACCAGCATCACGCGCAGATCGTCACCCTCGATGCGCTGCTGAAAGATGACGGGTGACGCGACGACGTTCGGCAACTCGGCCAGCGTCTCTTTGTTCAGCGGCCGGGTGATCGCGCCGCCCATCAACGGCTTGAAGATCACGTCTTTCACTTCGGCGAGAAACACGCGAACGGCCTTCGGGTCGTTGCTGATCAGCGTGCGCGGCACCTGCGCCCCCAGCGATCGCAACGCGTGCAGTTGAAATGGCTTGTACTGAAGGACGCTGGCCGCGTGCGGCGGGTTGACCAGCTTGCAGCCGCGGTCGTGAAGCGCCAGCAGCCACGAGACGTAGAAGCTCGCGCGTTCGCGCTGGTGCATGTACCGCTCGAACCAGTCGTCGTAGAGCACCAGGCTTCCGTCTTTCTCCATCGCGGGCGCGTAAGGAGCCGGCACGCTGCGCAGGTAGAACGCGCGAATGTCCTCGAGGTCGACGCCCCGGTAGACGTAGCGGCCATCGACGATCGACAGCGGCATGCCCTGATCGAGGGCGTCGCTGCGGATGAGCAGGTTGTCCGCGCCCTGTGCTTTGAGCGCTCGGGCGACGGCGTGACACTGCGGGTCCGCGTCCGAGCCGAAGATGCCGACGCGCATGGGCTACGGCAGGTAGACCACGCCGACGTAGGCCGGGCTGTTGACGTTCTTGGTCTGGCCCAGCGAGCTCAGCGTGCCCGCGTCCACGTCGATGCGGAAGCTCGTCACCGTGCCCGAGCTCTGGTTCGCGGCGAGAAGAATGGTGCCGCCCGGGTCGATACCGAAGCTGCGCGGCGTGCTGCCTCCGGTGAGCGTGTGGCCGACCAGGGTCATCATCCCCGTCGTCTGGTTCAACGAGAAGGCGACGATCGAGTCGTGCCCGCGGTTGCTGCCGTAGACGAAGCGGCCATTGGGGTGCACGAACACCTCGGCGGTCGTGTTGTTTCCTGCGAAGCCCGCGGGAAGCGTCGACAGCTGCTGCAGCGAAGTGAGCCGCCCGGTCGTGCCGTCGAAAGCCAGCGCCTGCAACGTGCTCGACTTCTCGTTGATCAGGTACGCGAACTTGCCGCTGGGGTGGAAGGCGAGGTGCCGGGGGCCAGCGCCGGCGTCGGTGGCCATGAACGGCACCGCGTTGTTGGTCAGCGTCCCGGCGTCCGAGTCGAAGAGGTACTGGACGACGCGGTCGTTTCCGAGGGTCGGCACCACCACGTACTTGTTGGAAGGGTCGGTGAGGATCAGGTGGGCGTTGGGGCCGGTGGCGTCGGTGTCGCTGGGCGCTCCGATGCCGCCGTCGGGGCGCGCCGGGAAGATGGCGACCGTGCCGCCGCCGTAGTTCGCGGCCATCACCCACCGGCCCGTCTGGTCCACAGAAACGTGGGCCGGGCCGTTGCCTTGCGACGGCTGCGAGTTGACGAAGGTCAGCTGCCCGTTGGCCGGGTTTAACTTGAAGGCCGCGATCGCGCTGTTGCCGCCGCCGCCTTCGTTCACCGCGTAGAGGTTGCGCTTCTGCGGATCCACCGCGAGGAACGATGGGTTCGGCCCTGCGTTGACGAAGCCCGCGTCCGCCAGGGCGCCCGTCGCCAGGTTCAACGTGTAGATCGAGACGAGGCCGTTGCCGCTGCCGACATAGACATACGGCGTCCCTGTCGGAGCTCCACCACCGGAGCCGCCGCCTGTCCCGACACCGCCGCCGCCCGTTCCACCCGCGCCGCCGCCGGTTCCACCCGCGCCGCCGCCCGTTCCACCCGCGCCGCCGCCCGTTCCACCCGCGCCGCCGCCCGTTCCACCCGCGCCGCCGCCCGCCCCGACACCGCCGCCCGTCCCACCCGCGCCGCCGCCAGCGCCGGACGCGCCGGTGCCTCCGCAGCCCACGAGCACCACCGCCGCCACGACCACCGCGAAGATCTTCTTCATGTCAGCGCCCCTGGGCAATGCGTCGAACCACAACTCCAGCGATGTTCATCCCGAACACCGACGTCACGAACGCCACGCTGCCGTCGATCTGGCTGCGGTGCTCACACGAATGAAACTCGTTCTCGCCATGCGGGCACACGCACAGGAAGCCGTCGGTGGCGTCGTCGTACTTGAGCTCGAAGGGCTCGCGGCGCGGCTCGATCGAATACACCGCCGTGATTCCCGTCGGCCGGTTGGTGTCGATCTCGTACTTGCGGCGCAGCAGCTTGCGAATGTCCTTCGCGAACGGATCCATGTGCGTCTCGCAAAGATCCTCGACGCGAATGACGGTCGGATCCAGCCGCCCCGCGGCGCCCATCGAGCTGACGACCTTGATCCCGCGCTGCACGCACTCGTTGAGCAGGTGCAGCTTGGCCTTCACGTTGTCGATCGCGTCGACCACGTAGTCCCAATGGCCCTCGAGCAGCTGATCGCTGACCTCCGCGCGGTAGAACTCCTTCACGAACTCGACCGAGACGTCGGGGTTGATCTGCTTGCAGCGCTGGGCCAGCAGCTCGGCCTTCGACTTTCCGACCGTGCTCACCGTCGCGTGCAGTTGGCGGTTGATGTTCGTCACGCACACCACGTCGAAGTCGACCAGCGTCAGGTGCCCAATGCCGCTGCGCACCAGCCCCTCGACCGCGTAGCTGCCGACGCCGCCCAGCCCGAAGACGATCACCCGCGCACCCGCGAGCCGCTGCATGCCGCTGTCGCCCAGAAGGCGGCCAGTGCGATCGAACCGGCGGTGAAGCTTGAAAGCGGGCGCTTCGGTTTGCAGGGCTGCGGTCATGGCGACATCCGGGTGAAGAACGAACTCAGGGGCTTCGAAAGAACCGGCGCGTATTCTCGACCGTCGCGGCCCTCACCGTCTCGACGGGCTCGTTTCGGGCCTTCGCCATCGCGGCTACGATCAACGGCAGGTAGGCCGGCTCGCTGCGGCCACCGCGGTGCGGGTGCGGCGCTTGATCCGGCGCGTCCGTTTCCACCATCAACCGATCAAGCGGCACGGCGCCCAACGCTTCCAGCGGCTTTCGCGCTTCTTCGAAGGTGACGGGTCCGGCGAAGGAAAAATGGCAGCCGTGCTTCACGTACTTGCCGGTCAGCTCGCGCGGCCCGCTGTAGCTGTGCATCAGCAGCCCCGCGGGCGGAATCGGCTCGGTCTTCAGCAGCTGCAGCAACACCGGGTGCGCGCGAAGGCAGTGCACCAGCAGCGGCAGGTTGTGTTTCCGCGCCAGAGTGAAGTGCGCCTTCAGCACCGCGACCTGGCGATCCATCGGCGCCTTGTCCTGGCTCGGCCCATCGAGGCCGCACTCGCCCACGGCGATCGCCTTCTTCCGCGACAACAGCGTGTCGAGCGTCGCCAGGTGCTTCTCGTCGTCTTCGGGCGGCAGCGAAGGCAGCAGCTGGGGGTGGATTCCGAGCGCGACCTGCACCCGCGCGTCTTTCGCCGGCCAGTCGAGCAGCGCTTCCCAGGCAGAAGGCCCGATCGCCGGGATCACGATGCCGGTGACGCCGGCGCCCCAGGCGCGCTCGAGCACCTCGCTGCGATCGGCGTCGAACCTTTCGACGTCGAGGTGACAGTGGGTGTCGATCACGTCCAGTTCGGCCGGATGCCTTCTGCTTCTGCCTTCTTCATCAGCCGCTGGTGCTCCGCCGCGTCCACCGGCTTCGCCTCTTCGATCAGCATCACAGGGATGTCGTCGACGACGGCGTACCGGCGCTGAAGCCGCGGGTTGTAGAGCGACTGTTCGGCCGCGAAGTAGAGCAGGGCGCCGTGGTCTTCCGGACACGCCAACATCTCGAGCAGCTTCGGATCGATCGACATGGGTTCGCCCGCTTAGCGCGGCATCTCCCGGCGCTCAAGCGGCACCACCCTTCTGTGTTTTTAAGGTAAACCGCCGCACGTTCGATGCGCCTGCCCGTTGCCCTCGCGATGTTGCTCAGCTCTGCCGCGCTCGCCCAGTACGACGGAGCGAAGCGGCTCGAGATCGATGGCGGCGTCCACATTCCCGTCCTCACCAAAGAGCCCACGCTCGTCACCTTCATCCAGGCCGACTACCCGCCCGAAGCCCAGGCGCAGGGGCTCGCTGCGACGGTGCGATTGCTGGTCACGATCGGCGCCGATGGCAGCGTCACCGACGCGTCCGTGATCGAGCCCGTGGGCAACGGCTTCGACGAGTCCGCGCTGGCCGCGATCAAGCGCTTCCTCTTCAGCCCGGCCGAGGTCGACGGCGTGCCGTCGCCGATTCAGATCGAGTACGGCTACAACTTCGCGCTGCAGGAAGCGGTCGACGCCGGAGCCGAGCTCGACGCCGGCCCGCCGGAGCCCCCGAAGGCCCACCTCAAGGGCCGCCTGCTCGCCCGCGGCAGCCGCAACCGCATCGGCGGAGCGACCGTGCTCTGCACCAACCCCGAGGCCGGCCAGAAGGAGGCGCTGTCGAACGACGAAGGCTTCTTCGACCTCGAGCTGAACGCCGGCGCGTGCAAGGTCAAGGTCATCGGCAACGAGTACGAGCCCTTCGTCACCAACGAGACGCTGGCCGCCAATGAAACGGCCGAGGTCGTCTACTACGTGATGCCGAAGGTGGTCGGCTACGAGACGGTCGTCCGTGGCGCGCGCGAGAAGAAAGAAGTGGTGCGCCGCACGATCGAACGCGCCGAGCTTCAGAAGATCCCCGGCACCTTCGGCGACCCGGTTCGCGTGGTGCAGAACTTCCCCGGCGTCGCGCGCGCTCCCTTCTTGAGCGGGGCGCTGATCGTCCGCGGTGCCAAGCCCAGCCAGACGCTGACCTTCATGGACGGCGTCGAGATTCCGCTGCTGTACCACCTGGGCGGCGGGCCTTCGGTCGTCAACAGCGAGTTCCTCGAAAAGGTCGACTTCTACCCCGGTGGCTTCGGCGCCCGGTATGGCCGCGCGGTCGGCGGCGTGGTCGACGTCAGCACCCGCCGAGGCGCCGCCGACACCTTCCACGGCGTGGCGAAGGTCGACATCCAGGACGCTTCGCTGTTCGTCGAGGTGCCGTTGACCGACGGCATCTCGCTGTCTGCCGCCGGCCGCCGCAGCTACATCGACGCGCTCATCCCCCTGGTGCTGCCGAAGGACCCTGAAGGCGGCGCGCTGCTCGTCCTGCCTGTGTACTGGGACTACCAGGCCCGCATCGACTTCGGAAAGAAGTCGGCGAAGAGCCAGGGCTTCGTGATGGTCTTCGGGTCGGACGACGTCCTTCGCGTCATCGCGACAGGCGGGGGCCGCAACCGCGACTTCAGCATCAGCATTCACACCACCTTTCACCGGGTGGTCGGCAACTACACGTACCGCAGCGGCAACACGACCCTGCGCCTCACTCCGTACGTCGGCTACGACCTGGGCCAGCTCGACTTCGGCGTCGTGAACATCCGCGCCGACCAGTACGAGCTCGGCCTCCGCGAAGACCTCACCATCGAGGTGAATGAGCACCTCTCGCTGCGCACCGGCGCGGACATCGTCTACGACCACATCACCGGCTCGGCGACGATTCCCAACATCGGCAACGTGAACTACGCCGCGTTTCCCGGCGGTGAGCCGCAGACCCAGCTGCAGAAGGTCAGCCGCGTGCTCGGCTCTTTCGACGGCGCCCTGTTCCTCGAGGCCGAAGGGAAGTTCGGGATGCTCACCGTGACGCCCGGCATTCGCGCGAGCCACGCGTACCTGTCGCGCGGAGAAATTCGCCACGCGTTCGACCCGCGCCTCTACGCCCGCCTCGAGCCGTGGGACAAGACGCAGATCAAGGGCAGCCTCGGCCTCTACACCCAGCCGCCAGACGCGCAGAACATGGAGCCGCCGCCGCTGGGCACTCCGACGCTGACGCACGAGAAGGCGTTTCAGGCGTCGCTGGGCGTGTTCCAGAAGATCACCGACAACATCAACATCGACGTCACTGGCTACTACAACCGCCGCTACGAGAACGTCAGCGCGCCGGGCCCGACGACGCTGAACCCCAACGGCAGCATCACCACCCAGCGCTTCGCGAACGACGGCCTCGGCCGCGCGTACGGCGTCGAGGTGATGCTGCGCCACGAAGTGACGAAGAATTTCTTCGGCTGGCTCTCGTACACGTTCAACCGCTCCGAAGAACGCACCGCCGGCAGCGACAAAGGCTACCGCCTGACCGCGAACGATCAGACGCACATCCTCACCCTCGTCGGCAGCTACCGCCTTCCCTTCGGCTTCGAGCTCGGCGCGCGCTTCCGCTACGTCACCGGCGTGCCGAAGAGCCCGCTGATTCACGACTACGACCAGTTCCGCGCCGACGCCAACGGCTACACCGGCACCTACGGCCCCGAGCGCACGGGCCGGGTGAAAGACTTCCACCAGCTCGACATTCGCATCGACAAGGCCTTCGTCTTCGACCGCTTCACCTTCTCGGCCTTCCTCGACATCCAGAACGTCTACAACCAGGCCAACGTCGAAGGCAGCTTCTTCGATTACCGCTTCCGCACGGAATACGAGGTGCCGGGTATTCCTTTGCTGCCGGTGCTGGGCATCAAGGCGAGCCTCTAGATGAAACGGATCCTGCTGCTGCTGGTGTTCGGCCTCTCGTGCGTGCCCGTGTCGGACGACGCGAGCCAGGTGATCGACCTTCGCGTGCTCGCGGTGAACTTCGAGCCGCCCGAGGTGATGGCGCCCAACTGCGACGCGCTGCTGGCGCAGGTGACGGCCGACGCGGGCCCGGTCGACTTGAGCGGCTTTCTGGTTTTTGCCAGGCCGATCGAGATGACGTGGCTCATTCAGGACCCGAAGGGCGAAGGGCGCGACATCACCTACGACGTGAAGGTGTGCGCCAACCAGTCAGACCTGAAGTGCGAGAACGAGGGCGACTTCGTCGAGCTGGCGCGCGGCGTCACCCGGTCGGGCGAGCTCAAGCGCACCCTGGCGCCGGGCTTCACCTTCGTCGACGTGCCCCCGGACGCGGGGTTCGGCGAGGGCACTCCGCTGCTGCTCGAGGTCGGCTTGCAGGATCGCTTCCGCGGCATCGGCGGGCTGCGCATGCCAGTGGTGCTGCACGTGAAGGCGGGCACGGAAGAGGCGTACGCGATGAAGCTGATGGTCTTCTCGTGCAGGGCGTTTCCGCCGATGGCACCCAACGTGAACCCGGTGTTGCCGGGCATCACGTACACCACGACCGACAGCCGCCTCGCGGGGCTCGATGACGGCGGGCTGTGGGGAGAAGCGGACAAGCCGCAGTTCTTCGGCAAAGACGCAGGGGTGCGCTTCGAGCCGCTGCCCTTCCTCGACCAGCAAGAGACGTACACGGTGCCGAGCTTCGCGCTGAAGCCGCTGCAGCTGTCGGAAGCGTGGAAGATCTCGTGGCACAGCGACCTCGGCCGCATCGACCCGCTTGAGACAGGCGGCGCGGGCCTCGACGGCATCGAATCAAAGCACCGTGTCTTCTGGACGCCATTGAACGCCGACAAAGAAGAGCGCGACGTGAACTTCTGGTTCGTGGTTCGCGACGGCCGGGGAGGCCAGACGTGGCTGCGCCGGACCATGCACTGGACTCCGTAATTTCGGCGTGCTGGCGCCTGGCCCTGATCGCGAAGGCGGTGCTGCTGCTGGCCATCTCTGCAGGTTTCGGCTGGCTCGCCTTCAACGCGATCGACGACGTCAGCCTTCGCCTCGGGCGCTATTCCGGGGTCATCGTGCGCCGGCCTGTCGCGATTCGCCCCACCGCCTAGGGAACGCCGGCGGCGCTGAGCTCTTTCTCGAGCCAGCCGTCGCCGACCAGCGGCACGGGCTCGATCGCCGACGCCTTCAGGCGGATCCCGATCGACACTGCCGAGACCTTGCCTGCGCCGGCGCCGTTCCACACCTCGCCCGACTGCTTCGCCGCCCCCTTCAAGGTCACCGTGCCCAGGCTCGCCTCGAGCAAACGGACGACCGTCATGGCCGGCGTGATGTCAGCGTGGCCCCTCACCACCAGTGGCCCGTCGCCCAGCGCGGCGCGCGCGATGATCGGCACCTTGCTGGCGGCGATGTCGACCAGCGGCTTCGCGTCCTTCGCGCGGGCCTCGCCGACCTTCGCCCGCATCATCTGCAGCGGCAGCCCGTCGGCCAGGTTCGCGGAAGCCAACGAGATGTCGAGCGTCGTGTCAGAAAGGCCGGCCACCAGCACCGCTTCCTTCGACAGCGGCACCTTCACTGCGCCTTCGACGTCCGCGTGAAGCACCGGCAGCGGGGTGCCCTTCTCGTCCTTCACCAGGCGGGCGGTGGCGCGGGTCGAGCCGTCGTACTTCAACGCTCCGAAGGCCAGGGCCACCGTGTCGAGCTGAAGGTCGATGGTCGAGTCCTCGCTGAGCAGCCCGTCTTTGAGGTGCAGGTTGGTGTTCAGCATTCCCGTGCCGGACACCTTGAGTTCGTCGCCGGCGTACAGGTCGGAAGCGCTCAAGTCTTTCAGCTGGGCGCTGATCTTCACGTCGGCCGACAGCGACCGCAGCGGCTCGGCCCCCTGCGATTCGAAGATGTCGAAGGGCTTGATGGTGCAGCCGCCCTCGAGCGAGAAGTTGGTCGAGATCACGCGCTCGTCCGCTGTCAGCTTGCCGTCTTCGAGCTTGATCGTCGCCGGCCCGACCCAGACCGACACGTTCGGAATCATCTCGAAGCTGCCCGAGACGTGCCCTTTGCCCTGGTAGCGGTACTCGAGCATCCAGAGCTCGACCAGCTCTCCTTCGACGTCTTCGAGGTGTACCGACCAGGTGCCGTTGCGGCCGCGCGTCGGCGGGCCCGGCGGTGGCTTCGCTTTGAGCATCGTCCGGTTGAAGCCTTCGATCTTCGGGAACGCGGCGAGGCGCTGCTCGTTGCCCTCGAGCTTCTCGACCTTGTGAAGCATCTGCCACGAGATGCCGGTGACGCGGACGCGGGTCGCGTGGAACTTCTTCTTCAGCAGGTCGAACAGCGCGATTCGCACGTTCGCCTCGTCGAGCTTCAGTTGGAAAGACACCGTGCCGTCGTCGAACCGCAGCCACACCCCCTTCACGTGCGCGTAGCCGGGGAACCAGGTGTACGCGCTCTCGTACTCGAGCATCAGCATGGTCGGGTTGACGTTGGTGCCTTCGCGCAGCAGCCGCGTGCGCAGCAGCACGTTGCCGGCGATGAGGTAGGTGAGCAGAAGGCCGACGATCGCGGCGGCCAGGACTTTCAGCGCGCGGAGCGCGAGCGGGCGGGGCGGCTTCATCTCAGGCGAGCTTCTCTGCCATATCCGTGCCGGGCATGCGAAATTCGACGCCTCGGTGTCCTTCACCCCCATTCAATTCGGCAAGTACAAGCTGATCCAACCGCTCGCGCAGGGCGGCATGGCCGAGATCTTTCTCGCGAAGCAACAAGGTCCGGCAGGTTACGAGAAGACCGTCGTCATCAAGCGCGTGCTCTCGCACTACTCGGCGCACCCCGACTTCGTGGCAATGTTCCTCGACGAGGCGCGGCTCGCGGCACAGCTGTCTCACCCGAACATCGTGCAGATCTTCGATTTCGGTGAGGCTGAAGGCTCGTACTACCTCTGCATGGAGTACCTGCGCGGCGAAGATCTCAACACCATCGCCAAGCTGGCCCAGCGCAAGGGCGTTGCGATCTCTGCGCAGGTCGCGGCGATCGTCGTCGCGGCGGCGTGCGATGCGCTTCACTACGCGCACACGCTTCGGAGCGACGACGGCGAGCCGCTGAACATCGTGCACCGCGACATCTCGCCATCGAACCTCTTCATCACCTACCAGGGCGTGGTGAAGGTGCTCGACTTCGGCATCGCGCGCGCAGAAGGCAAGGTCGTCAAGACGGCGACCGGCATGATCAAGGGGAAGCTCTCGTACATGGCGCCCGAGCAGGCGAAGGGTGGCGACCTCGACGGCCGCGCCGACGTCTGGGCGCTGGGCACCGTGCTGCAGGAACTGCTGACCGGCAAGCGCCTGTTCTGGCGCGGCAACGACGTCGAGTCTTTTCGCGCGCTGCTGGACGAGCCGATTCCGCTGCCCAGCGAGACGAACCCCAACGTGCCGCGCGAGCTCGATGAGATCTGCGTGCGCGCATTGATGCGCAACCCGGCCGACCGTTTCGATTCCGCACGCGAGATGTACGCCGAGCTCGATGATTTCCTCAGCTCGCGCACGTACGTGCCGTCGCAGACGCTGCTGCAGTCGTTCATGCAGGAGCTCGTCGGCCAGGAAGTGATCGAAGGGAAGCTCAAGTCGGGCGTCAGCAAGGCGGCGAAGTCGGGCTCGCACCAGTCGACGCCGCCCGCGCCCGAAGAGACGCGCGCTGCTCCGGCCACTGCGTCGATGCGACGGTCTGCCGTGGCTGAGCCCCGTCGCGAGCCACTTCGCCCAGCCCCAGCCGCAGCGGCGCGCAGAGAATCGCCGACCTCTGCTGCCGCCCGTCCCGCGCCGATCGCCTCGCCCCCACCCAGGCCAACCTCGCGCATCGGCTTGATCTCCGCCGGAGCAGCCGCAGGCCTCGTCCTCTTCGCCGCCGTCGCAGTGCTGCTTCCGAAGCGCCAGCCCGAAGAACCGGCGCCGAAGCCCGTCGTGGCCGAGATGGTGCGCGAAGACGAACGCCCGGTGGTCGACGAGCCCGTTCGGGCGCAGCCACCCGAGGTGAAGCCGGTTCCCGTTGCAGTGGAGACGAAGCCCGTCGAGCCGAAGCCCACCCGCGGCCAGCTGGACGTGAACTGCGTCCCCTGGTGCCGGATCTTCATCGACGGAAAGGACACCGGAAAGGTGTCGCCGGCCCTCGGCATCACGCTGCCCGCCGGGAAGCACCGGCTGCGCGTGGTCAACACCCCGACGGGTGTCGAGCAGGAAAAAGAGATCGTCATCCGCGCCGGTGCGACCACCCGCGAAGTCGTGAAGTTCTAGAACCGGCGGTGCGGTACCATCGCGGCCCGATGCGACCCCTCGCCTGTGCGGTGACCCTCTTCGCGCTGGCCGCGTCAGCCCAGGTTCGCCGTGTCGCCACCGTCGGCGTCGCGCCCTCGGCCGCCAACGAAGCCGACGCCGAATACGGCGCCCGCGCGGTGTCCGCCTTCCTTCAATCCGACGCGCGCTTCGAGTGGGTGAGCCCCGCGATTCAGGCGCGCGACGACGGCCCGACCCGCGAAGCCCGTGCCCTCGAAGCCAGGCGCCTCTTCCTCGAAGGCCGCGACCTGCTCGACAACCTCAACGCCGCAAAGGCGATCGCCACCCTCGATAAGTCGATCAAGTTCTGGGAAGAGAGTGACCTCTCGCAAGGCGTGCAGGGCCTGCTCGACGCGCTCTCGCTTCGCGCCATCGCCGCGCTCGGTAAGAACGACAAGGCCGGCTTCAACAACGACGCGCAGCGGGTGCTCGCGATCAACCCCGAGTTTGCCTTCGACCCCAGCCGCCTCACCCCCGCCGCCCAGTCCGCGCTCGAGCCGCTGCGCAAGAAGGTCCGCGCCGCACCGCCCGCCGTGCTCGAGCTGACCTCGACGCCGCCGAACGCGTGGGCCTACGTCGACGGCACCTTTCGCGGCGTGACGCCGATCACGGTTCCGGCGCTCGCTCCGGGCAGCCACGTCGTCACCCTGGTCGCCACCGGCTACGAGCTCGCGCAGGAAAAAGTGTTCGCCGGATCCGGCGCCGCAAACGCTTTCACGTTGAAGTCGTCGACCCGCGGCAAAGAAGTGCTGGCCCGCATCGGGGAAGTCCGCGCCGCCCTCGAGCGCGACGACGTCGCCGCTTCCGCCGCGACGCTCGCCACCTTCGTCCAGGCCGAAGAGCTGATCGTCGCCGCCGTCGTCAACGGGCAGGCCATTGCGTACCGGGTGCTCTCCGACGGCACCCCCGTCGGTGAGGTGAAGCGCCCGCTGTCGGCGAAGACGACAGTCAGCGACTGGCAGGCGATGGCGAAGGAGCTGATGGCGCTCAATGCTCCCGCGCCGAAGAAGCAGGATCTGGTCGTCGAAGACACGCCGGTGGTCGCGAGCCGGGCAGGGCGCCGTCCGATCGGGTGGACGGGCGTCGCGGTGACTGTCGCCTCCGTCGGCGTGGGCATCGGCCTCGGCCTGCTCAGCAAGAGCACCGTGCAGCAGGCCAACCAGACGCCGCAGGTCGACACCGCCACGTACAACCGGCTCGCCAGCGCGGCGCGGACGCAGGCGTACGTCGCCGACGGCCTCTTCATCTTTGCTGCGGTCGCGGGCGGCGTTTCGATCTTCATGCTCGCCACCGGGTACGCCGACGACAGCCCAGCTGACAGCGAAGACGCGCGCCTGCTCTTCGCGCCGGCGCGCGGCGGCGGCCTCGTCGGCGTCAGCGGGAGGTTCTGATCATGAAGCGCTCGCTCTTCGCTTTTCTCTTTGCTGCCATCGCGGGCTGCTCGTTGTCACTGGGCCTCAACGGCGACGCCAACCGACCCTGTCAGAACAACGCCTGCCTCGACGGCTATGTCTGCCTCAACCAGGTCTGCGTGCTGAAGGCGGGCGGCGAGTGCAAGGTGAAGTCAGACTGCCCCAGCGGGTTGTGTGTCGACGGCGGCTGCGCGTTGCCCGCGTGTGCAGATGCGACGAAGAACTACCGCGAGACGGACGTCGACTGCGGCGGAGGCTTCTGCGGCAAGTGCAACGACTCGAAGGGCTGTTCTGTGCCCGCCGACTGCAAGTCGCAGGTCTGCGATCGCGACGGCGGCATGGACGCGGGCGTCTGCGCCACGGCGAGCTGCCTTGATCAGATCGTCAACGGCACCGAGACCGACATCGACTGCGGCGGCGACGGCGGCTGCCCGAAGTGCGTCGACGGCAAGGGTTGCTTCGTCCCCACCGACTGCACGTCGAGCAGCTGCGTCGGCGTCTGCCAGCCGGGCGAGTGCACCGACAAGTCGATGAACAACGGCGAGACGGACGTCGACTGCGGCGGCTCGTGCAAGAAGTGCGAAGACGGAAAGGGCTGCCTCGCGGGGAAAGACTGCGTCTCGCTGGTCTGCACCATGGGCGTGAACAAGTGCGCGGTGCCCGCGTGCAACGACTCGCAGAAGAACGCGACGGAAACGGACGTCGACTGCGGGGGCAGCTCGTCTTGTCAGAAGTGCGCCGACGGCAAGCGCTGCAATGGCGGCGGCGATTGCAGCAATGGGGTTTGCCAGAACGCGACGTGCCGGCCCGCGCACTGCGGCAACAACACCGAAGACGTGGACGAGTCGGACAAAGACTGCGGCGGCGCGTGCAAGAAGTGCGGCATCGGCGACGACTGCAACCGCGACAGCGACTGCGGCAGCAACAACTGCCTCTTCGGCAACACCTACTGCGGACCTTAGATGGGAGCCCCTGAGACGCTGTGCCCGAAGTGCGCGTTCTCTCCGATTCCGCAGGGCGCCGAGAAGTGTCCCCGCTGCAACGAGGTGTTCGCCTTCAACCCGCTCTACAAGAGGGCGCAGGCGATGATGGTCGACAAGCGCGTGGGGCTCGACTTCGAGGCCACGCTGCGCGGCGCGTTGACGGGAGCCGTCTCTGCGCATCCCGGGCCCGCGGCCGCCGTGCTCGCGATGGCCGCGGCCCTTTGGCTCATTCGCGCGGCGGGCCTGTTCGTGGATCTTCGCGAGCCTGCCTGGCTCTTCGTGCTCGCCGCCTTCGAGCTCTGCGCGGCGACGGTGCTGATGGCGAACATCGGGCCAGCGAAGCACTTTGCTCAAGCCGTCGCGGTCGCCCACATCATCGCCGCCTTCGTCCTCGGAGCGCCCCAGTCGCCCCACACCCTCGCCTCGGCCTCGATTGGGGCGGTGGTGATCGCGATGACGGTGGGCGAGCCGTCTCATGGCCGGCGCTCTGGAGGCCTCGTCGCCGGGCTCGTCTGTACCGTGGCGGCGATCGCCTCACTCGTCTGGGTCACCGAGGCCCCCGCTGCGGGGCCGGTGGTGATCGACGACCTGCGCATTGGCTACCAGCTGATGGTGCCCGACGGGTTCAAGCGGCTGACCGCGGAAGAGCTGGCCCCCCATCTGCCGCTGCCCAGCGAGGATCTCGACAACAAGTACGTCGGCTTCGGCAGCCGCGTCAGCCGCACGTATGGGTTGCTGACGCTGACGAACATCGACGACGTCGCGTCGGCGCCCGCGTGCCAGGAACAGCTGCGCCGGCTGGGCGGCATCAACGAGCCTGGGCCCGGTCGCGCCGCACCCGCGAACTTCGGCAAGGACTCCGTGGTGCTCGACCTGCGCACCGGCACCGGCGCCACCGGGCGGCTCGGGTGCGCGAAGATCGGCAAACGGTTCATTACCCTCGGCGTGGTGGTGCTCGAGCCGACCCCGGGCGTCGGCGCCGCCGCGTTCGAAAAGATCAGCGCCGGGCTGACGATCCGCTAGTCCCCTGGAACCGTGAATGGGCTTCTTCGTCAGTACCCGCGATCGACCAGCGACTGCGCGACCTGCCGGTAGAAGTCGGCGTGGTCGAACTTGCTGATCAGATCCGGGCCGTCGGCGAAGAACATGCCGATCTCGTCGAGGTGATCCGCGGGGACGCAGCCCATGAAGGCGCCCCATTTCGCAGAGGCCACGGTGACGAGCCCGTCGTTGGGAATGAAGTCGCCGCCCGACACGCCGAACGTCGCAGCAAGCTCGAGGCGGATCAGATCGTTGCGCTGCGGGTTCGGCACCTCGCCCGCGCACTTGTCGTCGGCGTGCCCGAGCACCAGCAGGCTCGAGACCGAACGGCCGGCCCACGAGAAGTAGCCCACGCCCGGAGCATCCGGATGCGCGAGGTTGAAGGCCGTGGCCTCGCCCGTGCTCATCGCCGCCGCCGCTTGACGCACCTGCGCCTTGCCGCCCGCCGAGCCCACCGTCACCCCGTACAGCGCGCCGATCGCGTCGAGCAGCGGATCCGTGAAGCCCGGAATCAGCCCCGCGGCCATGTCGCCGACGACGACTCCGCGGTGCGGCGTCGACACGGTGGTGACGCTCGCGACGCGCTGGCCGACTCCCGCGTTTCCCGCGACCCACCGCACGTCGAGGCCGCCCTGCGAGTGTCCGATCAGGTTCAGCTTCGTCGACCCCGACTGCTGGGCGATGCACGCGATCTGGTGCGCCAGCTGCGCCCCGCGCACCGTCTCGGTCGGCGCCATCGGGTTCACCGCGGTCACGTACACCGCGTAGCCCGCCGCCCGCAGCGCCGCCGGCGCCTTGCCGAAGTACCCAAGCGGCCCCACCTTGTCGAAGCCCGCGAAGCCGTGCGACAGCACCAACGGGTAGCGGCCCTTGTTCGCGCTCGCGTTCGCCGCCACCTGCGCCGACAGCCCAATCTTCGCTTCCAGATCCTGGCAGTCGAGCAGCGGCATCGGCGTCGCCGCGATCGCCGCCACCGGCACGGCCGGAACAACCGCGGGGGGCAGGGGAAGCGGCTGGGCCGGAACCACTTCACCTGGCGGCACCAGCTCGGGCGGCGCAGGCAAAAGCCCTTCGGGCTGACACGCGGCCAGGTAGATCGCGAAGACGCAGCAGGTCCGACGGAGCATCAGCCTTCCCCTTTTTTCTTGGCAGCGTCCGCGAAGTACCACCCGGCGACGACGAGGCGCAACGAACGCGCCTGCCGATTGTCAGCTCTGGGTGACGCGAACCGTGGTCTTCAGCTCTTTGCCCGTGGCTGGATCGCGGGCGTACATCGTGAGGATGCCCTCGATGTTCACGTCGAAGGTGATCTCGACCTGCACCTGGCCCAGCGGCGCCTGGCGAATCCCCGCGAAGGTGAACTCGCCCAGCTGCTCGTTGTCGGCGACGTTCGGGTGGTCGCCCTGGAAGATCCGCATGATCAGCTCGGTCTGGTTGTCAGCGCTGGTCGTGCCCAACAGCTGCTTCGCGTTCGGAATCGCCGAGTTCCGGGGGAAGACGACGTGCATCTGCCCGCCCGCCTTCTCGAGCCCGATCGCCATCGGGATCACGTCCAACAGCTGCAACTTGAGGTTCGTGTCGTCCTGCAGCGAGTGCGCGTACAGCGCGACTCCAATCGCCACCACCTCGTCCGGGTGAACGCCCTTGCTCGGCGGCTTCCCGAAGAACTTGGTCAAGCGATCCTGCACGATCGGCATCCGCGTCTGCCCACCGACCAGCATCACCTCGTCGATGTCCTTCGTCGACAGGCCCGAGTCGACCAGCACGCGCGCGACGATCTTGAGCGTGCGATCCACGAGGTCCAGCGTCAGCTGCTCCAGCAGCTTCCGGGTGAAGCGCATCTCGATGTTCAACGGCTGGCCCTGCGCCGTCATCGTGATGAAGGGGATGTTGAAGGGCGCTTCTTCGCGCGACGACAGATCAATCTTTGTGCGCTCGGCGAGATCCTTGATCCGCTGCATCGCCACCGGGTCCGCCGACAGATCGATGCCCGTCTTGGTGCGGAACTCCTTGAGGATGTGGTGAATCATCGCGTTGTCGAAGTCGATGCCGCCCAGGAAGATGTCACCGCCCGTGGCCTTCACTTCGAACACCAGCTTGCGGATCTCGATCACCGAGACGTCGAAAGTGCCGCCGCCCAGGTCGTAGATGATGACGGTCTTGTTGAGATCCTTGCCGACGCCGTACGCGAGCGCCGCGGCAGTGGGCTCGTTGATGATCCGCACCACCTCGAGGTTGATCAGCTTGCCGGCGTCCTTCACCGACTGGCGCTGACGATCCGAGAAGTAGGCGGGCACCGTCACGACCGCCCGATTCACCGGGATGCGCAGGTGGTTCGAGGCGACGTCGCGAATCTTGTTCAGAATCTTCGCCGACACGTCCTGCAGGCTCAGCGACTTCTTGCCGACGTCGAGGACGACCTCTTTGTTGTCCTCGCTGGGACGCACGTTGTACTGAACCACCTTCCGCATCGTGTCGACGATGTCACTGCGGAAGCTGCGGCCCACGAGCCGCTTGGCCCCGTAGATCGTGTTCTTCGGGTTCAGCTGCCACTGGCGCTTGGCCTCGTAGCCAATCAGCTCGTTGCCCTTGTCGTCGATCGCGAAGATCGACGGCACCGTGTAGTCACCACCCTTGTAGGGGATGAGCTTGACCTGCGGGATGCCGTCCTTCTCGCCGTCGACGATCGCGGCACACGAATTCGTGGTCCCGAGATCAATTCCAATGATTGGTTCTTTCGGCCCCACCTGCCGGGGACCATATTTCATCAGAGCTACTTGTCGAATCGAGAATAGCCATCAATGGCGCCAACCCAGGTCGACAGGTTGATTCCCTTGAGGCTGAACACGTCATCGGGCGTCGTCCCGTTGGCCAGATCGACCGCCACCACCTCGAGCTTCGCTGTCCCTTGACTTGCGGGATCCGTTCCGGGCCCCGAGGGAGCGACCGGCACCGCAACCGTCGTCTGCCCCGCCGTGATCGCGAAATAGAGGACGTGGCGCTGCTGACTTCCCGTGAGCGACACCCGCGCCAGCTCACCTCCACTGGAATACACCGAAGCCCACTGCGGCTGCCCCGGCGCGAAGCTTCTTCCCGCCACCTGGTAGCTCGGGTTCGACGGCACCGGCAGAAACGGCGCCACGAGGACCTTGACCGGAAGCGTCGCCCCGCGCGTGAGCCGGCCAGAGTAGGCGGTGCCCTGCGCATTGCCGCCCAGTGCCCAGATGCCAGGAGTCGAGAGCTCGAGCCCGCCGTACGGCGTCCCGCTGCGCAGCACCACCGCCGGCACCGTGCGCGTGCCGTCTGGCCCGGCCGGCCCCGCGGCCACCGACGAGAAGCCGATCGGAATCAGCCCGGTGTCCGCGTCGACTTCCGCCGCCGCGATGATGACCGTGTCCAGCGTGCCCGGCAGCTTCGGCAACACCACTTCCGTGCGCCGCTTCTGCTCGCGCTTCGGCGTGAAGTTCAGCGGCGTGAAGTTGGCGTAGTCCGGCACGTCTTCGCTGCCCATCGGGCACCTCGTCATGCTTGCGCACAGCCCGTCGCCATCGATGTCGGTGGTGTCGGCCACCCGCCCGCGGCTCGACAGCGGCACGCGCGTCTGCACGGCGTAGTCGAAGGCGCCCACGTACGAGAGGAACTGCGTGCTGCGCAGCGTGAGCGCGTCAGCCAGCTCGGCCCGGCCCGCGAAGGCCACCATGCTCCGCACGCCCGCCTGGCCCAGGCCCAGCGACTTGCTTTTGATTTCCTGCGGGATCCCGAAACCCGGTGACGTGTAGAGCACCAGGCTGCCCGGCACCGGCACGCCCTGGCCGATGCCCGGAATCTGCACGGTGAAGTTCTCGCCGAGCAGCAGGGCCAGATCCACCGACGGCAGGTCTCCCGCCGACGCCGCCACCAGGCCCGCCCAGTACTGCCCGGTCGTCTGCACTTCGCTGAAGTTGACCACCGCGTTGAAGCCCGCCGCGCTGTGCACCGGGTTCTGACGCAGAGGCAGGTAGAGGTCGGCAACCGTGGTGCCGATCACCGACGCGCGCTCGTACGCCGGCAAGCCGTCCGCCCGCACCGCTTGCGACACCGCGGTGAACCCCGCCGGGCCCGCCCCCATCGCAGGGAAGGGCGCCACGCCCGTCGCGTCCGTCGCCACCTCGGTGCACCCCGCCGCTTCGCAGCCACTGATCAGCACGCCAGGCAGGGGCGCCTTGGTCGCCGCGTCTACCACCAGCACGCGCCGGCCCGCCGTCACTGCCGGGTAGATGGTCAGCTTTGCTTCGACGGCTCCGACCGCGGCGCCCGTCACCGTCGCCTTCACCACGACTTTTCCAGGCGCTGCGCCCGTGACCAGGCCCGTGGTGTCCACCGTCGCGAGGGTCGACGGCTGACCCGCTTCGTCGAGCACCGTGAAGCTGCCCGTCGCCAGTGGGTAGCTCGAGGCATCGAGCCGGAAGCCGATCAAGCGAAGCTGCAGCGTGTCGCCCACCTCGACGATTCCCGTCGTCGGCGTCAGCTCGAGCAACGCGATTTCTGCTGCTGTCGGGGCCGTCAAGCACACGCCGTCGACGCACGCTTTTCCCACTCCGCAATCCGCGTGGCCGCGGCAGGTCGAGGGCACGCAGAGGCCTCCGACGCATTCGCGGTTCATCCCGCACGTCGGCGACGAGGTGCACTTCACCGTCGGCTGGCAGTGGCCTTCCTGGCAGTACCCGTTCTGCACGGACATTGGCGGCGGGCTGACGCAGTCACCGTCGATCAGGCACAGCGGCTGCTCGAGGCACAGGCTCTTCGTGCAGTCGAAGCCCGGCGGGCACTGGCCCGGGTCGAACTTCTTGCACTCGAAGTTCTTGCCGCACTCGCCGCTGGCCGCGCAGAACTTGTAGGTCACGCACCGCCCGAAAGTCGCGCTGGTGCAGTACTGCGTCGACGGACAATCGGTGAGCGTCTCGCAGTCCGACGCGCCGCACAGGCCGTCTTTGCAGATCAACCCCTGGCCGCCACATGTCACGTCGTTGAGGCAGCGGCGCGTGCAGGTTCCCGCCGCGCACGTGTACAGCGTCAAGGCCACCCGGGGATCCAGGCCCGGCGCGCAATCTGCCGGCATCGTGCACACCGGCAAGCAGAGCCCCTGCGTCACTTCGCACCGTCCGCCGCCGCCCACGCAGTCCGCGTCGGCCGTGCACCGCTTCCGCGCCTGACACGATCCACCGAGGCACTGCTGGTTCGCCGCGCACGCGCTGTCGCCGGTGCATTGACACTTGTCGGCCGAGCACGTGAAGCCACTGGCGCAGTCGGAATCGGTCGCGCATTCCGGCGGCGGCTTGCACACGCCCGCGCGGCACACCTGCTTGTCGCCGCACTCGGTGTCGTCGAGGCAGATCGGGCCACAGGCGCCACGGCGGCAGCGCTGGGTCGCCCCGTCGCACTGCGCGTCCGAGTCACAAGGGGTCGAGTTCACCGAAGGGCAAGCGGTGAGCACCAACATGCAAATCAAGGCAGGCAACCGCATGCAATGCTTCAGAGCACAGCGAGAGGCAATTTGCCTCCGCTGGGACATCTTGACGCATCACTTTTCGGTCAGGCGTGCGCGCGTTCCCACCTGCGCCGCAACGGCACGCAAGCTGCTCACGATCGGCCGAATGAGCGTTGGCAAACCCATGGTTCTGCTGGCCGAGGACGATGACGATTTGCGCGAGCTGCTCACCGCCCGGTTGCAGCGCGAGGGATTGAGGGTGATCGAAGCGGAAGACGGGTTCGAGCTGCGCGACTACCTGGAGCTCTGCCGCCCCGGCGGCGACTTGAGCGAGCCCGACCTGGTCATCACCGACATTCGAATGCCGGGCGAGACGGGGCCCGAAGCGCTGGCCCACTCGTCTTTTCTTCACGCGCCGGTGGTGATCATCTCGGGCTTCATCGGCGCCGACCTGCGATCGATCGCGGCGGTGGCGGGCGTGGCGGCGATCTTCGAGAAGCCCGTGGATCTCGATCTGCTGATGATCGCGATCCGCCGCGTCCTCAAGTCCTGATCGCGCGGTACACTGGCTTCCTTCATGGAAGCCAAACGATTCCTTCAGTCGGTCGGCAGTGAGGTCACCAGCGACTTCGTCAAGAACCGCTCGATCCTCTCGTTCGAGGAATACCTTCAGCTGTTCGTTCAAGCGCCCGCCCGCCAGGCGCGCAACGCGGCCCAGTACCTGCGCGACGCGATGGATCACTACGGCACCGAGCAGGTGCCACATCCCACCGGCACGATTCGCCGGTTCAAGATCTTCGACGCGCCCGCGGGCGATCGCGACGGCCGCGTCGCCGGCCAGGAAGAGGTGCAGAACGCGATCTACCGGTTGCTCGGCAACTTCGTGCGGGCCGGGCGGATCAACAAGCTCATCCTTCTGCACGGCCCCAACGGCTCGGCGAAGTCGACGCTGGTCGAAGCGCTGAAGCGCGGCATGGAGCACTACTCGGCGCAGCCCGAAGGCGCGCTGTACACCTTCAACTGGATCTTCCCATCAGAGAAGCTGGTGAAGGGCTCGATCGGCTTCGGCGATCGGCCTACCGGCGGCGGCAGCTCGGGGTCTCTGGCCAGCTACGCGCACCTCGAGGCCGAGAACATCGAGGTCCGCATCGTCAACGGACTTCACGAGCACCCGCTTTTCCTGATTCCGAAAGACGAGAGGAAGAAGCTGCTGCTCGAGGCGCTGGGCCCGAAGACGGACTTCATCCTCTCGAGCTACCTGCTGCAGGGCGAGCTGTCGGCGAAGAGCCGCCGCATCTACGACGCGCTGCTCGCCACCTACGAAGGCGACTGGCTGAAGGTGATCCGCCACATCCAGGTCGAACGCTTCTACGTGTCTCGCCGCTACCAGACGGCGACCGCGACGGTCGAGCCGCAGATGAGCGTCGACGCCACGTTTCAGCAAGTCACCGCCGATCGCACGACCGCCAACCTGCCGCCCGCGCTGCAGAGCGTCGTCCTCTACGATCCGCACGGGGCGCTCGTGTCGGCCAACCGCGGCCTGATCGAGTACTCCGACCTGCTGAAGCGCCCGCTGGAAGCCTTCAAGTACCTGCTGGGCGCCAGCGAGACGGGCGAGGTTCCGCTCGAGCATTTCGTACTCCAGCTCGACGAGGTCCTGATCGCCAGCAGCAACGAGAAGCACCTGGCCGCCTTCAAAGAGCTGCCCGACTTCTCGAGCTTCAAGGGCCGCATCGAGCTGGTGCGCGTGCCGTACCTTCGCCGCTGGCGATTGGAGCAGGAGATCTACGACGCGCAGGTGAACGCGACGACGGTGGGGCGGCACATCGCTCCGCACGCGACGCAGGTGGCTGCGATGTGGGCGGTGCTGACGCGGCTCAAGAAGCCCATTGCCGATCGCTACCCGCCCGAAGTGCGCACGTTGATCGAACGGATGTCGCCGCTGGAAAAGCTGCGCCTCTACCAGGAAGGCCAGGCCCCCGAACGCTTCTCGCTGCCGCAGGCGAGGGAGCTGAAGAAGCACCTGCAGGCCCTCTACGAAGAGTCCGACAGCTACCCGAACTACGAAGGGCGCAGCGGCGCCTCGGCGCGCGAGATCAAGACCTCGCTCTTCAACGCTGCGCAGAGCGTCGAGTTCGAAGGCCTTCACCCGCTGGCCGTGCTCAAAGAGCTCACCGCGCTCTGCAAAGACAAGAGCGTCTACGAGTACCTGCAGCAGGAGGTCGTCGAGGGGTACCACGACCACGAAGAGTTCGTCGCCGCGGTCGAGGCCGAGTACCTCGAGTGGGTCGACCACGAGGTGCGCGACTCGATGGGGCTGGTCAGCGAGGCCCAGTACAAAGATCTGTTCGAGAAGTACGTGCAGCTGGTCTCGGCCTGGGTGAAGGGCGAGAAGGTCCACAACCGCGTCACCGGCACGAGCGAGAAGCCAGAGGAAAGCCGGATGCTCGAGTTCGAAGAGATCATCAAGCCGAAGGGTGAAGACGCGTCGGACTTCCGCAAGGGCCTGATCTCGAACATCGGCGCCCACAAAATCGACAACCCCACCGGCGAGCTCGAGTGGGCGCGAATCTTCCCTGACCACTTCAAGCGCCTGCGCGATCACTTCTTCGAAGAACGGAAGAAGACCCTGCGCCGCAACGTCGAGAACACGCTCAAGTTCCTTTCGGGCGAGCAGGGAAGCTTGTCGCCGCGCGAACAGGCCGCCGTGCGCCAGATGCTCGACACGATGAACTCCCGCTATGGCTACAACGACGCCTCGGCGCGGGATGCGATCGTCTTCCTGATTCGCAAGCGCTACCCCTAGCCAGCTGGCCGGGAATAGAGGGCAGCGTTTAGGAGTTACGGGCCCTTAGGTGGGGCAGTGTAGGCGCCGAGCCAAACTGCCCGTAGTACCTTGACTTTTTGGTCGCGATTTGGTGTCTTCCGCGCCCCTGAATCTGCCTTAGACCTCGGCCGAAACCAAACCCGCGTGAGTCAAGCGGGCATCCTACGCAAAGGCAACATCAAATGATCGACGCACAGTTGCTGCACTTCTTTGGCGGTAAGGGAGGTTCAGGGAAGACGACGCTGTCGGCGGCATTCGCGCTGAACCTGACCGAAAAGTCCGGCAAGGACAAGGTGCTGCTGGTCAGCATCGAACCGAACGGCGGCCTTTCGGATCTCTTCAAGAAGAAGCTCACCCACAAGCCGACGAAGCTCGTCACTGGCAAGGGCACGGGTGGGCTCTGGGCCTCCGAGCTCGATCCGAAAGAGCTCGTCGAGCCTTTCACCAAGGCCTACCGCACCGCGCTGCTCGCGTCGGCGGGGAAGGGCGTCATCATCAACGCGGACGACGTGCAGAAGCTGCTCGACGTCTCGACCGCGAACCTGGGCGAGCCGGCCTCGCTCTTCCATCTCTTCGACCTGCTCGAGTCGAAGGAGTTCGACAAGATCGTCGTCGACGGCCTGGGCGCGGCGCACTGCATCCGCCTGCTCGACCACGCCACGCACCTGCGCCGCTTCATCGCGATGGTTCGCGGCGAGAAGCTCGGCAAGGCCACCAAGGCCGCCGCTGCCACGCCGAAGCCGCCGTCGCCGCTCGATGGCTTTGCCGCCACCTGCGACAAGGTGATCGCCTTCCTCAAGGATCCGGCCCGCTTCGCCTTCCACCTCGTCGCGCTCGCCGAGCCGGTGCCCGAGGCGCAGACCCGTTTCCTCTTCAACGCCCTGAAAGAGCGCGCCACGCCCGTGGTCGAGATCATCACGGATCAGATCGAAGACGGAAAAGACAGCCGCGAGGTCGCCAACCGCCGCGGCCTGCAGGCGCCCCACGTTCGCAAGTACCAGACGCTGGGCGTGCCGGTTGAGCTGCTGCACCGCCGCATCGTCGGGCCCCGCGGCCAGGACGAAGTGAAGGCGTTCGCCAAAGAGTGGATGAGCGGCAAAGAGACGAAGGCCCTGCAGTTCTCGGCCGCCGAAGGTCCCCCCGCGCTGGTGCGGGCGCCGTCGATGCCGCCGATCGCTGCTCCGCCGCTGCCGCCCACGCGCTTCATCTTCTTCGTCGGTGGTGGTGGCGTCGGCAAGTCCAGCTGCGCGGCCGCGGCGGCCGTAACGCTGACCGAGAAGGAAGGCCCGGTGCTCCTGATCAGCACCGACTTCGCGCACTCACTTTCCGACGTGCTGCAGAGCCGGCTCACCGACACCGAGACCCAGGTGAAGGGCACCAAGGGCCTCTACGCGCGCGAAATCGACTTCGCGACCTGGTTCGGCAACCTGCGCAAGCGCTTCCGCGATCGCGCCGAAGGTGCTTTTGGCCCCGAGGTGAAGGGCCAGGAATTCGCGGTCGACCGCGAGCTGATTCGAAACCTCTTCGACACCGCGCCGGTGGGCATGGACGAGTTCGCCGCGATGAGCGCCCTCACCGACGCCCTGGTGCAGGAACGCTTCAAGCGGATCGTGATCGACCCCTCGCCGTCGGGCGACAGCCTGCGCATCCTCGAGCTGCCGGCGATCGCGAAGGAATGGCTGACCCAGACCCACGCCGTCATCTCGAAGTACCGCAACCGTGGCCTCGGCCCGCTGGCCGATGATCTCGCCGCCCTGCTGAAGCACGTGCATCGCTTCGAGGCGGCGATCATCAACCCGTCCGAGTGCCGCTTTGTTGTCGTCACCCGCGGCGAAGAAATGGCGCTCGGCCCGGTTGAACGCTTCGTCGAGTACTTGAAGGCGAAGAAGCTGCCGGTCGAGCGCGTGCTCGTGAACCGCGTCCTGCCGAAGACCACCTGCGTCGTCACCGAAGAGCGCCGGAAGAACGAGCTCGAGGTCGCCAAGGTGTTCGAAAAGAAGATCGGTCTGCCTGTCACCGTCGCGCCGGCCCTCGGCCGTCACCCGGCCGGGCTCCGCGAGCTCAAGGCCTTCCGCACGGCCTGGTACGCGCTGTCGGCCGCTGCTGCGAAGATCAAAGCCGCCTGAGGCAGGGAAGCCCTCTCTCGAGCTGGTTTTAGCCGCACTCAGTCACGGGTTTGGTGTTACTCGTGGCCGGGTCATGGCCATTGCAATTACCCACGCGCTCGACTTCGAGCGCCCGCTGATCGAGCTGGAAAAGAAGATCACCGAGCTCAAGTCGTTGTCCGCCAACGGCGCGCACGACTTCACCGCCGAGATCGGCAAGCTCGAGAAGAAAGCCAAACGCCTGCAGCAGGAAATCTTCAGCGACCTGAGCCGCTGGCAGGTGGTTCAGCTGTCGCGCCACAACGCGCGGCCTTACTTCCTCGACTACATCGGCTTCCTCTTCACCGACTTCAACGAGCTCTCGGGCGATCGCTGCTTCGGAGAAGACCCGTCGATCGTCGGCGGCTTCGCCCGCTTCGACGGCCAGCCGGTGATGGTGATCGGCCACCAGAAGGGCAGAAGCACCAAAGAGAACATGGCCCGCAACTTCGGCATGCCCCGCCCCGAGGGCTACCGCAAAGCCCGCCGCCTGATGGAGCTCGCCGGCCGCTTCAACCGCCCGCTGTTCACCTTCATCGACACCCCTGGCGCGTACCCCGGTATCGGCGCGGAAGAACGCGGCCAGGCCGAAGCGATCGCGGTGAACCTCGAGGTGATGGCCGGCCTGCCCGTGCCGATCGTCTCGACGGTGATTGGCGAAGGCGGCAGCGGTGGCGCACTGGCAATCGGCGTCGGCAACCGCGTGCTCATGCTCGAGAACAGCATCTACAGCGTGATCAGCCCCGAGGCCTGCTCGTCGATTCTCTACCGCGACGCCTCGATGGCCGAAAAGGCCGCCGACGCCCTCAAGGTTACCGCCCGCGATCTGCTCGGGATGAAGGTGATCGACGAGCTCATCCCCGAGCCGCCCGGCGGCGCGCACCGCGACCCGACCCGCACCGCCGAATCGGTGGGCAAGGCCCTTCGCAAGCACCTCGCCGCGCTGGCTGGCCTCACCCCTGACAAGCTGATCGAAGATCGTTACCGCAAGTTCCGCGCGCTCGGGCCCTTCACCGGCCGTTAGAAGAAAGCACCATGCGTCCACTCGTCCCCGACTACATCGAGACCCTCAAGCCGTACGTTCCGGGCAAGCCGATCGAAGAGACCGAGCGCGAGTACAACGTCTCGAACGTCATCAAGCTCGCCTCGAACGAGAACCCGCTGGGCCCGTCGCCCCTCGCCGTCGAGGCGATCGTCGAAGCGGCCTCCAAGGTTCACCTCTACCCCGACAGCAGCTCGTACTACCTGGTGCGCCGCCTGGCGCGGCACCTGAACGTCGAGCCGACCGAGGTCTTCGTCGCCAGCGGCAGCAACGAGATCATCGAGCTGGTGATTCGCACCTTCACCTCGCCCGACGATGTCGCGCTGCTCAGCGCCGGCAGCTTCGTGATGTACAAGGTCGCGCTGCAGTCGCACGGCCGCAAGTTCGTCGAGGTGCCGATGAAGGCCGGCTACCAGTACGACCTGAAGGCGATGGCCGCGGCGCTGAACAAGCAGACCCGCCTCGTCTTCCTCGCCAACCCCGACAACCCCACCAGCACCGCCTTCAGTAAGGCCGAGCTCGACGCCTTCCTCGCGGTTGTGCCCGAAGACGTGCTCGTCGTCCTCGACGAGGCCTACTTCGAGTACGTCGACTGGGCCGAGTACCCCAATGGGCTCGACTACTTCCGCAAGCAGCCGAACCTCATCGTGCTGCGCACGTACTCGAAGATCTACGGCCTCGCGGGCGTGCGGCTGGGCTACGGCGTGATGCCGGCGAAGATGGTGACGTACCTGAACCGCACCCGCATGCCCTTCAACCTCACCTCGCTTGCCCAGGCCGCGGGGCTCGCCGCGCTCGACGACGTCGAGCACCTGCGCACCACCCGCGAGACCACCTGGCGCGAGCTGCGCTACCTCGAGACCGAGCTTCGCGCCCTGGGCCTGCCGATTCCGAAGAGCCACGCCAACTTCGTGTTTGCCGATCTCGGCCGCCCCTCGGGCCCGGTGTACGAGGCGCTGCTTCGCAAGGGCATCATCACCCGCCCGGTGCCGGGCAGCGGCTGGCCGAACGCGCTTCGCATCTCGGCCGGACTTCACGCCCACAACGAACGCCTCGTCGCGGCGATGAAAGAGATCCTGGCGAAGTGACTGCGAAGCGCCCCTTGATCGTCGCGATCGACGGCCCTGCTGGAGCCGGCAAGTCGTCTGTCTCGAAGATCCTCGCCCGGCGCCTCGACTTCTCGCTGGTCGACACCGGCGCCATCTACCGCTGCGTGGCCCTCGCCGCGGATGAGCAGCAGATTGCCTTCGCCGACGACGAAGGGCTCGCCACGTTGTTGGGCACGCTCGCAATCAGCTTCAAGGTCGAAGGCGAGAGCAACCACGTCTTCCTTGGCACCCGCGACGTGTCCGAGGCGATTCGCACCCCCGAAATCTCTCTTGCCGCGAGCCAGGTCAGCAGCCGCCCCGTCGTGCGCGCCGGCCTGCTCGAGCTGCAGCGCCGCCTCGCCCTCGCCGCCAACGCGGGGGCGATTCTCGAAGGCCGCGACATCGGCACCGTCGTCTTCCCCGACGCCGACCTCAAGTTCTTCCTCCACGCCGACCCTGCCATTCGCGCCCGTCGCCGCTTCGAGGAGCTCTTTCAGAGGGGCAACGAGAAGTCGTTGGACCAGGTGGCGAAGGAACAGAAGCAGCGCGATCGCGAAGACACGGAACGCGAGGCCGCTCCGCTGAAGGCCGCCGACGACGCCGTGCAGCTCGACTCGACGTCGATGCCCCTGTCGGAAGTCGTCCAGCAACTCGAAGACACCGTTCGCGTCGCGCTGGCAAAGCGCGCGTAGACTCACCGCGCGTGTTCGACGCCGGCACAGAACGAGCCATCGAGGAAGAACGTGAACGGATGGCGGCCCTGCTGCGCCGCATCCGCCTCATCGGCGCCGCCGTCTGGGTCGCCGCTGTCCTCGCCACCAGCGTCTTCGCCTCGGAAGACACCGTGATGGAGCTGCGCGCGTTCGGCGTTCCTCCTTTGGTCTACCTGGTCGTCGCCGCGCTGCTGTGGGCGGCGGGCAGCGGGAAGCGGCTCAAGGTCTTGAGCGTCTGGGCCGTGCCGTTGATCGACATCCCCACCGTGCTCTTCATCGAATACGAGCGCGTCACCAACGCCGGCTCGACCTCGCCGCTCGGCAACGCGATGTATGCGCTGGGGCTGTTTGCCTTCATGGTGTTGATGGCCCTGATGACCCTGCGCCGCACGGTGATCATCGTCACCGGGCTGATCGCCGTGCCCCTGCAGTTCGTGCTGCTTCGCCTCGCGGTGCCGCCCGATTCGTCCTGGTACATCGGCTCGGCGGCGCTGGTCGCGATGACCACCACCGCCGCCGCCTACCTGACCGTGCGCATCTACAACCTCGTCGGCCGCGTCGCCGCGCTGGCCCGCCACTTCTCGCCCGCCGTGGCCGCCGTGATCGAGCGCGAAGGGACGGCGGCGACGGAAGGGAAGACCGAGCAGGTCACCGTGCTCTTTTCCGACATCCGCGGCTTCACCGCGATGAGCGAGAAGCTCGACAGCCGCGAGGTCGTCGCCCAGCTCAACGAGTACCTGGGGCGCATGGTCGAGGTGGTCGAGAAGCACCAGGGCAACGTCGACAAGTTCATGGGCGACGGGATCCTCGCGTACTTCGGCGCGCCGCAGAAATTGCCGGGCCACGCTTCCGCCGCCGTCGCTTGCGCGCTCGAGATGCTCACCGCGCTCGAGGCGCTCAACGCGCGGCGAGCAACCAGTGGCCTCGAGGCTTTGAAGATCGGCATCGGCCTTCACACTGGCCCTGCCGTGCTCGGCGAGATCGGCCCCGCGGCGCGCCGCGAGTTCACCGTCATCGGCGACACCGTCAACGTCGCCTCGCGCATCGAGGGGCTGACGAAGCAGACGGGCTCCGCGATCCTCGTCAGCGACACGACCCGCTCTGCTGCGGCCAACTTCAGCTACCGCGAGCTCGGCGCCGTGCCGGTGAAGGGCAAAGCACAGCCGGTGCCGATCTTCGCTCCCCAGGCCGCGACGTGAGCCTGCTGGCCCTCGTTGCTGCCGCCGCCTTCGGCCACACCGGCATTCCGCAGTCGCTGTCGGTGAACTTGCGAAGCGGCGCCGACAGCGAGCTCCTCGTGAGCACCACCTTCGGCGCCGTCTACAGCAAAGACCGCGGCGCCAGCTGGAACGTCATCTGCGAAGAGGCGATTGGCTACGGCACCGGCCAACGTCCCGCGTGGTGGCTGTCGCCCAGCGGCGCGAAGTTCGCCGGCTCTTTCAAAGGCCTCTTCGTCAACCGCACCGACGGCTGCTTCTGGGAAGGCGTCCCTGACTTCGAAGCCACCGGCTGTTCAGACATTCAGGCCGCGGGCTCTACCGTGCTCGCCACGTCGGGCAAGTTCGGGGTCGAGAACCTGATTCAACGCAGCACCGACGACGGCAAGACGTGGACGGCCAGCCCCGAGAAGTCGACGACCCTCTTCTACAGCACCCTGCGCATCGCCCCTTCGAACCCGAACCGGGTCTACGTCGCCGCGTGGTGGTTCGAGCCGGTGAATTCGTCGCTGCTTCTTCGCAGCGATGACAACGGCCAGACCTTCGCCCGAAAGGACTTGAGCGCCACGCTTCCCGCCGCCGGCGCCTTCTACGTGCTCGGCGTTCACCCTTCGAAGCCTGACGTCGTCTTCGCGTCCGTGAACAAGGACACCGAGCCGAAGGCCGCCTGGCTGTTGAGGTCCACAGATTCGGGCGACTCCTTCACGCCCGTTGTCACCACGACGGAAATCTTCAGTGCCGTGGCTTTCGGGCCCGACCCGTCGATTGTCTACGCCGCCTCGGGAAACCGGCTCTACCGGTCGACCGACGAAGGGCTGACCTTCACGCCTCTTGCCGCGCCAAAGCGCAACGCCTGCGTCACCACCCGCGGAAACGACGTCTTCAGCTGCGGCCTGCAGGAGCTCGACGGCTGGGCGGTGGGGCAGGGCGACGGAGGCGACTTCTCGCGGCTGCTGCGGTGGTCGAACATCGCGGGGCCTCCCAGCTGCCCCGCTGGGTCGCTGGTGAAGTCACTGTGCGAGCCGCTGTGGCCAGTGGTGAAGGCCACTTTTCCTCCCGAGGCCGACGCCGGAATCCCCGATGCGGGGCCGGCGATTGATGGTGGCGTCGACCCGCTGCCGACGCCCAAAGGGTGTGGGTGCGCCACCTTCTTCGACGGGCCGTTGCTGATTGCTTCGATCCTCTTCCTTCGAAGCTTGCGACAGCGCTGGTAAGTTGCATCGCCCCGATGCCCTACGTCGCCGACGAATTCACCGGCCGGACCTTCGGAAAGTACGAAGTGCTGTGCCGCATGACGGTGGGCGGTATGGCCGAGATCTTCCTGGGGTTCGCGCGCTCGGGCCCGTTTGCGTACAAGCCGGTGGTGCTCAAGCGGATCCTTTCCGAGCACCGCGAAGACGAGTCGTCGCTGCAGATGTTGATCGACGAGGCGCGGATCACGGCCACGCTGAACCACGAGAACGTCGCGCGCGTCCTCGACCTCGACATCGCCGGCGACGAGGTGATCCTGGTGATCGAGTTCATCAGCGGCGCCACGCTGGACGAGCTGGTGCACGTCGTCACCGAGAAGAAGGAAGTGGTTCCGCTGGGCTTCGTGCTCACCGCGATTCGCGACTGCGCGCAGGGCCTTCACCACGCCCACAGCCACAAAGACGCCGCCGGCAAGCCGATGCCGATCATCCACCGCGACGTCACGCCCAAGAATCTGATGGTCGACTTCGAAGGCGTCGGCAAGGTGCTCGACTTCGGCATCGCCCGCGCGATGGGTGCCGCCCGCCGCACCGTGGCCGGCATGGTGCGCGGCACGTCGGCCTACATGAGCCCCGAGCAGGCCATCGACGGCAAGATGGACATCCGCACAGACATCTTTTCGCTGGGCACCGTCTTTCACGAGCTGCTCACCGGCCAGCGCCTCTTCTACAAAGGCAACGCCGGCAAAGAGATGGCGGCCGTCTACGAGCAGGAAGTGCCGCCTCCGTCGAGCGTCAACCGCCGCGTCCCGAAGGCGCTCGACGCCGTGGTGCTCAAAGCGTTGGAGCGGCCGCTGGCCAAGCGCTACCAGACCGCACTCGAGCTCGTGCGCGACATCTCTCTCGCCGCGAGCTCGACCTCGTGGCCGGCCGAACGTTGCGCAGAGCTCGTCCGCACCAAGTTCGCCCGCCGACGCGACGAGATGATCAAGCTGCAGCCATTGATGGGGCAGCGCGACAGCGAGGTCGCGTCTCACACCGTGCCGGGTCGCCCGGTGTTCCAGGCCGGCCGCGCCACCGTGCAGGTCACTTCGCCTCGCACCGCCACGCCGCGGCCTCAGACGTCGACGCTGCAACAGACGGTCGACACCGACGACAGCACTGACGAGAACCGCCGCGCCGACGAACAAGCGCTGCCGACCAAATTCTTCACTCCTAATTTTTCGACGCCCAACGAGGGCAGCGTTCCTTCAGCCCGCCCTTCGCCTCCGCCCCTCGTCACCGAGAAGCAGTCGATTCGGCCCATTGGCGTCGTGCCCCAGGTGCAGGAAGAAGAGCCGAACCCGACCTACGTCAACGTCGACTCGACGCTGATGAACTTGCCGCGTGAGCCGGTCACGGTGCCCACCTCGCGATCGATGCTGCGCGCGGCGCCTGTCGACGGGGCGCCCCGCCGGCGTCCCGTCAAGGGCACGTCGGGCCTGGGGGTGGTGATGGCGGCGCTGGGCGCGCTCGCCGTGGGTGCGATTGGTGGCGTCGTCATCCACAAATCGATGGGCGGCAGCGACCCGGTGGTGACTCCCAGCCCTGGGCTCGGCCGGCTTTCCGTCGATGCCGACCGCGCGTCCGAAGTGCAGCTGGGCAGCGGCATGATGGCCAGAACGCCGATCGTCGATGTCTACATTGCGGCCGGCAAACACAGCTTCAAGATCCGCGAGCCCGAGGGCAAATGGCTCGCGCTCGACGTCGACATCAAGCCGAACGAAGTGACCAAGGTGAAGGTTGCGCTCGATACGCTGAAGCCCGCCGCGCCCTGAAAACTTCAATGACCTGTGGGGCCTTCAAAGGCTATCTGCGACGTCATGATCTACCTACCGCTGGTGATTGCCCTCGCCGCTGCGCCTGCCGCTGCGCCGGCCGCTGCTCCTGCTGCGAAGCCTGCCCCCGACGCGAGAGCCTTCACCTCGAAGCTGAACGACGATCTGCGCAAGCTGTACGTGCGTGCCTCGACGGCCGAGTGGATCAAGGCGACGTACATCACCGACGACACCGAACGGAATGCCGCGTCGGCCAACGAAGACGTGATGGCCTACGTCTCGGGGGCGATCAAAGACTCGATGAAGTTCAAGGGCCAGAAGCTCGACCCCGAGACCGAGCGCATGCTGTACCTGCTGCGCGTTTCCCAGTCGCTGCCTGCGCCGTCTGACCCGTCGAAGCGCTCCGAGCTCGCGAAGACCGCGGCCGGCCTCGAAGGCGCGTACGGCAAGGGCAAGTACTGCGGCCCGAACTACACGGCCGGCAAAGACGAGAAGGAAGACAAGAAGCGCTGCAAGGATCTGATCGCGCTGTCGACGGTGCTCGCCAAGGGCGGCAAGTACGAAGACCAGCTCGAAGCGTGGGAAGGCTGGCACACCATCTCGAAAGACATGCGCGCGCCGTACGAGCGGCTGGTCACGCTGTCGAACGAAGGCGCGAAAGAAATTGGCTTCAGCAACCTGGGCGACGGCTGGCGCAGCGCGTACGACATGTCGCCCGCGGACTTCGAGAAAGAGACTGACCGTCTCTGGGAACAGGTGAAGCCCCTGTATGACGATCTGCACTGCTACGTGCGCGGGCAGCTGGCCGCCAAGTACCCGGGCAAGGTCGACGCGAAGGGCCCGATTCCCGCCCACCTGCTCGGCAACATGTGGGCCCAAGAATGGGCCAACGTCTACCCGCTGGTCGAGCCATACAAGGGGCAGACGAGCCTCGACGTCACCGCTGCGCTGAAGAAGGCGAAGTACGACGAGGTGAAGCTGGTGAAGCTGGGCGAGAGCTTCTTCACCTCGCTGGGCATGCCGAAGCTCCCCGAGACGTTCTGGACCCGCAGCCAGTTCAAGAAGCCGCAGGATCGCGACGTCGTCTGCCACGCCAGCGCGTGGGACGTGACCTACAGCAACGACCTGCGCATCAAGATGTGCATCAAGGTCGACGAGGAGGATCTGATCACCGTCCACCACGAGCTCGGCCATAACTACTACTTCACCAACTACTACAACCTGCCCGTGCTCTTTCAGAGCGGGGCGAACGACGGCTTCCACGAGGCCATCGGCGACGCGCTCACGCTGTCGATCACGCCCGAGTACCTGAAGAAGCTCGGCCTGCTCACCGCGGTGCCGAACAACGACAAGGGCCTCGTCAACCTGCAGATGAAAGACGCGCTCGAGAAGATCGCCTTCCTGCCCTTCGGCCGCATGATCGATCAGTGGCGGTGGGACGTGTTCAGCGGGAAGACGAAGGCGTCCGAGTACAACGCGCACTGGTGGGAGCTGCGAAAGAAGTACCAGGGCATCGCGCCCCCCACGCCGCGCGGCGAAGAGTTCTTCGATCCGGGCGCGAAGTACCACATCCCCGCGAACGTCCCGTACATGCGCTACTTCCTCGCGCGCATCCTCCAGTTCCAGTTCCACCGCGCGCTGTGCAAGGCCGCCGGCCACACCGGCCCGCTTCACACCTGCAGCATCTACGGAAACAAGCAGGCGGGTGACAAGCTGACCGCCATGCTCGCGATGGGTGCGAGCAAGCCGTGGCCCGATGCGTTGTTTGCGATGACGGGCGAGCGCCAGATGGATGCGACCGCCATCCTCGACTACTTCCAGCCGCTGCAGACGTGGTTGAAAGAGAAGAACAAGGGTCAGACCTGCGGCTGGTAACGGAGCACTGACCCATGATCCTCCTTGCGCTGCTGCTGCTGACCGCTGCTCCGACCAAAATGGAAAACGCTCCGTTGAAAACCGGCAATCAGGCGCTGAAGGCCGAGCTGGTCAAGGTTCACGGTGAAGCCCAGCGCGAGCGCATCGAGCGCGGCGTCAACCAGGTCGCGGCGCTGTGGCGCAAGGACGACGGAGATCTCTCGGCCTTCGTCAAAGAGCAGTTCGTCGCGGACCCCGCCCTGCTCGACCAGACGTTCGCCCGCTTTCAGGCCAACTTCGAGCAGGTCGACGGCCACATGCTCGAGATCGGGCGCGAGCTGCGCAAGCCGACTGAGCTCGACGTCGGCCCGCTGCTGAAGGCCGACCCGCTGTTCGCTGGCTACGACGCCTCGGCCCGCGTCACCGAAGACCTGTTCGCCGCGAAGATTGGGTTCGCGGCTCTGCTTAATTTCCCGCTCACCACTCTGCAGCAGCGCCTCGACAACGGGCCGAAGTGGTCGCGCCGCGAATGGGCCGAAGCGCGCCTCGCCGGCCGATTCGCCCGGCGCGTACCGGGCGAGATTCAGCAGCAGATCAGCCAGGCCCAATCGACCGCAGATCTCTACATCGCCGAATACAACGTGTGGATGCACCACCTGGTCGACGACAAGGGCCAGCGCCTGTTCCCCAAAGGCAAACGCCTGATCAGCCACTGGAACCTGCGCGACGAGCTCAAGGCCAACTACGCCGACGCCAACGGCCTCGACAAGCAGCGCGTGATCATCAAGGTGATGGAACGCATCGTCACCCAGACGATTCCGGCCGCGGTGATCGACAACCCGAACGTCGACTGGAACCCTTTCACCAACGTGCTCACGGCGACTCCCGCCGCCGAGCTCGAAGACAACGCGCCGAAGAAGAGCGCCGCCCTCGACCCGAAGCCCGAGCCCGACATTCGCTACCAGAAGCTGCTGGCGAACTTCTCGGCGTCGAAGAAGGCAGACCCCTTCTCGCCGGGCACCCCGACCGCGATCGATCGGGCGTTTGCGATCGGCGCCGAGATGCCCGAAGCGCGGATCAAGGCGCTGCTGGAAGAGGTGCTCAAGTCACCGCTGGTGCCGAAGATCGCCGCCGAGATCGAGGCGAAGGTCGGCCGCAAGCTCGAGCCAACGGACCTCTGGTACAACGGCTTCGTTCCACGCGGTGCGATCGCCGAAGAGAAGCTCGACGGCATCACGCGCAAGAAGTACCCGACCGCGGACGCCTTCGCCAAAGACATCCCCCGCATCCTGAAAGATCTGGGGTTCCCGGCTGACCGCGCCCAGTACCTGGCCGATCGCATCCGCGTCGACCCTTCGCGCGGAGCCGGCCACGCGATGCAGTCGGCCCGCCGCGGCGACTTTCCCCGCCTGCGCACGCGGGTCGAGAAAGAAGGCATGAACTACAAGGGCTACAACATCGCGGTCCACGAGCTCGGCCACAACGTCGAGCAGGTGTTCAGCCTCTACGACGTCGATCACACGCTGCTCGCCGGCGTCCCCAACACCGCCTTCACCGAGGCGCTCGCCTTCGTCTTCCAGGCAAAAGATCTCGAGCTGCTCGGCCTGTCAAAGCCCGACGCCGAGACCGAGCGCCTGCGCGTGCTCAACGACTTCTGGATGACGTGGGAAATCGCGGGCGTCGCCCTGGTCGACATCGCCGTCTGGCACTGGATGTACGACCACCCGAAGGCTGCCCCCAAAGAGCTGCGCGACGCGACCGTCAAGATCGCGCAGGGAATCTGGAACCAGTACTACGCGCCGGTGCTGGGCGGAAAAGACACCCCGCTGCTCGGGATCTACTCGCACATGATCAGCTACCCGCTGTACCTCTTCAACTACCCGCTGGGTCACCTGATCGCGTTCCAGATCGAAGAGCAGGTGCGCAAGGGCGGCAAGCTGGGCGTCGAGTTCGAACGGATGGCGAAGGTCGGCGCGGTCACTCCGGACTTGTGGATGATCAACGCGAGCAAAGAGCCCGTCAGCGCCGGCCCGCTGCTGCGCGCCACCGAAGCTGCCCTGAACGCAAAGAGGTGAGCCGCTGGGCGCTGCCAGCCCTGCTGTTGATCGCCTGTGGCCCCGGCCGCACGCCACAGCCCTGCAAGGTCGAAGGGCAGGGCGGCGATGCCCGCATCTTCACCGTCACCCACCGCGTCACCCTCGACGACGCGAAGACGGCGGGCACCTTCGCGGATTCGTTTCGCCGCCACCTCGACGACGCGCGCGCCTGCCTGTCAGAAACCTCGCCCAACCTGATCGTCTTCCCCGAAGACTCTGGGCTCGTCGCCTGGTTCACCGGCCGCCAGGGGCTCGCAGGGCGCAACGCCTCGGACACCGCGTCTGCCTTCAACGCGCTCTACTTCCAGGCGCGTCAGCCCGCCGATGCCTACCGCCGCCGCTTCCCGGGCATCAGCGACACCCGCGCGCTCACCCTCGCCATTTCCGATCGCGCCTGGCGCACGATGGACGAGACGTTCGGCACGCTCGCCCGCGACGCCAACGCCTGGGTCGTCACCTCGGCAAACCTTCCGTATTCGCAGCTCGACGCTTCGGCCGGCGCCGCGATCTTCCGCGACCCCGACGCCACCGGCCCCGCATACGTCGCCTCCTCTCCCGAGGTGTTCAATGCCGCGCTCGTCTATTCGCCAACAGGTGAAAGGGTAGGGCGCGTCGACAAGGTCTTCCTCACCGACGTCGAAGAGAAGACGCTGCAGCTGAGCGCCGGGCCGCTCGAGGGCTTGAAGACGTTTCCTCTGCCATTCGCCACGCTCGGCATCGCCACCTCGCGCGACGCCTTCTACCCGCCGTTCGCCCAGCGGCTCGACGATCTCAACGCCGACCTCGTCGTTCAGCCCGAAGCCTTCAGTGGCTGGGTCACTGAAGAACACCCGGGCGACTGGCTTCCCGACGTGATGCTCGCCGCGGGCTGGAGCCTCACCCAGAAGTACACCTCGGTGCGCCACCTCGCCGCGCCGATGCTCACCGGCAATGTCTTCGACGTCGCTTTCGACGGCCAGGCCTTCATCACCGCCAAGGCGACCCCGACCCAACCAAGGCGCGCCTTCATCGCCAGCGACCCCAGCCCTGGCTTCCTCGCGATCGGGCCCTGGGCCTACGCCACCGAGAAAGACGACACGCTGCCGATGGAAGAAAGGCGCCTGGCTGTCCGCGAGCTCGGCCGCGATCTGCTGCCCGGTTCGAAAGACACCTTCGAAGGCCGCACCGGTGACAGCGTCATCGCCGCCGATCTCGAGCTCGGAACCGCCGCGAAGACTGCCACCTTCACCCGCAGCATCGCCGTCGCGCCTTCTGCCCAAGGCCACCAGCGCAACCCGGCGATCGCCTACGGTGACAACGGCCAGGTGTACGTCGTGTGGTCCGACTTCCGTTCGGGCTCCGCGCGCGTGTGGCTTGCCCGCAGCAGCGACGACGGAGCCACCTTCCCCATCGCCCGCCCCGTCGACCCCGCGCCCGGCACCTCGAGTCAAGCGAAGCCCACGATCGCCGCCGGCACCGACGGCCTCGTCGCCATCGCCTGGCAAGACGACGCGCGGGGCAGCGAGCAGATTCGGTGGGCCATCTCGCGCGACAGCGGCCTCACCTTCACCGCCGGCTGGGCCGAACGCACCGCCCGCGCGCAGTGGGAGCCTTCGATCGTCGCGCTCGGTGGCACGGGCTGGGCGCTGGCGTGGGCAGACTTTCGCGACGTGCCGACGCCGCACGTGCGCGCGCGTTGCTTCGACGTCTCGACTCCGCAAGGCGCCGCCTCGCAGCCCGTCGACCCCGAAGGCTCTTTTCAGCTGCAGCCTTCGCTGGCCGGGAAGACGCGCGACGGGCTCTTCGTCGCCTGGGTGGATCATCGCGAGGGCGACTGGCAGATCTTCAGCCGCGGCGGCCCGCTGTGCGACGCGCCCGGCAAAGCGTTTCGACTTTCCTTCGAGAGTCAGAACGAAGTGCTGGCGTCGGATCCGCAGACGGCGACGGCGCCTGACGGGCGCGTGATGGTGACGTGGGACGAGATCCGCGATCGCCGCGCCCACCACGACGTCGTCGCCGCCGAGCTCACCCGAGGGGTCTGGCAGCTGCAGGGCTCGCCCACCCGGGTCGCCTACAGCCGCTTCCGCCCGTCTCCTTTCTGGCAGGGCACCTTCCGCGCCGTGGTTCAGGATCAGCAGCCTTCGAAGAACGGCCTGTCGATCTGGACCATCGGCTCGAACACGCCCCTGCGCTTCGATGACACGTTCAGTGCGCCGAACCAGCTCACCCGGCCGCGCGCCGCCGCCCGCCGCGATTCCACCAACGCTGTGATCGTTTTCGAGGACGACCGCGATGGGTGGGTCCGGGTGCGCGCCCAAACCCGTCCCTGAGTCCCCGCCGACCCGCTGGTGGCTCCCGACCCGGTCGCCGTGTCCGACTTCACTGGGAAGCGCTGGTGGCGCGACCGTTGCTCATTGCCTGCTCGATGCGACGATTCCTCGCGAGCCTCCTGGTGTCTTCCGCCTGCATCGGGCCCAACAACCCACCATCGACCCCGGAAGCAGCGGCGGCGCCGTTCGAGTACGACGGGTACGTCAAGCCGGCCTTGCTCGAGGCCAGCGCGCACCTCGAACACGCCGCCGTCGCTGCTTCGCCTGAGCCCTTCGCCGACGTCGATCGCTGCGTCACCACCACGACGATCCGAAACGACCCAGCGACCGCGACGAGGCTCTCTGAGATCAACTCGCTGATCGTCGTCGTCTCGCTCAGCCGCACCTGCCGCGCCGAAGCCGCCTCGATCGAGCTCTTCACGCCGCACGGCAGCGCCTTCGAAGTGCGCAGCGCCCCGCTGAACGGCGGCAAAGAAGTGCGGTTCAACTTCCCCGTCGCCGGCTCCACTATCGAGCAGCGCCGCCTCGCCGGCGTGTGGGAAGTCCGCACGCTTCTCGACGGCGCCGCGATCGCCAACCCTGCTGCCTTCGAGCTGACCGATAGGCCCCGCACGAACGGCCTAGGGGTTGGCGAGCAGCCCGTCGGCCAGCGCGTAGCGGCCGCCGATCACCAGGCCCACCGCTCCGCGCTTGTACGGTGACAGCCATGCGACCGCTGCGCCGCGCGCATCCTGGTTCGGAGCGAAGTACCGCACCTCGGCCTGCAGCGAGAACCGCGAGAAGCGAAGCTGCACCCCGACCGCCGGTGACACGTCGACGGCCAGGCCCAGCGACGACAGCTGTGTCGTCACCGAGATGAAGGGCACGAACCGGCGCGACAGGTTCCAGCTCGCCGTCAGCGACGCATCGACGAACCCCAGCGCCGGCGACTCGAAGTCCGTGAACAGGTAGCCGCGCCAGCCGAAAGTCAGGCCTGGCCGCGCGCCCTTCGTCTCGAGCATCAGCCAGCTGCCGCCGACGTCAAAGCCCGCCACCTTCTGCGCGATCAACGTCGTCAGGTGCAGGTGCGTCGACAGATCGGACCTCTGCGTGAAGCCCCACGACACGCCGATTGTCGACAGCGGCACCGGCACCGGCACGCCGCCCGTGATCGCCGCGGGTCCGCCCACCGATGCCTCGACCACCAGCACGCCCCTGGGCGTCGGCCGCACCTGCGTCGACAGCCCGCAGCCAAAGCCCAGAAGTCCGATCGCCAGTGGCCACGCGCGCATTCGACCTGTGCCCTACCGATTGCGAGTGGTAATTGCCACTCCCATGCGAACCCTGCTGCTTGTCTGCATGCTGTGGTGCGGCGCTGCCTCTGCCGATGATCTGAAGGCGATCGTCAAAGAGCACCGCCTCTCGAACGGGATGCTCTGGCTCGTCGTCGAAAGACCCCAGGCCCCGGTTTTCACCGGCTTCATCCGGGTGCGCGTCGGCGGTGCAGACGAGCAGCCCGGCGCAACCGGACTTGCCCACCTCTTCGAGCACATGGCCTTCAAGGGCACCCCGATGCTCGGCACCACCGACTTCGAGGCCGAGAAGAAGCTGCTGGCCGAGATCGCAAAGGTTGGTGACGCGATCGCCGTGCTGCAGCGCTCGAAAAACGGCACCACGCCGGAAGCGGTCGAGCTGAAGAAGAAGCTGGCCGCGCTCACGAAGCAGCACGGCGATCTCACCGACGAGAATGCGCTGGCCCAGCTGTACACGCTGAACGGCGCAGTCGGCCTCAACGCCACCACCGACAAAGACACCACCAGCTACTTCGTCAGCCTCCCGAAGAACCGCCTTCCGCTTTGGCTGATGGTCGAGGCGCAGCGGCTCGCGGCTCCCGTGCTTCGCGACTTCTACACCGAGCGCGACGTCGTCCAGGAAGAGCGCCGCATGAGCATCGACTCGAACCCTCAGGGCGCCCTGTACGAAGAGCTCAACCAGATCGCCTTTGTCTCGAGCCCGTACCGCTGGCCCACCGTCGGCTACACCGAGGATCTACAGGCGATGTCGCTGAGCCGTGCGCAGGCGTTTCGCGATCTCTATTACGCGCCCGGCAACGCTGTGGGCTGCATCGTCGGCGACGTGAAGTTCGAAGACTTGAAAGTGCAGCTCGAGAAGACCTTCGGAGCGATTCCCGCGCGGCCGCTGCCGCCCGCCCCAGTCTTCGCCGAGCCGCCGTCGCGCGCCCAGCGCCGGTCGACCGTGTTCTTCGACGCGAGCCCGCGCATCTTCATGGCCTTCCGCAAGCCGCCGCCGCCCGCGCACGACGACTTCGTCTTCGACGTGCTCGACGTGCTGCTCGGCGAAGGCCGCACGGGCCGGCTCCACAAGCGGCTGGTGCTCAAAGACCGCCTCGTACAGAGCGTCGGCGTCTTCGGTGGCCCTGGCGCGCGAATGGACGCGCTCTTCATCATTGCCGCCACGCCGCTGAAGGGCGTGAAGAACGAGGACGTCGAGAAGGCGATCTGGGACGAACTCGAGAAGCTGAAAGTCGAGAAGGTGTCCGACACCGAGCTGCAGAAGGTTCGCAACCGCGTTACCGCAGATCACGCCCGCGCGCTCGACACCAACAGCGGCCTCGCGTCGGCGCTGACGTGGGATCAGCAGGTGATCGGCGACTGGCGGTACATCGCGGACCACCCGGCGAAGATCAATCAGATCGAGCCTTTCGAGATTCTAGAGACGGCGAAGAAGTACTTCGTGCGCGAAAACTCTGTCGTCGTGGATCTCGCCCGCCCCGCAGGAGGTGCCAGGTGAAGCGCGCCATTCTCTTCGTCGTCCTCGCCGCCTGCGCCACCACGCCCCCTCCGGCCACCGAGGCCGTCACCCGCCGCGAGCCGGCCCTGAGCTCCGAGCCGACGCGCCCGCCGCCCATCGGCTGGTCTGAGCTTCCCGCCGCGCTCGCCGTCGACCCGCGCCAGACGCCCATCGCGCCTTTGCCGCTGAACGTGATCAAGCCGCTCAAGACCACGCTTCCCAACGGGCTCGTCGTCTACTCGCTCGAAGATCACGCCACGCCGCTGGTCGCGGTGCGCGCGCTGATCTGGGCGGGCCAGTACGACGACACCGACAAGAAGCTCGGCACCGCGGGCCTCACCGCCGAGCTCGTCACCAGCGGCGGGGCAGGGGCCCTGTCGGCCGAACAGCTCGACGAGCTGCTCGAGTTCCACGCCGCCGACCTCTCGGGCGGAGCCGCCGACGAGTACAGCCAGATCTCGCTCAGCACCCGCACCGAAGATCTCGCGAAGCTCTTTCCCGTCTTCGCCGACGTGCTGCAGAGGCCGCGCTTCCAGCAAGACCGCTTCGACGTCGCCGTCACCTCGAGCCTCGAGAGCATCCGCCGCCGCCCCGATCGCCCCGACGGCCTCGCCGCCCGCGCGCTGAACAAGGCGATCTTCGGCCCCACCACGCTGCTCGGCCGCGAGGTCACCGAGGTCAGCCTCAAGGCAATCACCACCGCCGACCTGAAGGCGTTTCACGCCAGGGCATACTCACCGAAGGCAACGGCGATTCTCGTCAGCGGCGACTTCGACGCTGCCTTGCTCGCCCAGCTGATCAAGACCCACCTCGGCAACTGGAAGGGAGCCGAACGCGGGGTCCGCACCTACCCCGCGCCCCCGAAGCTCGAGCGCCGGGTGATCGTCGTCTCCAAGGCCACTCCCCAGGCGAAGGTGCGCATCGGAGGCCCGGGTTACACGCGCAAGTCTCCCGACGAGTACGCGATGCGCCTCGTCAACACGACGCTGGGCGCTTTCGGCGTCGGCCGCCTCTACAAAGAGATTCGCGATGCGAAGGGGCTCGCTTACAGCGCGTCGTCTTCGGTGAGCCCCGGCCCGACCAGCGGCACCTTCACCGCGAACTTCGACACGCGCCCCGAGCAGGTCGGCCAGGCGCTGGACGCCGCGCTGAAGATCCTGTCGGACGAGGCGTCGACGGTTCCGCCCACTGCCCCCGAGCTGAAGCAGGCGGCCGACATGGCGATCAACTCGTTCGCCTTCCGCTTCGATCACGTCAGCAAGATCGTGTTCGAGAAGGCGCTGTTCGACATGTTCTCGTACGACGACGACTACCTCGAGAAGTACCGCGACAACGTCTCGAAGGTCGACGGCGCCGCCGCGAGCGCTGCAGTGAAGAAGCTCGCGAAGCTCGACGCGTTGCAGATCGTGATCGTGGGCCCTGTCGACCAGCTGGGCGACCTGAGCCGCTTCGGCCCGGTAACCACAATCACAGACGTCGAAGCGTTCAAGTAATCGGCTTCGCCGGTCAGAAAAATGGACGAGGCGCAACGCGCCCGTAACCTTCGCAACACCTCACCGCAGTGCTGTTGCGGTGAGCAGCGAACCCACTGACCGGAGCACTTCACATGAGCGAAAAGCGCAAGCACAACCGCGTCCCCCTCGACATCTACCTCAACAAGTACGTCGCCGGAGTGCCCTACATGGCCCGCACCGCCGACATCTCGCGCGAAGGCGTGGCGCTGGCCAGCCTGATCGAGCCCGACCTCGCGGGCAAGCGCGTCGGGCTGCAGTTCCAGCTGCCCGGCTCGGAAGAAGTCATCTACGCGGAAGGCGAGATCGTGCGCGAGTGGCTCGACACCGGCGCCGAAGGCAGCGGCGTGAAGTTCACGCTGCTCACCGAACGGCACCGCCGGCTGATCGAGCAGTTCGTCACCACTGCGCAGTAGGTTGGTCTTGGCCGGCTGTGCCCGTCGTGGCGCGTCACGCCCCGACGTCGGCACCTCCGTTGGTCCGAAATGGAGCACGCGCGGAGTCCCTCGAGGCGGCACCGCGCCGCTATGGATCGCGGGAAGCCCTGAATTTTCAGGCTTCTTGACCTTCGAAGGGTGGGCGAATTGAATCGGTGTTCAGGGGGGCCTGAACATTTCTAAGCCTGCCCAAAGGAAGGTATCTGTGAAGCGCTTGCTGACGCTGCTGATCCTCGCTTTGCCCCTGGTCGCATCAGCTCAGGCTGCAAAAGACAAAGACAAGGACAAGTTCACCGGCGACCCGAAGAGCGCTCCCGGCGTGAACTGGGGAGGCCAGATGATCAAGGCCACCGGCGCTGGCGCCCCCGACCTCTCGGTGAAGAACCCGGCCCAGGCCCGCCTCGGGGCCGAACGCGCCGCGCTTCTCGATGCGATGCGGAATCTGCTCGGTCAGGTGAAGGGCGTTCAGATCACGGCTGAAAAGAAGATGGACGACGTGATGAAGGACGACAAGGTCCGCGCTCGCGTGGAAGGCCTCATTCGTGGCTACAAGGTCGTCGGCAAGCGCTACTTCTCTGACGGCGGCGTCGAGGTCGACGTCGAAGTCCCGGCGGCGCTGCTCACTGAAGTCTTCGACCCCGAGCCCGTGCAGGTGCTGGTGGGGATGAAGGTCGAAGGCGAGAAGGTGAACACGGGCCTGGTCATCGACGCCCGCGGCCTCAAGGTGACCCCCGCGCTGGCGCCCCGCGTCCTCGATGAGGCCGGCAAGGCGCTGTACTCGGTTGACTCGCTCTCGGCCGACGCGCGCAAGGCGACCGGCGTCGCCTCCTACGTGCAGAGCCTGGACGAGGCGAAGAAGTCGTTGAAGGCCGGCGACAAGCCGCTGATCCTCAAAGCGACGAAAGCCAACGGCAGCGATCTGCAACTCGACCCCGCCGACGCGACGAAGCTGCTCGCCGCCAACGCCTCCTTCCTCGCCGAAGGCCGCGTGGTCATCGTCACCAACTAAAGGCCCCGGACCATGAACCATTTCAAGCTCGGTACGACCCTGCTGTTGCTCGCCGCCGTGGCCCACGCCGCCGGCGCACCGCCTCCTCCCACGATCACCAAAGAAGCCACCGGCCAGGCCGCGATCGTCAAGGGCGAGGAACAGAAGGCCTTCGACGAAGCCGTGAAGCAGGCGCTTCGTTCGGCAGTCGAGCAGACCGCGGGTGTCCTGATCACCGCCGACACAACCACGCTGAACAGCATGCTGGTGCGCGACGAGGTCTTCGCCAAGGCCACCGGCTACGTGAAGAAGTACGACGTCGTCAGCAAGAAGGTCGAGCGCAACGTGATGAACGTGACGGTCAAGGCCGAGGTCGGCACCGCCGAGCTCGACAAGGATCTCGAGGCCGTGAAGGGGATGATCGGCCGCCTCACGCGCAACAAGCTGATCATCGTCACCCAGGAACAGGCGATCGACGAGAAGGGCGTCGTCACCAAATCCGAGGTCCTCTCGGCCGCACTCTCTGACGCCTTCCGCCGCGATGGCTGGCAGCTGCTCGACGAGAAGGGGGGTGGCGAAGGCCTCAAGCTTGGCGCGGGCGTCGGCCAGGGCGCTCCGGCGGTGAAAGACGTGCTCAAGACCACCGACGCCGACTTCGTCGCGTACGGCACGGTGAACTTCCGGTACCACGTGATTGCGTTCGGCGGAAAAGACAAGGAAGGCAACCCACTCATCTTCCCGGTCACCGCCGAGTACGACTTCACGATGTACAACGTGCGCAGCCGCGAGCAGCTGGCGAAGGTCGCCGGCAAGTTCAGCGAGCAGCAGATGCAGGCGAAGGGCGTGTCGACGTTGATGAGCTACTCGCGCACCGCCGCCGACTTCAGCAAGCTCGAGGCGCCGCGCATCATCAACGAGCTGCGCACGCCGGTGCTCGAGTACCTGCGCGACAAGGCCGTCAACGGCAACAGCGTCACGCTGAACGTCTCGGGCCTTTCCGACATCAACGCGGTCGACGAGTTTTCCGACGCGGTGAAGACGATCAAAGACGTCAGCCAGGTGAAGCAGAGCGGCGACTTCGACAACGGGAAGATGCAGTACACGGTGACCGTGCTCGGCAGCGCGCTGGACTTCGGCAAGCTGCTCGGCAAGTCGAAGTACAAGGCGAAGCCGCTGAAGGTGACCGCGGTGAAAGACAACCTGGTCGAGGTCGCGATCGCCAAGTGAAGTGGCGGGTGTGGGTCCTCTGCACAGTGGGCTGCGCGTCGGCCCCTCCAGCGGCGATGATTCAGGTCGAGCAGGGAATGCAGGAACTCAAAGAGCGCGCCTGGGGGGCCGAGGTTTTACTCACCTGCGACCCGACCGATGCCGACGTCTTCCTCGACGGCGTCCCCCAGGGCACCTGTCTCGATTTCTCGGGCTCGCCGCGTGGGCTCACCCTGCCGGAAGGGATGCACAAGATCGAAGTAAAGAAGGCCGGGTTCTGGCCGTATGAGACATACGTGGATTCTGGCGGCACCCGCACCGCGCTGACTGCCAGGCTGACGCCGCACTGAAGCTTTCTTCGGAGCCTCCCTAAAATGATCAGGTCCCTTCTCGCCGCTACGCTTCTGCTGGTTCCCACCGCCGCGTCTGCCGCCATCGGCATCGTCACGGTGCTCGAGGGCAAGGCCACCCGCACGCCCGAGAAGGGCGCAGCGATCGCGCTGACCGTCGGCAGCGAGTTAGAGCTCAAGGACACCCTCAACGTGACCAAAGGCAACCTTCGCTTCGACCTCAACGACGGCAGCCAGATTGCTTTGGGCGAGAAGTCCGAGCTCGTGATCGACGAGGCAACTTTCGAAGGCCAGAGCTGCACCGGCTTTCTCGGCACCCTCAAGGCCGGCAGCCTGTGGACGAAGGTGAAGAAGATGCTCGGCGCTGCGAAGTACGAAGTCCGCACCGGCCGCGCCGTCGCTGGTGTCCGCGGCACCATCTTCCGCATCGACGCCGACACCCTGGTCAAGGCCGCCAAGGGCCGAGGGCAGGGCCGCAACGCCAGCGTCATTCGCGTCACCGAGGGCGTCGTTCGCGTCACCCCCGGGCCGGACAGCAGTCCACTGCACCGCGATCAGGCCCGCGCCGTGCAGCCCCGAAGAGAGATCGAGGCCCCGAAAGAAGTCAGCGTCGAGGAATGGGAGGCGAAGTTCGTCGAGCTCGCCAAGGGGCAGAACGTCGCGGTCGGCGTGGACTTGTTCGAAGCGGCCGAGCTCACGAAGGCGCAGCAGAACGACAACTTCCAGAAGTGGCTCGACAAGCAGTGACCGAGCCGGTTCCTCCGCCTCCCGAGCTTCCGCCCGACAACTGCGGGCTGCCCGAGGCCGAGGCGCGCCGCATCGACTTCTACTGGGCTGGCGGCGTCGTCGCGTCGATGGCGCTGCTCTTCATCGCCGTCTCGTTGGTGCGGGGCGTCGCGATTCCCGTCTTCCTCGCGCTGGCGCTCGCCTACGCGTTGAACCCGATCGTCACCTTCGGCGCCGCCCAGGGCCTGAGCCGCACCGCCGCGACGGCGATCGTCTTCGTCGTGTTCAGCCTCCTCGTCTACGGCGCCGCGCTGTACATCATTCCGCTCTTCTCCGAGCAGGCCGAGAAGCTGCCTGGCTTCTTCAAGGCGGCCAGCGTCCAGGTCGTGCCGTGGGTCGAGACCAACTTCAACGTCTCGGTGCCGGGCCTCATTCGCGAGCGCACCGAAGACCTCGGCAACCAGGCCTCGCTGCTGCTGTCGCAGAACGCGCCCACCGCCGCCAAGCTCGTAGGCAGCATCGCCACCAACACCGCCGCGCTGATCTTCATCCTCGTCGCGGTGCTCGTCGTGCCGGTGCTCGGCTTCTTCTTCCTCGCCGACTACCCGAAGCTGGTCGCGCTCGGTAAGAGCCTGATTCCGCTGCGGGCGGTCACCCTCGTCAGCCGCCGCTTCTCGGAAGCCGACGACGTGCTCTCGAACTTCGTCCGCGGCCAGCTCACCGTCGGAGCGATCCTTTCCGTCATCTACTCAGTCGGCCTTTCCATCGCGCGCATCGAGACCGCGATCGTGATCGGCCTCATCGCTGGCTTCGGCACGCTGTTTCCCTACGTCGGCCCGGGCCTCGGCGTCTGCCTCGCGCTCGTCGGCGTCGCGCTGTCCTGGTACGGCCCCTGGCAGCTCGTCGTCGTCGCGGTCACCTTCCTCGGCACTGCGGTGCTCGAAGGGTTGGTGATCACCCCGCGCGTCGTGGGGAAGAAGGTCGGCCTGCCGCCCGTCGCGATCATCATCGCCATCCTGGCCTTCGCCGAAGTGTTCGGGTTCGTCGGCGTGCTGCTGGCTGTGCCGCTGACGGCAGTGCTCAAGGTCGTGCTGCGCGTCGTGATCACCCGCTACCGGCGCACGCAGGTGTACCTCGCCGGCACTCCGACCGCGTGATCGCCTGGGCGTTGATCGCCGCGCTGCTCGCCTCCGAGCCGCCGCCAGACACCGCCCCTGTCTTCCTCGCCACCTCGGTGCGGGTGCACCTGCACGCCAGCGAAGAGCTCGACCCCGACTACCTGCGCGCGTTCGCCCGTAAGAACGTGGTGCTCTGGTTGTCGACCCGCACCAACACGCTGCGCGCCTCGACGCTCGAGAGCATCGCGAAGTTCGACGATGCGTGGATCTTCCTTCGCGCGCCCGTGCGCGACTCCGACGCCCGCCAGCTGTCGAAGGTGCCGCGGGCAGGGCTGTGGCTCGACTTCAACGACCTCGATGGCGCCCGCCGCGTGCTCGGCCCCCGGCGGCTGGCGATTAATCTGATCGGCCCTCTCGACGAGGCGACCTTCGACAAGCTGCAGAGCCTGCGGCCGGCCGAGACGAGCTGGGCCGCTCCGGTGCTGGTTGACCTGTTGTCGTGGAGCCTCTTTCGGCAGCTGCCGGGCCGCAAGATCCTGCTGCGCAACCCGGGTGAGCCGCTGCCGGCCGACTGTCCAGAGAACCCGGGCACCGGCGAGCCCACCCTGCAGAGCCGCAGCGGCTTGAACCCCGGCGGTTTCCCCTGTGGAAGGGGCCCCCGCATCGAGGTGCCCTGGGACATCGACCGCACGGTCTTGAAGGGCCTGCTCGTGCGCGAGCCCTCGACCGAGCTCGTCGTTCGCCTGGGCGACGACCCCCGTATGGTGTCAAAGGTGCGACGGCTGCTCGACGATCTCGGCCTCAAATGAATCGGCTGGGTGTCAATGCTTGACGGTTCACGCGCAGGTGGTGATGATTCGCCGCCGCTTAAAGGGAAAGTTTCAGGAGTCCCGCCCACTTGCCGACAGCGTTTCCGATGACCTCCGTCCGGCAAGGGCGCGCTCCCATTTACAGCAGGAAGACCATGCGCCGACTCGCCACCATCCTCCTCAGCGTCTTCACTCTGGCTGCCTTCGCTCAGGAGAAAGCCACCGAAAAGAAGGCCGCGAAGGACGCCAGCCTCGGCAAGAAGGAGACGTCGATCGCGCCCGACAAGTCGCTGGCCGGCGACGTGACGCGCAAGAAGAAGAAGGAAGAGGTCGCGCCGACCCTCAACTACGACGAGTTCCGCCTGGGCGTCGAGTCGCAGGTCAACACGAAGCGCAAAGAGCAGATCGAGGATCTCAAGAAGATCATCGAGCTCAGCAACGACATGAAGGAAAGGCCCAAGCTGCTCTTCCGCCTAGGCGAGCTCTACTGGGAAGAGTCGAAGTACTACTTCTTCGAGGCCAACCGGAAAGACGACGAGCTGCTGAAGTGCATGAACTCCAACGACAAGGCGTGCCAGGAACGCGCGAAGGCCGAGAAAGAGGTCAAGCTCGAAGAGTCGAAGGGCCAGGCCAAGCTCGCCGTCGATCAGTATTCCGAGATCATCCAGAAGCACAAAGACTTCGAGCGCAACGATGAAGTCCTCTACTTCCTCGGCCAGAACCTGATGGAGATGGGCGACGAGAAGAAGTCGCTGGTCGCCTACAAGCGCCTGATCGACAAGTACCCGAAGTCGAAGTACCTGCCCGACTCGCACCTGGCTTTCGGCGAGTACTACTTCAACGGCTCGAAGGGGAAGCGCGACCTGATCGAGAAGGCGCTCGCCTCCTACAAAGAAGCCGCGAAGTACCCCGACAACAAGGTCTACTCGTACGCGCTCTACAAGCAGGGTTGGTGTTACTTCAACCTCGGCGAGTACGAGAAGGCGATGGACATGTACAAGACCGTGATCTTGTACGCCAAGATCGCCGGCAAGGAAGAGGTCGAAGGCGACGGCAAGAAGGGCAAGGGCAACCGCTCGGGCCTCGTGAAGGAAGCGCGCGGCGACTACGTGCGCAGCTACGCGCGGCTGCTCAACGGCACCCCGACGGAAGGCCGCGAGCGCTTCTCGAAGCTCAGCGATGAGCCGGAAGATCTTCGCAACATGATGAAGGGCCTGTCGGGCCTCTATTACGACGACGGCAAGGACAAGGAAGCCGCGCTCGCCTTCGACATGCTGATCAAAGATCGCCCGACCTCGCCCGAGGCCCCCGGCTTCCAAGGCAAGATCATCGACTGCGTGATGCGCGCCGGCAACAAGCGCATGACCGTGCAGCAGGTGCGCCGCCTGGTGAAGGTGATGGGCGACGTCAAGGCCGCCAACACGACCTGCGACGCGAAGTGCGAGGGCGCGCTCAATGAAGCGAAAGAGCTTTCGGAGCGCACGATCTCGAACCTCGCGGTCAACTGGCACAACGAAGGGAAGAAGACCCGCGACGACGAGACCTTCGGCTTCGCGAACGAGGTCTACGCCGACTACATGGCGCTCTTCCCCGACAGCCCGAAGTCCTACGACCTGCGCTTCTTCTGGGCCGAGCTCCTCAACGACAACCTCAACAAGTACGACAAGGCCGCCGAGCAGTACACGGCCGTCACGTTGATGGACATCGCGAAGGGCGACAAGTGCAACGCCCCGCCCGAGAAGGACGAGAAGGGCAAGGACAAGGCGCCGCCCTGCAAGTACTTCGTCAACGCTACGTACAACGCGATCCTCGCGTACGACGAGGTCGTGAAGCGCGCGACGGCCGACGGCAAGATCAAGCCGCCGGTGCTGGCAGACCCGACGAAGAAGCTCGAGATTCCGCCGGAAAAGAAGGCGCTGCTCGACGCGTGCGAGCGGTACATCAAGCACCTGCCGAAGGCCGACAAGCAGGTCGAGATCTCCTACAAGGCCGCGAAGATCTATTACGACTACAACGATCTCGAGCAGGCGGTGCCGCGCTTCGCCGACATTGCGCTCAAGCACCCCGACTACAAGTTCGAGAACGGTGACAAGGCCGGCGAGATCGCGGCCAACCTCGTGCTCGACTCGTACAACCTTCTCGGAGACTGGGCGAAGGTCAACGAGTGGGCGCGCGCCTTCTACAAGGAAGAGAAGCTCGCCCAGGGCGCCTTTCGCGCCACGCTGGCGCTGCTGATCGAGCAGTCGTCGTTCAAGCTCGTCAACCAGCTCGAGGCGAAGAAGGAGTACGCGAAGGCCGGCGACGCGTACCTCACCTTCGTCACCGAGTTCCCCAAGTCCGAGATCGCCGACAAGGCGCTCTTCAACGCGAGCATCGACTACTTCAACGCCAAGCAGCTCAACAAGGCGATCGAGGTTCGCAAGAAGATCATCACCAGCTACCCGAAGTCGCAGTACGTGCCGCAGACGCTCTACGCGCTGGCGGAAGGCTACGAGGCGATCGCCGAGTTCGAAGAGGCCGCCGAGTACTACGAGCGCTACGCCACCAACTACGAGAAGTCGCTGTCAGGCGGCGACAAGAAGAAGGGTGGGGCGGCGAAGAAGACGGCCAAGAAGGGCGCCAGGGCCGAGGCTGCTTCCGACAAGTCCGACGCGCCGACCGTCTGGGAAGAAGGCAAGGCGCAGATCGCGCTCTTCAACGCCGGCATCTTCCGCGACGGTCTGGGTGACTACAAACGCGCGCTGAAGAACCGCGAGAAGTACCTCGAGCTGTGGCCGACCTCGAAGGACGCCGAGGCGATCTTCCTCTCGATCGTCGACCTGCACGAGAAGAACGGAAAGTGGGGCCTCGCCCAGAAGCAGCTGGAAGAGTTCGAGAAGAAGTACGCGACCAAGGATCCGAACAAGATGCTGACGTCCGAAGGCCGCATCGCGGGCATCTACGACGACAAGCTCAAGAACAAGAACGGCGCCCGCAAGATCTACGACCGCATTCTCGACTACCACGAGAAGCTGCCCAAGAAGACGAAGGGCGCGCTCGAGATCACGGCGCTCGACGCCGTCGCCCGCGCCCACTTCCTCAGCAACGAGGATGAGTGGAAGAAGTTCGAACGCCTCAAGCTCAAGTGGTCGAAGCTGAGCAACATCGGCGAGCTGAAGAACTCGATCAAAGACAAGTCGAAGGCGCTCGAGGGGATCCAGAAGCTCTACACCACGACGGTCGGCTTCAAGTCGGCCGACCCCGCGATCTGCGCGCTCTACAAAATCGGCATGGCGTACGACAACTTCGTCGAGGCGATGCTCAACATCCCGATGCCGAAGGGCATCCCCGAAGATCTGCAGCTCGAAGTGAAGCTGCAGTTCGAGACGGAAACGGGGCCGCTGAAGGCGAAGGCCGCTGAAGCGTTCGCCGCCACCGTGGGCAAGAGCCAGGAGCTCGACGTCTTCAACCCGTGCACGACTGCCGCGCTCGACAAGCTGCGCGACAAGTACAAGCCCGAGGCCTACCCGAAGATGGGCGAAGACGTGATGGACATGAAGCTAGAAGAATTCAAGGGCATCGCGATTGGCGAAGATCTGCTGCTCGCGATTCAGAGCATCCCCAGCGCGGGCGGCGCGCTCGACGGGTCGAAGACGCGCGAAGTCAAGGCGTCCGAGCCCACGGGCAGCAACGTCGCCAGCAATGACACCCCGCCGTCGAAGGCACAGGAAAAGAAGGCCGCGCCCGCTCCAGCGCCTGCTCCGGTCAAGCCTTCGCCCGCGGCGGCCACCCCGAAGAAGACGGATCCAGACGAGCCGAGTGAGGAGCCGCTGTGAGGAGTCAGATGAGATTGAAGCTGGTTGGGCTGATGGTGGCGCTCGCCCTGGTGGGTTGCACCACGACGTCCACCGCGAAGAAGACCGACGATGGCGACACGGGCGACTTTAGCCCCACGGGCAAGACCGTGGCCGGCCCTACGGGTGAAGCAAGCACGCCGCAGATCAACAGCAAGGCGAAGCTGCTCTTCGACGACGCGAACAAGGCGTACGAAACGCAGAAGAAGGCCGGCAAGGTCGACTACGCGGCGATCGAGAAGAAGTACCAGACGGCGGCCAGCGCTGACGACAAGCTCGCCGAGGCCACCTACAACTTAGGGGTTCTCGCCGAGCGCCAGGGCAAGACCAAGGAAGCGATCGCCTACTACAAGGACGCGCTGGCGAAGCGGCCGACGCTGAAGCAGGCGGCAGAAAACCTGGCGGTGATCGCCCAGAACCAGGGCGACGAAAACGGCGCCCAGCAGATCTACACGGACATCTTGAGCAAGTACCCGGAAGACGCGTCGAGCCGCGCCCGCCTGGCCGACCTGCACCGCAAGAAGGGCGAGTACGACAAGGCGATCGAGATGGCGAAAGAGGCCCTGTTCCGCGAGCCCCGTACCCTGCAGGCGTACAAGGTGCTGATGCTCAGCTACTTCGAGCAGAAGCAGTTCTCGATGGCGAAGCTCGTCGCGCTGCGCGCGAGCAAGATCGAAGAGAACGACCCCGAGATCTTCTACACGCTGGGTCAGATCAGCGCGCTCGAGAAGGAACCGGCGAAGGCCCGCGTCCTCTTCAAGCGCGCCGTCGAAGCCCGCCCCGACTTCCTCCCGGCCCACCTGCAGCTCGCGAAGATGGCGATGTCGCAGGAAGACTACGTGTCGGCTGAAGAGAGCATTCGGCGGATTCTGCAGGCGAACAGCAAGAACCCCGAGGCGCTGCTGAACCTGGGCGTCGCCTACAAGGGCATGGGCCAGTACGACAAGGCGCTGTCTGCCTACGACGCGGCCCAGAAGCTCAAGCCCGACATGCCCGAGCTCTACTTGAACCGCGGCTTCATCATGGCGGCCAGGAACCAGCCCGAGAAGGCGCTCGAGTTCTACAAGCAGTACATCCAGATGAAGGGGGGCGCGGTCGAAGACAAGCACTCAGTCTACGCCGCGATCAAAGACCAGGAGCTCGTGCTCCAGAGGCGCGACGACGACAAGAAGGCGGCAGAAGAGGCGGCCAAGATGGAGGCCGAGATGAAGAAGGCCGAAGAGCAGGCCGCCGCCGACGAGAAGCGCGCCAAGGAAGAGGAGTTCAAGAAGAGCCAGCAGGAAGCCAAGGGCAACGCCGCGAAAGACGCCGCGAAGGGCAACGACACGGGCGAGCAGAAGCCCGAAGAGAAGAAGAAGCCCGAAGCCGCCAAGCCGCCGCCTCCTCCGGCGTCCAAGCCCGCTCCCGCCCCCGCGGCGCCGAAGGGCGAGGAGCCGTCTGACCTGTAGCTTTCAAGGAGCCTCGACGATGAAGACCCGTCTGACTGCTGCGGTGCTGTTGGTGTCGTCGCTGTCTTTCGCCCAGACGACCAGGGCTCCCTCGAAGACCGAGCCGAAGACCGTGCTCGTCTTCGAGGAGGGCGACGCCTTCACCGGTGAGCCCGATGGCCCGATGCTCACCGAGGTCGAGATCGTGAAGAAGCAGGTCTTCTCTTCCCTGATTCGCGTGCGCGAGACCTTCAAAGAGAAGGTGATGCAGTCGGTGAATGAGCTGTAGTCCGTTGTCCGACACCGCTGACATAAATTGTCTGCCGCCACGCGACGCCCAGTTGGCGCAGCGCGCCACGGTGTTAGTCTCTCACCCGTAAAGGGGCTTCGGAGGCAGTCGCCATGAAGAAGCTGATCATTCTCGCCGCTCTCACCACCTACGCATCGGTGGCTTTCGCCCAGGACAAGAAGGGCGGAGACGGCAACGTCGTATACAAAAAGCAGACCGAATACTCCTTCGAAGACGACACCATCGAAGGCGATCTCACCAAGCCCGACGGCGAATACGTCGAGGCCCGAAAGAAAGTGAAGCACTCGAACCTGATCAAGATCCGCGAAGAGTTCAAAGACAAGGTGATGCAGTCCGTCGGCGAGCTGTAACCGTCCTGATCTAATTGCGGAACCTGTTTCGTTCGGTGGTGTCGAACCAAGTCGTAGCGCGCACCCCGATCGGTTGAAGGAGGCATCTCGTGGCCGTTCCCCTCACGCTTAGAGTCTTCAAAGGTGACCAGATGGTCACCACGAAGGACTACGACCGAGACATCATCAAGATTGGCCGGTTGTCGTCCGCGCACCTCTGCCTGGATGACGAGAAGGTCTCGCGCATCCACTCGGTGATCGAAGTCGGCCCCGACGGCACCCTGTCGATCATCGACATGGGCAGCGTCGAAGGCACCTTCGTCAACGGCAAGCGGGTCAACAAAGGCACGCTCGCTTTTGGTGACGAGATCAAGGTCGGCGGTACGACGATCAAGGTCGAGAAGGCGTCCACGGGCGCCTCGGTCGCCCCCGCGATCGCCCCGGTCGATGTCGTCGACCCTGCGCCAGTGATCGAGAGCTCAGCGCCGACTGCCGTGATGGCTGCCCCAGTGGTTGCGGCCCCGGCGGTCGTGGCGCAGCACCGGCCCGAACTGCCAGTCGCTCCGCCCCCTCCTCCGCGAGAAGAAGTGCCGCGGGTGCTCAATGAGTCCAGCGGTGCCCAGACCCGCGCCCGCCCGCGCGGCCGCAAGGGGGCAGGTCCGCTCGGCCTCGAGCTTCGCCTCATGTGGGGCGATCAGATGGTCGGCAGCCACTTCTTCCACCCGGGCTCAACCAAGAAGTTCACTGTCGGCACCGCGACCAACGTCGACTTCTCGATGGGCGATTCGCGCCTCGCTGGGCCGTCGTTCGAAGTGATTCGCTTCGGCAAGGACGGAGCGACGCTTCGCTTCACCGGCAAGATGAAGGGCGAGCTGCACCGCAAGCAGGGCGACCAGGTGATGTCGCTGTCGGAAGCGAAGGAAAAGCGGGTCGCCAACTCTGACGGCGACGCGTTCTCGATCACGCTCTCGTCTGACGACTTCGCGTGGGTGGATCTCGGCGGCGTCGTGCTCGAGGTCTTCTTCCAGCCGGTGCCGAAGGCGGTGTTCGTGCCGTACGCGGACTCCATCGATTTCACCGCGCTCAATATCTTCCTCGTCATGTTTTTCCTCGGTGCGCTCTTCGTGATCACCGCGCTCAACCGGGAGCTCGAAGGCGATGAGTTCGGCGACGATCTCAACGGCAACCAGGCCCGGATCGCGAAGCTCTTGATCAAGCCGCCCGACGCGCAGAAGAACCCGCTGCTGCAGCGGCTCGAGAAGAAGAAAGACTCGGGCGAAGTCGCGCAGAAGCACAAGAACGAAGACGGCCAGATGGGCAAGAAAGACGCGGTCAAGCGTTCGGCCCACGCGGCGCCGAAGGGCGACCCGAACAACAAAGATCAGGCGCGACTGCTGGTGCAGAAGGTGTTCGGCGGGTCAGGCGGCGGCATCTCGACGATCTTCGGGCACCAGGGGCTCGGCGGTGAGCTCAAGAGCGCGATGGGCAACATGTTCGGCGCGGCACCGGGCGATGCGCAGGGCTTCGGAGGTCTCGGCCTTCGCGGCTCGGGCTCCGGCGGCGGCGGCATCGGTGACACCATCGGCATCGGCGGCATCGGCACCAAGGGCCGTGGCGGTGGCACCGGTGGTTACGGTTCAGGCGTCGGCCAGCTCGGCGGCAAGAAAGACGTCGACATCGGCATCACCTCGTCCGACCCGACGGTGATGGGCTCGCTGGACAAGGAGCTCATTCGCAAGGTCATTCACGCCAACCGCGGTCAGATTCGCTACTGCTACGAGAGCCAGCTGAACCGGTTCCCGAAGCTTGAGGGCAAGGTCTCGGTGAAGTTCGTCATCTCGGCCTCTGGCTCGGTCGCGACCTCTCAGGTCGCCGGCTCGAGCGCAAGCAACGCCGAACTCGAGACCTGTGTCGCCGGCCGCGTCAAGACGTGGATGTTCCCGAAGCCGAAGGGCGGTGGCGTGGTCGTCGTCACCTACCCGTTCATCTTCAAACAGTCTGGCCAGTAACTAGATTAGGGTTCGCCGCCTCATGCGTACCCGACTGCTGCTGCTGATCGTCGCGATCGCTCCTTCGTTTGCCCTTGGCCAGACGAAGGAGGTGAAAGACAAGCCCCAGACCACGTTCAATGAGATCGAACGTGGTTTCTACATCGGCATCAACGCGGGCTTCTGGTCGCTCATCAATCCACCCGCGAACGTCTCGTTCACGACCGGAGGCGGGCTGACGAACGACAAGGCCTCGAAGCAGTACTTCTCGGGCGGGCAGACGGCCCAGGTCGAGTTAGGCTTCGACTTTCACGAGCGGGTCTCGGCGGCGATCTTCATCCAGGCCACGAGCAACCGCATGGGCTCGGACTACACGGGCAAGTCGCAGGATCCGATCACGGGCGTGTCGAAGGCCTCGGGTGACTTCAGCACTGTGATTCCAGGCGCGCTGGTTCGCATCGGCATCTACGGTTTCCAGGACAGCCAGGAAGTGAAGCGCACCTGGATCTACGTGCGCCTCGGCGCAGGCTACGTGCTGTACCAGCCGAGGGCGCTGCTGCCGATTTCCGACGTGCTCATCTTCGCGGGCCCGGGCGTCGAGTACTTCACCCGGCTGCGCCACTTCTCGATCGGCCTCGAAGCGAACTTCGTGCTGATGGCGCTGACCCAGTCGTTCGGGTTCACCGTGACGCCGATGATCCGCTACGCCTTCTAGACGCGCCGGACCCTTTCGGTGCTCCAGGCCACCCCTTTCCCCGCGGTTTCTGGGGTAAGGGGGGCTCAATGAACGCACAGAAAAATGCAGGGGCAGGGGCCGGCGGTGCCGGTCGTGGCATGGGCTTCTCGATGGATGCCGATCGCGGCGGTGGTGGCGGCGGTGGCGGACGCGGACGTGGCCCTGGTGGCCCCGGTGGTCCGGGTCGTGACGGAGGCCGCGGTGGCAAGGGTGGCGGCAAAGGCCGTCGCGATGATCGCGAAGGCGGCGGCGCCAGCAACGCCGGCTACCGCGTCGGCGGCGAGCTCGGCAACCTCGAGAAGGCGCTGACCAAGAACGACTTCGGCGCGCAGAAGCAGTCGCTTGAAGAGATCCTCAAAGCGCTGCGCCCGATGAAGCTCTCGTCGATCGAACAGCTCGACATGGGCACGCGCGGCAAGATGATCACCACGCTGCTCCGCGTCAGCCGTCAGCAGAAGCCGGCCGAAGTTGCGGCCGCTGAAGCGGCTCCCGGCGCTGAAGTCGCGCCCGTTGTCGAAGCTCCGGCCGCTGACGCGCCTGCCGCCGACGCGCCTGCCGCCGACGC
>Ga0105048_10000240_pt1 | contig 79765 bp, 71 predicted proteins | sample MAT05_FD_78382 | JGI IMG/M metagenome (GOLD analysis project Ga0105048, IMG submission 78382) | Freshwater microbial communities from Lake Fryxell liftoff mats and glacier meltwater in Antarctica - MAT-05 | ecosystem: Environmental > Aquatic > Freshwater > Ice > Liftoff microbial mat | place...
AATAAAACGGTTGAATCAGCAGATGGGATAATTGAGTTGTGTGCCGGGTTATGGAACTTTAAGGTTGCACAGAGGCTCCAAATGGATTTATAAACTCCTCATTATCAAACAAAAACAAGTCTAAGGTTCATTTGCCAGAAAAATAGCACTCGGATTGCCCTGTCTATCCACATTTTTTACTTTTGGCTTTTTTATGATAGCGAGTAATTTATTCCCAAAATATTTACTAGTCACCCCATTCATGTGATCAATTTTGGGTTTAGCCACAGCAATAAAATTTGGAGTTTGCCAGGATTTTATGATACCAATTTCTGTAATACTTACCTTAACTTATCCTGTAAATCGAAAAGATTTAAATGACGTTTAATGATAAAAAACTATTACTATCTGATTGCTGTAATTCTTTCCATTCTCTCCTCTTTTATGCTTGCTTAGAAAGGGAAATCTTCTTTTTTTTCTATTACTAATGCATCTGACTTTGGCTTAGTAGGCAAAACGACCATTTTCTACGTTTGGCACATCATTACGGTTGAAAATTTAATTTTTGGTATTGCATTCCTTGTGATGTCATTTTGTAAAGAATTATCAAAAGTAAAATTTACGGCTTGGATGATTACCCTTATAATGGTTGCCCGTTGGGCAGTAATTCTTGGTAGCACATTATTTAAAAATAAAAACGGCGTTACTGATACGTTGACTGAATCAATAGTACTACTTATTTTCGTCGGATTAATAATTTTAGGAACAAGAAAAAAATAAAATGGCAAAAAATAAAGGCAGAGGAACTACTAGAAATATTTTCTTCAAAGATCAGGAAATGAACGTTACGGTTCTTCGTACATTTATGGGTCCCTATGATGACGGTGCAACCATTGGCGAACATTCCACCTTCCATGCGTTGCGGATATTAGTCAGCGGGTTGACAATGACCAGACCGGCCAGTTTGCCTAGCTCAATGGCTTATGCATGGGGCGCAAAACTAGCTGAAAGACTCAAGCTTGGGCAGTTCTGAACCGATTGATTCGCCAGTCGATTTTAGCCAAATTTCCCGGATAAATAGCGTTGCGTATCGTGTTCGTGAGGGTGGTCGAAAAGAGGTTTTGTATCGTCGTACTCAATGAGTTTGCCGAGATTAAAGAAGGCAGTTTTGTCGCTTATTCGGCTGGCTTGCTGCATGTTGTGGGTTACAATGACCAGTGTACACGTCTTTTTTAGTTCGCTCAGCAGCTCTTCGACTTTGGCTGTCGAAATAGGGTCTAAAGCCGAAGCGGGTTCATCGAGTAACAAAATAACCGGGTCAACGGCCAACGCCCGTGCAATACACAACCGCTGCTGCTGACCACCCGACAACGACAGGGCTGATCGGGTCAGTATGCCGTTTACCTCGTCCCACAAAGCCGCCCGCCGGAGCGCCTGTTCGCAGGCTTCGTTCAGTGCCGATTTTTGCTTGATTCCCTGTAAACGAAGGCCGTAAATCACATTCTCAAAAATTGACTTGGGAAACGGATTGGGCCGCTGAAACACCATTCCCACTCGTTTGCGCAGGTCTTCCGTCGATACATCCCTGGCGTAAATCTCTTTGCCCTCTACAAGTACATCGCCCTCTTTTCGAAAGTCGCTGATGAAGTCGTTCATGCGATTGAACAACCGCAAAAACGTCGATTTACCGCAGCCCGACGGGCCAATTAGGGCGGTGATGCTGTGTTCATCGATGCTGAGCGATACCTGATCGAGTACTTTCTTATCGCCATAAAAAACATTGACTGACTTACTTTCTAAAATTGCCATAGTTAAGGACGGTTTTGCTGCCAGCGACTGCGGAGATAAATAGCGATGCCATTGAAAACAAACGTAACCAGTAGAAGCACGATAATAGCGGCTGCAGCCGTTGCCTTGAAACCCAGTTGGGGTCGGTCGATCCAGTTGAAAATCTGCACGGGCAAGGCCGAAAAGGCATCGAAAGGGCTCGTTGGGGCAAACGGCACATAAGCCAACACGCCAATAGCCACGAGGGGAGCCGCTTCGCCAATAGCCCGCAACAGGGCCAGAATTACGCCCGTAGTGATGCCGCCCGCTGCCGCCGGTAACACCTGAAACCACACCGTTTGCCAGTGGGTAGCCCCCAGTCCATACGATGCTTCGCGAATGGACCCCGGAACCGCTTTGACAGCCTCCCGTGTGGAAACGATAATTGTGGGCAATACCAGCAGAGCGAGTGTGGCCGCTGCCGACAACACACTGCTTCCCCAGTGGAGTGCCTGCACAAATAGGCCCAACCCCAGCAAACCGTAAATAATTGATGGAATACCGGCCAAGTTCAGAATATTAATCTCCACCAGCGAAGCCACCCAGTTCTTTTTGATGTATTCTTCCAGGTAAATACCGGCCCCAACCCCAACCGGAACCGCCAGCAAGCCTGTCAGGATCAGGATATAAAACGAACCTGCCAGGGCTGTATAAATACCCGCTTTTTCGGGGAAGCGCGAGGGCAAACTGCTCAGGAACTGCCAGCTCAATCGACCGGCTCCCTGCTGAACAATGTCGGCCAGAAACAGGGTTAGCAGAAATAGGCCCAGGAACGTGCAGGTGATGCCTACAAGTCGAAAAACCTTGTCGTTTCGGTTAGTCATAGCGATCTCCGTAATGGGTGCGAATCCAATAGCCAAGATTATTCAACGCAAACGTAATGACGAACAGAGCTGCACCAGCCGCGTAAATCGTTCTGAATTCGAGTGAATCGCGGGCTACATCGCCCTGACTTACCTGCACGATGTAGGCTGTAATTGTTTCGATCGGCACCCGTGGGTCGAGCGTTAGCCGGGGTTGTTGCCCAGCGGCCACAGCTACAATCATCGTTTCGCCCACGGCCCGCGAAAAAGCCAGTATCAGCGAAACCAGAATGCCCGACGATGCTGCTGGAACCATTACCCGGAAGGCCGTTTGCAGGCGCGTTGCTCCTAACCCGTAGGAGGCTTCACGCAGCGTTTCGGGTACGGCCATCAACGCATCTTCGCTGAGAGAGGTAACCAGCGGAATAATCATGATACCCATAACGATACCTGCCGATAGCGCGTTGAATCCTGCTAAGCCGGGAATAATGTGCTGCAAAAAGGGAGTCACCACCGTTAATGCAAAGAAACCGTACACAACGGTTGGTACGGCGGCCAGCACTTCGAGTACGGGTTGCATTACCCGCCGAAACGTAGCCGAAGCATATTCGCGCAGGTACACGGCAATGATTACGCCCACCGGAACGGCCACAAGCATGGCAATAATGGTGGTTAGGAGTGTGCCGGTCAGCAGGGGCAATATCCCGAAATGCTTATCGGCAAACAGCGGTGTCCACTGCGTATCCGTCAGAAAATCGAACAGGCCCACCGTTTGAAAGAACAGCACCGTTTCCGAAAACAGGGTCCAGATAATACCGAGTGTAATCAGAACGGTAAGCAACGCACAAGCAGCCAGTAAGCCTTCGATCAGTCGTTCGGTGCGATGTTGGCGGGCTGTCATCGGATCAGTGAATGGGAGTTATGCCGGCAAACTGCTCGAATTGGGCCCGCTGCCGGTCGCTTTCCGACTTACTCAACGGCACATAACCGGCCTCCTGCGCCAGCCGGGCAATGGATTGGAGGTAAAATGTAACAAACGTTCGTACGGCTGGTTGCCGGGCCGCTTTCTGGTTGATGTACAAAAACAGGGGTCGGGTTAGCGGGGCGTAGGTTTTGTTTCGTACTGTTTCGATGGTTGGCGAAATAGGTCCTTTGCCGTTCTGGTCGTTGCCATCGTCGACGGGTACTATTTTTAGCCGCCCCTTGTTTTCATCCACGTAGGCCAACCCGAAAAAGCCCAGTGCAAGCCGGTCGGTAGCCACGCCCTGAACCAGCACATTGTCATTTTCACTGGCTGTGTAATCGCCCCGGCTAGCGTGCTGTTTGCCCACAATGACCTGGGTAAAATAATCGTAGGTGCCCGAGGCTACGCCTGCCCCAAAGAGGTGGATTTCGGCATCGGGCCAGTCTGGCCGAACTTGATTCCACCGGTTAATTTTTCCCTGAGCAGCTGGTTCCCACAGTCGGCGGAGTTCGGCAACGGTAATGCTCTTTGCCCAGGTGTTGGCCGGATTCACCACAATGGCCAGCCCATCGTAGGCGACTTCCACCGGCAGAAACTCAATAGCATGTTGCTGGCATTGAGTGCGTTCAGTGTTAGTGATTGTTCGCGATGCGTTGATGATGGGCGCTTCGTTGCGGCAGAATTTCTGAAACCCCCCACCCGTACCCGACACGCCAACCGTAATTTTTTGGTCGGGTTGGTTCTTGGTATATTCTTCAACAATGGCTTCTGTCAACGGGAAAACGGTACTCGATCCGTCGATATGAATTGTATCGGGATTGGCTAAATCCGATTGGCAGCTAAAGAGTAGCGCACCTGTCAGTAAAACAGAAGTAACTGATCGCAGTTGGTTTGGCATACTCGTTTTATTGGCTTGGATCAAGCATCAATCTACGCTCGATATAGCCCAAAGACACGATTGCCTCGTTTATGAAATTGTTATTCTTATCGACTCGCCCGCTGTTACGTACGTGTGTAGAGGTTAATAAGGTAAATGCCGGGCCGCTGTCGCGGTAATTAGGTAGCTGCCTGTGAGTTTGATTGCTTTTTGTCCGCTTTTTTGATCTTTATGTGTCGGGTCGCCTAATTAAAAAAAGGCTTACTTCCAACCCGTCGAGTTCAATTTTTCCGACCGGGTTATTAGACGCAAACTGGTAAGGGGTCAGGTGGGCAAACTTCTCGGCCAGCCGGTCCACCACAAAGAAGCGGCCAATCGACACATCAGCAAATCGCCAGTTGAAATCCCGCACCCCATTCCCCAACTCACTCAACGTTTCCTTGCCGTTGAACTGGTCTCGGTTACTACTGCCTCCCCCGCTCAACCCGCCCCACAAGGGCAAACCCCAGGGGTCATGCCGGGGTCACGCTCGACTCCGTGTATTGGCTTACTCCGCTGGGGCCATGCACCGCCCTGATGTTCCGAAGCGTCGGCCCGGCCCAATGGTCTTTGTGGAAATACTCGTAGCCACCTGTCGGGGTGTAGCGGCCCTCCTCGTGGGCGATCTCAAACAAGCTGCCGTTGAGGTACTGAAATGGGCCAATTTGATGCCTATTGAGGTGGCCTTATAAAAAACGGCTGACACCGTTAAAAGACAGTCACTTTAGAGAATGTGAATATCCTTCAACGTAAAAAATAGTTCTTTTTTTACGAATAGGGGGAATTTATCCCTTTAAGAGACAGACTTATTGGACACCATTCTGCTTGATAAAAGCCTCAAAACAGTGCAGGCGTTTCAACTTAAGTCGGACTTTAAGCAGTTTTTCAAGTCCAGAAGCCCTCAAGAAGCGAGCGACTTTTTCACTGCTTGGTATGAGCGCGTAGTTTCTGGTGGCAATGCTGGGTTGCTAAAAGTGGCTACCCTCTTTAAGGGACACCTTGCGGGCTTGACTAATTACATTACGCATCGTATTTCCAATGGCATAGCCGAATCGTTTAATTCGCGCATTCAACAACTTAAAGCCAAGGCCAGAGGGTTTTCTTCGCCAAAAGCGTTCAGAACAGCCATTCTCTTTCATTTTGGAAAACGGCACCTTTACCCATAATATTTACGACATTACCGAATAAAACGGGTATCGACTCCAAACTGACGCAGGTTATTAATAGCGGCATTTCCAATCGCATTGTCGGGCAGACGGGTGACGAAACTGACCGGGTGGCCAAGTTTGGCCAGCGAAACCGCTACGTTGGACTCCGCCCCCGCAAAATCCATTTTGAGGGAATGGGTCTTTTCCAGCCGTTCAAACTGCGTCAGTGGACACAGCCGCAACATGATTTCGCCAAAGCAAACAATAGAGTTGGTCATGGTTTTGATGGGTTATGTTGCCTGTCGAAATGGCCGAAGTTGAAGGCCTTACGACGCGTCGAATGTGTCGCCGGGCATGAGCCGAATTAATCCCTCGTAGTTATTGATCGCATCCGCGCAACACGACATCGGTTCTACGGCAATGGATAGTCGGTCGGGTGGCGTAAACAATTGACAGTATCGGTACTGGTTGCTGCCCATACTTAATGGCGGTTTCAACGGTCCAGAGGGCGTTTGGGTCAATACGGAGGGGAACATCGGGGCCGAAAGCCTCGCGCAGCGCAACCATCGCGGCCACCTCCTGCTGCGGTTCAAACACGCCCCCTTTGAGCTTGATGGACTGAAAACCAAACTCGACGCACATCGCTTTTGCCTGGGCCACAATCTCCGCCGGACCCAGCGCGCTTTTCTGCCGGGCCGCAGCCCAGCCCGATGCGTTTGGGTCGGTATTGAAAGCCAGTTCCCCCCCCGCTCCTTCGTATTTGTAAAACAGGTAGGCGGAAAATGGAACCCGGTCGCGCCGTCTTCCGCCCAGTAAATCGACTACGGGTCGGTTCATGACTTTGCCCATAATGTCGAGGCAGGCCACTTCGATGGCACTGAAAATATGGACTAATTTGCGCTGATCCTAGGGCGTAAGGCCGCGTTCGGCCGCGCTTTCGGTGCCGAAACGGTCGGTGAGCCGCTGCTGAATCTGGTTCAACTGAAACACATCGAGGCCCACCAGCAAATCGGTCGACTGCGCCAGGGCAGCGTCAATATCGCGGTTGCCCGGAATCTCGCTGATCCCCGAAATCCCTTCATCTGTCACCAATTCGACAATGGTACGCAGGGCGTAGGGCGTAGGGCGCGTGTAACCCAGCCGCATTCAATAATGGAGGGTCAACGATGGCGATGGGCGTAATGTGAATTTCGCGGATTCGGGGGCCGGTTCTGTGGGGCATGATGTTCTGTTTTTGTCAGGATACCTCGTCGGCGGCAGTTTGCAACAGGGCTTTAATGTAACCATAGCAAAAAGAAAACGCCTGTAAATCACCGGCTGCATCGGCATGATGGGGTACGTGATCGGGCATCACCATGCCGTCGAAACCCACATCGCGTAGCGCCCGAACTACATGCAGAAAATTCATGTCGCCATTGTCGGGATACACTTCCTGGAAGTTATTGAAGCCGCCTTTGATGTTGCGTAAATGGACGTTGAAAATCTGCTTGCGCTCACCCACCCATTTGATAATCGGCATGATCTCGGTTTTTGGGTCTTTCAGTCCCTCGGCAATCGAGCCAATACAGAAGTTGAAACCGTGCCAGGGGCTGTTGTATAGCTGCGCAAACCGCTTTATACCGGCAAAGACATCAGGACTGTTCCAGCGCATGACCCCCCGGTAAGCGGCCGGAATGGGCGGGTCGGCAATGTGGTTGGCGAGTTTCACTTTATACTCGGCCGCAACGGGCAAAAGCCGGTCGAGCAGGTAAGTAATGCGTTCGAACACCTGATCGACGGTTACGTTGCCGGCGCGGGTCAGGGGTTCGTTCAGTTTCAGGGCTTCCTGATAATTCCAAGTGTTGTAAAGGGCGTTGCCGCGCTTAGGGTCGATGGTTTTGCTGGTTCTGAGAATGGGCAGGATGGTCGTGTTATAGTTCAGGACTTTCAGCCCGGTTTTGGCTGCTACCATAATCATTTGCTGGAGCATCTCGATTTCGCGGTCGCGCTCCGGGCTTTTGCCGAGCATGACGTTGGGGAACTCAACCCGGTCGATACCGGCTGAACTGAGCGGGTAATGATAGGCATCGAGGCTGATACCGTATTTTTCGCAGGCCTCCCGTTTCCGAAGTGAATCTTCCAAATCCCAGCCTTTACCAGGAATAATTTTGGGCGCGCCCCCGTCGATGTTAAATACACCGTGCCGTGCTTTGAACTCTAAATTTTCGATACTGGTGCCGCCCGATTGGCAACCGACCCGCATCAGCACCTTTTTAGGCGCGGTTTTAGGTGGTTCGGCCAGCAACCCGGCCGGAGCTACGGTAGAACCAACGGAGCCAACGGCTATCGTTTTCAGAAATTGACTGCGTTTCATGGAGTTTATCGTTTGGAGTTTGTGGTTTGTCGTTTTGGGCGCAGGTCAGGGGTACAGTTCATGTTATGGTACTCTGGCCTTCAACCCTATGCCGCGCTCAAGCAGCAGAAAAAGTGCGCTGTGGTCCATTTCGCCCATTTCCTGGGCGAGGGCCGTTTGCATCTGGGCTGCTGCCAGGGTGGTTCCTTTCAGGTCGACACCCAATTCCTGACCTGTATGAAGGGCAATGTTCAGGTCTTTTTTATGCAGTTTGATTTTGAAATCCGGCGCGAAGTTTCCGTCAATCATCCGTTTGCCGTGCAAATCCAAAATCCGGCTCTGAGCGAAACCACCCAGCAACACCTCCCGCATTTTTTCCAGATCAACCCCCGCTTTTAGGGCCAGCGCGAAAGCTTCGGCCACGGCCTGAATGGTTTGCCCGACTATCATCTGGTTGCACGCTTTGGCAGTTTGGCCCGCGCCCGGTTCGCCGATGTGGACAATGTTTTTGCCCATTGCCTGAAATACCGGCAACGCTCGCGCAAAGGCTTTGTCCGTCCCCCCGACCATGATAGACAAGGCCGCGTTTTCGGCCCCGACCTGCCCGCCCGACACCGGCGCGTCGAGAGCTTCTACGCTTTTTTCCTGCATTTGCTGGTAAATAGCTTTGGCCGTAGCGGGTGCAATGGTGGACATGTCAATAAACAACGCACCGGGCCGAATGCCCGCCAGCACCCCGTCTGGCCCGGATACAACCTGCTCCACCTGGGGCGAATCGGGCAACATCGTAATCACCGTGTCGCTTTGTTGGGCTAGTTCCCGCGCGGTTAGGCAGGCTTCGGCGCCAGCCTCCGTCAGCACGTTAACGGCCTTGCTGGTGCTTAATACGCTAACCGAATACCCCGCTTTAATCAGGTTGAGGGCCATCGGTTTGCCCATGATACCCAGGCCAATAAATCCTATTTTTTCCATAAGTCAACAGACGTATCATAGGGTTTTCAAACCAGCGGAAATAATTGGGCACCAATCATGATGATAACCAGCCCCGTGAGGCCCATCACCACCAGCAGGGGCGAAATCGTTTTCAGAGCTTCCTGCTCAGTTAAGTTGCTGAGTTTGCAGACAATCCAGAAACCGGCATCATTCATCCAGGGAACGAGTTTCGAGCCGCAACCAATGGCTAAACCCAGATACAGTGGGTGAAACTCCAGTTGCGAATTAGTCGCCATCCCCGACAAAATGCCCGAGGCCGTAATCAGGGCCACCGTAGCCGACCCCTGCGCCGTGCGGACAACGGCGGCAATCAGAAACGCCAGCGGAATCAGGGCCATCTGGTAGCCCTTGGTCAGGTCGGCAATGCGCGAACTGATGCCGGTTTGTTGCAGCATCCCGCCGAAAGCCCCGCCCGCAGCGGTGATTAAAATGATGCCCCCGGCACTCATCAGAGCCGCCTGTACGAACGGCGACAGCCCCTCTTTACTGCCTCTTTTCTGGTTGACCAAAATCAGCAGGGCCGCCACGCCCCCCAAAATCACCGCGAGGTTTTTCTCGCCCAAAAAGTGAATCAGGTCGAACAACGTTTTCTGGAAACCCGATTGCGTAGCGGTTGCGCCGGGCGTTGCCATCGCGCCCAAAGCAGTATCGGCGCAGATAAAAACTAAGGGAATCAATATGGGTAGCAGCGACACGCCCAATGGCGGCAGGCTGGCATCGTCTTTGGCCGCAATGGTTTTGATGTCTTCTAGCCGCGCATCTAAGGAATCTCGCAGGGGGATTGGCCATTTTCGGTTGGCCCACAGCGCGAAAAAATAGCCGGATGTAATCGTAAACAGACCGACAATAGTGCCGCCGATCATCATCATGCCGATGGGGATTTTCATCTCGCCGATCAGAAACAACGGCCCCGGCGCCGGGGGGACTAACGAATTAGCCATGGCGGCTCCGGCCATGATGCACAGTACGAGCAGGAGGTAGTTTTTGCCAATCCGCAGGGTCATGGCTTTGGCTAAGGGCATCATCAGAAAAATTACCGTATCGAAAAATACAGGGATGCCGATAAAGAAACTGCTGACCAAAAACGCAATCGGAGCTTTCTCAATGCCCGTGAGCTGCAACATCGAGCGGATTATCCGTTCGGCGGCTCCGCTTTCGAGCATACATTTCCCGATGATGGCAGCCATCGCGATCAGGATGCCAATTTTGCCGCAGGTATTGCCAAACTCGGTGGCGATTCGTTCGCCAACGGCCTTTTTCGACAGGGCGAGCGCGGCAGCCGGGGCGGTTCCTTTGGCTATCGCAAACTGTTCAACGGCGGCAGCGGGGGTCATGAGTGCCACCACAAACGCCCCCAGCAGCAGGGCCAGAAACGGGTGCAGTTTCAGCCCGATAATACCACCCACCACGATGAGTACACCTACGGCTAAGATAAATAGAGGATCGGTCATTTAGGAATAAAGGGTTAAAAGCTCCAAATCCCGAAGGAGGGCTTAGAGTGAGAACATTAGGCCACCTTTGGGGGTTGGGGACTTTTGAAACCATTCAGCTTTTTGGCCAGATTTCTCGCCCCATCGGCTACGAAAGTGGCATCGGCACCGCAGGCAATCAGCCGGATACCGAGATCGTGATAGGTCTGGTAATCATCGGGATTGAAAAACAGAATGCCGGTAGCTTTACCCGCTTTCTGAGCCGCGTTGACGGTTTCCTTTAGGGCTTCTTTGAACAGAGGATGGTCGAACTGCCCGAAAATGCCCAGTTCCATTGAGAGGTCAGCCGGGCCGATAAACAGCACATCAACCCCGTCGGTGGTGGCTATTTCGTCTAAATAATTCAGCGATTCTGCGGTTTCGATCTGAACAATGCCCAGAATAGTGTCGGGAGCTGTCTGGTAATACTGATCGAAGTTGCTGCCGAAACTCGTGGCCCGCACCATTTTTGCTACCCCCCGGTGGCCGTGGGGTGGGTAGTGCAAGCCGCTGACCACCTTTCGGGCTTCAGCTCCGTTGTTGATTTTGGGACACATGATGCCCTCGGCACCCATGTCCAGAATCCGGTGAATTCGTTGTGGTTCAGAACTTTCGACCCGCACGAGGGCGGCTGTTGGCGAACTTTCCAATGCCTGAAGCTGCTGAAGTACGTCGCGTTCGGAGCCGGCCCCATGTTCGAGATCGATTAGTACCCAGTCGAATCCAGCCTGACCAACAATTTCTGCCGTGAGCGAACTGCCGAGGTTAAGCCAGCATCCGTGGAGGGTTTCGCCTTGTTTAAGCCGTTGTTTGAGATTTTTCATGAGGGCCAGTTAAGCAGGTTGCATAGGTTACCGCCTTTTACCTTTGCCCGGTCGGTTGCGGGGTATCCGGCCATATGTTTATCGACAATTTCGGGGGGCAAACTCCCCCAAACAACCCGCTCGGCCCCGAACTCCTGAATCACCCGCCGGGTAAACGGAATCGCGCTTTCGTAAAAAGGCGCGTCTTTGGCAAAATGCCCCAGACCGGACAGTTTCATATAGACGTTCGGAAATTTAGCCAGATCAAGCACGTTGGCAAACTCTACGCCCGATCCTAAATGCGGTTCGGCGAGGTGATCGATGAGGACTTTACAGCCTGGAAAAGCGGCAATGGCCTCCCCGGCCTGGGCGGCATAATCGGGGCCTATATGCAGTTCGATCACAAGCCCCAGGTCAACGGCCTGTTTCCAGAGGGCGCGAACGCTGGGGTCGGCAAACGTGGTCAGGTAGTTTTCTTTGCCCCGGTGGGCATGAAAGCGCGTCGAGACAATGCGGGGCTGCTGCCGGACGAGTTGGGCCAGTTTTTTCGGCGCGTCAGCGTCGCGGGGGTAAAACAGACTGGTGCCTTTGAGCCGGTTAGTTTCCCGGCTCAGGCAATCGAGTACCAGCGCGTGATCGTCGCCGTAGGGTTCTGGCTGCACGAGTATGGCCCGGTCCACGCCCGCTGCGTCTAATTGTTTCAGATAGGCCGCTAACGGATCGGCGGGGTCTTTGGCAATATCCCGTTTGTAAACGGCTTTGGGGTGCAGCGGAAAGCGGGAGGCATCCGAACTGAACATATGCATATTCCATTCAACCATAGGTTTGGCCGGTTTTAGGGTTGTTTCCAGCCCGGCCTGGTTTTCCTGCGGCTGGGTGGTTGCGGGCAGCATGGGCATCAGGCCAACGCTTGCCAGGGCGCGAATGGCTTCGCGCCGGGTGGGTAATCGGGTCGGGTCCGGGTTCATGTTGTCCATTATTTTTTGTCCCACCAAACCCGCGTATCGAGCAAATCAGGCCCCTGCCGGGTGATGGCAGCTTGCACGTTGGTTTTGTTGACGTTCAGTTCAGCATCGGTATAAGGCAATCTGCGAATAAAAGCTTCGGTCTTCAAATCACTACCCGGAAAGGGGTTGGGCGTTAGCACGGGGAACCCGCTCCGGCGGAAATTAGCCCAGACTTCGGGGCCGTTCAGGAACGAAGCGACCCAATATTGGATGTTGATTTGCTCTATTTCTTTCCCGGCAATCAGCGGATTGGCCTGGGTATAGGTCGTGATGGCAGCATCGGCAATGGCCGTGCTGGTGCCATAGAGCGCCAACTGCTGCATATGCGCCCTGATACCGTTCGTAAACAGCGTGGCCGCCGTACCAGTTGTCCATTTCCGGGTTACGGCTTCGGCCAGCAGGAGCTGCGTTTGGGCGTAGGTGACAAAAAACGTAGGACTCTGCGCCGAGGCCATCCGGGTACGGTCGAGTTGGCTGTATTCGTACAGGCTGGCTAATTTGTCTTTGGTGACAGCCGCCGAAACGTTCGTGTTGTCGAACCCCAGCGGCATTCCGATCTGAACGGCGGTGGCGCGGTTGGCAAGGGCTTCCCGTTGATCCGTTGTGCTTTTTGCGCCCACGTACCGAACGGCGATGGCCCCCAGCCGGGGATCGTTATTGGTTTTGAGATACGTCACGAAATCTTCGGCCAGGTAGAAGAAGTCAGCCTGTCCGCCGTTCAACTGCGCCCCAACTGGGTTCTGAAAAGTGGCCGTGTGCCGCAGCACGGCGTTATCGTCGTTGGTTTGCAGCACCCCGCCCGCCACGGCTTTCGCCACCACCTCAGCGGCTTTGGTCGGGTTTGTCTTCGACAGGCGCATCCCGGCCCGGAGCAGCAGCGAATAGCCCAGCCGCTTCCATTTCGTGATGTCGCCCGCATACAGCACATCAGACGTTACACGGGGTTTCGTGGCATCCAAGGCGGCAGAGGCTGTTTCGAGTTCGTTCATCAGGTCGGTGTAAATGGATTCCTGGGTATCGTAGACGGGGGTAATAATCCGTTCCAGGTAGCTTTTGCCCGCTTCCTTATACGGCACATCGCCGTAGGCATCGGTCAGCAGCATGAAGGTGTAGGCCCGCCAGATTCGGGTCATGTTGTACAGGTTCTGCCGCGCCGGTACGTCTTTGCTTTGCACCAGCACATCAACCAGTTCCTTGATGACGTTGCGGTAGCCGCGTTCCCAGTTAGCGGCACTCACGCTGCGGTTATTCTGGTTGTACTGACCGGCGGCCCCGACCCCGCTGAAGGGGTTTATCATCTGCTTGACGATGATGGTTTCGTATTGCAGATTGTTGTAGCCGTGCGCGCTGTTGACAACGGCGGTATTGAACTGGAAAGCCGGGTCCACGGCAGTCAGGGCAATGGGGTTTATATTCAACTCGTCGAAACCCTGGTCGCAGGCAGTCAGAAAAAGGCAGGCGACCAGCAGGACGCGCCCGTATGCAGTAAGTTTTTTCATGGCAATTCGTGTCTTATGTTAGTGGTTCAGAACCGGACGTTCAGGTTAAAGCCGAGGCTGCGCGTGATGGGCAACCCGGTCGCTTCTAAGCCAATCAGGTTGTCGGACGGAAAGCCGAACTGTTCAGGATGAATGTTGGGTACCCACTTTTTGATGACGGCCACGTTGTTGGCAACTGCATTGAGCCGGAGACCTTTGATGAACGACCGCCCGGCGGGCAGGAACCGGCTGAAATCGTAACCCACCGTGACCTGCCGCAACTGCCACAACCCGGCGTTATACACAAACTCCTCGGCGATGTTCTGCGAGCGCACCGTTTCGTAAAAAGCCTGTACGCCCGACTTGGTTTTATTGACCTCGCCATTCAGGTTGACCCCGTCGCCGATCACAAAATTATCGGCCCGGCCTGCCAACGTGGCTTTGTGCAGACCATGCCGCCAGGCGTTGTGATTCGTTCCCGAAATCAGCTTGTGACCCAGCTTGAAATCAACCAAAAACGACACGTTCAGTCCCTTGTAGGTAAAGTTGTTGGTGATGCCGCCCACCCAAAGCGGCAAGGCACTCCCAAAACGGATCTGGGCAGGCGTGCGGAGAGGTCGCCCATTGCCCACGTCGAATACCTGCCGACCCTGCGCGTCGCGGAGGTAACCGAAGCCGAACAATTGCCCCATGGGCAAGCCCACCACCTGCCGGAGTTCGCCGGTAAAATCGCCGGTGCCAACGGTAATCATGTTGTCGCTGACGCTGCTGCCTAAGTCCAGGACTTTGGTCTTATTGTAGGCCGCGTTGAAAATGGCGTTCCAGGTAAAAGCCCCGCGAACGGGCGAGACGTTGATGAGCATTTCTATGCCCCGGTTCTGGCTCCGGCCGACATTGATTAATTGCGTCAGGTATCCGCCCGCGTCGGAAGTTTGGGCGCGCAGAATCTGGTCGGAAGACAGTTTGTCGTAGTAAGTAAAATCCAGCCCGACCGCATTGTTAAAGAGCTTCAGCTCTAACCCCACCTCTTTTTCGGATACCTGCATTGGGCGCAGGTTGGCGTTGGGTACCACCGAGCCATTGATGTTTGCCAACGGCTGAGAGGCTCCGGTTGGCCCCGTAAACTGCTGGGCATTAATGGCGTAGAACAGGTTATTGGCGTAAGGCTGCACGTCGGTATCGCTGCCGACCTCGGCGTAGCCACCCCGAATTTTGCCGTAGGTGATCCAGCGGGGGAGGGCCGACGCAAACGCCTGAGAGAACACAAAGCTGGCCGTTACGGATGGGTAAAGGATGCTCCGATTTTCGGGCGACAGCGTTGAAAACCAGTCGTTACGAACAGTGCCGTTCAGGAACAGGAAATCTTTGTACGACACCTCCGCCGATCCATACAGTGAGTTTACCTTCCGTTCGGAGAGTTCATACGTCGGGTCTCTCAGCCGCCCGTTGCCGACGGTGTAGAGGTCGCGGGTAAAAAAGTCCTGCACGAATACGTTATGCCGGCTGATTTTGCGGTACATCTGGTTGCCGCCCGCGTTCAGGTTTACGCCTACAGCCCCAAACGTTCGGTTGGCCCCGATGAGAAAATCGGCGTTGAGTTCGCGCACCGTGCGTGAATCCTGCACAAACTGCCCGTTGACGAATCCCGCCGGGGCCGGCACCTGCCGCCTTGAGCCGGTAGGCAGGTTGTAATCCTGCTCGCGGGCGTAGTAATCCTGCCCGATTCGGCCCTGGACAAACAACCAGTCGGCAAAATTATAGCGGGCCGTGAGGTTGCCGAAAACCCGGTCGTTGTAGATGTTATCGAAGCGTTTCAGGGCAAAATACGGGTTGGTGCGGTTGGTAAACCGCGACCAGTTGTACTCGTCACCGTTGGCATCAGTCGCGTATTGCTCCAGCAGAGACAGCGGCATGGAGTTGGCCATGCTGAAGAGCACCACCGGGCTAAAATCCTGCTCGGCGATGTTAGGCGGGTTTTTCCGGTATTCGTTGGAGTAGTTTATGTTGCCCGATACAGTAAGTTTCCGCGCCAGGGTCTGCGTAAACCCTAAGTTGAGTGTCCGTCGGGTATAGCCCGAACCGCGCAGAATCGTTTTATTGTCCAAATTGGAGAGCGACAGGCTGAACCCGCCAAATTCACCCCCCGACGACAGCGTGAGGGTGTTAGTGAAGGTGGAACCAACCTGGTAGTAATCCGTAATCTGGTGGCGTTGCGGCTCATACGGTACGGTCACGTTATTGAACAGTACCTGCGTCATGCCGGGCTGAAACTTCTCACCAAAACTCCACTGCCCCGAGGTGGGGTTGGGTGTAGTGGGCCGAACGCCGTTTTCGCCCTGACCGTACTCGTACTGATAATCGGTATAGTCTAAGGGTGTATCCGACGTGAAATTGGTGTTGTATTGTAGCCCAATGCCGTTGCCGCTGCCGCGTGTTCGGGTCGTAATCATGATGACTCCATCTTTAGCGCGGGAGCCGTAGAGGGCCGAAGCGGCCGCGCCTTTCAGCACGTTCATCGTCTCGATGTCGTCGGGGTTAATACTGCTCAGGCCGTCGCCCCCATCGGAGGTGCGGTTGCTGCCCCGTTCCGACACGTCACCCCTGGCTCCGTTGTTGGTGTTGTCGATGGGTACGCCGTTCACCACGATCAGGGGCGAATTGTTGCCCCCAAACGACGACTGCCCCCGAATCCTGATTTTGCTGGTGCCGGCCGGCCCCGATCCCAATGCGGTGATATTCAGACCCGCCACTTTGCCCTGGAGCGCGTTCATGAAATTGGCCGTTCGGTTGATGGTGATATCTTCCGGGGCTACCGTTGCCGTGGCGTAGCCCAAACTCTTGGCCGATTTTTTGATACCCAGGGCCGTTACGACCACCTCACTGAGTGCTTTGTTTTCGGGAGTCAGCGACACCTGAATACTTGACTGATTGCCAACCACCACCTCCCGGCTCTGGTAGCCTACAAAGCTGAATACCAGCACAGGACTGCCGGTATCGGGAACTTCTAACTGGTAGTTACCATCGGAGTTCGTACTTGTACCCCGTTGCGAGCCTTTCAGTAATACGCTCACGCCCGGCAAACCAGTCGCCTTCTCGTCGGTAACGCGGCCCGAAACCAGGCGCTTAGGATCGACTTTGTCGGTCTGTACGGCCAGTTGTGGGGTCTCGGTGGTGAGGTCGAGAATCGCCGACGTGCTGGGTGAGAGGACCAGTTTGCGACCCACCAACTGGTAACGAATCGTGAGCGGTTTAAGCAATTTGGACAGTACCTCTTCGAGCGTTGTATTAATGGCATGAATGCTCACCCGGTGGCGAGTGTCGATCACCTGAGAGCTATACACAAACTGCACTTCAGTTGCTTTTTCGATTTCGGCCAGAACGCGTTTAATCTCCTGGTTATCCGCTTTAATGGTAAGCCGACGAGTCAGATACTCCTGGGCTTTAGTTGGGTGCGCCCACGTTACGCCTGCCATCAGCAGCATGAGCAACCCTTGTGTGAGCGATACTCGCATGAGGGTAATCCAGCGTTGCCTGTAAAGGTGTTTTTCCATTTTGAAGGTAAAATTTAGACAATTCAGTTTTTACGGCTTAGTACAATCTGACCATCGGTGATTTCATAACTTGCGGAGGCCGCCTTGCAGAGTAGATCTAATTTCTCGTATAATGATTCGTTCGACAGGACTGCCGTGATGTTGGCTGACTCAAAACTCTGGGCATCGAACTGAATCGGAATTCCGTATGCCTTCTCCAGTTCATGTAAAATCACTGGTAGTGGTACTTCGTCGTACGTAAAGGATGCCTGGTGATCGGGCTTAGTCAGCAGGGTTGGGCTGGCCACCAGCGTTTTGGTCAGATTTCCATCGTTTTTCTCGAAAATTGCTGCTTGATTAGTACTCAAAATCAGCCCTTTAACCTCCTTTTTGTTTGTAATGGATTCGTTGCTCTTTTCGCGGTAAACTGACACTTTTCCCGACAATACCTGTACCGTAACTTTCTTATCCTGATCGAATGCCCGCACTACAAATCGGGTGCCGAGTACTTTGGTTACCATTTCGCCGGTATACACCATAAAGGGTTTTGTTTGCCGCTTCACGGCGAAAACAGCTTCTCCCTTCAGATACACGATCCGGGCTTTTTGGGTAAACCTTGAGGGATACCGGAGACCACTTTTGGGACTCAACATCACCTCAGATCCGTCTGTCAGTACCACCCGCAGCAAGTGCTTGGTGTTGTTGGTGGTCTCGACCAACCCGGCAGTAATTGAGTGATCAACGCCTTGAGAATGTGCTAATTCTGACCGATTCATCAATACTGGCCAGTAAAGGACACTCAGGAACAGAACCGAAGCACCCAGTACTACCGTTCGCCATTGCCGACTACCCGATTTGGGTTTCTGTTTGCGTGGCGGAAAGGTGGACGATCCATTACCACGACGGGGTATATATGTGCTACTTATTTCGATAAACCGCTCTACCTCTTTCCGGATTTGTCCCTCGCCAATGGGTTCGGGGGCCACGTGAACTGCCCGAATGAATCGCTCGGCTTGCTGAAAGGCAGTTTGTTTGTCGGGGTAACGGTGTAGAAACGACAGCCAGAACGAACTCCGTTCGCTGTGGCCCTGCACCCAATCCCGGAAATCAGTATCTTCAATAAAGTCGTCAGCACTATATAATTCGTATGGTTTCATCGCTATCTATCAGGGTTAACGGTCCAGTTTTTGCGTAAGCTACTCAGCGATTTCTGGAGTAGGTTATACACCGACTGACGGCCCAACTGCATTACCTCGGCAATCTGCTCGAACGTCTGGTTCTGGTAAAACCGGAGGTAAATCAACTCCTTCTGTCGCTGCGGCAACTGGTTGATAACGTGTTCTAATTTCCGAACCTGATATACTTCGTTCTCTTCGTCGATCAGGCGCACATCAGCCGCAAACTCTACCGAAAACGCGTAATCATCTGTCAGGGATGCATGAATAGAGTGAGGGTTTCGAGCGAGTTCGCGCAGAATCCTGGTTTTCACCACCACCAATAAGTAAGATCGAATATTGTCGACCGCCGTTGCCGACTCGTGGGTTCGCCAGAGGTTCACAAATACCTCCTGCAAACAATCCTTCACAAATTCCCGGTCGGTGTGCAGACGCATACCCCAGTGGAAAAGGTCGGAGTAGTAACTCTGCATGATTTTAGCCAAAGCACACATATCGCCTGCTCGGTACTCCTGCCAAAGTTGTTGGGCTTCTCCTGAAGGTAGCCGGCTCCTTATCATCTCATTGTGGCTTTATTCTATGAGCGGCTAAAAGGAGAAACTTAACCTCTTATGTAAAACTATTTTTTTTTAAAATTAGAAAATAGCAGGACACGGCTTCCAATTCATGCCTATTCGGGGCCTGATTTGATGTTTTAAGTAGTACTAGAGTTTATTCAGATTAATTGGCTACTGCCTCGTGCGTGGGCCCGAACTTTGTCCCTATGACTTATTAAGAACAAAAACAACACCCGGCTACCTTTCTGGCTCTATCCAGCCTGACCCTCGCTGAGTTCGATTATTTGCTGGAACACTTTACCCCTCTTTGGGGAAAATACGACAAGCACCACACCCGCATCGGCCTTTAGATTTGAGCCGTTGTACGATTCTAAGATTTGTCGTGTAACTTGACGCTACTGCTACGGCGGACCGTTCACAAACCGTGAGCAACCAACCCCAGCAGGGATACCTTAACGCATCGGCCAGGTAAAACCTATGCGGGGTAGCCCGTGCGGACCGGTTAAAGCCCCTGCCGGGACATTTTAGACGTTGACTTCAGCGGGGTGGCCCGAGCCATAGAAATGCGGCAGGGCCGCCTGTGCGGTTCGTGGCCCACGAAAGGCGGTCGGCCGCTGCCGGTCGAGTAAAAGCAAGTTGTTGACTACCACCTCAAAACTAAATCGTCTCATGGACTTTTACTACTTTATCCGGTTAGTGAATAGCCACGTTTGATTCTTGTCTCGTATAGTCGGGAAACCGCAACAACCGGATTGGTTAGCAAGCACGATTTTAACTAACAGAGGGGGGGGGACCCCAAAACTTAGATCATAGTTATCATCGGAAATACGTCACTAAATTCTTCGGGGCTATAAAACCGCCAGAAAAATTCAATATCACGAACTGCATCTACATGAGATGCCTCGATTGGAAACCGAAAATTGTGCGTTCCGTAGGTATCGAGCAGGTAACGACCCAGGGCGGGGTTCATGTTGACAGCGATAATCTCAAACAGCTCTTTACCGTCTGTGTCGGTGAGGTTAGATGCGCTCAGCATCTCGATAACATCGGCTTTGAGGTTAGCGAGAACACTTGTTCCTTCGCCATGTCGATAGAACATCGAAATGTCTTTCGCCTTTTTGAATATAGGGTCCACGGTTTCGTTGGGCTGGAATTTATCCTGCCACTTTTTGAGCCAGGGGTTGGCTGCCGACGGGACGGGTTGCTTAGGGTTTATCAATCGTTTGTTGGTAAAATCGACGTATTGCCGGGAAGCCGAGGTATACTCCTGTTCATCGCGAAAAACGACGAGCCGACTCCCAAAAAAGTCTAAAAACGCCCGTTCATATTCGGCTTCAATCGAACGTAATTTGGCTAAAGTGCTATCCTCGTGAAGCCAGGCAGTTTGCACCGGTGAGTTTCGGTAGGCATCCCGTTCGGTTTGGATGGTGGCACTATTGGCTAAAACGCCCGATAGCCACCACTCACTTTGCCATTGGCGGAGGTTCATGCTGAAAAAGCCATCTTTGTGGGCCGACGCTGGCAGTGGCTTTCCTCCCTTCAGCGAGTCGCGTCGAACACGATATAGCCGGTTGGTTTGCCCGTGCCGAAATTCAAAGTAGGTGTGGGTACTGTTTACGAGGAGATAGTTGCCTGAATGCCCGTATTGCAGTTGCCGGATTGCCTTCTTCACGGCTGGCGTACACCGGGCCACCTCAGCAAACCACTCCGACGAGTTGAGGGCGGAAAACGACGAGCGAACGCTGAAGGCGTAGGGTTCGCTCAGCATATAGGTCATTTTATCAAGATATTCGGGTACGATCTTGTCAAGATTTTCCTCTATGGTCTCCATTAAGCGGGGAGTCATCTCGATGCCTAACAAGTACGACGAAGTACCAAACCAGATCAGTTTTTCTTTCAGGGCGAAAAAATTGTCCTCCGCCTTGATGGTAAAGTATTTTTCGTAAAGTGTTGTGGCGGGAGCATTGTCGATGGTTTCTTCGAGTAACACGAACGCTTTGCTCGCCATCGCCAAAATAGTCGGCTGATCGGGTGCCCCGGTCGAGTCGGGGTTATAATCAGCGGTATATTTCCAGATCAGAAACGCCAGATCAGCTTTGTTGATATAGTTGGTATCGTATTCGGCGAGGTCATAAAACGGGATTGGATAGCCATAGAGCGATTGGTTGTGCCGCACGAAAGCTGGCCAGATGCCGATTTCGCTGATAAAATCCTCAAAATAAGACCCCAGCACCCCGGCTAATTGAATTAGTTCATCGCGTTCAATGTCGAGTTTGCCAAACCAGTCTTCATAACCTAATAACAGTTCATACAGATTGCGGCACCGCTGCACGTAGAATGTATCGTAGGCCGTGGGGTTGTTATAGGGTTTGGTTTTGAGCCAATCGGCGGGTGTAAAGGTTCGTGGGGAAAATTTCATGGTGAATAGAATTTGTAAAGAATCGATAGAAGAGGAGGGGTAGAAGTAAACCAAATGGCCAAGAGAGCGGATATAACGTCACTGGCCAGTGTTCACCTTTACATCCCGAAACATGAACGTATTATCGCTGATTCTCAATGCTTTTCCACTCGCAGTTGTTATGTTTCTGAGAATGACCTCTTTTGTTATAACATAGGGAAATTTTTCCCCGTAGGAATTGTCCGTCATTTGCGGATTGAAATTGGCGAAAATGGCAGGTCCCCGGTAAGTTTCGCCGTGCCTGGAGTCGTCGATACGGAGATTTTCAATGGTGATTCGCTCCGGCATATAGCACGTGTAGCCGAAATCGTGCTGTCCTGAATAGGATCCGCCTATGAGTTCGGCTCTGATGGATGTACCGCCTGCCGGCACGAAAACACAGTTGCGAATAATTAGCTCTCCCTGCCAGGTACTACCATAGTCGGGGCGCAGGTTGACAAGGCTCCTGCCGCGAATGGTCGAATTCTCCACTAATAAAACCCCGCTGCCAATGGCATTGATCCCCATATGTCCCAGGGTTGAATTGCGGATGGTGGCATTGGCAACACCCTGATGGGCATCAAACCGGGAGAGAGCACACTGATCGTAAAGAATATTTTTGCAGAAATTAGACCCCAGAATACCCCAGTACTTCGTGTCGTTGATGTCGTTGGTCTGGCTGCAATTCACAAAAGATACATTAAGCGCACGGTTGACAGAAAGGTCGTAAGTACCCATGGAGACCGGCTTGTCTGCCGCGCCGATAGTACTGTAGGTCCGGTGTCCGGTCAGAATGGTGTTTTTTACCGTTACGTAAGCGCAGTCGCCGACGTTGATAAAGCCTGCATAGGGCGCACCGTGGTCTTCTTCGCCCTGTATGTGGTGTTCCAGCCCTTCAACCAGCACATTAGACCGTCTGATCGCGATGTTTCGGTTGTAATACGTATACTTTGATTCGGCTTTGTTGGCAATGGTGGTGAAACGTCCCCCCGTGATCTTCAGCGGAGTCTCGTCAATGGGCAGAGCGGTCATGTCCGTGATTCGGTCGAAATCCCAGATAATGGGGGCGTTCATATCGACGTTGCCGTTTTTGTCCACGACAAAGAGATCAGTCTGCGAAGATCCCTTGTTTTGGTTTAGCCCAAACCGGATGTATTGTTTTACGTTAGCATTCGTGACCGTGATCAGACAGGGACCAGGCAAAGACGCGTCGATTTTTTTTTGGTTCCTTTGAAGGGATGTTATCGTTTCAAGCTTAAACGGTCTGAGGGCTGAACTAACCGTGAACACAGAAGCATTGCGATTTTGCACCTCCGTGTCGTCAATAATGAAAGATGCCGTGTTGAAATCAGCGTCAGTCCGGATGAGAGCGGTGCGCTCCCTGCCTCCAATGTAGTAGGTGGCTCCCTCGTCGGCTTTCACCAAAAGGCCGTGCAGATTGGCAAATGCGTGGGTCGCAGCGATAGCATCCATGGCATCGGTTTTGCCATCACCTCGGGCGCCGAAGTCACTATAACGGACCAACCCGGCGGCTCTATATTTAATAACGTTCTTTGGGGACACGTTTACCTGCAAGTCCCCCCTTTCATTAGTGTATACCTGGGTTTTCTTCTTTTGGGATGTGATCACTACCTGGTTAAGCGAGCCTTTATTCTGCGCCTGTGTCCTAAATGCACAGATTAACACGAGAAACGTCGGGAGACCATACTTCATGAGAAACGTTAGCTTAGTCGTCATTAATTTCAGAAAAGTGGGTGAGTGCTTATTTCCTCCTAATCCCTTTGATTGCCGCTCAATGAGTAATCTCGCACAGCATCTTTATCAAAGATTATTGGGGCAATTTACTCAATAAAAAACGAGGCTAGTAGACTTGCAATAATATAGCAGAGTTATTAGTCTCGAAAACTAACTTATTATGCACCTAACTCATAGCCCAACGAGTAGAGAGCCGTCATAACGAGTGAACCCCCTCTTTTTACGAGTGAACATGAAAAAAGAGGGGGTTTCAGGCTGCCATTTCCAGACACGCCTGCACCAGCAGGGCCCGCCGTTTGGCCTGATCGTTGGAGCCAACCGGAAGTTTTGGGGACCAACCGAGCGCGAACAGATTGAGCAGCGACTGACTTTGACTCACCCCCGTTGGCAACAGCACCCGGTCTGTGATAGGCACCACGCCATTGATGCTTCTGAGGTCGGTTTGGAGCGTAGATTAAACCCAAATGGGTTCTTTTTTTAGCTAACTTTGTTTAAAACTCCCCCCAAATGAGATCGTTCGACACCTGGAACTACGAGCAAGTGGAAGATGCCTTTGGCATTTCGCGCGTTAAAACTCATCCCCATTTTACCGACTGGCTTCTGGCAACAGACTGTGAACCGAACAACGTAGAGAAAGAGACATTGGATGATTTCCGTAACCTGTTGTTCGATGAGGTTCAGAACTGGAATGAAGACGAGTTAAAACTATTTTTCATTGGTCCTCTGTTGGCATTAATCCATTTCAAAACGGCCAATTTTAAACCGTTTACCCAGCGTACACTCACTATTGAAACAGAAACCGTATCGGCATCAGGCAAGGTCGATTTTTTGCTGGCAAAGGGTAAGGTCATTCCCAAAATTCCGTATTTCTGTCTCCACGAATACAAACAAGAGAATAGACGCGACAACGATCCGTTGGGCCAGTTGCTAATTGGGATGGTGGCCGCACACTCTAAAAACCCTGCCGAATTGCCCATTTACGGCTGCTATGTATCGGGGCGCAACTGGTTTTTTGTGGTTCTCAAAAATTCCCATTATTGCCTGAGTGATGCTTACGTAGCAACTTCGGAGGACATTTACACGATTTTCGCGATTCTGAAAAAGTGTAAATTATTAGTGGATTTACACGCTCGGGCCCACTAAAAAAGCCACCCCCCCCCGGCGTAACAAAGCCTGGGGTTGTCGGGTCTTCTTCTTTACCCTGTAGAGCCGGAAGCGTACGCTGATCCTTTCTGAAACGTACTGGCACCACAATCAGCTGTTTCGGATTAAGGTAGTCTAGGATCTGTTTCGTGCGGACTGATACTAACGATTTTGGCTTCACTGATCCTATTGTCTAACGGATTTAGAAGAATATTCCGACTCGTCGACCGAGAAATAATCACCGACGGGACGGTAAGCGCCAATGCGCCTGTTCGACGGAATTCATCTTGAAGAAAGGCATCTAACTCGTCTGCTGGATAATCATCCAACAAACTCCAATCTTTTGGAAGTGTTATAGGATCCAGATGAACTACAAAATGGTCTGGCAATTGAATCGTCACCAGAATGTAGGGAGGCAGATCAAGGGGTGGAGTCCCATCAAAATGAACCGTGGTTTCCAGTAGAGCCAACTCCATGGAAGATGACGTATATACTAGGGGACGGCCTGCCAAATTCCATCGACCCCCATTCAGGCGGGCTCCCTCTCCTGTTAAAATTGTATCCCGATGGTTGTCTTTTTGAATGCGGTATACGTTCATTCGCTTAACTGTAGACTCCGTATTCAATACGACCTAAAATTGTATCTACCATTTTAATACCTTGACTTGTATCCAAAATATCTAGTGGAGCTTGATTGCTAAGTATCCGTAGAGGTCGACGTAGCCAGCGGTTAAACTTACCCTGGTCTTCAAATACATCGAAGCCATGATCGGTTAATTTGGTCAGCATTAATAAGCGTTCAGAAGCCACCTGATCTAAGAGTTCTTCCGGTTTGCGACGATGGAAGGTACGTTGAGATAGCGTTAGTAACTTAGCCATTTCCTTGCCTGACAGATCCAGCCTTTTGGCCAATACCACCATTTCTCGACTAGCCAAGCCAGTTTTACTGAGAGCTATCAAATCAAGATCATTGATTTCGGTCAAAGCCAATTCAGCTTTTGAAGAGGAATTGCCTTGATTAAGGTAAAGGTTCTTATACCAATCTTTAACAACTTTTTCCTGTTCTTCAGAGGAAAATTCTCGACGCCCCCTCAGCCTTCCTATTGTAGTAGAAGTAGCATTTTCAGCCTTTTTATATACTATAAACGTATCTCCATCAACAGAAATCATCCAAATGGTGTTAGAATCGCTTGATTGGGATTTCTTCAATTGAGTTTGCCTATCGTTAATAACAAGTGGTTGGCTCATGTTTTGACAATATGGCATAAAGTAATGTGCCATATTGTCAAAACATGATATTTATAGAAAAGTTCACAGGTGACAGCCGGAATCGCCTGGGATTCAGGGTCAGCATCCGGTCCAGCAGCACCTGAATCAGCCCCCGTAGGATATAGCTAAAAAAAGGGACCAAATTTGTCATAGCTCAACTGTGGCGATCAATCCCTGGGGTGGTTTGATTTAGCGGGACACCTCGCTGGTATACATCCTACCAATTTGACAACGTGCCGTCGGTCAGTCGGCTGAGAGGCAGGTAGGCTTGCTGATAGGGGTAAGAACTAACCGACGATTCGTCGAAATCGATGCCTAAACCTGGCGCATCGGTTAGGTACAGAAATCCACGCTCGAACCGATACTCATGCGGGAAAATCTCGTTGGCAAGGTCGTTATGGCCCATATACTCCTGAATCCCAAAGTTATTGACGGCTATGCCCAAATGCAGGCAGGCAGCTAAGCAAATCGGCGACATATCCGAAGCCCCATGACACCCCATCTTAACGTGATATACTTCTGCCAGCGCAGCCATTTTCTTTAAGGGGGTCAACCCGCCACCGTGCGAAACCGTTACGCGCAGGTAGTCGATCAGTTGGTGAGTAATCAACTGATGGCAATCAAAAATCGTGTTAAATACCTCGCCCACGGCCAGGGGTGTTGTCGTATGCTGTCGGATTAGTTGAAACCCTTCCTGAAGTTCGGCCGCTACGGGGTCTTCGAGCCAGAATAGATGGAATGGCTCCAGTTCTTTTCCTAACCGAGCGGCTTCTATGGGGGTTAGCCGATGATGGCTATCGTGGAGTACATGCAGGTCTTCCCCAAATTGATCCCGAATCTGGGCCATGAGTTTCGGTACGTGACGAAGGTATTTCGCGGTATCCCAGACTTCTTCAGCCGGTCGGTTTCCTCGAAGGGCTGGTTCGTACGACCTTCCTTTTTCAGCGATGCCATAGATGTTTTCCAGACCTGGCACTCCAGACTGCACCCGAACAGCCTGGTAGCCCTTTTCGACTAGCGCGGCTACTTTTTCGAGCGTTTCGGCAACGTCGCGCCCGTTGGCATGGGTGTAGCACAGTATTTGATGGCGACTTTTTCCACCGAGCAGATTATAAACGGGTGTATTGAGTGCTTTGCCTTTCAAGTCCCAAAGTGCCATGTCGATAGCCCCAATGGCGGCCATCGTCACGGGGCCACGTCGCCAGTAGGCTCCTTTATAAAAGTATTGCCAGATATCTTCAGTATCAAATGGGTCCCGCCCAATCAGGCAAGCTAGCAAGTGATCCTGCAAATACGAAACGACAGCCAGTTCCCGCCCGTTAAGCGTTGCATCGCCCAGGCCGTAGACCCCAGCATCCGTATAGATTTTAACTGTTACAAAGTTGCGCCCCGGTGAGCAAACGAATACACGAGCGTCAGTGATTTTCATGATGATGCACAAAAAGTTGAACGGGATTTACCTGAATTCGACCCGATCAAGTTTCGGGATCAGTACATGAATAATACCCAGGGCAATTAAATAGCCTGTGCTGGCAAAAATAAACAGAGGCAGGTAACCTACACGCGCAATCAACAGTCCTGATGCAACGGCAAACAGCCCACTCACAATGGCTCCGAACAGCCCCCCAATCCCAACCACCGAACCGATAGCCTGCTTCGGGAAAACATCGGATATAATGGTGAAGTTATTCACCGAAAAGCCCTGATGGGCCGCCGTTGCCAGAGCAATCAAACCAATAGCGATACGGTAGTCTGCCGTAACGCTGGCAAAATACACGGGCAATACACACAGGGAGCAAAGGAGCATCGTTGTTTTTCGGGCCCGATTGGGCGACCAGCCGCGCCGGAGCAACGCTGACGATAGCCAGCCGAACACAATATTCCCCAGATCGGATACCAGATAAATGATCAGAAAGGGAATGCCCACCGTTTTCAGGTCAAGTTTCTGGGAGAATGATGCATTGCTAGTAAAAAAGTCGGGGAGCCAGGTCAGGTAAAACCACCAGATTGGGTCCGAAAATACTTTCCCTGTCACAAAGGCCCAGGTTTGGCGATAGGTGAGCAACCGAAACCACGACGGAGCAGGGGTGTTAGTTATCGACGGGTCCGGGTCGCTAAGAATGTAGGCTCGCTCATCAGCCGACAGACCGGGATGTTCTTCCGGCCGACGGTAGAAACGTAGCCAGAGGATGAGCACCACCAGACCGAGGGCCCCCGTCACTACAAACGCAGATCGCCAGCCATACTGGAGCGTCAGCCACGGCACCCCAATAGCCGTTAAAACAATGCCGATGTTGGCCCCGGAGTTGAAAATGCCCGTAGCCAATGCCCTTTCCTGACGCGGAAACCACTCGGCTACGGACTTAATGGCCGCTGGGTAGTTTCCGGCTTCGCCAAGCCCCAATGCGAACCGGGCAACGGCCATTCCACTAACAGATCGAACAAAACCAACGGCCATGCCCGCCAGCGACCAGACCAGAATGGACAAGGAGAAACCACGGCGGGTGCCCACACGGTCGATCAGCCAACTGACCAGAATAAAGCCCAGGCCGTAAGCCCACTTAAATGCCGAATCGATTAGACCCATCTGTTCTTTAAACCGCTGCACATCGGCGGAGGTTAGCGGTTGATTGGCCGGTAAGCCCAGCAAATCATGACGAAAGGCATCGTCGAGCATGGCAAAGGACAACACACTCCGGTCAATGTAGTTAATCGTCGTTGCCAACGCCAGCAAGCCCGCAATAAACCAGCGAACAGTACCGGTGGGTTTTGGTAAATGGGGTGAATAGATGGAATCAGGCTTATTGTTGTCGATTGAGTCAGGCGGGGAAAGCATCGAACTATGGTTTAAAGGCAAGGATTAGTTTCAAAACACCCGCAGGTCACCATTCTGCGTAAAGAGTCAGTCGTTGCCGAAAGCATGACCTGTGCAAAGGGTAGATCTCGTCGGTACACTGTGTCGCTACAATCAGTGTGTTCCGCTCGCTACCAAAAACGACCTTAAAGCCGTAATCAGAGACGAGCGGGATGAACAGCGTGTCGGCATCATTGAGCCGGGTGGCCGGTGCCATTGATGCTCATTTTGCAAACTTACACAATTGCCCGTTCACACTTTTCGGGGTCGCAAACCACCGTACTGATTTTAACACTAGATTCATCGCCGACACACCTTCCAACCCATCGAGTTCAATCTTACCCACCGGGTTATTGAACGCAAACTGGTAATGGGTCATGTGGGCAAACTTCTCGGTCAGCCGGTCCACCACAAAGAAGCGGCCAATGGACACATCGGCAAAATGCCAGTTGAAATCCAGCACCCCCTCCCCTGTCCTAGCTCACTCAGCGTTTCCTTGCCAATGTCGTTTAGTTGAGCGAAATTGATTCTTTTGTGGGACTTCTTAACTGTTATGACCCTCTCATAACCAATGAGTTATAAAAACCAAGAAGCCTTAACTAAACGACATTGAGGATAGAATAATTAATGTATGCCTACGTGCACAACACCCGTTCGGCAAATTGTAAAAAAAACTTATCTTGCACCTCAATTTAATTATAGTTTATAACCTATGACAAACGCTTACTCACTCCATCGTCGCTGTACATACTGGCTGGCGGTGTGGCTGCTGCCCCTCTTACTGGCAGGCAGCGTACTGGCACAAAACCAGCAACGATACGCCCTGAAAGGCCGCGTTACAGACGGGGCCGGGCAGGGTATTCCCGGCGTGACCGTTCTCCTGCGGGGTACTACGCTCGGCACAACCTCTACTGCCGACGGGTCTTATGCTACCGTTGTTACCGTTGCGCCCGGCTCCTACACGCTGGCCTTCTCGTCTATCGGCTACACCGCTGCCAACCGGGCCATCAGTCTTGGTAATCAGGAGACAAGTACTACCGATCTAAGTCTGGCCGAAGAAAACCAAACGCTCGATGAAGTCATCGTGGCTGCATCAACCCTCTCCGGCCCACGCCGTCAGTTTGGTAATGCTATCAGCACCATCAAAGGCAAAGAACTGACCGAATCAGGGTCGGGCGGGCTGATTAACTCCTTGCAGGGCAAGGTGCCGGGTGCGCAAATCACCCAAAACTCCGGCGACCCGTCGGGCGGAATCTCGGTGCGGTTGCGCGGGGTGAAATCGCTCTCCGGCTCGTCTGATCCGCTTTACGTTATTGATGGAGTGATTGTGTCAAATAATAGCGATAACGTATCGCAGTTGGCGGCTGGCGGGCAGATTGGCGGGGCCAATGCCGCCCAAAACCGGCTCGCTGACTTTAACCCGAACGATATTGCCACGATCAACGTGGTGAACGGAGCCGCAGCCGCAGCGCAATATGGTTCGCGGGCGGCCAACGGGGTAGTACTGATTACGACCAAACGCGGGCAGACGGGCGCACCCCGCATTTCGTTCACAACGTCGTTTAACGTGAACGAACTTCGCAAAAATGTACCGCTTGGTACGCTCAACAAGCAGTTTGGTTTTGCCGGCTTGCGTCTGCACCCCATCGGCGGTATTTCGGCGGCTCAGATTGCGGCCAACCCCGGCACGACTACGGTTGGCGTGGTGCGCGACGGAGCCACAACGCAACTCGCTACCAATCTGGTGGACGTGACGCGGTATAACTACTTCGACCGGATTTTTCAGCAGGCAACCGGCACCGATAATTCACTGGCGATATCGGGTGGGCGCGACAACACGAACTATTACGTGTCGTTCGGCTACCTCAAAAATGAAGGTATTATCAAAGGCACTGACTTCCGGCGGTATAATTTCCGCGCCCGGCTCGATCAGCGCGTGACCAACTGGGCCAAGTTTTCGGCGGGTCTGAGCTATTCAAACAGTTTCTCGAACGAGAAAGCCAACGGCAACGTGTTTTACAGCCCGATGAATTCGGTGAACATCACCAACAATATCTGGGATATCACAAAGCGCGACGGGGCCGGCAACCTGCAGGCTGTTGAGCCAAGCCGGGTAAACCCGCTTTCGACCATCGAAGATATGAGTTTCTCGCAGTCGGTAAACCGTACCATTGCCGATGTGCAACTGAACCTGACCCCGTTCAAGGGCTTTAGTTTCGACTGGATTGTGGGCGCGGATACATACAGTCAGTTTGGCAAAAACTATATCCGGCCTTATCCGTATCAGGCATCGGCTGGCCTGCCGCCCGAACGCTATCCGTTAGGCTACGCAGCAACCGCCACTAATCAGATTTTTCTGCTGAACTCCGACATCACGGCGGGTTATGAGCGTAACCTGACCAACGATCTGAAAATGAACCTCATCGCGGGCTTTAACTACCAATTTAGCCAGCAGGATTTCAGCCGGAACGAGGGGCAAAACCTCGCGCCGTTTATCGAGACCGTAAGCGGTGCCGCCAGTACGACTTTTCAACTCGGTTATGGTCTGGACCGATTTAACCTGAGCGGTTATTTTGGTCAGGCCACGTTTGCTTACAAGAATCTGGCCTTTTTGACGGGGGCGCTCCGGCAGGATGCATCATCTAAGTTCTCAGCGTCAGAAACCAATCAGCTTTACCCAAAATTGAGCGGTTCGCTGGTGGTGTCAGACCTGGATTTCTGGAAAAATTCGGGCATTAACCGGGTGTTGAGCGATCTGAAACTGCGGGCGAGTTACGGCGAGTCGGGCAATCTGTCGGGCATTGGTTCATACAGCCGGTTCTGGCAGTTCCAGCCGATTGCGTTCCTGGGCCGCAACACCATCATTCCGTCGTCAACGCTGGCAAACCCGGCTGTACGGCCCGAGCGGATGTCGGAGATCGAAGGTGGCTTTGATATGTCGTTTCTGAATGGCCGCGTCAACCTAACGGCAACGGCTTATAATCAGCAGATTAAAGACTTGGTTGTGAACCGCACCCTGGCCCCGTCAACGGGCGGAACCGGCATCGTCAACAACGTTGGGACGATGGAAAACCGGGGTATCGAACTGATGCTTGATGTTACGCCGGTGAAAACCAAAGATTTCTCGTGGGATGTGACATTTATCTATAACAGGAACCGCAACAAAATTCTGAGTCTTGGCAGCCCCCGCATCGAAATTTCGACCGTATCGGGTGCGCCGGTGTTTTTACTGGAAGGGCAACCGGCCAGCGTATTTTTCGAGTTTCCATACGCCCGTAACGCCGATGGTTCACTGCTGCTGACGGCGCAGGGATTCCCGCAGCGCGAGCGCGGCACACAAACAACGGCCACCATTGACTATACCCCGCAGCGCACCGCCGAAGGGCAACCATCGGGAGCCTTCGTGCGGAAAATCATCGGCGACCCAAACCCGAAATGGACGGGTTCGTTTGCCTCAAACGTGACCTACAAGCGGCTGTCGTTCCGGTTTCTGCTTGATGCCGTGCAGGGCAATCAGGTTTTCAATGCCGACAAACGCACCCGCGAAAATGTGGGTATCGGCCCGCTTACCGAGCAGGAGATGAACGGTACGCTGAAACGCGGCTACATTTTTGCCATCGGGCCAATCGGTGAGTTCCGCATTGACGATGGTTCGTTCGTGAAACTCCGCGAAATCGCGCTTAACTACCGATTGCCAACCATCGTGAAAGGGATCAGTAGCCTGAACGTGGCCCTGATTGGCCGCAACCTGATCTCGTGGGATAATTACAACGGGTTTGACCCCGAAACCAACTCCGGTGGCAACGCTGATCTGGTGCGGGGGGTTGACTTCGGCAACGTTCCGATTCCGCGCACATACCAACTCCAACTGTCGGCAACATTCTAAAAAAAGTCATGAAAAAATTCCTTATAATCACCTCATTAGTGGCCCTGACGATTACGCAGAACGGCTGTAATCAGGAATACCTGAACCCCAGCGCGGCCAGCGAACAGCAGGTGGTGAACTCGCCCGACGGGCTGGTGACGCTCGTAAACGGAATGCAGTTTCGCTACACGTTTGGGCGCACGGGTGTGATCTACAACGCTGTGGGTGCCGGTGGGTTAGCCACCCGCGAGTTGCGCGTACTGAACGCCGGTAATACCGACGAGCTGTTTCTGGAACAGGGTTTTCAGAGTGTACAAGGCTCAAACGCCCTGATCAGAAACCTCTGGACGAGCGCGCAACTGACGCGCAACACGGCAGATATTGTGCTCGCAAACGCCGACCGCGTGATTGTTGGCGATGCCGCCTTACGCAGTGGTGTGGTGGCGTATGCTTCAGTTTTCAAAGCCCTGTCGCTCGGTACGACGGCTCAGTTTTTTCAGCAGGCACCAACAACCACTGGAACAAACGCGCCTTTTGTGGCGCGGGATCAACTGCTAAAGGCGGCCATCACGCAGTTAGAATCGGCGGCAACGCTGATAGCCACAACGCCCCCGTCGGCAGCGTTCGCGGCCCGCGTACCGGCTGGTATTGACCTGCCCAACACGATTCAAGCCCTCATTGCCCGGTATAGTTTGTTTGCCGGTGATTATGACAAAGCCCTTGCCGCAGCCGCCCGTGTGTCGCTCACCGTTCGCTCTTCGTTTGCCTTCGATGATAACTCGCAAAACCCGGTGTTTTTCACCGCCTTTAGCAATGCAAACGTGTTTGCGCCGGTTAATACAAGTTTTGGGCTGACGGGTGCGCTCGTGCCGGACCCTGCCGACCGGCGGCTGCCGTTTTATTTCAGAACGGCACCAACGGCTATCCAAAACCTCGGTACGGGCTTTTACACAGCCAACAATGCGCCGGTACCGGTGTATTTGCCGGGCGAGATACTGCTGATTCGGGCCGAGGCTTTTGCCCGGAAAAACGACCTAACCAACGCCGTTGTTGAACTCAACAAGGTACTGACCAAGACCCCGGCTCAGGATGTCTGGGCGGTGGGAGCAGGTTTGCCGGCCTATGCCGGGGCGCAGACGAGCGCGGCTGTCCTGACAGAAATCTACCGCAACCGGCAAATCGAGTTGGCGTTTCAGGGTTTCCGGCTCGAAGACAGCCGCCGGTTTGGTCGGTTGGGGCCGGAGACAACCCCCGCAGCCAACGCCGAACGGACGCGCAACTTTTTGCCGTACCCGTTTACTGAGCGCGATAACAACACCAGTACGCCGACCGATCCGGCGAATTGAGATGAAATCGTTTGCTTAAGGGCAATGAATTACAAACCGCCCCGGCCCGCAAGCCGGGGCGGTTTTTTGTCGGTACGATTTTTACAGCTTGCTGAGCTTAGATACTCCTTACCGATAGGCGCGTAAAGACTACTACTTTTTGGGATTACCCGGTGAAAGCACTTGGCGTTTTGTCTATTCAGGTTCGGGACTTTACCGAAACCAAGCGGGTTGTCGAAGCCATCATTACCTGTCTGGACGACAAGCCAACTTAATAAAAAAGGGCCTTACTGTCTTTTTACTCATTGCAAATCAGTTTCTTACATGACATCAATCATGTCTTCACCAATCCATTGTCATAGTTAGCCAGGGTGCGAATCCACATCTTTGTCGCGCTGAACAACGGTGTCCAGCAAAACCAATTCATTAATTCGTTCACGAATTAATCGTTGTCGGCTCTAAGCAAATCAGCGTATACAACTATGAAAATCAATGTAAACACTCACGTCGGTGTTCCCTCCGTGGTTGCTTCGGTGCTGTATATTAAACCTGACTGGCGGCTGGCAGTGGCACTATTGCTTAGTTTAGCTCTGGCTTTGGCGCAACCCGTTGTTTTTGCGCAGACTGTACAGCCCGCTCCTGACAATTCGGTAGCCGCTTCCATTGCGCCATACGGCGCCGGCGTACGGCAGGCGATTTTAGTGGCCAGCCAATACCCCGAAACGCTGGCCCAATTGCAAAAAAACAGTACCCAAACCCAGGAGTCGTTCCGAAATTTGGTTAGCAGGGTCGATCAGAAAAAACAGGGATGGTTCTACGAACTGACTCGTTATCCCGGCCTACTACACGCGTTGACTACGCAGTCATCGACAATGAAAGCCGTCGTATTTTACGGCTACGGTCAGCCATTGCCGATTGAAGCGATCCCTATTCTGGTGGCCGGGCCGGAGCAACTCTTAGTTCAGGTTTAGTTATGAAAAAAATCCTCGTCACCACCGACTTTTCTGCCCACTCGAAGGCAGCCATGCGCTTTGCTATTCAGGTGGCCTCACAAGGTGGGGCTGCGCTCACCTTTTTGCACGTGAGCCACATTCCGCGACCGACCACCTGGACGGAAACAACCTACACGGCTCACGAAACAAGCGAACTGGTTAAGAAGCGGGAAGCACTCAATCAGTTCGTCGAATTGATGTATAAAAGCCGACACGTCGATCCGGGAATGCACACCTGCGTGGTTAAAAATTCCCCGTTTACAGATAGCACCATTATGGGGTATGCAGCCGACCACGCCTTCGACTACATCTGCATCAGTACGCGCGGAGCCGGTACGTATGCAAAACTGTTTGGCACCACCACATCGAACCTGATCAATCAATCATCAGTGCCGGTGATAGCCGTGCCGGGCAACTACCGGGCAACCAAACTGACCACGGTGCTGTATGCCAGTGATTTGAGCCGACTCAACGAAGTAAAACAGGTGGTTGATTTTGCCAGGCCGCTTTCCGCTGCGGTCGGATTACTGCACTTTAGCAAACTCAGTGAACCGGCTATCGACCCGGACATTATCGGCATGGCCGTTCAGAAACAGACGGACTATTCCGTGGCCGTGCAGTTGAAACCCCGCCACGTTGTTCATTCGCTGACGACCGACATCGAACTGACTGTAAAGGCCCAAAAGCCCTCGGTGCTGATTATGTTCACCACCCAAAACGAGGGCTTTTTTTCCCGCTTGTTCCGGTCGGGCAGTTCAATTGATTACTCGTTTCTGACCACTGTACCCCTACTGGTGTTCAGCAAAACCTAACCACAGTTTAAATGACGTATCACACTTCCCCCATTGCCGATGTTGCCACGTCGCTGAACACCACACCCGCCGGGCTGGACCCCGCCACGGCCCAACACCGGCTGACCGAGTTTGGACCAAACCAGCTTGCGGATGCCCAGAAGAAAACCATCGGGCGTATGCTACTGCACCAGTTTACCGATGTCATGATTCTGGTGCTGCTTGCGGCCGCGGTTGTATCGGGCGTGGTGGGCGAATTAAACTCGACCTACGTCATTCTGGCGATTGTTGTTCTGAACGCCCTTATCGGGTTCATTCAGGAATACCAGGCCACCAAAGCGGTTGAAGCCCTCAAAAAAATGGCGGCTAATCAGGCACGGGTGCTGCGAAACGGGCAGACCCTCGACCTCGACGCGGCCGGGCTGGTGCCGGGCGATGTGACGCTGCTCGAAGCGGGAAACATCATTCCCGCCGATATTCGCTTTATCGAAACCCACGCCCTGAAAGTCGATGAATCGTCGCTGACGGGCGAATCAGAAAATGTCGAGAAGAACCCCGACGCACTGCCCGACGGGGAGTATCCCCTCGGCGACCGGCTCAATATTGGCTACAAAGGCACGTTCGTGACCAACGGGCGGGCCACGGCCTACGTGGTGGCGACGGGTATGACCACTGAACTGGGCAAGATTGCCAAACTCGTTCAGACCGACGAAGCGGCTACGCCCCTGCAAAAACGGCTGGGTACGTTCGGCAAACAACTGGCCGGCGCGGCTCTGGTGATCTGCCTGATTTTCTTCGCGGTGGGCTGGCTGCGGGGCGAACCCTTGATGAAGCTGCTGCTGGTGTCGATCTCGCTGGCGGTAGCCGCCATTCCCGAAGCCTTGCCCGCCGTGGTGACCGTGGCCCTGGCCCTGGGTGCGAAACGGCTGGTGAAAAGCCAGGCACTGGTTCGGAAACTGGCTGCCGTCGAAACGCTCGGTTCCGTCACCTATATCTGCACCGACAAGACGGGGACGCTGACGATCAATAAGATGACGGTGGAAGAGACGGATGCCTCGCCGGATTTTTCGTTGCCGGTTTTAGCCAACGGCGACGCGCTGCTGACCGCGATGGCTTTGAACAACGATGTGACCAATGACAAAGACGGTAAGCTGCTCGGCGACTCCACCGAGGTGGCTTTGGCACGGTATGCCGCCGACCATGACTACGCCCGAACCGCGCTCGAAAGCCAGTTTCCCCGTATCGCTGAACTACCGTTCGATTCGGATCGCAAGTGCATGACCACGCTGCACCAGACGGATAAAGGGGTGCTGGTCATTACTAAAGGAGCCGTTGGTGCCTTGTTCGGCCAACTCGCCGATGACCACAAAACCGACGTATCCGTCCTGCGGAAGCGGGTGAATACGATGGCCGAACGGGGCTTCCGAACAATGGGCTACGCCGGAAAACTGCTGCCGGAGCTACCCAAAACCATCGACCCGGCCACCATCGAAACCGGCCTTGCCTTCATCGGGTTTGTGGGCCTGATGGACCCGCCCCGCCACGAAGCCCGGCAAGCCGTGGCCGAATGCCGGGAGGCAGGCATCATTACCGTGATGATTACCGGCGACCACAAGCTAACCGCCAAAGCTATTGCCAAAACGTTGAAGATTATCGAATCGGACTCCGATTTGGTGTTGACCGGCCCGGAGTTGGGCAAGTTAGACGAGTCGGCTTTCGCGGCCCTTGTGGAGAAGGTACGGGTCTATGCCCGCGTTGACCCGGCGCAGAAACTGCGGATTGTCAGCGCGTTGCAGGCCCGACATCAGTTTGTGGCCATGACCGGTGACGGGGTCAACGATGCGCCCGCGCTGAAAAACGCCGACATCGGTGTCGCCATGGGCATCACCGGTACCGAGGTTGCCAAAGAAGCCGCGCACATGATTTTGCTGGACGATAATTTTGCCACCATTGTGAAAGCGGTGAAGCACGGGCGACGGATTTTCGATAATATCCTGAAGTTTATCCGCTACATCCTGTCGGGTAACGCGGGCGAGATCGTCGCTATTTTTCTGGCTCCCTTTTTCGGTTTACCGATCCCGCTGTTGGCGATTCATATCCTGTGGATCAACCTGATCACCGATGGGCTGCCCGGCCTGGCACTGGCCTACGAACCCGCTGAACCCGACACCATGAAACGCCCCCCCATCGACCCAAAGCAAGCCATTTTGGCTAACGGTATGGGCTGGTTTATTCTGTGGGTTGGGTTGCTGATTGGGGCTGTCACCATCGGCATTCAGGCGTGGGCTATTTACAACAAACTCCCGCACTGGCAAACGATGACCTTCACGGTGTTATGTTTCAGCCAGTTGGGTAATGTGATTGCCATTCGGTCGCGCCGGGAGTCGGTATTCAGCATGAATCTGTTCGCCAATAAACCCATGCTGGGGGCCATCGGGCTAACCGTTGGGCTGCAACTCATGATTGTCTATACGCCCTTTTTCAACGATCTGTTCAGCACGCAACCCCTGACCTGGGCGGAGTTGGGGATAACGGTAGGGGCGTCGAGCCTTGTTTTTTGGGCCATAGAAATTCAGAAATTAATCCTGCGTAAGCGGTTGCGCAAATAATTGGTCACCTCCGCGGAATCAGCTACCGTTTGTGCCAACGTTACGGCTGTAGGTACACTGTCTGAATTATAGGAGATTCTTGAGCTACGTTGTTCCCACCCGTTAAGGTGGCCTATTCGTTGTTGGCAATTTGTTGGCGAATCATACTCCCCAGTGACTCCTCCGCACGCAATCCCACCTGCCGCCACAGTTCGACACCCTGTTTAACCAGCACGAAAGTGGGCGTGTCGGTGATGCCGAAACTCGTAACTACGTCGGGATTGTCGGTATCATCAATCTGAAGCACGCGCAACAGCGTACCGAATTGGGCTTGCAATGAGTTGGCTAATGTTGTAAGCAATGTACGTTGCGGATGATTTGTCAGGTTTGCTGGCATAAAGAAGATCAACAAAACAGCTGATTGTGCCGACCGTAGTACTGGATGTGTTTGAGTAGCTAATGAGCTTTCCATAGGAGTGTCTTCCGGCAATAGGATAACCGTAGAGACGTGATCGCATCAACAGCGGTGAAGAGGCTACTGCTGAAACAGGTACAAAGCTGGTTGTTTATCCCGCCATTAGCCTTGATGCTCGTCAACTCAGGACTTGATTGTTGGCCCGTTCCGTCAGATAATGAACTATTTAGCCTGTGTGGCTGCCCTTAACCCGCTGGTAGGTGTTGAGCCTGTATGCTACCCAATCTGTATTCTGATGCGCTGACTGACTTGCTGTTCGAGAACAATTCGGATTGTATTGGCATCTATGATCTGACCACCGAACGGTTTGTGAGCATCAATCAGGCCGGCTTACAGATGCTTGGCTACACGTTGGCAGACGATTTATTACAGGATCCTGTCCGGTCGAGATCGCTGCGGACACTGCCTCTGGATGAGCCGTACCGAGCCTCGTTACTAGCTCGGATCCGGGAGGGTGGTGAACACCAGGAGATGGTGCAAATTGACAGGCGCGATGGCCGGACGTTCTGGGGGCAACTGACAATCAGTACGTTTATGGCCCAGGAATGCCCTTATGCCCTCATTAGGCTGATGGATCAGGGCAGGCTTCACGAAGCCGAGCGTAAACTGGATCATAGCCTCAGACGTTACGAAGCTATTTTCTCTAATGCGGCCATGCCTATCATTGTCTGTGATCAGCAGGGAATTATTGTTTCAGCCAATCCATTGGCCGAAACCCTGTTTGGCTATTCACCCGGTCAGCTAACAACGCAGCTTATTGAGCAACTGGTGCCCCAGGGAATGACCAATTACGACGAAAAGCTTCGGCAGTCGTTCAACGATAAGCCTCAGGTACGGATGATGGACCAAAATCTTGACATGCATGCCCGGCGTCAGGATGGGTCAACCTTTCCAGTCGAGATTAGCCTGAGCTACTTCAGGCTCGAAGACGAGCTGTATGCCATCGCCTACATTATTGATATTTCACTCAAGAAGCAGGCCGAGCATCAGCTTATATCGAAAGGCGATCAGATCGTGAGGCTCAACGCCGATCTTGAACACAAAGTGGCCGACCGCACCCATGCCCTGATGAATACCCTCGATCAGTTAAGGCAGTCGAAAGATGAACTGGCGCAGGCGCTGGTTACAGAGCAGAAGTTAGGCGAGTTAAAATCACGCTTTGTATCGATGGCCTCGCACGAGTTTCGCACGCCCCTCACTGTACTGCAAACCTCAGCGACCATACTGGAAAAGCAATTAGCTGATGTACCCCAGCCTGAAAAGCGTACAAAACATTTTGACCGTATTCGTTCGTCGATCAAGCACCTGAACGGTATTCTTGAGGAATTTTTGTTGGTTGGTAAGCTGGAGGAAGGCAAAGTAGAACTGCACGTAGCCGAAGTCAATCTGGATCCGTTCGTGCGCGAAACCGTGGCAGATATGCAGGGACTGATGAAAGCCGGGCAGACGGTGGCGATTCAACTAACCTGTATACCCCCTGTCTGGCTCGACCCTTCTCTGTTACACAAGGTGCTGGTCAATTTGCTGACCAACGCCGTAAAATATTCTGGTTCGGGTTCAACCGTCACAGTCCGGGGTAGCTGTACCGATTCGGTAGTGACACTTGCCGTGCAGGATCAGGGCATTGGCATCTCCAGAGACGACCAACAGCACCTCTTTGAGCGGTTTTACAGAGCCAACAATGTGAGTAACATTGCCGGTACCGGCCTTGGCCTTCATATCGTGGGCCGCTATGTGGCGATTATGGGTGGCGAGGTACTATTACAGAGCGAATTGAATCAGGGTACGATGGTCACCTTAAACCTTCCTTATGAAAAACATTCTGCTGATTGAAGACAACGAGGGGATTCGGGAGAATACCGCCGAGATCCTGGAGATGACCGGCTATACGGTTGACACGGCCGAAAATGGCCGTGTCGGCGTTGAAAAAGCCCTGCACCGCAAACCTGATCTGGTCATCTGCGACATCATGATGCCGGTAATGGATGGCTACGCGGTGTTGCACATCTTCAATAAAAACCCGCTGCTGTCCAGCGTGCCATTTATCTTTTTGACGGCCAAAATCGAGCGAAACGACTTCCGTAAAGGTATGGAGCTGGGCGCCGACGATTACCTGACCAAACCATTCGATGAATCAGAACTAATCAGTGCCATTGAGTGCCGGCTAAACCGCTTTAGTAACCTGAAAGCAGAATATGATCTGCAACAGGACGGTCCGCCTGCGTTCATGGCCGATGCCCGTGAGGTGGGTAATCTGCAAAGTTTATCGACCGATCGAAAGGTGCACGCCGTGCCCAAAAAGCAATACGTTTATCTGGAAGGAGACCAACCCTCGCGGCTTTTTTTCGTACAGTCGGGAACGGTTAAAACCACGCGTTGCAACGCTGACGGGAAAGAACTGGTTACGGGTATTTATAAAGCCGGTGATTTCTTTGGCTATTTTGCCCTGCTCGAACAACAGGACTACACCGATTCGGCGGTAACGCTCGAAAATTCCGTATTAATTTATATCCCAGAAGTCGATTTTCGGCAGCTCTTGTCAGCCAGCCCGGCAGTCAGTACCCAGTTTATTAAATTGCTGGCCGGTCAGGTGGGCGACCGGGAAGTGCAACTGCTGAGTATGGCTTATAATTCGTTGCGACGCCGGGTGGCCGATACGCTGCTACGCTTACTTAAGGACCAGCCCGATGGTCTCATACAACTTTCCCGCACCGATCTGGCGGGTATGATTGGCACAGCCACCGAGTCATTGATACGAACGCTGAGTGACTTTAAGCAGGACGGCCTCATCGAAATGACACCGTCAGGAGGGATTTTAATTGTTGAGCCGAAAATGCTACAGCAGGCCAACTGGTAAGTTACGCCGTGTGCAGTTGCCTGCGTTAGCTGTTCTTGATCGGCTGATCGTAGCGTGTCGTTACCTTGAGCAAAGTCAGGCCTGGCGGTGACGAGCCTTAGGGGTGGCCTACGTACCTATTCCTACTTTTGATACACAGAAAGTTGGGCTAACTAAGGCTACGCTTTTCTGGACAATCCAGATAAGGCTCCCCTCAGAAGTTGGGGGCACTCAACATGAAAAAGAACACGATGTACTCAGCCCTATTGATCGGCTGCCTTTGTTTCCTGTCAACGTTGGCAACGGCGCAGGTTGATACGACCCAAAACGCAAAAAATGCAGCCCTCTTACAAGCAGAAATTCAGCAAAATGAGCAGCTGAAAAACGAAGCGACTCAAACGGCCGCGCAGAAGAATGCCAACCGGCTTCAGGAGGCCCAGAGCCTCTCAAAGGAGAACAAAGCCATTGCTAAAACTGCCAGCCGGGTAGACCATGATGCCGCCACTGCTGCCAGAGACTCCCGACGGGCCGTTGCAGCCGAAAAAAAGGCCCAAAAACAACGCATCAAGGCAGATAAGCTAGCGGCAAAAGCAGCGCAGTCCACTGCCAAATCGAATCAGAACTAGGCTCCCCTATACTGGCCGTTGTAGTCAGGCGCATTCTTGGCAAAACGAACTCGGCACTTCGCTTGAGGGTGTGCTTATCCCAGGGCTAATCCAGCATATTGGGGGTGGGCGATTTAAGAAAAAATTGCATTGCCCTGTAAATCACTCCGGTCTTCTTCCATTCTTGCGGGTATTTTCATCGGCAAGAGTGGAAGGCCCGATCGAGTCAAATCAGTCAATTCAACTTACGTAAGACTATGAGCTTAAACGGAGCGCACTGGCATCTGCTGGTCAATCATTTTCCAATTATCGGTGGCCTGATCGCGACCTTGGTGTTAGGCTTTGGCCTGTTTAGGCGTAATGAGTCGATTATTCAGCTTGGTTTTGGGCTGTTTGGGCTGATGAGCATTGCAACGGTAATTACCAACCAGACGGGCGAGCAGGCGGAGAATTATTTAGAATCTATCAACGCGCTTGACAAGGGGATATTCCACGAACACGAAGAAGCTGCCGATTGGGCCAACATCGGCATGTACCTCACAGGTGGGTTGTCGCTGCTGACTTTACTCTGGCAACGGGCAAAGCAACTGAAATTTCTTCCTCTTCTAATCTTAATCATTGCGCTCATCACCTTCGGACTGATGGCCAATGCTGGCCGTTTGGGTGGGCTGATTATGCACAAGGAGTTGCGTTCAGAACTTACAAATCAAAACCAGCCATGAAATTCAACACTAATCTCCTGATTCTGCCGGTACTCGCCGTCCCGGTGGTCGCGTTGCTGGCTGGCCGATGGCTGGCCGCCCGGCAGATGCGCCAGCACGTAGTGGACTTGTTTTCGCAGCCCGAAACCAACCCAACACAAACCTACGACCCCGCCCAACTTTCCGGCCTACCCGCGCCAGTGCAGCGGTATTTCCGGCACGTGCTGAAACCCGGCCAGCCGTATGTGCACTCGGCCCGGCTGCGGCACGAGGGCCAGTTCAAAACCGACCTGAAGAAGGATTGGATGAACATTACGGGCGAGGAATATTTTCTGGCCAACAAACCCGCTTACATCTGGAATGGCACCACAACCTGGTTCAGTGCCTGCGACCAATATGTGGCGGGGCGGGGGAGCCTGACTGTTCGGCTGTTGAGCGCGTTTCCCATTCAGCACTTCAGCGGCCCCATTGCCGATGAGAGCGAACTATTGCGCTACCTGGCCGAAACCGTCTGGTTTCCAACCAGTTTGCTACCCGGTGGACCAGCCGTTTGGTCGCCGATAGATGACAACTCGGCCACGCTGACCCTCACCGACCACGGTCTCACGGTTTCCTGTCAAATGCATTTTAACGAGAAAGACGAAATCGCGCGCTACCAGGCGCAACGGTACAGCGACGAGACGCACCGCATACCCTGGACCGGGCAGGTGTCCGATTACCGGGAAACTGACGGTATCAGAATTCCCTTCCACGCCAGTGCCGCCTGGGTGATCGACGGCGTAGAACAACCGTATGCGCGGTTCACCCTGCGGGAGATTGAGTTTGATCAGCCCCATCCGTATTGACAAATTGACCAACTTTAGTGTGTCGGCTCGATTGGATTTATCATGTCAGCTATGAACAGGCAACAATTTTTAATGATCACCGGAGGGGCCATCGTCGTGGGCGGTGTAACGTATTATCTCCTGAACGACAAGGTCACATTTTAACCAGTAAATCATGAAAGACGAAAATTTTCTGGAGACGTTAGCCGCCAGCCTGAATCAAAGCGCTTCCGCCAAAAATGTTTTTGGTGAACCTGTTCGCGCAGGGGGATGAAGTGATTATCCCTGTGGCCCAGGTGGTGCTGGGCATGGGTGGTGGTTATGGACAGGGCAATCAGCAAAATAAACAATTGCGACTACCCGATCCGTCCCGAACGGTATCGTCGGGCCAGCCCGAAACGCCCGCCGAAGGAGTTGGGGGTGGGGGCAGCATGTCTGTGCTTGCAAAGGGAGTATACGAAATCACGCCCAAGGCTACCCGGTTTATACCGGCTCATAATCTGAGACAACTTCTGATTGTTTTGACTGTCGGTTTCGTGTTGGGCCGGCTGTTCGCTCCCAGACGTACCTCATGACTAATTTAAAACGTCGGCCAGTATTTTCAACGGTACGATGCTGGCGGCTGGTTTTATGGTGTTGATTGCTACCGCGTATGTGCATAAACAGTTCAGGAAATGGCTCTTCAGCGTTCCACTTAGTCTATTCGGTCTGGGCTTGGTCGGTATTGGTTTTTTCCCCGGCAATCATGTTCCCTATCACGGATTGTTTGCGATGCTCGCTTTTCTGTCTGGTGGCGTTTCGGCTATTATGTCCTTTAAGATTAGTTCGTCCCCGTTCCGTTATTTCGGAATAGCATTCGGATTGACAGCTTTAACTACTTGGTTTACAGCTATTTTATCGCCGAACTTGTTGTTTCCATTCATTGGCGATGGAGGAACCGAACGATGGGTGGCCTATCCAATTATGTTGTGGCTGACAGGTTTCGGAGGTTATCTGATAAATGAAAAAAGCAATGTAGAGTGGAACAGGTAAAACGATTCAGGAATAAAAAACTCAATAGCCGTGACAAAACTCGTTTTCATTAAACTCAGTCACACCGCTATTTGAATATTCTTTAAGGCGGTTATTTTCTATTTTCTCTGTGCCGTTGTTATCAACAAGATTGATAAATGGATTATGACGTTCGTCATGTCTTCACCTACCCGTTGTCATTTGTAGCCGCGTGGTAAGGCCGTAGGTTTGCGCCGTTCAACGCGTCAAAATTCTTTTTCCTTTCGTCTTCAAATGAATCAACAACCACTTACCCGAAGATGGCTGTCAGCCCCACCAATACGGCTATTGGCCTCCCTACTCTTGTTGCTGTACCCGGCTGTGGTTCAGGCTCAAGCGGGGAATGAATCCATTATGTCGCAACCCGCCGTACTCGGTACGGGGCTGTTGCTGTTGATTATTGTCGGTACGGCGGTGGTAGTAGTTTTTCTCCAACTCCGGCCCATTCTGCGTGGCCTTTATCCGCCGTTTGTGCCGAAACCGCATCCCGCCGAAACGCCACCCGAACAACCGACGGGCGAACAACTCAACCAATTACGAATCGATTTGGCAACGCCAAACGATGAGCGTGGCTTAGTGCATCGGGTGTCACGCAATGTTCACGCGCCGTTAGTTGATGACAAGAAACGGAGTCAGCCCTTAACCGACGTTGACCCGAAATTGGTGCGCCTGGTGAGTGCCTATCTGCTCTGCGCGGCCATCTGGCTGGTTTTGGGGACGCTGGTGGGCTGGTACGTGGGTGTTAAATTCGTTCGGCCCGACATTGACCACATCGCGTGGCTGTCGTTCGGGCGGTTACGGCCCGTGCACACCAACGCCGTATTTTGGGGCTGGACCTCACTGGCAATGCTCGGCTTAGGCAATTTTGTGGTGCCGCGCACGGGCAGCACCCCGCTTTACAGTTACCAAATTGGCTGGCTCACGCTCTGGCTCATCAATATTGCTACCGTGCTGGGGTCGGTCTGTTTGATGGCGGGTATCAACAACGGCGGGGGCGAATACCGCGAATATATCTGGCCCGTGATGCTGCTGTTTGCGGTGGGCATGATCCTGACGTTCTACAATTTCTTCCAGACCATTGCCCACCGCAAAGCCCCCGAAATCTACATCAGCAACTGGTACATTGTGGGGGCTTCCGGCTGGGTCATTATTATGTCGGTGATTGCGTATCTGCCGTTCTACCAGAACGGCCTCGGCGAAACCATCATTCAGGGCTACTATATGCATCAGGGCGTGGGGATGTGGTTTATGACCTTTACGCTCGGTTTGGTTTATTATTTTCTGCCGCTCTCGCTTAATAAACCCATTTATTCGTACTCGCTGGGGGCGTTGGCGTTCTGGACGCAACTGCTGTTTTACACCCTCATCGGTACGCACCATTACGTGTTTAGCCCCATTGCGTGGTGGTTGCAAACGGTGTCTATCGTGTTCAGTATCGGGATGTTTATTCCGGTGCTGGCCGGAACAATCAACTTCGCCATGACCTTCCGGGGAAGTGGCAAACAGGTGGGCGACAGTTATTCGTTGCCGTTTCTGCTGATTGGGGTCGTGTTTTATTTCACCGGCTCGGTGCAGGGTTCGTTGCAGGCGTTCAGAACCACCAATCTGGTTTGGCACTTCACCGATTTCAACGTGGCCCACGCCCACATCACCATGTACGGCATTGTGGCCTTTATGCTCTGGGGCTGCATTTATACGCTGCTGCCGAAACTAACCGGGCGCGAACCCCAATCGCTGTTGGTGGGAGTGCATTTCTGGTTCGCGCTGTTGGGCCTGATGGCCTACGTGGTCGCGCTTATGGTGGGCGGTACGTTTAAGGGATTAAGCTGGATGGCGGCCCAACCGTTTATCGATTCGGTGGTGCTTATGGCGCCGTACTGGCTCTGGCGGGCCATTGGCGGCACACTTATGCTGCTCTCGCACCTCGTTTTTGCCTACAATCTGGTGGATATGCTCCGCCCGCCCCGAACCTACCGGAGTGCCGGATCACCCGCCCAACCCACGTTTTCACCGCAACCGACTGAAATCCATGAACATATCGCATAATCATTGGCTCCTGTTTGGCCTGGCCCTCGGCGGCTTTCTATTTTTGAGTGCGCTGATTGCCGTTCGGCCCGCGTGGACGGTACAGTCAACCATCGCAACCCTGCCCGGCGCGGCTACGCTCACCACCGATGAGCAGGCGGGGCTGCACGTGTTTATCAGCGAAGGCTGCGTGGCCTGCCACACCCAACAAGTCCGTAATATCGACATGGACAAGCAGTGGGGTGGCCGACCCGGCTTGGCGGCTGATTATGCGTGGCGCACCCGGATTGACACCTGGCGGGCAACGCCCTCAACCCTCGGCACCGAACGCACCGGCCCCGACCTGACCGAAGTCGGCAAACGGCAGGCCAGCATCGACTGGCAGTATCTGCACCTGTTCAATCCGCGTTCAGTGGTCAAACAGTCAATCATGCCTGCTTTCCGCTGGCTGTTTACCGAAACTGCCAGCCCCATGCCCAACGACAAGGTGGTAAACGTACCGGCGGCTTACCGCGACGGATGGCTCGGTACCATTGTGCCCACCGAACGCGGGCGGCAGTTGGTGGCCTATCTGTTATCGCTCAAACAGGCCGACTTGCCAACGGGCAGCGAGGTGCCGGGTTTTATCGAGTATGGCCCGGCTAAAACCTTGGTAGCGGGCGCAAACGGGGCAGTAGCTGCAGCGGCCGGCCCCGACGGGGCGACCCTGTATGCGACCTATTGTCAGGCGTGCCATCAGGCCAACGGCGAAGGGCTGAAAGGTGCGTTCCCACCCCTGAAAGGCAGTCCGGTGGTGCTGGCGGCCAACGCCAGTTTGATGGTAAACGTGGTCTTGCAGGGCTACGATGCCCGGCCCGAATACGGAGCCATGCAAGCCTTTGGCGACCGGCTGACCGATGCCGAAATTGCCGCCATTCTCACGTTTGAGCGGAGTTCATGGGGCAACAAAGCACCAGCCGTATCAACGGCACTTGTTACAACAGAACGGAAAGCCGCACCTAAACCCAAACCCGGCGTATGAAACCGACCTTTTTGACGCTTCTCTTTTGGCTGTCTGTGGTAGTGACGGCGATAGGCTGTCCACTCTGCAAAAAAAATCAGCCCGCCGGTTTTGCCAATATCACGCACGGCGTTGGTCCGCAAAACGGGTTCGATTATGTTATGCTTTACGGGTCAATCGGAGTGGTAATTATCACACTGGGCTTGTTGGGGTGGTATATTTTCAGACCGGGACAGCATCCTGCACAACATGCTGATATTCAAACCATTTAATCAACAATCCTATGACAACGTCCCCCTTGCTAACCCTGTTTATTGACGACGACCCGGTGCCGTTTGCGGCCTACGCGCCCCCCATCAAAATGGACATTGACACGAGCCGATTAATTGACGGCGCACACTCGTTGCGGATTGTAGCGATTTCGTCCACCGGCCGCGAGGGCGTGCAAACTATTCCGTTTACGGTGCGGAACGGCCCGGCAATTTCGGTGATTGGGCTGGGGGCAAACGATACCGTTTCCGACATTATTCCGATCACGATCAACGCCTACGGCAGCGAACGCAGCGACACCTTTGTGATTACGGCTTCCGAAACGCCCAAGCCCATTCCGTCGTGGGTGTGGGCGACGCTGATTGCCTTTTTCGGCTGGGCGGCCTATTATTTCATCACGTCGTTTTTGCCGCCCGATGCTGCAATGGTCGCTGTACCCTGAGTAGATAGATCATGCAGCGCAACCACGACAAAATCAGCCCCTTGACCACTACGTCAACCCGAAATATTCTTATCGGATTATTGATATTTCTTGGCCTGGGAGCCATTGGGGGCGGTGGGGTATTGATCGTTTCTCCATCCGGCAGGCTATTTGGAATGCCTTTGTCCATGTTGAACAAGTCGCCGTTTGCCGATTTCCTGATTCCCGGAATCATTCTGTTCACCGTGCTGGGGCTGGTTCCCTGCCTGGTTGCATACGCCATGCTGAAAAAACCGGCCTGTAGGCTGGCCGAACGATTTAATTTTTTCTGGGATATGCACTGGTCGCGGACGGGCAGCATTTACGTCACCTTTGCCCTCATTATCTGGCTGCAAATCGAAATGATGTTCCTATAGGCTGTGGGCTGGCTGCATTGTTTCTACCTGCTTTTTGCAGTCGTGCTAATTTTTTTTGCGCTGTTGCCCCCAGTGCGGAATTTGTATGAGAAGTAGCCATTACCTAACGAAAGTCAGGGTGTTTACAGGTAAATGTCTTTGGCTGACAGCCGGTAGGCCGACTCCTTGAAGAACCACAATTTAGTCAGACCGTTAACAAGTCCGTTGATCTGACCGATTCCATTCAGTTTTTCCTGCGGCTGGGGTACGTAAAAAATTACCCTGACCCGGTTTCGGTACGGCGACCCGTTGACTGGTTTGTATGACCTGAACCGCTATGTCGGCCATAGTACATCCAAATAGGGCGGTCGGCTACTGCGGGGTAAAGGTCAGGAACGCTTTGGCTCAAATTAGCGAACTTATTTACCAAAAACAGGCACAGACCGCCCCGCCTGTTGGCATCGGATGATGTGTTCAGCAATGCAACATACGAAGTGCATTTTTTGTATTGAAAGTGCGTCAATCGGCGACTTAGTGACAAGTGCAAAGCGATAATAAATAGACACTAATTAAGTGAAAAAATCTACCGATTTTGCTCAAATAATTGGTCCGACCATCTGTGTGGTTACAGCATCCGAATATTTCAATCTTCCAATTTGGACGACCAATCTTCCAAATTTAATTTACCTTAATGGGACATTATTATTTGTAGCAGGAATTTCAATCATCAAAAATCATAATTACTGGGTTCGGAAGTGGATTGTTTTAATAACAATAATTGGTTGGCTCTGCATTTTATTTGGTTTATATAGAATGTTCTTTCCAACGAATAAACAAGCTTCTCCAAATTTAATCACCTATTTATGCATTGCTTTGCTTTTTCTAACAGGTCTTTTTCTAACAATAACAGGGTTCTTTTCTGACAATAAAAAAAGTAGTAAGCATTGAAGCAAGTAATATGTTTCGGACTCGCGTACATTATTAGTTGGACAAATGAAGATTAACAGAAGAACACCAGCCACTAACATTGGGTTTGCTGGAAGGCTTACTGGACATTGGAGTAATCAACGTTTTATCGATACTGGGCTTGTGTTTCGGCTGGACAAACATAGCCGGGCTTTTGTTTGTTATCTTGTACCGCATGGGTGGCCCAGTTTTATATCTTTAATCAGCAGCAGTTCCGGGCTAGACATTCAATAAATTTCATCCCTACAGCAATCCCTGCCCGTTATGCGTCATGCTGTGGCGATTGAGGAAACAGTAATCGATCTACAAACAATGGATAAAACAGCAAAATCGGCAGTATAAATAATTCAGTAGATTTGGAATGAAAACAATTTATGTGGAAACTTCATTTTAATAGGATAATAAAAGACTATCAATATGGCAAAAACTACTAAGAGTAAAATTATTCCGAAGGGTAGTAAATTACTCAAATGCCCTACTGGCATCATAGGTTTTGACGAAATTACCGAAGGAGGGCTTCCGAAAAACAGAACCACTTTAGTTTCCGGCAATGCCGGCTCCGGAAAAACCCTTTTTGGGATTGATTTTCTAATCAAGGGTGCGACCGATTTCAACGAGCCGGGCATTCTTATGTCATTTGAAGAGACAGAAGATGAACTTTATAAAGACGTGTCTTCTCTCAATATGGATTTGGCAGGGCTTGTTTCGCGAAAAAAGATTGTGCTCGAACATGTTATTTTAGAGCGCAAAGACATTCAGGAGACCGACTTTAATCTGGAAGGAATATTCGTTCGTTTGGAACATGCCATTGATACTATCGGTGCCAGGCGTGTTGTTTTAGATTCTATTGAATCTATCTATGCAGGCATTACAGATCTTGGCATTCTTCGCCTGGAGATAAAAAGACTTTTCCGATGGCTTAAAGAAAAACAGGTCACGGCAATCGTTACGGGCGAGCCGGGACAAAGTAGTACATTTACCCGTCATGGGCTGGAGGAATACATCTCCGATTGCATCATTCTTTTGGATAACAGAGTCAGAGACCAAATTGCTACCCGTAGAGTTCGTATCATTAAATATCGGGGGTCAAGTCATGGAACAAGCGAATATCCATTCGTCATCGATGATGAAGGACTTTCAGTGATTCCCATCACGTCAGCAGGGCTTAATCAACCGGGCACAGACAAGAAGGTTTCTACAGGCATTCCATCGTTAGACAACTTGTTCAAGCCTGGTAAAGGCTACGTCAGAGGCAGCACCATACTGGCTTCGGGCACTGCGGGCTGCGGAAAAACAAGTTTTGGAGCGGCATTCGCACTCGAAAGTTGTAAACGTGGCGAACGCTGTCTTTTCTTCTCCTATGAAGAGTCAGCAGGGCAACTGATACAAAACATGAGTTCTATCGGCATTGATTTTGTGCCCTGGATGGAAAAAGGACTACTAAAGATTGTGGCTATCAGACCATCATTTCTTGGTTTAGAGATGCATTTACTGAATGTTTATAAGCTGGTTGATAGTTTTAAACCAAAGGCTGTGGTTGTAGATCCCCTCACAAGTCTTCTTGGACAGGGGGAGCAGCGTGAAGTTACGTCAATGATTACCCGCATGATTGATCTCTTTAAATCGAGGGGCATCACTACGTTTTTTACAAGCCTTGTATCTGCAAACTTTCAAAGTAACACGACTGGTGAAATAGGTGTTTCATCGTTGATTGACACCTGGGTGGTTGTGAGAATGGTAGAAGAAGACGGGGGTTTAAAGCGCACCCGTGAACTTTTCATTGTTAAGTCTCGTGGCACTAACCATGATAGCGATGTGCACAAATTTATTATGAGTGATGATGGAATTATGCTGACGCCAGGTGATGATAAATCTAAGTCAACTACCAACAAGAAAAATGATGCTGATAAAAATGCTTCTGAGAATGAAAATATTCAATAATTCATGAAAACAGTTCAGCCCACATTCATTGTAGGTATTGGTGGTTCTGCCGGTGCGCTTAACGCATACAAGGCTCTGCTGGATGCAATGCCGCCTGATATGGGTATGGCCTTCGTTATTATTTCTCACTTGTTACCCAACGCCCAGAGTCAGTTAGCTAAAATACTACAGAGGCACACGAATATGCCTGTAATCCTCACTTCTGATGCGATGCCTATTCTTGCAAATCATGTTTATGTAATTCCTCCGGACTCCGATCTTACTATGGATAACTATAGATTCAACGTAATATCACCTCGGACCCGCAGGAACAAACAAGTAGATTTATTTTTCATTTCCCTGGCAAATGAAATGGCTGCGCGTGCAGTCGGCATCGTCCTTTCCGGCTATGATGGCGATGGTACAGTGGGCTGCAAACACATCAAAGCCAACGGAGGAACAACCTTTGCCCAGGACATGTCTGCCGAAGTTGACCAAATGCCCCTTCACTCCCAGGCAGCAGGCTTTGTTGATTTCGTTTTACCACTCAATAAAATTCCGGACAAGCTAAAAAGCCTGGCAGCCGCGCTTAAAATTTAGAAACGATTCAGCAGCACTAATAATCAAGTGTTTAATCAAAGTGCGAATCGCTGTACAAGAAGTAAAAACCAATGCTTCTCCTTATGGAAACTACCGAAATCGATCAGCTCCTGACTGACGAAAATGAGCATCTTAAAAAGCTACACAGGATAGTGAAAGAGACGCTTGAAGCCGAGGAACTCACTGTTCAGAACCTGATAAATCCTCCGCTGGAAACACTGACGCAGGGGCAAAAACTCTCCGACAAAGTCGCACAGTTTGGGGGGAGCTGGCGGTTTATTATCCTCTTTGGCATCATCCTGACGGTTTGGATTATCTTCAACGCATTGGCTATCGGTGTGTACAAGTTCGACCCGTATCCCTTTATCCTGATGAACCTGATTTTGTCCTGCATTGCCGCCTTGCAGGCCCCAATTATCATGATGAGCCAGAACCGGCAGGAAGAAAAAGACCGGATGCGGAACGAAAACGATTACCTCATCAACCTGAAAGCCGAAATGCAAATCCGCAGCATGAATCAGAAAATAGATGTTCTGCTGGAAGAGCAAATCAAAACGCTGTTCGACACCCAACAAAAACAGTTTGTGCTGCTCCAGGAAATAAATCAGAAACTTGATTCCCTGCTGGTAAAATAGGTAGTATGCAATGGTTGAGCCAGAAAAATGGCGACGATCTCACCAGCGTTGCCCGACAGGATGTAGCGGATAAACTTCAGGATAGTATTGTAAATCAACCCCAGGGCACTTCACTTGCTGGCTCGAGCAGGAGAGCGGTGCTGCATTGTACATCCACCACGGCCCTCTGCGCCAGATGTCGAGCAGTGAAAGCCCAGATAAGGTTTTTTTTGAGGTGCTTGTGATCTCAGCCAGTTGACGTTTTGCCCGAAAACCCAGCCCAATTCCCGCTTTACAAGCAAAACGGCCCATTTACGCTCGAGCGTAAATGGGCCGTTTTCTGTAGCAGACTGGTGTTCTAAAACAAATTTGGGTAATCGGTAATGATTCCATCAACACCGAGGGCTATTAAGGCGTCGATTTCGGGTTTGGTATTCACCGTCCACGGAATAATCGTCATGCCCTGCTCGTGGCAGGCTTTTACTACGTCGGCCGTTACCGTTTTGTAGTAGGGGCTGTAGATGGCGGGGGTAAAACCCAGCGTGGCCAGATTCTCGGCCAGCGTTTTGGGGTTGCCAGTCAGATAGGATAACGCGACTTCGGGAGCCTGCTGATGAATCAACTGCAACGGCCGCACATCGAACGACTGGATATTGAACCGCTTGCCCAAGTTCCGGCTGCGGATTACGCCCATAACGAGGTCAACAAACTCCGCTGGAGCCGGATGATACACTCCGTCGGTTTGCAGGCTGGATTTGATCTCGATGTTGTACTGGGGCTGCGGTATTCCCATGGCGCGGGCGTATGCCTCAACCGAGTCGATCAACACGGCAAGCAGCGGTTTCTGAACGGCGAGCTTCTGCTGCTGCGGAAACTGCGGGTGTGGCTTGCGGCCCACATCAAACGTGCTAATCTCGGCGTAGGTCAACTGATACAGGTTGATGGATTTCTCCTCGGCTTTCGTCACGGGCATCCCGTTGGGTTTCGTGCTGATTTCGGCGGTCATGAAGGCGTCATGAGAGACGAGTACCTGCTTATCTTTCGAGATGACCACGTCAAGTTCCAGCGTTCGAACGCCCAGGTCGAGGGCTTTCTTCATGGCCGGGATGGTGTTTTCGGGCATCAACCCCCGGCACCCCCGGTGACCCTGCCGGTTGAGGGCAGGCTGCGCCAGAGCGAGATATGGGAAGAACAGAAAGAGTAATGAAATACGCATTATTTTATCGTTTTTAACAACACAGCGATGCACAGGGGTGACACAGAGACTTTTACTTACTTCTCTATGTCAACCCTGTGCATCGCTGTTTCCCAAAAGTAGTTGACTAAAAATTATACCGTACACCCAACTGAACCTGGAACGGATCGCCGGAGGGGTTGACGATACCTGCCGTATTTACCCGATAAGCATACCGCTGATTGGCCCGGTCGAAGGGGCTCACGGCAGGTGTGGTACCCGATGCGGGAATGCCCAGGCCATAGAGTGCCTGCGAGCCCAGCGACCGGTTGACGCCCCGATTCTTGTTCAGCAGATTCGAGAAATTGAACACGTCGGCCGAGAGTTCGATGTTGTGGTTTTTGACAATGCGGAACCGTTTACTGGCCCGAATATCAATTACCCCGAAGAAACCGTTGATGCCCCCGTTGCGCTCGGCAATCTGCCCTGAATACTGATTGATGTAGTCTTTGATACTTGGGCTGGCGTTGGGGTTGTCGATGATGGCTTGCAGGCCCGTGCGTACATTGGCAGGGACGCTCTCGCTGTTGCGGTCGAAGATAAACGCCAGGTCGTTTTGACCGGCCACAAAGTCGGCGTTGCTGTTGGCACCCGACAGCAGCGTGTAGCGGGTACCGCCCAGCCCCGAATACCGAACCCCAACCGTAACACCCCAAAACGTTGGCAGCGTACCGTACACCACCACTTTGTTTCTGAAATGATTGTCAGAATACGTGACGCGGCTCAGGTTGCGAGGGTCGTCGGCTACGGGTTGTACCAGCGTGGCGGTATTGGCTACGTTACCGTTATAGGACGTGTTGTCGCGGGCGTCGTTCCAGGTATAACTGGCCGTGATTTCTCCATCGCGGAAGTAGCGGTACGTTCCGTCGATAACAACGGCAAACTGGTTCACCTGGCCATCGCTGGTGAGTTCCAGCACCCGGCCCACGCGCTTACTGGCACGGCCCTCCAGCCAGTCGCCGGCTCCGTTGGCAGGCATGGTGGCAAGGGGTACATATACGCCCCGGTTAGCTTCGTTGGCTAAGCGGAAAAACGGATCGGCTACAATGTTGCGGTCAATGTAGGTGTAGTTGTTGCGGGCCAGCGACATAAAGCCCGACAGGCTCACCTTCAGGCGGTCGTTCAGAAAGCGCGTGTACGACAGGTTGGCTTTGTAGAGCACCGGCACGCGGGCATCGGCCCCGGTCATGTTGATGGTGGGTAACTGAAACTGCGTCAAGCTGGGAATATTGTTGTAGTTGGCGCGGTAGGCCGCAAAATCGGGCCGGGGTACGTTGGCACCGCGCACATCAACGGTGGCCAGGTTGCTGCCGTCGAAGGTCAGGTTGTTGATGATCGCATAGTTGTTGATATCGGAAGCAAACACCCCACCGCCAAACCGCAGAATGTCGCGTCGGTTCTCGTTCACATCCCAGGTAAACTGCAAACGGGGCTGCACCACAAGCGACCGCAGTCGGTTGTCAGTACGCAGGTTTAGCTCGGTCAATACCAGTTGGTTAAGTGATGCTTTCGGAAAACGGGCGTAGTCGACCCGTAAGCCGGCGGTCATGTCCAGACCTGGGGCCAGGCGGGTGTTCATCTGTCCGTAGGCTCCCGCGTTCCAGATATTGCTGCGAACGCTGATATCGTCTTTAAGCGGCACTTCGCGGAAATACCGGTAGGGTTGCAGCCGCTCAAAGTTGTCTAACGCCGTGAGCGCACCAGCTACGTTGTAATGGAAACGACCATTGACCTCGCTGCCATACACCGAGTTGGCGTTGGTGTACATCAGATCAACGCCAAACGTGAACTGGGCCTTATCGGTGTTGTAATACAGGTTGTTAATCAGTTGCAGCACGTTGTTGGTGAAGCCCTCCTGCGCAAACCGGTGGCCGCCCATCTGAATGTTGGTGGAGCGGTTTACTCCTTCAATGGATGAGACAACGTTTTCGACCAGGTTGCGCGGAATGTTGCGTTCGGGCAACTGATCGCCAGGGCTGCTCACCTGATAGGTGTAGAGGTGCTGTAGTTTGAGTTCGTTGGTCACGCGCGGATTCACCGACGTGCGCAGGGTGGCCAACAGGCTGTTGTCCAGGTTCCAGTCGTTACCCGTCGATTCGTAGATGTTGATGGGGGTGTTGTCAACCAGTCCCAACTTATTGCGGTCGCTGGTGAAGTTGTTACGGACGGTGAGCAGGTTTTTGTCATTTATTTGCCAGTCGAGCCGCAAAAATCCGGCATTCGATCCCCGCACTTTATCGAACGAGCCGTATTGTGGGGTGTTGGCCACGCCGTATTGGCTGCGGGCAATGTTCACGAAGCGGTCGAGGGTGGTGCGTGTTACGTTGAAGCGGTTTTCGTCGGCGGTCGACTGCACGTCGGCAATAATCAGCGGGCGCGAATCCTGCTGGCGGTCCCAGACAAAAAAGTAGTGGAGTTTATCTTTAATGATTGGACCGCCAAGTGAGAAACCAAACTGATTGGTGGCGTAGCGGATCGTGCGCGGGTTGCCCCGAATGTCGAACTTGCTGGCCAGCCAGTTGGCGCGGGTATAGTTGAATACACTGCCAGTGAGCTGGTTGGTGCCCGACTTGGTAACGGTGGAAATAATGCCACCTCCAGCGCGGCCATAGACCACGTCATACTGGTTGGTAATCACCTTAAACTCCCGCACCGCTTCGATGGAAATGGAGTAGGGTGCCCCGCTCCGGCTGGTGGTCGAACCGGCCGAGGTTGGGTTTTTGGCCGTCATCCCGTCGACGGTAAAGTTGGTCGATGAGCCAAGTTGTCCCGAAAGGTTACCGCCCCGGCCCGCCAGTGGCGACAGGTCGGTGAGGGTTGTGAAGTTCCGGCCATTAACGGGCAGCGTGGCAATAGCCCGCGCCGACACGGCGGTGGCCGCTCCGAAGTTTTCGATTTTGTTCTTCAGCCCCGAGGCTACTACGTCAACCACCTGTAAATCCTGCCCACTCTCCTGCATCGACAGGTTAATGCGGATCAGGTCGCCCTGATTGAGCGTATAGCCTGTCAGTTTTTGTTCGCCGAAGCCAACAAATGTAGCCCGCACCGTGTAGGGACCGCCAAGGGGCAATTCTTTAAATGAATATTCGCCTTTGGCGTTGGTAACGGTTCCGGTCGAAAACCCGGTCGATTCGTTACGGAGGAGAACAGTAGCACCGGGTAGGGGCGACTTTGCGTTTTCGAGTACCGCCCCAATGATTGAGGTCTGCGTGGTTTGGGCCAGTAGGCTTCCTATTCCCAGCAGGGATAGAAGGGCCGTTAGCGTGAAATAAAATAAAGATCGATTCATGTGACAGGTTGTAAAATTTCCTGCTGCAAAGAGAGCATCCACACGTTGCGCCTGCGTTAACGATCCATTACCAAATTGTAATTTCTACTCAGGCGAAGCGGGTAGGGCGACTGAAGAGGTTGCTCTTTGAGTCTCCCCTCACCGTAACACCCCCTTCTTTTGCAACTCGTCTTTCAAGGCCCGGAGTGTACTGTGTTGGGCTACCAATTGGCCCGCCAAGAGCATCACAGGGGCTCTGAGGCCTGGTAAGGTGTTCAGCCCGGCCAGCCAACCCGCAATGGTGCCGTAGAGCCGCCGGTCGCGCTTGCCGTTTATGAGATCGTTGAAGGCCCGCTCTCTGGCCAGGGCCACGCACTCATTGGGGTAGCTTCGGGCTACCAGAGCCAGAATATCAGGCAGGGCGTGGCTTGCGTTCCAGTTAAACGTTTTGAACCAGTCCCAAAGGTCGGTGGTGCGGGCTTCGGTGTCCAGAATCTGGGCGTAGAGCAAGGGCTGACTCATATAACTCATAGTGCTGTTGGGCAACAGACTATTGGCAAAATCTCGGCGTTGGCCTTCCCGCCAATAATCGCGGAGCCGCATATAGTCGGCTAATTGGCCCGTTTGGCGGCAGCGGGTTTCAAGGGCTGTTAGGTATAGTTTCAGGTCGTCGCCGGTCAGGGCTTTATCGTCTAAGTTGCTCAGGACAAACGCATCGTATTTGCCGGGCGCACTTTTGGTGAGCCGGTGCAGGGTTTGCAGCAACACCGGCGGGTTGTTGAGTTGGTGCCGCCGTTCCAACAGTTGAAGGCCAATGGTGGTGTCGTGATCGGCAAACTGATCGGCGGTTCGGAACCACAGGTCGGGGTCGCTCAGCACGTCGGCAATGCGGAGTTGGACATACTCCGTCCCGAATTGTTGCCACTTGTGTTGTTCGATGGCCTTTTGCATGGCCTGCGCCGAGGGTTTGTCCGTCACCAATGCCAGCAGCAGAGGGTCAAACTCCCGAAGGTAGTAATAGAATTCCTCGTCTTCTTTGTCCTCTTCCTCCTGTTCCGGCCTATCAGCCTCGAAATGTTGCACCCGTTCGGCCATGAGGTCGAGGGCCTTTCCAATTAAGTCGGGGTTCAGCACCCGGCTGGCGAGTTGGGTATAGGCATCGGTCAGCAGTTCGTTCCAGACTTGCCAGCTTTGGGCCGGGTAATCGTCAATGGCTCCATAGTCATCATTCTGGGCTTCGGTGGCTGCGTGCGTCCCCTCATACACCCCCAAACAAACGGTGAATGCATCGGGCAATCGGCCTTCGCGAAGGGCCAGAATAGCCTGATTGGCATAACTGGTCAACACACCTTCGATTTGGGGCGTTGGGTCGGGTGACTCTTCTGAGTAGCGGTCATAATCGTCCATTTCCAGCCCATCCTCATCGAAACTCAGGTCGGAGAGGCCTTCGTAAACGGCTGTGCTGATGGTCTCTACGGATTCTGTAAGAGTGGCCAACGAACCGGCAGGCTGGGCAGTCGACACCACGAGGTCGGGGGTCGAGAAGAGGGCCAACTGCGTTTGCAGGTCAGGTTGTTTGGCGAGCAGTTGCCGCAAAAAGTTCAGTTTCTCCTCAGTGGTGGTTTGTTGCCAGAGGGTGTCAAGATCTATGGCAGGGACTGGTTGGGCGGTTGTGCTGATCGGAACGAGTTCGATTTTCGGTCCGAACTGATCCAATACGGCCATCCCAAACGCTACGGCGTGTTTGCAGATACCGCCGTAATCATATGGGCAATCGCAGAGAAGTTTAGGGGGTTCGGTATCCAGCGAAAGGCTGAGTTCGTAGAGTTCGGAGCCTTCGACTTTGCCGGTGAAGGTGTTGCCGGTTCGTTTGATGCGCCGGACGTAGCCATTATGAAAAAGGCTTTCGCCTTTGCTATAGCTGCTGGCGTTGGCAAGGTGGCTGAGGAGGGTTTGAGAAAGCATATCTCAAAAATAAGGAATGGGCCCGATATTCCCCAAAAACCCTCCCCGAATTGACGATTGGATAGTCCATCGCTTTATCATGTTGGTTAAAACAGAGGAAATCGCAAGCCCATTTTAGCCGTCAGAAAGCTGTTAGTCTGAGCCACGGGTGAGGTTGCTGGCACCCAGTACCCATTGGCCTCACCAAACAGGGCAACTGGCTTCGAGAATTGCCAGTTGACCCCGAAACCTCCGGAAACAAACACGGTCAGATTCGTGACCGATTCAAGCGAAAGCAACTGAACCTGCGGGTCGTAAGCCAGTTGGGGAACGGTAATGCTGTTCAGCCCCACGCCCCCAATAACATACGGCCGGATGGTGCGCGTTTTGCCGTACCAGATGGCATAGGCCCCGAAGGCATTGGTCTGGTATACTCCTTTCAACTGATTGATGGTCAGCTTCAGGGTCGGTGCCAAACCCGTAACCAGTTTAGTTGTTTGTACGGGCAACAAGTTGGCATCCCACCCGCCGGCAATTGAGAACCTCGAACTAAGTCGATACTCTATGTTGAACGTAGTGCCGCGCCCCGCTTGCGTTACGTGCCGCAAGGGCGATACCGGAAAAGCCAGACTGACGCCCGTAGTGGTAAAGAATCGCCCCTCCTGCGCCGGAGCAACCAGTGGGAACAGCATATTCAGTACTAGCGTTCCGAGAAAGTAACGTAACCTCTTCACTTGAGTTCGGCATTACCGAACAGCACCGAAAAGGCTTTGCACCAGATCAATACGTATCGTTGCTTGCTTGGATCAGCACTGGCAGGCAGCTCCACGGAGAAGTTGCCGCTGCTGTTTTCCAACTTGGTTACTTCGATAAAGTTGCGCAAGCCCGTGTTTTCGGCTAAGTAAATGCGCAGATCAGGTCCACCATCGCTTTTGAAGTCTTTGAAGACCAACGTCCGTTTGCCGTCTTTTTCGAACACGTTCACCGTACCCACTACGCTATGTATGTTATTCATAAACGTACCCTGAGTGGTGGGGGTTAACCCGGTAAACGCATTGGTCGTGCTGCCGGGTGTAGTTGTTGTTGTGCTGGTGATGGGAGTAATGGTACCCGCTGTTACTGAACTGGTTGGGGCGGGTTCAACGGTGTCTTCGGTTGACCGGCAACCGATCAGAAGTCCCATGGCCAGAGAGAGGAAAATAAGTCTTGTTTTCATGTGTATACCGTTGATACGGTTTGTTTGTTGTTTACTGATCAAGCGTTTACCATTTGATGAAAATGCCCGCGTTATACGACCGGGAAAACGGGACGTTCTGGCCCGCCACGGCCCCAATTACACTGGCGGTCAGGCCAAACTTATCGGGTACAACGTCGAAGGCGGCTTTCAGGCCCGCCCCCAGAAACATCTGGTCATTGAGGTAGGTGCCGGTAAACCGGTACGCTTCCGTGTTGAAGAACGGGCCGTTTTTAGCGGGCAACCGGAAGTCGAGCGTACCAGCCATCCATAAACGGGGGTGCAGCCTGTAGCCAAACTCACCGTTGAGTTTGAGAAAATTGCTGTAGTTCTGGGTCATGAACCCGTAGCCGGCTTCGGCGAAGTAATATGTCCGGCTACCTCCCGACCCCACCGACAGATAGGGCAGTACCGTGAAGCCTTCGTAGCCTGTTCGCAAGCCCAGCCGGTTGTTGTTGGTGAACGTATTGGCCAGTGCATCAACGCCCACGCTGAGTTTGACCGGCCCATCGAGCAAGGCTCGTTTCACGCCCAGCCCAAGGTTGCCAATGCCCATCAGCGTACCGGACCCGACCGGGTTGACCGTGGTGTTCTCACTGGGACCCGTTTTCAGGAGCTTGTAGGGTAACACGGCCCGCACCTCCCACTTCGGCGCAAAACCGTACTCGGCATAGACCTGTAAAGTCACGTCGCTCGTGTTACGGAAGACGGGCTGCTCGTTGCCGGTGGTATTAAGGACGGCGTTGTAATACAGGCCCGAATACCCGATCTGGAGAAACCCCTTTCGTGGACTCCGTACCCAGGGACCGCCCGCCAGGGCCAGTGAGGGCAATAAGATTAGCAGTAAAAGCGAACGTAGCAAATGTCGGCGCATGGCAGTGAGAGTTTATAGAAAATAGGAATTAGTGAGAATCGTTGTCTTTGATGGCTGGCCAGTTGGTGTCGGCTTTCTTGATGTTGCCCACCCGGTCTTTGTTCCACAATCCCTGCACTTTGGTGTTGTAGTTGAAGTACAGCCGCTTCGGCGGTCCGATTATCATCCTGAATAGTCCAGGTGTCGGGTTGGGTGGGGGCTTTGTGGCCCGTGCCATCGGCAGTCCCGTAAGCGCAATAGCCACCGTACTGGGGAGCATATTTCTCAGGCTTGTCTTTAAACGCGTCGCGGTTGGCGGCTGAGGTAAACTGCCAGGTAGCTTCCTGATAGGCGTAGGTAATCGTAGAATCGCCCAGGACGGGCTTGCTTTCGGTGAAAAAAGCAACGGGGTCATAGCCCCGGATGGCTTTTCCGTCTTTGACAAATACGGGTGACTGTTGGGCAAAGGCCATTGTGATGGTCAACAGGATAACGGCAACGAAGGAACTGAACGTGGTTTTCATTCTGAAGTTAGTATTTACTGTGGTGAAAAAATTGATTGTTGATGAGGTGTAAAGTGGCCTACAAGCCAGTAGTAAGTTGATGAAGGATGGCGTCGTGGATCAGGTCCGGTCGACTCCAGGGAATAAAGTGATTCATGTTGGGAATCATCTGAATGGTAACGGGGGCGTTAATCAGCATCCGCTTGGCAAACAGTGCGTTAGCCGGTGGCACCAGCGGGTCATCTTCACCCTGAATCACGATCACCGGCACCCGAATGGTAGCCCAAAGAGGGAGCATCTGCCGAAGTTCTTCCTTGAGTGGCAGAATCTCCTGATTACTCACCCTAAGCTCCGTGGGGAGCCAGTAGCGAACGGGAAATGCATTACCCAAGGGTCGATACCACTCCTTTTTCTCAAGGTCGGGGTCAATAGATGGGGCCACCAGAATCAGCCCGCCCACCCGGTCGGGGTAGTCCATGGCCAGCCGGGCCGCCACAGGACCGCCCAGCGAATGCCCCACCAGAATCGGTTTTTGCTTTGACCGGCTTAGGTTCAGCAGTGGAGCAAGGGCCGCCACCTGGGCTTTCAGCGAGCGTTCGGCCTTACCCAATCCCGACTTACCAAAACCAGGCCTGTCAACCGAAACCAACTGTGCCCGGCTGTAGAGGGTCGAGTCGGCCAGAAACCCGATGAAGGCATCCCACGACCCCGGCGAACCGTGAATAAACAGAACCATTGGCAACGTATCGGCTCCGGTCCGGGACCCGTCGGTCCAGACATACTGTACAGCACGACTTGTAGGACTTTCTGGGGTATAGCCAAACGTGGGTTTCACGGGCCGGTTGGCAAAATAGCGGGCCACTTTCTCGTCCGACATCCTGATCGAGATGCACTGCGGCAACAGCAAAACAAGCAGCAACCCAATAGATCCCACCAGACGCCAGCGAAAAACAGAACGGAATGTAATAAGTCGCATAAGAAAAGGGGTCGAAGCTTAGCCTGCAACCAGGCGAATGAACTGCCAGAGGGCCATACTGATGAAAGTCCCTGCTGTCAGCCGGTTGATCCACAGGTTGTTAAGGTACTGCAAAACGCGCTGCCGATATCGGTTGGCTACAAATGACACCAGCATCAGCAACCCAAGCGCTCCCGAAGCTGTAGCCACCGCAAACACCCATTGACTGCCAGGCTGATGGGCAGGCACCAGCGTGGTACCACTTAGGTAGATCCAAACCGCTGACCAGAAAGGCAGTAACTGCGGGTTGGTACTGCTCAGCGCAACCCCTTTCCAGAACGGAAACGTAGTGTATCCGCCGGATGCCACTGCTACCAGCTCCACAGGCTTTTGGCGGAGCGCGGCCAGCCCGGCCAGCAAAAGGACCGGAATGGGTAGGTAGGGCAGAAACTTCACCCAGGCGGCATCCGTCGGAATCAGCATGGCTCCGCCAGCCGCCAGCGCACTATACCCAATTTCGGGCAGGCTACCTCCCAGGGCCAGCCACAACCCCGCCCGTCGACTCTGCGACAGCGTGGTCTGAATAACGGCCAGATTCACCGTGCCGGGGTGAATAGACCCCGCGAAACTGATAACGCTGACTAAAACGAAAAGGAGTATCATGACCGGAGAGGTGAAAGAGTTAGTGAGCCGCCTGATGCTGTACAGTTGAATACGCCACGCCGAAGTTATCGGGTAGTTCAAGCCCGGGAAACGAATCCCGGACAGCTACCTGAATCAGGGCCATGTGGTGGATGCCGTGTTCGAGGTTGTAGAGCAGCTCCCTGGCAAACGAGGAGGGAATCTGAATACTTTGTTCCCCATTCACCGACAGGTCAGCCTCCAGGTTCAGGGGCTGATTCAGGTCGAGCCGGTGAATGGTTCGGTCCAGAGCACCAATGCGCCGAAGCGCTTCGTCGGCATCCACTTCCAACACCAGATCACGCTCGCGCCGGTCGTAATTGAGGTAGCCGCTTTGGGCACTGTTCACCAGCAGCTGGTAGAACTCCAGAATGTGCCGGACATGCTTGCCAATGGTATTGCCGGATAGCACATCCAGCGGGCGGGCGTAGTCGGCGTTGGTGAGCTGGCCTACTACCTGGGCCAGTTGCATAAGAATATCGGTATTGGCAGATTTGAGCGACATAGTACAAGGAGATAAAGAATGAGAAATAAGAAATAATGAATCGGTCCGCCGACGCGTAGTCCGCCGACGCGCAGTCCGCCGACGCGCAGTCCGCCGACGCGGATGAATCAGAATTAGCTGTGGGTGGGGGTAGTCCGGCGGCCCAGCAATGAATACAGGATGGGAAGCCATTCGGCGCGGGTGAGCAGTAAAATGACCGAGCAGCTCACGGCTACGATCACGGCAAGAAAGAATAAGTAGCCTCCATCGTCGAGTACCGAAATGCCAAGTATGGTTAGGTGGGGACCGATAGCACCCGCCATTACCCCCATACCCAAACCGGCTCCAATCCAACTGGTACGGGGAATCAGAATCAGTACGGAGGCAATCAGTTCGATAACGCCCGAGCCAATGCGGCCCCAGGGTTCAACCCCCAGCCGGGAGAAGATGTAAATTGACTCGGCTTCGCTCCCAAACTTGAAATACAGCGTTTGGAGCAGGATGATGGCGGCTCCTAAGCGGGCGGCCCAAAGCAGATAAATCATGGTCTTGTTCATGTCAGTCCGCCAATGCGGTAAATAGATGGTTAAGGAGCGGTCGGCCGTTGCCGGTATTTCGAGTCGTTAGGAAGCCGACTGCACGAATTTGGTCCAGCTTTGGTCGGCTTTTTTGTGCAGGTTTTCTTCGTCTTTGTTCCACTTGGGCAGCGTGTTGTTGATGAAGCTGTGGTAGAACAGGTAAAGCTTACCGCCCGTGACTTTGAACGTTTCGGGGTCGATCTCTACTTTCTCACCCGTGGCGCCCAGGGCGTAGGCACACCAGCCGCCGTACTGTGGCTCGTACTTGTCAGGGCTTTTCTGGAACAGGTCCAGGTTGGCCGCTGAGGCAAACCGATAGGTGACGTTTTTGTAGGTGAAGCTATTGGCCGCCGAGCCTTTCACCGCTTTGTTCTGAGTAAAGTAAGCGACGGGGTCGTAGCCCTGAATGGCGAGGCCGTTTTCAAGGTTAAACTGTTGTTTGCGAACCGCTGGATTCTGAGCGGTTGCGGCTGTGGTCATCGCCAGGGCGAACAGCAGGATGGTTAGTGTTTTCATGATCGTACCGCACGGGTGGCCCCGCGCTGAAGCGGATGTGTTGTTTGATTGGTTTGTGTTCGTCAGCGTATTGCTGTGACTCGTTGTATTGGTATTGCCAAATACCGTTCCAGTCGTGCCAGCCGGATGAAAAAAGGGCCTACAGTCCTAAATAGGCCTAAAAAAGAAGTTTAAGACGTGCCAATCGGCTCTGGCCGATGCGGGCAGATTTACGATATTTCGTTAGTTTTACGAAATAACCGATATGCATGGAGTGGATAGGGTGGTAACGCAAACGACCTGATGGCTCAAAAAGCCGATTGGGGCTTACTGAGGGCTATCATGGCTCGGTGGCGCGTTTCGGAACGGGAATTGCGGAGTAATTCATACGGGGGCTAACCCAATAAAACCCCCTGGCAATACGCACAATGAACACGAATATAGACAGCCCCGAACGAATCCTCAAACTCTCGCATGCCACGGTCGAAAACGCGCTGGAACCCATCCTGCTCTACAATCACACCGGCCAGATCAGTCGGGTTAACGAAGCCGCCTGTGTCCAACTGGGGTATAAAAAGGAGCAGTTATTAACGCTTCGCACTGAGGATATTCACCCCGGCTTCGCCACCGACTGGTTTATTAAACTCTGGCAGGAGGTACGGCATCAACAAACGCTCACCCTCGACATGCCCCTGAAACGACGGGACGGTACACTACGGCAGGCAGAGGTCGGTATGAATTTCGTCTGGTTTGAGAATCAGTATTATCTGTGCTGTTTCCTGCGCGACATCACCGAACGGTCTCAACTGGATGAGACCCTGCGCCGAATTTCGGAAGGCACAGCCGCCGAGATCGGTACCGACTTTTTTCAGGCCCTGGTCAAACAACTAACCACAACCCTGGGCGTACAGTATGCCATGGTTACCGAATGTACCAACGTCGAGAAAACCCGCGTTCGGACATTAGCCTTTGGCTACAATGATGCCCTGCTCGAAAACATAGAATACGATTTGGCAGGCACCCCCTGCGACATTGTCATGCGCGACCGGGATTTTTACTATCCCACCGGGGTGGCCAACAACTTTAGTAAGGACGAAGGCATTGAATCGTATCTGGGCGTACCCATCCACGACAAAGCGGGTGAAGTAATCGGCCATTTGTCGGTGAGTGATTCGCGCCCTATGACCGACCACCGCAAATACGTGGGCATACTACGGGTATTGGCGGCCCGGTCGGGGGCTGAAATTGGCCGAAAAGAGGCCGAAGAACGGCTGCTACGGGTGCAGCAACAACTGGAAGCGACGGTGGTAACCCGTACTCTTGAACTGGCTACGGCCAAAGAGGAAGCAGAGAGTGCCAACCGGGCCAAAAGCGAGTTTCTGGCTACCATGAGCCACGAACTGCGTACTCCCCTCAACGGTATTCTGGGCTATACGCAGCTTTTTAAGCGCGACATCAAGCTATCTGAATCCCACCAGAAGGGAGTTGCCATTATGCACGACTGCGCCGAAAGCCTGCTCTCGCTCATCAACGACGTACTGGACCTCTCCAAAATAGAAGCCCGCAAAGTGGACGTGCTGAAAGAGGAGTTCTGCTTAACCGAACTGCTCCACAACATCACCCAGCAGATTCGGGTGCGGGCCGAGCAAAAGGGATTAACGTTCGAGACTCGCCTGAGCAATACGCTCCCCGAGTGGGTGGTAGGCGATGAACGTAAGCTCCGGCAGATTCTGCTCAACCTGTTGGGCAACGCGGTCAAGTTCACTCAAACCGGCAGCATCACGTTTTCGGCCGAGCAAAAACAACCAACAGACCAGCCTCCCACCGATGAAGATACCCCTTCGCTGCTGCACACCCTTCGGTTTTTGGTTGAAGACACGGGCGTAGGCATTGCCGACGATCAGTTAGCGAGTATTTTTCTGCCCTTCCAGCAGATTCGGGAAGCGGGTGATTTCGTGGAAGGAACGGGTCTGGGTCTCTCCATCACCGATCAACTGGTGCGGCTCATGGGGGGCGACCTCTACGTATCAAGTATGGCCGGGCGGGGCACCCAATTCCGGCTGTCGTTGGCCCTGCCTGCCGTTTCTCCAATACATTTAAATGGACCCCGCCCTCTTCCCGACGGAGTGATCGAGAGCTACGAAGGGCCGCGCCGAACGGTGCTGGTGGCCGACGATAGTTGGGAAAACTGTACCATACTGACCAACCTACTCGTTCCCCTGGGCTTTACGGTGGTGGAGGCCCGCAACGGCCGCGAAGCGGTCGATCTGGCCCGGCAGCACCAACCCGATCTGATCCTGCTGAATCTGGTTATGCCGTTTCTGGACGGATATGGTGCGTTGGCCCAACTGCGGGCCAACCCATTGACCCGGCAAACGCCCGTTTTCGCGTTTTCGGCGCGGGTGTTCGAGCAGGATAAGCTCCGTAGCCGACAGGCAGGCTTTGATGATTTTGTGGCTAAACCCGTTGATCTGGACGATCTGCTGGGTAAAGTTGGCCGACACCTGAACCTGACCTGGCAAACCCGGCCCTTAGCTGATACAACCGTGCCTATCGATACAGACGCACCCTTGACGGTACCTTCTGCTGATCAGATGGAGGTTCTTTACAAACTGGCCCGGCTGGGCGACATTCAGGGGATTTTAGCCCAAGTTGACCAGATACAGCAGGCAAATCTGGCCCATCGGCCCTTTACAGATGTTATTCGACGGGCTGCGAGTGAATTTGATACGCGCCAGATTAAAAAGTACCTCAAGTCGTTTTTACAACCATCATGAAATACGTAACCCCTGCCACTCCCGTCTATTCAATCCTGATTGTGGACGATATGCCCCATAATCTAAGCGTGTTGTACGATACGCTGAATCAGTTCGACTACAAGGTGCTGGTAGCCCGCGACGGTAAGAGTGCGCTCGAACAGGCTCGCCTGGCTCAGCCCGATCTGATTTTGCTCGATGTGATGATGCCCGGCATGGATGGGTTTGAAACGTGCCGACGGCTCAAACTCGATGAGGCTACGCGGGCCATTCCGGTCGTGTTTATGACTGCGCTGTCCGAAACCATCGACAAGGTCAATGGCTTTAATATGGGCGCGGTAGACTACGTTACCAAGCCCTTCCAGATTCAGGAGGTACTAGTCCGCATCAAAACCCACCTCACCATCCGGCAACTTCAACGGGAGTTGCAAATGGCAAATACCGACCTGGAAGAGCGCGTGGCCGAACGGACTAAATCGCTCGCTACGGCCCTAACGGAGGTAGAACAGCTCAAAAACCGCTTACAAGCTGAGAATACGTACCTGCGGGAAGAAATCAAATCGACCCGGAAGTTTGAGGAAATAGTAAGCCAAAGTAAAGCCTTCGGGCGGGTGCTGCGGCAGGTAGAGCAGGTAGCCCCTACCAACACCACAGTGCTGATTCTTGGCGAGTCGGGCACTGGTAAAGAACTACTGGCGCGGGCCGTTCACAGCCACAGCAGTCGCAAAAACAAACCCTTCATCAAAATCAATTGTGCGGCACTGCCCGCTACGCTGATCGAGAGCGAACTGTTTGGCCACGAGAAAGGAGCCTTTACCGGAGCCACTGGCCAGAAGTATGGTCGATTCGAACTGGCCGATGGCGGCACCATTTTCTTAGACGAGATTGGCGAATTGCCTATCGACCTACAATCTAAACTGTTGCGGGTGTTGCAGGAGGGTGAGTTTGAACGCGTAGGCAGTAGTAAAACGCTCAAGGTCAACGTGCGGGTGATTGCCGCCACCAACCGCAACCTGGAAGCCGAAATTGACGAAGGCCGGTTCCGCGAAGACCTGTACTACCGGCTGGCCGTATTCCCAATTGTAAGCCTGCCTCTACGCGAACGAAAAGAAGATATTCCGCTGCTGGTGCGCCATTTTTGCCAGAAACATGGCCCCGGCATTGGCCGCACTATCGACACGATCCCGACCGGCGCAGTGGATGCCCTGATGGCGTATCACTGGCCGGGTAATATCCGCGAGCTGGAGAACGTTGTGGAGCGGTCGCTGATTCTAACTCAGGGCCGAACCCTCGAACTGGCTGACTGGCTGCGCCGTTCGGCGCCCGGCTCAAAAAATGGGGGTAGGGGCAAAGGTGGGGCATCGGTGCTGGTATCGATGGAAGAATGCGAACGGACGCATATTACGGCTGTGCTGGAACACACCCGCTGGAAAGTGAGCGGGGAGCGTGGTGCGGCCAAAATTCTGGATATGATTCCCACCACGCTGGATTCCCGCATGAGAAAGCTGGGTATTCAGCGGCCGTAAAAAAGTTACAGAACTACATAAACTACTCTTAGTTATTTTGTGTAACTTTCTTCACTAAATGAAGGTTCTATTTGCATAAATGACCGCAACTCAGTGGTATCTACTATTCATAATAGAGTTAAGCTATGTCAACCTGCACTGCCCAGGAAGCCCGGAAAAATCTTTCGGATATCATCAGTAAAGCCGCTTTTGCTAACGAAGCGACGGTAATCACCCGCTCAGGTAAGAATGTTGCCGCTGTCATCTCCTACGATGAATACGAGCGATTTTGTCAATTGGAAGACCAATTAGACGGAGAACTTGCGATGAAACGTCTCGCTGAAGGGAATAAACGTCATTCATGGAACGAGGTAAAGGCTGCGCATGGTCTTTGATCGTATAGCCGGTTAGCAAATTCACCAATTGGCCGGCTTAAGATGGTTAAACAGTACATTCAACCATGAATATTGAAGCGACAGAAGCGGGTGAACAGCCTGTTTACCGAATAGTGGTAGACGATGCAGCAAGTAAAGATTTTAGTAAGCTAACAGCCAAGGCGAAAGGACAGGTGGGTAAGTTGATTGATACCTTAGCGATTAATCCACATGGCGGAAATGTACGGGAGTTGGTTGGATTCAAGGGAGTGTATCGAAAACGTATGGGTGATTACCGAGTAATTTATATGATAGAAGAGGGTGTGCTAGTCGTTATTGTTGTTGCTGTAGGATCGAGAAAAGATATCTATGATTTATTGAAGCGACGTATCAGGTAAAGAAGGTAAAATAGCTAATAAACGACCTTCACTTTCCCACGAATTATCGAATAAATTACGAAATATCATGAATAAAGAGTGGCCTGTTTTTGCAAATATTAAGCATAAACAATTAACAATCAGTAGTATATAAGATTCTTTAAAACTGGTACAGAGATTGAATACGTAGTAGAGAACGCCCAACTTATCTACTATGTGTACGGCAACCTACCTACCCCTTGGCACCAACCAGTTTGTACTGACGCACAGCCGCGACGAAAAAGCCATTCGGCCCGCAGCGTATCCGCCCCGTGTCTTTTCTGTGGGTGGACAATCAGTCACCTTTCCCCAAGACCCGCAGGGAAGCGGCACCTGGATCGCTACATCCGCCACGTTGACGGCCTGCCTGCTCAACGGGGCTTTTGTTGCCCATAAACCGCAGCCGCCTTACAAGCACAGCCGTGGTCTGGTGGTTTTGGATGCTTTCGACTACGTATCTATCGACGCGTTTATCCACCACCACTCCTTTGTCGGCATCGAACCATTTACCCTGCTGCTGGCTGAAACGGGCCGACTCACCGAATTGCGCTGGACGGGCAACCGATTGGCTGTAACGGAGAAAGACCCCCGAAAACCCCACATCTGGTCGTCGGTGACGCTATATAGCAATGAGATGATTCAGCAGCGCGAGGGCTGGTTTAGCCAGTGGTGCAGGCAGACGTCGCCGTGGTCGATGGAAGCGATCCGGCAGTTTCACCGGGTGGGTGGCGACGGCAATCCGCATCACTCGCTACGGATGAACCGGCAGAACCAATATTATACCGTAAGCCTAACCAGTGTACTGCACAACGGCCTGCTGCCCCAACTCTACTACGAAGACCTGCAGCCACACGCCCCTTCTACGTTGCCAACCTATCAGCCAACCACGTACCACTATGCAACCGCTTAACACCATTCTGACCAATCGACCAGCAATGCCCCATTCACTGGCCGAACTTAAAGCCGCTTTGGGCAGGCATCAGTGGGCCAACACCCCATTCATGATCCGGCTGCGCTCGTGGGAATACTGGCCGTTTGCCCTGGTCTATTTGCCCATCTTTTTCTACTGGATATGGCTTTCGCTAAAGGCTCGCTCGCTGTTTTTCTTCTCGGCAGCCAATCCGTCCATCGAGTCCGGCGGGATGCTGGGCGAGTCGAAAGCGGACATTCTGGATCAGATCGGTGCCGAGTATAAGCCGACCACCCTATTTGTCCCGGTATCGAGTCACATTGACAAGGTCTTTCATGACGTAAAGACGCTGGGTTTAAGACCCCCGCTGATTGCCAAGCCAAACGTGGGCGAGCGGGGCTGGCGAGTTGAGAAGATCAACCGGTGGGAAGACCTGGTGAACTACGTACAGAGCCACATTGGCGATTTTATCCTTCAGGAGTACGTTGATGAGCCGCTCGAACTGGGTGTTTTCTACTACCGGATGCCTGGGCAGCAGCAGGGCGTGGTCTCGTCTATTGTGCAGAAAGAGTTTTTGAGCATTCAGGGTGACGGGCGCAGTACCATGGAAGAACTGATTCACCAAAATGAACGGGCTATTCTGCAAGTACCCGCCCTGACGGAAAAATACGGTTCAATGTTGCATGACGTGCTTCCAGCGGGAAAAACAATGACGCTGGTCCACATTGGCAACCACAGCAAAGGCACCAAATTCCTCAACGCCAACCACCTCATCACGCCCGAACTAACCCGCCTGTTTGATCACATTAGCCAATCTATCGACGGGTTCTACTACGGCCGCTATGATCTGCGCTGCCGAAGCGTGGCGGATCTGTACGCCGGTCGGCACATCCGCATCCTCGAACTGAACGGGGCCGGGGCCGAACCCGCCCATATTTATCAGCCCGGCTTCTCGCTGTGGGAGGCTTACCGGGTGCTGTTTCACCACTGGCACATGCTCTACGAGATCAGCCTTGAAAACCATCGCCGGGGTGTTGCCTACATGACGTTTCCCGAAGCACGAATGATATGGAAACGCATTCAGGCCGGTAAACACTAAATCTGTGCTCTTGATGAGTCTATAAACAACATCCTCATGAAACCACTTTTTGACACCATCGACACCGATTTATCAGCACTTACGGTTCTGCTGACGGCGGGTCCAACGCAGGAAGCCATCGACCCGGTGCGCTACATCAGTAATCACTCCACGGGAAAAATGGGCTATGCCCTGGCTGAGGTGCTGGCCGAACGCGGGGCGCGGGTTGTTCTGGTGAGCGGCCCCACCAATCTGGTGGCTACCCATCCGGGTATTACGGTCGTTCCGGTCCGGTCGGCGGCCGAGATGTATACGGCCTGTCTGGCCTACTTTCCGGGGGTCAGACTAACGATACTAGCCGCAGCCGTGGCCGACTATACGCCCAAATTGGTCGCCGACCGCAAGATCAAGAAAAAGGAACTCGAGTTTTCGCTGGAACTGGTCAAAACTGTGGACATTGCCGCAAGTCTGGGCCGTCAAAAGCAGGACGAGCAGTTTATGGTAGGGTTCGCGCTGGAAACCGACAATGAGCTACCCAACGCGCAGGCCAAACTGGTCAGCAAGAACCTGGACCTGATTGTACTCAACTCCCTCAAGGACGAAGGGGCAGCCTTTGGACACGACACTAACCAGGTTACCCTGATTCACCGCGACGGGGCCATTCATCGGTTTGGCCTTAAATCCAAGCAAGCCGTAGCCCGCGACATTGTCGATGAAATTTCGATTGCCCTCCACGCCCCCCTAGCTGCCTAATCACACATTCTTTCACAACAAACAACACAAATCATGACAAATAACCTCACAATAACCCTGATACAATTTGGCATGGGCATTCTCTCCATGCTGGTGCTTGGTCCTTCCCCTAACGCTGCCGGCACGGACCACTTTGCCTGGAACACTACCCATAAACACACCCCTCCTGTGCTTCGGCGGGTTGAGAAAACGGAAGCTGAATGGAAAGAGCTGCTCACCCCCGTTCAGTTTGCTATTTCCCGCAAACACGGCACCGAGCGCGCGTTCAGCAGTCCGCTGGCCAACAACCATGAGCGGGGAACGTATCGCTGCGTCTGTTGCCACGAACCGTTGTTCAATTCTACAACCAAATTTGAGTCGGGTACGGGTTGGCCAAGCTTCTACGCACCCATTCGCAAAGAAGTTGTCAAAAATATCGCGGACAATAATTACGGCATGGTCCGCACCGAAGTACAATGTGCCGTTTGTGATGCCCATTTGGGCCACGTGTTTGAGGATGGTCCCCAACCAACGGGCCAACGTTACTGCATGAACGGAGCCGCCTTAGAATTCATCAAAAAACAGTAAACAACCAATCGAGACAATGAAACTTAGTCAAATTATGTTCGTCGGGCTATTCGTATGGTCCGTTCAGGCACTGGCACAAACGTCAGACAGTTACCCAGCCCGCTTACCTAAAGGCAAAGTCGGCGAAGCCGTAGCAACGTTTGCCGGGGGCTGTTTTTGGGCGCAGGAAGAAGGCTTCCAGCAACTACGGGGCGTTCGGGAGGTGATTTCGGGGTTTTCGGGTGGTTCGGTGAAGAATCCAACTTACGAGCAGGTAACCACCGATCAGACTGGCCATGCCGAATCCGTTCAGGTTTACTACGACCCAACTTTGATTAGCTACGACGATTTACTCACGGCGTTTTTTGCGGGGCATGACCCCACCACGCTCAACCGGCAAGGGCCTGATGTCGGGCGCGACTACCGCTCGGTGGCCTTCTATCGGACGCCGGCTGAGAAGGCCCGGATCGAAGCGGCTATTGAGCAGGTCAACAAGGCCAAACACTATGGAGGGAAAGTGGTCACTGAGGTAGCTCCGTTCACCGTTTTTTATGCGGCCGAAAACTATCACCAGAATTACTGCCAGCTCCATCCGGATCAGTCGTACATCCGAAACGTATCCTTACCCAAAGTAGAGAAACTGCGGCAGGCCATGCAGGGTAAGCTCAAAAACGAGCAAAAACGACTGACGTCCCGGTAGTGTACGCTGCCCGCTCCGGGCGAAATACATCCTCTCAACTGTTTGTCAAAGGAGTTTGTCGACTGTGGCGGATTTGTACGTTGCCGCAAATAGCTTCGGACTCTGGCCAAACTGTTTGGTAAAGCAGCGGGTGAAGTAAGCCGGATCGCTGAAACCAACCCGGTAGGAAACTTCGCCAACGGTTAAACCAGCCTCACTTTGTAACCATTGAGCCGATAGCTCATTTACCACCGGGAGCGCAACAACGTAGCCGCTTTTGAGCAATTGAAGCAAAAACTGAAAGACCTGTTTGTCACCTTAGGCGACATTGACCCGGAACTGAAGCAGGTGCATTGGGGTGGGTATGACTTGGGTATCAGTGGTGTCTCGCACCAGTGCGGTACGTTGCGATTTGGAACAGACCCCGCTACTTCGGTACTAGATATTCATTGTAAAGCGCATGAGATCAACAATTTGTAGGTAGTAGATGGTAGTTGTTTTCCCTCGTCGGGGGCGTATAACCCCTCGCTTACCATTGCGGCTAATGCGTTGCGGGTGGGCGAACATCTGCTAATGAATGTTCTCTGATTGAAACCCGTTCTTGTTTCGGGTGCGTCGGGCAAGCTCGGCAAAAATGCTGTCGAACACCTGCATCAGCAGGGGTACGGTATCCTGGCAAAGCTCATCAATGCCGAAGGTAATCTCCATCACCTTACGGCTACGATGGTTGTGCGGGGCGTTATTGGCAATCCGATAATTCAAACTCTATTACCAATTCAAAATTCCAATGAAAAAACTCATCTTCTTTTTTTTATTGAATACGCTGGGGCTACCGGCCCTGAACGCTCAAAATACGCTGCCAGCCTTCTTTCAGGAAACTAGTACTTTCCTGAAAGAGCACGTCGAGAATGGACGCGTAGATTATGCCAACCTCAAAAAAGACCCGGCTGCTCTGGCAGCACTCACCAAACAGATTGGCACAATGAGCCTGGCCGGGGCGACTCCCGCTGAGAAAAAAGCGTTTTACATCAACGCCTATAATTTGCTGGTGATTCAGCAGGTGGTGGGGCTGCTACCACTCAAATCACCGCTGGATGCGCCCGGCTTTTTCGATAAGCGCAAGCAGCGTGTGGCTGGAGAAGACCTGACACTTAACGATCTGGAGAAAGAGAAACTCCTGAAAACCTACGCCGATGCCCGTATTCATTTTGCCGTAGTCTGCGCGGCCAAAGGGTGTCCGGTGTTGGCCGAGTTTGCCTATGTGCCGCAAAAGCTGGACGCGCAGCTTGATGAACGAGCTAAACTGGCCCTCAACAGTACGTATTTTATACGGGTCAACCCCAAACAGAAGCGCGTAGAGGTCTCAAAACTCTTTGAGTGGTATCAGGCCGATTTTACCAAAGGCGGGCAGTCGGTGCTGGGGTACGTGAACGGGTTTCGGCAGGAGAAAATTCCGGCAGATTACGCAGTGGCCATGTACGAATACGACTGGAGTCTGAACAGCCGGTAAGCCCTGCCCCACGCGCATGAAACACATAGTCATTATTGGCAACGGCTTTGCGGGTATCACCACGGCCCGGCACATCCGCCAGCAAAGCGACCACCGTATCACAGTGATCTCAGCGGAGTCCGCTCACTTTTTTTCGCGCACGGCCCTCATGTACATCTACATGGGCCACATGACGTACCAGCACACCAAACCCTACGAAGACTGGTTTTGGAAAAAAAACCGGATCGATCTGGTGCAGGCCTATGTCGAACACGTAGATACAGGCAACAAAGCGGTCTGGTTGCGTGACTACGCCCCCATTATGTACGATACCCTGGTGATTGCGACCGGATCGAAACCTAATAAATTTGGATGGCCGGGTCAGGACCTGGCGGGTGTTCAGGGCCTGTATAGCCTACAGGATCTGGCGTTGATGGAACAGCATACGGCCAATATAAAGCGGGCCGTAGTAGTGGGTGGAGGACTGATTGGTATTGAAATGGCCGAAATGCTCCGATCCCGGCATATCGACGTTACGTTTCTGGTTCGGGAATCCATGTTTTGGTACCCAATTTTGCCTGCCGAAGAGGGTCAAATGATTGGTCGGCACCTGCGCGAACACCATGTTGATCTGCGAATGAAAACGGAACTTCGCGAAATTCTGCCCGACGAAGCGGGTCGGGTGAGGGCCGTGCGCATTGGCACCGGTGAGGAAATCGACTGCCAGTTTGTGGGGTTGACGGTGGGCGTAAGCCCGAACGTTGATTTTCTGCAATCATCTGAAATTGCCACGAACCGGGGTGTATTGGTCAATTCCTATTTTGAAACCAATGTACCTGACGTGTACGCCATTGGTGACTGCGCCCAATTCAGTCAGGCACCAACGGAAGCGGGCGGGGCTGAGCGCAAACCCATCGAACAAATCTGGTACACGGGCCGGATACACGGTGAAACACTGGCCAAAACGCTCTGTGGAGAGCGAACAGCCTATGAGCCGGGCGTATTTTTCAACTCAGCCAAGTTCTTCGACATCGAGTACCAGACCTACGGACAAGTGGTTAGCCCACTGCCCGAGGGTGTGGCCACCTTCTTTTGGAAGCACCCTGACGGGGTACATTGTCTGAGGATCAATTACGTTGCAGATGATGAGCAGGTGGTTGGCATTCATGCGTTTGGGATACGGCTGCGCCATGCCGTTTGCGATGAGTGGCTGCGGAACAGCCGTTCGCTTGCTTACGTATTGGAACACCTGCCCCTGGCCAACTTCGACCCGGAGTTTTTCCGGCAGCACGAAGCCGCCATCATCAGCCAATACAACCAGCAAGCTACCGTACCCCTGAGGCTGAAAGCCAAAAAAGGGCTTTTCCAGTGAACCATTGCCTAAAACTTTTTTATTCCTCCGTTTATTATGAGCAACACCACTTTACTGATCCGACGTGCTGGTTTAGGCCTTTTTCTGCTAGGTTTCACCATGTTCGTCGTTACGTTGACGTTGAGCCAATTTCGGCTCACTACATCCATTCTGGAGCAGACCGTCAAGAAAGAACACCTAGCTGTTGTGCAACAAGCAACCGCCCCGATGGTAGGCAAGCTGTATTCATCGCAGTTTTCGTTCATTAGCGACTTCAAAACGGCTATCAATCAGCTCAACAACGGCTATAAAGAGCGGCAGCAGTGGGATAAGGTCATCTACAATAACTACGCCTTCAGCGTGACCAAAGCCGCCAGCAATGGTTTTTTTCCAGACAACCGGAATCTGTTTTTCTGGCTGAGCATCGGGCTTGCCCTGCTCGGTGCGTTGCTCTACATTATACCGGCCAGCTTCCAGTTGCCCGGCATCAAAAACAACCGGCTGTTTCAACACCCGGCTACGTCGAGGGGCTGGATTGGCATCATCGTGGGTGGTTTCCTGATTGGGTTTTACATAGTGCTGTATTTTTACCCCGAATACCTTACCAACTGGGTGCTGCTGGTCGATCCGCTTAACGAAACCCTTAGTGGCAACCGCAATGTCGGGGCATCGGCCAGTCAGTGGTTTTTGTATGGCACCCTTTATACCGCCTGTATTGTGGTAATGGGCATCCGAATGCTGATCAACTATCGGCACAGTCCCTATCAGCAGGTACGCACGGCATCGGTCATGTTCTTCCAGACGGCCATCGCTTTCCTGCTCACCGAGTTGCTGGTTCGGCTCAACCTGCCAGGGCAGGACCTCAAAAACATGTGGCCGCTGGATTACTCTTACTTCTTTGATTACCGCATTGACGAACACCTGCGGGCCGGTACGCTGGGCATCTGGATGCTGGTCTGGGGCATTGCTCTGTTCGTGATTGGTGTACCTGTGCTGGTATATTTCTTCGGCAAACGCTGGTATTGCTCCTGGGTATGCGGCTGTGGTGGCCTGGCCGAAACGCTGGGTGATCCCTACCGGCAGCTATCCGACAAATCACTGAAAGCATGGAAGTTCGAGCGGTATTCGGTGCATGGCGTACTGGCATTTGCCATCGTTATGACGCTGGGTGTTGGTTATACAGCTATCACGGGCAGCACCTCACTGCTGGGTGTTAGTACGTATGATCTATGCTCGTGGTACGGGTTTGGTGTCGGGTCTATTTTTGCGGGTGTGGTCGGTACGGGGTTTTATCCGCTGATGGGTAGCCGGGTGTGGTGCCGGTTTGGTTGCCCGCTGGCCGCTTACTTAGGGATAGTGCAGCGGTTCAAATCGCGGTTTCGCATCACCACCAACGGCGGGCAGTGCATCTCGTGCGGCAACTGCTCGACCTACTGCGAAATGGGCATCGATGTGCGTTGGTATGCGCAGCGGGGGCAGGACATTGTCCGGTCGTCGTGTGTGGGTTGCGGTATCTGTTCGGCAGTTTGTCCACGAGGGGTATTGAACCTTGAAAATGGTCCGGTAGCGACCCGGCAAACGGAGCCGTTCCCGATCATTCTGGGAAACAACAGTGTTCGGGTACGATCGGAATAGATTGATAACCCCGACCCGAATTTTTGTAGGTATCACCTGCCGTGCTGTGCAGGTCCAGGTAGGGGGAGGCATTACCGAATGTAAACGCATTGTACGTCCAGAAAGCGAAAATATTGGCGGACCTGGCTAGGAAATACACGTATTTCCGCATATCGAGCGAGAGACTCTGGTACGTTTTATCGCTACCCAGCACCCGAAAATTAGGCCTCGCAAACAGATGAGCGTAGAATGCTGGATCAGAATTAATGCAGTTAAGCCGCCCGTCGTAGAGCAGATTGAACGCAATGCCAGAGGATACCGAATGCCCCTAAACACCCTCCTGATAGTTGGCAATAGTAGCCGGGCTATCATCGTCTTTAGTAAGCGTTCGAATGTTCCAGTGGTAATCCAGATTATTCTGGCTGTAAGCAACTTCGGAAATGATTGTCGAGACGTTAGCCCCTGATCGGCGATAGGCAATATTTCCCTGAATCTGGTCCAGCAAGCGGGTTTGCAACGAATACCCTAACTCAGGAACAACCCGTACGAACGTTCGGCCAATGGGTAGCATGGTGGTGTCTTCGTTTTTGAGATGCAATCAGGGCAGCAGCTTTTGAGCTACGCCCAGCAAGTCTTTTTGGTCTGACAGCGGTGGATTTCTGTTTTGCCGAAGGGTATCCAACCGTGAACGTTGTGCCGTAGCCGACGCTAGTACCCCAAACAGAAAAAGCACAAGTAAACGATAGAACCTGTTACACATAACAGGGGTAAATCGAAGAATCGAAGAATGTTAATTGAGGGGAGTATTTTCTCGATTGAAGCCGGATAAAAAAAGGATTATTTAACCAAACCGAGCAAGAAAAGCTGTTTTAAGTTCTTGGAGTGACTATTTTCCGAATCGTTAACTAGCGTCGGTAAAGCGGATACATAGTTATTGGAAACGTTTTGATGGGTGCGGGGTTGGGGTTTAAAATCTTCATACAGCATGGCACTCTGTCGGCCGCTGTGTAAAGCACTAGTTAGACTGACAGTAGCGTATTGGTTTGGCCGGTTCATCCGCAGCGCATAGCGAGAATCACCCTCGCCTGCTGTTTTATGAAATGACCGGATATTGTCTAGTGTCCAATAGTAATCCACTTCCAGCCACTGAGCAAACCAGCGTTCACGTTGTTGAATCACCTTGGGTGAATAGAGCGTCACCGACGACCAGATGTAAGGCTTTTTTGGATCTTTCTCGTTGTTATTCCCTTTCGGGTGAAAATGGTTATTTTTGATGATGAACTCCTTACAACCAGCTTTTCAGAAACGAGGCTTGGATTTAACCGAGTGGAAACGGGCTATGCACCGTCACCCACACGAGTAC
>Ga0105048_10000245_pt1 | contig 79475 bp, 58 predicted proteins | sample MAT05_FD_78382 | JGI IMG/M metagenome (GOLD analysis project Ga0105048, IMG submission 78382) | Freshwater microbial communities from Lake Fryxell liftoff mats and glacier meltwater in Antarctica - MAT-05 | ecosystem: Environmental > Aquatic > Freshwater > Ice > Liftoff microbial mat | place...
CCGCAGATGTAGGGCAGCGTGCCGCCAAGATACGGGCAGCCGGATACGGGCAGCCGGATGCGGGCAGACGAATGGTGGCAGACGAATGGTGGCAGACGAATGGTGGCAGACGAATGGTGGCAGACGAATGGGACAGTGGTTTTTGTCTTTCGGAGCCATTCGGCTGACCCTATTCGGCTGACCTACTTCTTCGCAGGCGGTCGAAGGGGCAAGGTCAACCGAACAAAGCATTGGTTTTTGTCTTTCGGAGCCATTCGGCTGACCCTATTCGGCTGACCTACTTCTTCCCAGGCGGTCGAAGGGACGAGATTAACCAAACAAAGCATTGGTTTTGTTTTATGCGCCATTCAGCTGACCCTATTCGGCCGGTCATTTCAAGGTGATAAACTGGATGCGGTTGTGATTGAGGTTGACCCACTGTGCGCCACGGGAGCCGCTGAATCGCATCAGTCGGCGGAGATGACCCTCAAACTGCGGAATCTCAGTGGTCAGGGCGGTCACGACAAAGAACAGGCCGTCCGCATGAAAAGACATGGGATGCGTGCCCAAGTGGTTTCCGTCGCGCACGACGGCCACACGGCGGACACAGGCAAGTTCGCCGCCCATGAAGTGCCGCAGCGCTTCATCATAGAGGCGGCAGTCCAGATACGCCCCCCAATCAGTGATGATGTTGCGCGCGTGCTGGCGCAACTCGTCGCACTTCTCGGTGAGCGGCCGCCATGCATCATCCTCCCAGACGAGCCGATGCCGGTCGGCTTGGCTCAGGGCGTTGAAGCGGAGCCGTCCCTGCACTTTTTGGGTGCGAAAGTTCAGGAGCTTGGCGTGCCCGATGCCAAACATCATCGCATAGTGCAGCGCCTGCATCTCGTGCTCGCCGGTGAACGCAATGACGGTCTTTAACTCGTAAAAGGCGTCGCCAGCGATGAGGTCGCAGCGGTACAGCTTTTCAAATGTGCCGAACCTGACGGTGACGGGCACTTGCGTATGGACCAAGCAGCCCTCCGCTTTGAGCCGCAGCGCGAGGTCGTTCTCATACACGCGCTCATCGAGCAGGCGCCCGAGTGTGTTTTGAGCGGCGTAAGCACAGCGCATCACGAGGGCGTCACGCTCATCGAACTCCGCCTTCGAGAGGTCGCGAATCGGGATGGGGCAATCCATTGGCATGCGCGATTATGTCAGCCCAATGATGTTTTGGATTCCGTCTCAATAAAAAATTCGGCTAACCCCATTCAGCTGACTTGCTTTCTTCTCGGGCAATCGATTGGACAAGGTTCACCGAACCAAGCTTTGGTTTTCCTTCAAGCAAAATTCGTCTCACCCCATTCGGCTGACGGGTTTCCTAGGATGCGTCGAGTTTCTTGTCGGTGGTGTCCGGGGCCCACCTTATGGCGATGAGGCGGAGCGGGTAAATAAGCCCGCAGGTCGCGCCGACTTTTGCATACAAGCCGCCCCTCGCGGCGAACAACGCGCCAGCCATCAGCAGGCCGAGCGCGGTGGCGAAGCGGCCGACGTTGTAAGCGATGCCGCTGCCGTTGGCCCGCACTCGCGTGGGGAACAACTCCGGCAGATACAGCGGCAGCCAGCCGAGGAACAGCGTGGTGACGAAGCCCTGCGCGAAGACAATGGGAAGGAAGGTGGCCTGCAACGGCGCGGTGCCAAGAAACATCAGCGACGTCAGCGCAGTGGCTCTCACGCTGATGATGGCATAAGCCCGGCGGCGTCCAAGCCACGCGGCGATTTGGGCTCCGAAGAAACTGCCGAGTACCGCGCCCAGCGCCCACCAGCCTTGCGTGATCGCCTTGTAAACGGGTTCCGACGCGCCCCCAACTTTGTCCGCCCAGGGGATCATCCATTTGCTGGCGGCCCACGCCCCGACCATGGGAATCGAACGGAGCAGGATGCCGACGGGAACCTCGAAAATGGCGCTTTTGTCCTGCTCGCCCAAGCTAACCGACTCGGCCTGTTCCATCAGGCGGCGATGCGTTTCGTTGAGCGGCAGAGACAGACCCGCGGCGGCCGCGGCGGTAAGGCTGCCGTCAAGTCCCAATGGGGTCATGTCACGACATTTGACAAGGGAGCATGGTCGATGCTTTGGGGCCTATGTTTGGGCCTCGCCGACACGCACCGACGGGAAGCGTCCGATCGTTGCGCGAGACCTCCGTAAGCCCTGGAGTGCGGCAGACCTCTGCCCTACCGCCGAAGGTGTGGTGGTTCTGCGAACCCATGGGCCGGTTCACGGAGGCTGGCTCTTTGGCCTCCGATGAATGGACCGAGGCGCTAGCCGGCTGTCCAGGTTGCGCCGACAAGTTCCGCTGGATGGGTACGACGCCCACGTCTTCGCGTGCGTCTTCAAGTTCAGCTGGCCCCGGAATTCCAGCAACTCACCCCGCGTATGGGTCGTGCCGCCCCAATCCGTTGGCTCTGGGACAGCTTTTCCGCTGTCTTATGCGCCCTATTAAGTCCGCTTTGACCACAATATTCTTGTCCATCGCAGTTCCCTCGCGCCGGCAAACCTCGGAAGCCCGCATGCCATTGAAGTTGACGCGCAACTTCGCGTCACCGCGGCGGTCTCGGTAAAGGGAAGCGAAGGAACGGTCCGAGCCCAATGAATCCCCTCCCCGTCATGCTCATTCCTTCCAGCCAACCAGACTTGGTAACTCGTATCGGACGCTTGTGGGCGTTTCTCGTTACGTGGCTCGCCTTCGTGGCGGTCCCTCTCAGCGAGGCAGCCACCATTAATTGGTATGTTCCAAACCCGGACTATTCGATTGCGCGCAACTGGAGCGAGCGCGCGCTTGAGGGCATTCGGATGGACACCCCGCATCCTCCTGGTCAGGCGAGGAACCTGTTCACTTTCTCGGTCTGCATGTACGACGCCTGGGCTGCGTACGACACGAATGCGGTCGGTTTCGTCTATCGCGCCAAGCATTCTGTTCTCGACGGGGCTGCTGCTCGGCGGGAGGCGATGAGTTATGCGATGTACCGGATGGTGCAGGAGCGGCATGCCTACTCCCGAACGGCGACCAACCAGGCGCCGGCGAATGAGGCGTTCATGACAGCGCTGGGATACGACATCAACAACGCATCCCGCGATTCCTCTACTCCGGCGGGCGTCGGCAACAGGATCTACGACGCCGTATCGGCTTGGTTCATTGAAGATGGATCCCGACAAACCGCCGGCACGGCGTTTCCGGTGGCCAATCCCCCGATCGCATATCCGGACTACCCCGTCGGCAATCCGCGGCGATACGCCTTCTTTAACCCGCCGCTGAATCCTTTCCTCCACGGAATCAGCGATGGCAGCAACCAGACCGTGGTGGACGTCAATGTGTGGCAACGCCTGATTGTCGCGAATTCCATTGACCAGAATGGTTTCCCACAGAACCCGCTCCAAGGCTATCTGGGAGCGCAATGGCTGTGGGTTCGCGCCTTCTCACTGGGCCATTCCGATCAGGACAAGCCTTGGATCGATCCCGGACCGCCTCCCCTCTTGGGGACCGCCACGGACGCGGAGTTTAAACAGAACCTTGTTGAGGTCATCCGAGCCAGCGGCCAGCTCACCGTGGACGATGGCGTCAAGATCGACATCTCACCGGCGACCGTCGGCAACAACACGCTTGGGGCAAACGATGGCAACGGATACACAGCCAACCCGGTGACGGGTCAGCCCTACACTCCGAACGTCGTCCTTCGGGGAAACTTCACTAGGGCACTGACGGAATTCTGGGCAGATGGCCCTTCGTCCGAAACCCCGCCCGGACATTGGAACACCATTGCGAATCACGTTTCCGACGACACGACCCTCAGGCGCATCGGAGGTACCGGACCGGAGATCGACCGCTTGGAATGGGATGTCAAACTCTACTTCGCGTTGAACGCCAGCCAGCATGATGCGGCATGCGCCGCTTGGAGCGTCAAACGATACTACAACGGCTGGCGTCCCATCACTGCCATCCGGTATTGCGGCGGGCGCGGGCAATCCAGCGACCCCAAACTCCCGTCGTATCACCCTGAGGGCCTGCCCCTCGTACCCGACCTGATCGAGCTTGTCACTGATGCCACGCTTGCCTCGGGGCGGCATGCCGGTCTGACGCCCGGGAAGATCGCTGTGCTCTCCTGGCCGGGCCAACCCGAAGTCCCCAGCGAACAGACCAGCGGCGTCAAGTGGATCCACGGCGAGGACTGGATCACCTACCAGAAGAAGACCTTCGTCACTCCTGGGTTCCCAGGGTATATCTCGGGTCACAGCACCTTTAGTCGTTCCGCAGCGGAGGTCATGACGGCTTTCACGGGCTCGAAGTGGTTCCCGCGCGGATTGGGCTCCTACACGATCACGAAGTTAGTCAATGAAGCCGGTCCGACAGAGCCGGTCACCCTGCAGTGGGCATCCTACTACGACGCTGCCGATCAAGTGGGTCTCTCGCGTATTTGGGGTGGTATCCACCCTCCCGTGGACGATTTGACGGGGCGTCGAGTCGGCGCGGAGGCCGGGCGGAGCTCATGGGCACTGGCACAGAAGTTCTTCGATGGATTGGTCGCGAACGCCGCGATCACTGTGGCAAGTCGCCGACTCGAAGGGGGTAGCCTCGAAGTACGGTTCAATGCCGTGCGCGGCATCTATTACAAGATTCACTCCTCGCCAAATGTGGATGGACCTTATGGCGATGGTGGCACCCCGGCCCAAGTGGCCTTCGAGTCCCAGATCGTCAGCACCAACACTCCAGCCGATGCACAGCGATTCTTTCGCGTGTCATCATCCCTGAAACCTTGAGGCAAATGGCTCGATCTTGGTTTGAACGTCCGGGGCTGCGTCGCCCGGGCATCCGCGGCTTCACGCTGATCGAGCTGCTGGTGGTGATCGCGATCATCGCGATTCTTGCCAGCATGCTGCTGCCGGCGCTCGGTCGGGCGAAGGGTCAAGCTCAGCGAGTGGCCTGCTCCAACAATCTCAGGCAGGTAGGCTTGGCGCTGAGAATCTGGGCCGACGGGAACGACGGCAAATTCCCATGGAAGGTGGAGCAGTCGCGCGGTGGCGGGATGCCGAACGGGACCGACAATGCGACCGTCCGGCTCCAGTTTTCTATCGTCTCGAACGAACTCGCGACGACCCGTATTTTGCTTTGCCCGAGCGATGTGCGCCGTGTGGCGGCGACGAACTTCGCTGGGATCTCGCTTACGAATGCGAGTTATGCCCTCTGCAACGAGGCGGATGAGAAACGGCCTCGAGTTTTTCTTGCGGCCGACCGAGGCATGAATGGCTTCGATTTCAACGGCCTGCCGGACAACATCAACTGCTTCGTTCTGAATTCCGATAGCACCGTTGCCCGCACTGCCAATTGGCGGCGAGGCGCCTGTCACGGGGCGAATGCCGGAGTCGTCGCTCTAAGTGACGGCTCGGTCCATTCGTTGGACAACCGTCGTCTCGTGAAAACGCTCGTCGGATATGACATCCAAACGGAGACGGATGACGGCACGATGCAGTTTTACTTTCCGTAGCGAACCGTCCTGACCAATTCCGCATCCGATAAAGCGGCCTTCACTCGCGTCCGGTCATCGCTGGGAATTCGCGGTGCTGTCGATCTGCTGGACCGTGAGAGTTCGCGCGGCGCGCGCAGGCTCAGATCAGTCGGTGCGGAGAGGTGTCGGCGGGATCGAGGGGATCCGGGGCAAATTCCAGCGCGTGTCCGGCGCGAACGGGCCACAAAGCGTGGGCGATCCCGGGAGGAATGTGCACCCGATCACCGGCTTTGAGGCTCAACTCCGCGCGCTCTCCCGTCGCGATGTCCTCCAGAGTGAGCCGCAGTTCACCGGCGATCAGATAGAGGTATTCCTGTTTCCGGTGATGCACGTGGTTGCCGCGAATTCCTCCTTCAGGCAGATCGATCCAGGCCAGGAACCGGATGGCGGGTTCGCCATTGAGAATCTGGGCGAGTTCGCCCTGAGGCAGAATCAGGCGCTTCAGGGGCGGAAGCACTTGTCCCGGCGCGGGACGTCCTTCGATGACCGGCAGGCGGTCACGGATCACCTTGCCATTCAGAACGGCATCACTCCCTGTCTCTAGGTCTTCCATAGCGTTTCACTCCTTGGGGCTGGAGCGTCACGCGATCCTCGGAGGTTGACCAGATCACACTTCGGGTGACGGTGGCCCCCACGACAGGCCCGGGAATGCCATCACACCAGCTCATGTCGTCTGGGACAGTCCTGGATCGTGCCCCTGCCGGGGGCGAGGGAAAGCCGTCAATGTCACACAAGGCGGTTGCTCCAGAGATCCCACATCCCTAGGATTCCAAAAGAAAGCCAGCCATGTTCCCTTTCGTCCGCAAGACGCGCTGGGTTGTCTACAATTGTCTCACGAGTGAAATCCGTGAGATTGAACGGCTTCCTTTCGAGATTGGAAACAGTCCAGCAGCGGACTTGACCCTGGAGGGAGCGGGCGTTGCCGAGCGGCACGGATCCATCACGCCGGGTGCCGCCGGAAACCCGTGTCTGGTTCGTCGAGACCCGGAAGCCTCGATCCTTCTCGACGGTGTTCCGCGGGAATTTGAGCAACTCGAAGCCGGACGCGATTATTCCGTGCAGGTGGGCCCGCATCTCCTGCTGATCCGTGGCGCCTCCAACCTCAAGGAATGGCGCGCTCGGTTCGCCGTAAACGCGTGGCTCGTGATCCTCCCGGATTCCAGCGAACCCCTCGGCCCATGGGCCTACGAAGAGTTGGCGCCGCTCACGCGGCTGCACCGATGGGACCCCAAGTCGATCACGCTGCCCCAAGGGGCCGAGGCGGGGTTTTATCTCCGCCAGCTGCTGGCGTTCGGGGACGCTGCTTCCGAGCGCGGCGACACCAATCCGGTCGAATCGCTGGCGGAAGATGGCGGCTTCCTTCAGAGGACATCGGGCGAAGGCGCGTTCACATGCCCCGTTTGCTGGCTGCGATTTGATGCGGGGGACATCATGCACGTGGCCGTGCACGACTCCCTGCGCGGCGATCCCCTCCTCGGCCAGGACGCTCCGTTGCGTTTTCACGCCACCCGTTTCAACGACCGCGGTCAGGCCCTCGATGCCTTCGGCTTGCCCGCGACCGACATGGCATGCCCGCATTGCCGAAGGATTCTGCCTCCCGGGTTTGTTGAAATCGAACATCACATTCTCTCGATCGTCGGGGACCAGAGCGCCGGAAAATCCTATTACCTGAGCGTCCTGGCCCATCTGCTGCCGGTAGCGTTGTTCCGTCACTTCGCACTCAACTTCCAGGACGCCGATCCGGCGGGCAACGCGATGCTGAATGACATGAAGCGCACGCTTTTCGGAGCCCGTGAGCCCGAAGAGGCACGCCTCGTGAAGACACAACTTGAGGGTGCCATGTACGAACGGCTGCCCCGGTACGGCCGGATCGTGGCCCTGCCCAAGCCCTTCATCTTCTACGTCCAATCCCTGAGCCAGGCCGAGCAGAGGGCGTCGCTCATCTTTTACGACAATGCCGGCGAACACTTCCAGCCGGGCCGCGACTCCACCGATTCGCCCGGCGCCCAACACGTCGCCAGTTCGTCGGGCATCCTGTTCCTGTTCGATCCCTTCAACCACCCCGGATTCCGGCGCCGCATGGGTGCGCACCAGGACCCGCAGCTCGAACGGCCGGTTGTGGATCAACAGGATGTCCTGCTCTCCGAGTTGAAAGTGCGGGTCCACCGCCTGCTCAACCTCGGAGTGGGCCAACGGCTGGAGCGTCCCCTCGCCGTGCTGGTCGGCAAGTGCGACGCCTGGATGAACTGGCTCGGCCCCGAGCCGTTCGCCGATCCGGTCCAATCCGGCCACCTCGACCGATCGAAGGTCGAACAGAATTCGAAGATCGTCCGCGATCTGTTGCTCGAGCTGGCCCCGACCATCGTCGGCAACGCGGAGACCATCAGCAACCAGGTCACCTACTTCCCGGTCAGCTCCTTTGGCCACCCGCCTTTGAAGGTGGGTTCGGGGAGCTATGTGCCCGATCCCGGCCAACTCCAACCGATTCTCGCCGAGGTCCCGGTGCTCTGGTTGCTGTCCATCATCCGCCCTGACCTGGTTCCATCGAGTTGAGCGGGAACCTCACCGAGCATGGCCTGGCAACTCATCTACACCAGCGCTCAGCGTACCCTCACACCTGGCCAATGCGGGTACGGTACGGTCGCACGCTGTTCGGACCTTCGCGAAGCCCTCACCCAGCGCCTGGAACAGCTGAGCTATTACACATTGCCCGCCACCAGCACCCGAACTGGCCCGTTGCCGGTGATTCACGCCTGCCGGGTGCTCGACCTTCGCGGGTCCAAGTATCTCCTGCTCTCGCGCATCGTCGACGCACGCCTCGATTTCACCAACCGGACGAATCACCTCGCCCATCACCTTGTTTTCACTCCGGCCGAACTGGCCGATGTTCCTTCCCCAGCGACCCTTCTCCGACACTGGGATGGCTGGAGGGACGGGTGGTCCGAGGAACCCCGCTTCCTGGACGATTCCGACTGGGGCAATCTGAGCCGGCTTCCCCGGAGCGTGGCTCTTCCTGCCGTGAACTGGGCCCGCCTTACGGGCGAGGCCGGGCGGGCCGCAGCCCTCGTCGATTGGCCCTCCCCCGGGGGCATTCAACTCCTGATCTCGCCGGATCAAGAATCCTGTCTGCTCGATCTCTTTGCGGAATCGCTCCAATTGCTCGACCCGGAGAATCGGGCTCCGGCGCGACGTTGGCAGTTCCCCTTCACCACCAGGCTTCAGAGCCAGGACAATCCCGCCGATTTTTTGTGGCGAGGATGCCATGCGCCGGCGGCGGCGGCCGGTTCGGCGTCCCAGCGGTCCTCGGCGGGAACGCTCTTCCCCCTGGCGGAACTCCCGGTCCCGGAAACACCGCGCGCGATCTTGGCGCGGCGGGGACCCGGAGTCTCCCCAAGACAGCCTTCTTCGTTGCAGGCGTCCCCGGGGCTGGTGTCACCCGCCGACGTTTCCGCCGCTCCGCTGAGACTCAGCCGTTCGACTGCCCCCGCCGACGCGTCGCTCCCTGACCCGCTTCTGGACGATGCCTGGGTGCGCACCGAACGCGCGGATGCCCCCGTGGCCCGCATTTTCACCCGACGACTGCTCATCCCACTCATCGCCCTGTTGGCTTTCGGCTTGGTGCTGGTGGGCGGGTTCTACCGACCGGGCTGGTTCCTGGAGCGGCGGACAACCCGTCAATCAGCGTCGCCGGCGGTGAGTTCCCTCTTGCCGGACACCGTTCCCGTCGTGGCCCATCCACCCGCCGTGGTTGCCACAACGCCTGAGGCACCCGTGGCGCCCCTGACCTCCCCTGCCGAGGTTCCAACCGAATCCAAAGCGATTCTCGAGGCTGCCTTCGACCGGATTCCCACCTATCTTGTGCACGCGCGCACCGACCACCAGGGCATGGAACTGGGATCGATCCAGGAATTGGAGGCTCTGCTCCGGCGGGTGTTTGGCGGAACCCAGGAACTGGGAAGTGAGAACGTCCGAGTACTGGCCCAGACCGGTGACTTCCGTCTCGTGGTGGATCCCACCACGCCCGAACAGCAACCCAGGATCGACCAATTCGAAGGAAAGAAAATCACGGTGGGTCTTCAGGGCGGCACGAACCCCATGGTGGAACTGGATTGCACCGAATGGATCAAGGACCCACAACGCCCCATCCTCCTGGGTCGGGTTCGCACGGCGGATCGCGACCTTACCTTGGTTTTCCGGCCAGCCGCCGGAGGACCCGGATTCGATCCATTCCGACTGCTTTTGCTCACCGGCCAGCCACCGACGCCGATCGAACTGCCGAAGGTGTTCCTTCGCTCCGAGCCCACCCATTGGACCGACGCCCTGGACCCGGATCTGCTGGAGCGACTGCCGAGGTCGCCGACGTCCACCGTCCCTCCGTTCCGTTATCAGCTTCGGATGTATGCCGGCCATCCGGCGACAGAACTGTTCGGGCCCTTCCTGAATGACTACCAGCCTGCCGAGGGTTCGGAACTCGCCCTGGAGGTTCACCGGCGGGAAATCCAAGCGCGCCTCGCGGGTCTGGGCCAAGACCAGGAAAGGATCCAGGCGGAGGCCGAGAAACTGAAAACCAAAGTCGAAATCTCGATCGCCAAGGATCTGCAACTCGGCGTGGTGTTGGGTGTCACGAAGCCCGCCAACCTCGCCAGCCTGAACGCATTCGTCCGGAGCAAGGGCGATCCTGACTTTCCCGACCGGAACGATTTCCTGGAGTACCTGCGCACCTTGTTCGACCGCCTGGGGCTCCAGGCCCGCGATCTGCTGGGACCGCCGCGGAAGCCGACCGAGAAGGACCTGCTCCAGCTCCATGGCCTGCTCGTCAGCGGGCTGAAATCGAAGCGCGTGAATCTGGAGGCCGTTGCCCCGTCCTACTTCACCAACCGTTGGTCCGAGTTCGGGTCGGTGGATCTCCTGCGTGAGTTCCGAAATCAAGGCCAGTCCGTTTCCAACCAGTCCGCCCGGCTCGGCATCTTGCTCGATCGCATCCCACCCGACCTGAACGCCACCCCGCGGGTCAGTCTCCATGTCGTGGATGCCAAGGGCTACCGGCTCTTCGAACTGATCCGGTTCACAACTCCGACACAGGACACCCCGCCATGAACCTCATTGACGTCGAACGTCTGGTGCGCCGCATCGGGGAACTGATGGAGGGTCGCGTTCCGGAGGACCAGGCGCGCCAGATCGCCCAGGACTACGCGACCCTTTCCGAGAATGCCGCCCACCGGCTCCGGCAATGCGCCGCCATGCTCAATCAGGGCGACGAAGCCCAGGCGCTTCAACTCGCCGATTCCCCACCTCCCCTGCTCGATCTCGTCACGCGCCTCGGGTTTCGCCGGCTGGGGGAATGGCGCGACTACTGCCAGAAGCGGGACATTTCCTGCGCCGAAAACCTGGATGCCAAGTTCATCCGCCAGTTGAACGATGCCTATGGCAAGGGCATCGCCCCCGAACACCAGCTCTACCGAAGGCTCCGCGAAGCCGTCCAAAGCCGTGATGAACTCCAAATCGTCGATGCCCTTCGCGCGATCCGCCGACGCAATCCTGGGGATGCGGGCGTCTACCAACAGCTCGAACGGCTCGAGCGGAAGGCGCTCGGCATCGAAATGCAAAAGCTCTCGGCCGCCCTCGCGGCCGGGGATGACGCCCGGGTCATCGGTCTGATCGAGGAAATCGAGGCGGAAGGTTTCGATGTCGCTCCCGATGCCGCGGCCTGGCACGCCGCCCAGAGGGTCCGCTGCCGCGTTCTGCTCCAGCAGACGACCCGCCTGCGCTCCCGCCAGGATTGGGTTTCCGCCAGCCCAAACCTGTCGCGAATCCATTCCCTGGTCCGTGAGGAGAACCTCGCTCTCGACCCGACCGACGCCCAGACCCTGACGGACATGGATGCCTGGCTCGGGGATTGCCAGCGCCATGTCACTGAAGAACGGGACTTCGCCCGCAGCCTGGGCGAGCTCCGAACCCTCGTCGACGGCTGTGAACGAACCATCGAGGACGCGGTGCGTCTCAGTCGCGGCGCGCTTCGCGAACGTCTTCAGTCCATGGAAAGCCATTGGCGAAAGCTCGAAAACTTCCGACGCGGGATCGACGAGGATCTGGCACGCCGCCGGAAGAAGGCGGTGGAGGTTCTTGAGAGCCAACTGGACGCCCGCAATCGCTTCGTCCGCCGGTGGGCCGTAACCGGACTCACGCTGGGTGTCGCGGTGGCGGCGTTCCTGGGTCGGTCCTTCTGGAACCACCGCGTGGCCGTGGACTTGGCCACCGAATTGAAGTCCCTCCGCGAGGCGCGTCACGTGAAAGCCGCCGCGCGAACCTTCGATCAGGCGATGCAACATCTGCGGCGCCTGGCCGGGGCGTCATCCTCCCTGCCCTCCGAAGTCGACGCCACCGAGCGATTCATCGCCGCGGAACACGCACGCCATCGCCAGTGCGAGACCCTCATCGAACAGCTCAAAGCCCTGGCCGTCGCCGGCTTCGATCGACTGCCTCCGGAACAGGTTCAGGCGCGTTTCGACAAGGCCCGGGAATCGCTCGCCGAGGTCGCCGAGGATTTCCAACCGTCCCTGGTCGCGAGCCTAGCCAGCACACGCGCTCGCTGGGAGGAATGGCTGGTCGCCCAACGCCAGGTTCGGGAAGACGAATTCGACCGGCTTTTCGCCAAGGTGGAACATGCCGCTTCCGCACTCGACTACCAGCGGGGATCGACCGGTGTCGCCGACATCCTGACCGGGATCGAACCTGGACTGGGGGATCTGATCTCGCTTGCCCTTCCCGCGGTGGCTGGCCTGCGCCTGCCCCCGGACGCGATGTCCCGGTTCACCGCTCTCACGAATCGCGTCGCGACGTTTGCGGACCAAGTGGCCCGTTTTCTGGTGATTTCCAATGCATGGAGCCAACCGCGCACCCTCGAAGCCTACCTTACCGCCCTCCAGGAGCTTCAACGATCCAAGTTCGCTGCCACAACGGACCAGATCCGCGCCGCCGATGTGCTCGCGATGAACATCAACACTTCATCACTGCCGGCGGGACTCCTCCTCCCCGGCGATCCGGAGGGCTGGCGCCGATTCGAACTCCGTCCCGACCTCGTACGGATGCCGTCCCAGATTCTGCCCGGCGAGCGCACGCGCCTCAATGCACTGCGCGACGACGAGAACCTCTTCGGCATCGTTCTTCATCAATTCACCCTGCTGTCCACGACGCCGGGTGAACCCAAGCCGACCTGGACGGCGTTTTCGCGCGGTCCACTGACCCGGAACAAATTCGGACGCAAGGTCGGGCAGGTTTACGACCCGATGCTCTCCCCGAACCGGGTCGAGTTTCATGCCCGGGAATTCAACAGCGGGGAATACACCATCGTGGAAACAGGGCTGGCGCTGGAAACCGGCATGGCGGAGCGGATCGGCCTCAAGCAACTGATCGAAAGCGGTACCAGCACCCACTTCTCGGCCACGCTTCTCGATCTCCTGGACGCCATCAACCGCACCGACCTCGGCAGCCCGCTTTGCCGGGCCTTCCTCGCTCTCAAGCTTCACGAGTTGATGGACCTCCGCCCCCACGACTGGGATGCCCATTGGGCGCCGCAAGCCGTCCAGGATCGCAACCGCCTCCGTGAACTGGGCGCCGCCGACATTGCGTCCGGAGACTGGTTGGACGCGCGCCGCACCGCCGCCCTTGCCCCGCAACTTTTGGAACACTTCGCCAACGCCCGGCGCGTCAGTTATCCGCAACAGGCCGCGTTCCGGGTCGCGCTGGCTCGGGGTGCCACCCAGGCGGGATTCCAGTTGGTCGGGAACGCGGATGCGGTCGGCGGGCTTCACCTTCCGGTTCCGCTCCCGGATCACTCCGAGATCTGGGGATGGGCCGAGGACTCCCGCGCTCCTGCGCTCCTGCATAGCATCCGATCTGTCGACGGCCAGCGCACCCCGACGACCGTGCATCGTTCCATGCCGTTCAGCCCGCTCTTCATCTTCCGCGGTGACCGCAAGAAACTGCTCGAAGACACCCGCCAGGCCGTTTCCACCGATTCCGCCAGCCTGGGTTCGCACCTGCCACCCCTCTTCTCCGCCGGCCATGATTAAACCCGTCTCCTGTCGGCTCCGATGGCGGGGACAAACCACCGGCCCTTTCCCGCTGGCGATGATTCTGCGCCGACTGGACGACAACGAACTGGGCTTGTGGCACGAGATCGAATACCGGGACTCGTGGGTGACGCTCGAAGAGTTCCTGTCCCGGACTGAGAACGAACGCCGGACCGCTACCGTGACGGAACCACCGCAACCTCGACTCGCGACCGCCCGGGGACCGACCCATCCGGAGGCACCTCCGCCCCCATTGAACCTCCCGGAGGCGGCGTCTTCGTGGCCCAGTCCATTCCCGTCGGTGGCCCGAATCCGGCCCAAGCGGCTGAAAGTGTTCATCGCGGCCGGCTTCCTCTTCGGTTTCGTCGGCGCCCACAATTTCTACGCCGGTTACCGGGGAACCGCCGTTGCGCAATTGCTTCTGGCCGGCGTGCTGTACTCTCTCGGCTTCGGTCTGATCGTTACCTGGATCTGGGCCCTGATCGAACTGCTCGTCGTCCACACCGACCCCTTGGGAGCACCGATGACCTGACCCCGCATTCCCTTCCGCGGACCCGCACATCCCCCCTTCTATGGAATCGAAACCCAACCCCGCTCCCCGACTGACCGGGCCCACCGTGACGTCGTTCTCGAACCCAGGACAGGACGGCGTCGCCCTGACGTTGAATTGGTCGAGGCAGGACATCGAAAACCGCCTCGGGTTTTTCCGGGCGGGCCGGTACACCAGCGCCAACAAGTTGCTCGGATTCACCCTGGCGATTGCCCTGACAGCGATCTTCTTCGCGTTGCTCGCCTTCGTATTCTCTTCGACCCCGTTCCTCCGATCGTTCGCCATCGTCTTTCTCCGCCCGGGCAACCTATACACCACGGGCCCGGCCACCTTCCTCTTTCTCTGGGCCATCAGCCTGCTCGTCCTGAAGCGACTGAAACTGAACTACCAGGAGCGCGCCCTCACCCTCGCTGCCGTGCCCCAGAACCCCGACTTCTTCCTCAACGAAACCTCGGCCCGAGCGGTCATCGACCGCATTCACGGACTGGTCGATCACCCGCGGCACTTCATTCTCCTGAACCGCATCGATCGCGCTCTCGCGAACCTTCGAAACATCGGGGGGCTCAGCGATGTGTCCACCCTGCTCAAGGGGCAGGCTGAGAACGACGAAAACCAGGTCTCCTCAAGTTACACGCTGATCGGCGGCATGGTCTGGGCCATCCCCGTCCTGGGTTTCATCGGCACAGTTCAAGGCCTAAGCGCCGCGATCGGCACCTTCGCCCAGACCCTGTCCTCCGCCGCCGATCTGGGCGCCATCAAGACCAATCTCCAGGGCGTCACCGGCGGTCTCGCCACGGCCTTCGAAACCACCCTGGTTGCCCTCGTCATGGCGTTGGTCCTTCAGCTCTATGTCACCTCGATGCAGAAGCGGGAGACGGACTTTCTCGACGAATGCAATGACTACTGCCACCAGCACGTCATCTCAAAGCTCCGTCTCGTCCCCAGCACCACGCTGTCCCCAGCGGCCCCCGTGGTCGAAGCTCCCCCCGCCACCTGATCGATCGCCATGGCCTCACGCCTCCGTTCACGAGCCACTCCGGGCATTTCGTTCTTCTCGTTCCAGGACATCATCACCTCCGTCACCGGCATCCTCGTCCTCGTCACGCTCATTCTAACCCTCTACCTGGACCGCTCCGCTCCGGGCCCGTCGGAGATCGAGCCTCTCCAACGCCGCTTGGACGCGACGCGGGAACAACTGGAGCAACTCACCGTGCGGAATGGAGCTGCCAGCGAACGGCATCTCGCCCTCGTCACGCCTCTCGATCGGTCCCAGCTTCTCACCGAAATCCGTGAGTGGCAGGACCAAGTCCAGGCCCTTTCCAATCGCCTCGTCGCGTCGAGACAGCGCTCGACCGAACAAGACCGGGATTCGGAGGACAAGGCGGAGGAACTGGGCCTTGGTGAAGCCCGGGAACGAGCCGGTTCTGTGGAACGTGAGCTCGAGCAGTGGAAGCGGAACAACAGCGCGCTCGCGACGGAGTCCGCAGAATTCGAAAGTGTGGAACTGGAGCTGCGGCGGAAGATCACGGCCGCCACCAACCAGCACCGCCTCTGGCTCCTGCCGGATCTGGCTTCCACCGCTCGCCAACCGATCCTGGTCACCGTCTCCCGCACCGACCTGGTCTGCGAACGTTTCAATCAACCGACCCAACGCCGGTCGTTCTCCACCGACCAGGCCCTCCCGCTCTTCTCCGCGGCTCTTCGCGACTGGAATCCCTCCCGCGACTACCTCGTCTTCTACGTACGACCCTCCGGCATCGAGCGCTTCATCCGTTGTCTCGAAATGGCGAAATCCGTGGGGTTCCAGGTCGGATACGACGCCGTCGAGGAAAACAAGGAGATCGTCTTTTCCACCCCTGCCCCACCATGAGGCGCCCCAGGATCTCACCGCCCGACAGCCTCGAAATGTTGCTAGACACCCTCTGCAACACCTTCGGCGGCATCATCGTGATCGCTCTGCTCATCGCGCTCTTTGCACGCGATTCCAGAAGCTCCGAGGAACAGCCCCGGGCCGGCACCGAGCAGTCCGGCATCCTTCACCAACAGCTCAGACAGGCGGAACGCGATCTCGCCCGAGCCATGACGCTCGAAACGGAACTGAACCGTCGCGTCACGAATCCCAGCCAGACCGCCCTTCTGGAACTTATCGAACAACGCGACCAGGTTCGTGACCTCGCCGAAACCCTCGTCGCCGAGGTGCGCGCCTCGCCGTCTCCCACCGACGCCGCCGCCTCCCTCGCCCAGACCATTTCCCAGATTGAGATCCTCGCATCCCTTAACCTTCAGTCCGAACGCCGGCTCTCCGAGGAAAAGAACCGGGGTGCCGTCCTGAAGGGCCGCATCGCCGATCTGGGACGCGGCATCCAGTCCCAAAGCAATCGTCTCGCCCAGATCACCGCCCGTCAGACCCAACGCCTACGACTGCCGCGCGAACGCACCACCACCAAGAGCCACCTCTACGTCATTGTCCGCTACGGCCTGGTCTACCCGCTCTACTCCTTCGAGGGCGGGATCCCCGAACGCAACACGACGTCCCTCAGGTGGATCCAGGAATCCGAGACCTCACGCCGCGTGGAACCTATTCCCGGGGCCGGCATTCATCCTCAATCGGGAGCCGCGGCCTTCTCGGCCACCCTGCGAGCCATTCCCGCCGACCAGATCTACCTCGTGTTCCAGGTGTTCCCCGATTCCTTCGAGGCCTTCAATCGGGTCAAGGTCGCCACGGTGGCCGCGGGCTATGACTACACGTGGGAACCACGGCTCGACAGCACCCCGCTTCGCCTCGGAGCCGGGGCGTCCCCGCCACCACCCCAATGACGCAACTCCCGAGAGCATGAGCCGATTCTGCCCGAACTGCGGCCAACCCAGACCCCCGGGCCCTACCGAACCCCACCAGGATCCGCCCTGTCCCGCGTGTGGTGCCCCCGCACCGGTACGGTCGTTGACCCGCGACCCCGCCCTCTCCACCCAATCCGAGCACCAGCGGGCCCTGTCGCTCCAATCCCGACGCCGACGAACCATCGCCATCGCGGTTGCCGTGGCGATCCTCCTCGTCGCCCTCCTCGGACTGCTGCTCGAGCCTTCCTCCTCCTATTCGACCGCCCGACGCGTCAAGAACGCCGTTTTCGGCCCGCGCATCACCGAGGCGGTCGAGAACCGGATCCACAACCGCAGTGGCTCCGGGGAGAACGGCTCGGCCGAGGCCGGGGATCGAGGGACCAGCGACGGCCAGAACGCCGGGAAACCCGCCGGGGGTGAAACGACCGGTTCCCCGGAGCAACGCTCGGGAGGCACCGAGCGCGGCGGTCGCGACACCACCGGGTCCAATCTTCCCGCGAATGTCCAGAATCCCGACCAACCGGGCCCCGACCTGGAGTCTCCGCCGGAACGCTCCATCGGATGGTTGGACCGCTTCTTCGGGCGATCGCCCGATTCAGAGCCGATCCGGGCCGGATTCGGAGGGAGCGGGGAGAACACCGGAGCAGGCAACACAAATATCCCACCCGCGACCCAGCCCAACGAACCCACCACCGCCGAGTCCTCCCAGCCGGAACCCTCGCCGGCCCTGCCGCGTGATCTGGATCCCACCCGCCCGGATCCGCCACGAACCACGAATCGCCCCGTTTCGCCTTCGAGTGCGACTCTGAACGACAACCTCGAGCGACTGCTCCGCCAACACAACGCCGGAACGGGGGACCTTCGCATCTCCCTCATGTGGTCCAATACCAATGACCTCGATCTTCATGTCGTGGATCCCTCGGAAACGGAGATCTATTACCAGCGCCGACGCTCGCCGACCGGTGGCCTGCTCGACATCGACATGAACGCCAGTCCGCCGCTGCAAAGTCCCGCTGTGGAAAACGTGTTCTGGCCCGAGCGCGGGGCCCCGTCGGGCCGCTTCCGCGTCTACGTGAATCACTTCCGGACCTACGATCGCACCGACGAAACGCCGTTCACCGTCCGCATTCTGATCCGGGGCCGGACCACGGATTTTCGGGGTTCCATCCGATTCGGCGAAACCAAGCGACTCGTCCACGAATTTACTCTCGCCCGATGAGGGGAGCCGCCCGGTCAGGAGCCGGGCGGTTGTTGGGTGACGCCAAGCGCTAGGGCCTGGCGTGAGGCATTCCGCATCCTCACGAGCATGTAGCTGACGGCGCCCAAACCCACCACCACACTGGTCTCCAGGGGTTCCGGAACCGCCGCTGCCGCCGCCACCCGAAATCCGAGATTGCCCGTCGCCGCACCTGGGCCGGCGGAATTGCGAAGGGTCGAAGCAAGGTTGCCCGAACCCGAATTCCAAGCGCTGCCCCGGAAAGTGCGGGACTCCGTGGTCATCCATTGGACTATTTACCAGACGGCGCTCCTGCGGTTCCTGCGAGGTCCGGTTGGACCTGGGCCAGGTCACGTTCCGCAGTACGTCTGGTAAACACGCTCACTCGGCGGCGCTGGACCGATGTAGCCGGGGGCATGCCCGGCGTCCTCGTAGGGCTTTGCCAGGACCTCCAGGAGCTGTTCCAGCACACGGAGGTCGCCCGTCGAGGTGGCCGCCTCCAATGCCTCTTCCACCTTGTGGTTGCGGGGAATGACCGCGGGGTTGTGTCGACGCATTGTCGCCGCCACCTCGACGGGTGATTGAGGTTGCCGGGCCAACCGCGCCCGCCAAAGAGCATGCCACGCTTGAAATCCGGAATCCTGCTTCAGAGCGTCGCCATCGAAGCTCGCCTCCGACAACTCACGGAAGGTGTTGGTGAAGTCGCGATGTTCCTGGTGCATCCAGCCCAGCAACGTTTCCACCAAGGCAACATCGGCGTCTTCCTCGGTGAACAACCCGAGCTTCGAACGCATTCCGCCAAGCCATCGACGCCGGAACTCCTCGACGAAGGACTGAAGCATGGCATTGGCCAGAGCCACGGCTTGCGGTTCGTCCGGATGCAGCAACGGCAGCAGCGCCTCGGCCAGGCGGGCCAGGTTCCATTGGGCGATGGAAGGCTGGTTGCCATAGGCATATCGGCCATGCCGGTCAATGGAGCTGAACACGGTGCCCGGATCATAGGCGTCCATGAAGGCGCATGGGCCGTAGTCGATGGTCTCGCCCGACAGGGCCATGTTGTCGGTGTTCATCACGCCATGAATGAACCCGACCTGCTGCCATTGCGCCACGAGCGCGGCCTGGCGCTTCACCACGGCCTCCAGCATCGCGAGGTAGGGATTCTCAACTCCCATGCACTCGGGGTAGTGGCGATTCACCGTGTAGTCCGCCAGGGCCATCAACGCTTCCCGATCGCCCGAAGCAGCCGCCCATTCGAAGGTCCCGACGCGAATATGGCTGGCAGCGATTCGAGTGAGGACCGCTCCCTGCGAGGGCTGTTCTCGGCTCACCCACTCCCCCGTCGTCACCACCGCCAGGCTTCGGGTGGTGGGAATGCCGAGGGCCTGCATCGCCTCGCTGATCACGTACTCCCGCAGCATCGGCCCCAATGCTGCCCGACCGTCGCCACGCCGCGAGAATGGAGTCGGGCCGGAACCCTTGAGTTGGACGTCGAAACGCCCGCCATCGGGGGTCAAATGTTCGCCGAGCAGGATGGCACGTCCGTCTCCCAGATGGGTGAAATGCCCGTACTGATGCCCGGCATAGGCTTGGGCAAGCGGGTTGGCGCCCGGCAGCAGGCCGTTGCCCGCCAACATCGACGCACCTTCCGTTCCCTCCAATAACACCGGGTCGAGTCCCAAGGCCTTGGCCAACGGGTGGTTCAAGACGACGAGGCGGGGGTCCCTCACCGGCGTGGGAGCAACGCGCCGGTGGAACATCTCGGGAAGACGTGAATAAGAATGATCGAGCCGCCATCCCCCCGTGCCGGAGGGAGCCGTGGTGGTCGCTGGGATTTCAGGCATTTCGCCCGCCCACCTTACCGTAAGTCCGCGAATCGCAAAGCGATGTCCTTGGGGTGCTTTCGGTGGCGGCCACCCGGCCCGGCGCTTCCTTCGACGCGTGAGCGATGACCTGCCCGTAGCGAAGGATGGGAATCACGAACTCCCGAAGCCCGGCATACCATCGGTATCGCATCGTCTGGCCGTCGCGCCGGGCCTCCAGGAACTTCCCCCTGGTCGCACAGGGCACAAAGTTCCCGCCCACGGGGGGACAACCAGCACTTCATCTACCCGATCAATGCGGGTGTGTTCACCGACGCCGGCGCTCTCAAGTCTGGCTCCCAGGGATTCTACCGGGTTCGCCAAAGCAACCCGTAAACGCACGTCCCGGACCTTGGCGCGATCCGTTCAGTTGATGCCGAAAGCAGAGTAGCCCAAGCCCCGGCCGCCAGGCATCGTCCTGCCATTCTCAAAACACTGGAAACCATGCCCAGAATGCTTCCCTGCGCCGCCACGCAGTTCCCAACGCTCTGCTGGTGGCCCTTCTTGACCGCCAGTTTCATCGCACTCGGACAGACCGGGTACGCCGCCGAACCCGCCCTCCGCCTGCCCCTGACGATCTCTTGGGGTCACCGCTCACCGACCGCCCAACCCTTCTACCTCCGGCTGATCGGGCAGGAACTCAACCCCAAATCCGCGCGCCTCGAAGGAGGCGAGACCGGCGACGAACTCCAGGATGGAATCGGCATTGCACGGACCCGGGCAGGGGCAGGCGACGTCGACGGCATCTCATGCGAACTGCACTTCGAACCACGATCCATCCGCCCGATCACCACCGCCCAATCCATTTGAACTCACTTGTTCCAACACGGCGACCCCGAAGCCACGCGACGTCTGCAGTCGGACCCAGCCTTTCGGATTGATCCCCGCAAACTCACGCTGCAACTGGACGACACGGACACACGCGGGTTCAGCCTCACCGTCGACCAGTTGCTCACCCACCGGACCTTCTGGCTGCCCGAACTCGATGTTTTCATCTCCGCGGGCGAGCCACCGGCCACGTTTGCCGCGACCCAACTGGAACTGGCCGCCCGGCGTGGATGTCGCTTGATTGACCGCATCGCGAACGAACCGGAGGCAAGCTATGCACAGTATACCAACCGTTGGGAGGACATGGGTCATCCTGCCTATCAGAACCCTCACAGCATCGCTCCCGGACACATCGTCGGTAACGGCTGGGATAGCGCGTTGCACAAGTTTGCTGTCGATCGGCTGGCCGGGGTTCGGAACGGCTACAGCCAGATCGACCGGTTTGATCTGAGCTTCGACTTCGGCAATGCCCAACCGGACCTCGCGGCGGCCTGGAAGAGCCAACGCCTCACCGACGGGCTTCCCCTACTGACGACCACGTTTGAGAAGGACGGCGTGCGCTGCGAGGTCGAGCAGTTCTCCTACCCTCTCGGGGGCCCGCCGATGGAACGTCGCGGCGACATGCCGATGGTGCTGCTCCAACGAGTCCCAAAGGCCGACCTTCATTCCCGCAGGGAGAGGGAGTCGCGTATCGCCCGCAAACCTTGGGTGGAACCTAAGTGTCCGAGCCGTCGAATCCCATTCCAGCGAACCCCCGGCCCAGCCCTTCGAAACCCGCTGGGCGATCTCTCCTTCTCCCCCCGGGAGAAGGCCGGGATGAGGGCCGGTTGCGACTCCCCTTGCTCCACGGTTCATGGCCCGTGAGCCGCTCATTTTTGAACAGGGGGCTTCCCAGTCACGGAGTGGCGCCAGAACGGCAGCCCACGGCGTGAGCCGTGGGTAACGCGTCCGTCGAAATCCCCGAGCCCCGAATGGGGCGATCAGCCCATCCCCTTCGGCTCCACCTCAACGACCTTTTGGAGCCTCGATCGTGCTCAGCGTTCCTTCCGTTTCTGGCCGCCCCTCCGGGGCATCCCTCTCCTGGGGGGGTGCTTCATTCCGTCGCACTGACCACTCTGCCCTTTCCAGGGCGCGGCAAGACGGTAGGAGGGAGGCAGCCTTTCATACCCCATGAAACTCGATCGACGAAGCTTCCTCCGGATCTCGGCTGCTGGTGTCGGTGGCCTGGCCCTCGGTCAACGGCCTGCGGTCGGCGCCAGCGAGACCGCCACCCAACAGCTCAGCGCTTTTGACACCATCACCCTGGGCCGGACCGGTATCCGCACCAGCAGGGTGGCCATGGGGACGGGTGTTCGCGGCGGCATGCGTGAATCGAACCACACCCGCATGGGACCCGAAAATGCCCACCGACTGATCCGCGACATGTTCGACCATGGTGTCCGGGGCTTTGACTTGGCGGACCTCTACGGGACCCATCCGCTGGTCCCGCCCGCTTTGGCGGGTCTGCCGAGGGACCAGTTCACCCTGTTCTCAAAGATTTGGTGGCGACCCGGAGGAATTCCCGAAACCGAACGTCCGGACGCCGACGTCGTGGTGCACCGGTTCCTGAAGGAACTGAAGACCGACTACCTGGATCTGGTACTGCTTCACTGCGTGGAATCGGCCGACTGGCCTAAGGTTCTTGCGAAGCAAATGGAGGCGCTCGCGAACCTGAAGAAGAAGGGCGCCGTTCGTGCCGTGGGAGTTTCCTGCCATTCCCTGGCGGCACTGCGGGCGGCGGTCGAGGAACCTTGGGTCGATTCGGTCCATGCCAGGATCAACCCCTTCCAGATGTCGATGGACGGTCCGCCGGAGGAGGTCGCTCCCGTTCTAAAGGCGCTTCGAGCCAAAGGCAAGGGGGTGGTCGGGATGAAGATCATCGGCGAAGGGCGCCTGAGGAATGACGAGGAGCGGAAAGATCAATCGATCCGCTATCCGTGGATCCAAGGTCTTGTCGACATGGTAACGGTTGGTTTCGAGAAGACCTCGGAGCTTGAGGATTTTGCCACCCGCCTGGGACGAGTGAGAACCCCTGCCTGATGTCAAAAAGCACGAACCGCCGGCCGTGAGGCAGGCGGTTCGCTTGAAGAGCCCGAAGACGAAGCTTAGCGGGCGGCAACCTTGTTGAGCCGGCTTCGAATCCAACCCATCAGGGCCAATCCGCCGCCCAACAGGGAGATCGTCGCACCTTGGTCAGGAACGTTGTTGTAGATTCCGACCAGGTTGTCGTTGCCGCATTCCATGGCGAACTTGAACACCGTTCCGTCCGGAATGCTGGCGCCCAAAAAGCTCAGGTCGAACTGGAGCATGTGATGGGTGTTATTCCCGGCCCAGCCAGCGTATTCCGTCCCGGAATACAATCCGGCCGAAACGTCGCGGTTCACAAATCCGGTCACCGCCTCACCACCGGAATAATAGATCCAAGGGTTGGATTCCGCGTTCGCCGCCACGGCCACCGAGACGACTTGATCCGAGGTTTCGTCCAGCTTGTAGACGGTGTACTTGTTCCCGATCGACGACACGGTGCTGTCGAGGCCGCTATTCACCGTTTGCTTCAGGTCGATCACGTAGTCGTATTTGAAAAGCGAGTTGCTCTTCACTTTGGTGCCGCCACCGCCGATGTCGGTGCCCCACATCGCGTCACCATCCACATCGATGAAGATGTCACCCGACGCGTACGTGCCCTCGCCGGCCATGAAGTTGAACCCGCCGATCATGCTCAGGGTCATGCCATTGACGCGGAACGCTTCCAGATCCCACTCCTGACCGATCGTGGTGCCAGGCTCCACTTCATTGTCCTCCGCGATACCGCGGATATCCGGATGCTGGACACCGGCCGTGGAATTGTTGTCGCCCCACCATTGCTTCGAGCCCGAGTTCGACCGGTACTGGGTGACCTTGTCGAAGACTGTGATATCGACGCCCCAAGCCCCCTGCCCCAGGGCTGCAATCGCCGACACCGCTACGAACAGATTCTTGATGGACAACGACATAAAAAATTTTGTGACTGAATTGAACTCTTGTTTCGCGACCGGCCACCTCCCAGCAACCGGACATGAAGCAACAAGCACACCCCGTGCCAAAGGTGATTCTGATCCCATCACCCGGCGGAAGCCCTAGATTCCCCCGCTTCGACGTGCGCCAATCGTTCTACGAGCTCTGAATGCAATGCAGCCGTGCCGCAAACCGTGCATTTGCAACCTGCGCCTCGGCGCATTGAGTGCGGCATCGCCGGGTCCGACCCGGACTACATGCGAACCCGGAAGAATCGGTTGCCGGTCGGAGCTGCGATCGTCGATCCATTCGTAAGGGTTGGCTCGTCACTCCATGGACCTGCCGCCGATGCTGCGCCTTGGAGCGTCCCGCCGACAGGGGTCCATTGAATCCGAAGACCTGCCCCCTCGCGAACGACGGTCAACATCGGAGACGTCGCAGGCGCGTCCGGCGCGGTCGGATCCAGGATGACGCCGTTGCCCCAGCGGACCCAGTCCACCGTCACCTGGCCATAGGTCGGCCCTGGGAAACCGATGTCGAGGGCGCCGTCATAATCGACGGTGTCCCAGCCCACAAAGCCGGTGTTAAAATACACCGCCTTCGGTGCCGAGAAATCGCGGTTCAGGTACACTTCGAAGACACAGAGCGCCACGTTTGCAGCGCCATCCCCGGGATTCAGCGCCAACCGCGCCCGAGCACTCTCGTCAAACCGGCACACCACCGTGAAGGTCTGGAATCCAGTGAATTCAAAATCACGGAACGCCGACTCAACCGATGCATCGTTCAGCGCCCAACGGCCAAATCGCTGACTGGCGAACGCCGGCTGCCACGCCTCGCCACCGGGCTGATCCGGATCGGTCTGAAACGCAGCAACCGTGAACTTCGGGAATTGCTCATCGGCGCCAGTTCCCACGATGTCATCAATGCGGGCGCGGAATTCGAAGGTGAAAGGAACCACCCAATTGGCGTCGTGGCGAAGGTAGAAATTGCCCGAGTCTTTGCGGTCGCGGATCGACGTCGTACCATCCGTATTCTGGATCACGGCGACGAGATTGCCGTCCGGTGCGTTTCCGGTGGTGGTGAAAGGCTGCCAACCTTCAGTCTGCCAGTTGTTCATGGGCGAAAAGGTCTGCCAGCGCCCAAGATCGTTCGCGGTGTAGAAGGCGCTGGTCCCGAAGGCAGCTCCTGACGCGTAGACTCCCGTGGCGTTGTCGCGCCCTCCGCGGAGCATGAAGAACCGACCGCCTCCCAGGTAAGCCGCGCTGGCATAGTAGTTCCGCTGGTCATTCCAGGTCCCTGCCTCGCCCACGGAACCGATGGTGGCGATCGGGTCCTCGACCAGCGTCCACTGCACGCCGTTCGCGGACACAAGATACTTCATGGCCGTATTTTGTTCGAAGGCGAACATGCGCAGATCGTTCTGCGCGATCTGAAGCACCTGGGTTGGTTGCGCCGGGAGGATCGTCCCGCCGTCGGGAATTCCGCTGATCTGGATCATCCCTTCCACCACCTCGGCGGTGTCGGGGTTATCGGCGATCTCCGTGAACGTGTAGCCGTCCTTGGACTCTGCCATGGCGATGCCCTGCCCATCTCGGGAACGGAAATACATTAGGAACGGACGGGCGGCGTCGGGGTCCTCCGGGGTGGCGTTGCGTCCGGGCAAATGAACCACGGCGTGACCGTCGGGAAACGTTCCCAGGCGACTGCCCTCCACCTCGGGGTCCAAGGCGACCTGGTTGCCTGCGAATACAATCCCGTCCGAGCTCTCAGCCACCCAGACCTTGTGAGCGGCGGTATCGGTCCGGCCGTAGTAGTAGATCCGGAAGGGTTTGGCCCAAGCCTTGTGGTAAAGCACCACCGGCCGGCCCGCGAACTCGACGCCCGTCGAACTGGCCGCGGCGTCCTGAATCCCGGTCAGCGCCACACCCGTCGACCACGTCAAACCGTCGGACGACACGCCATAGGCCAAACCTGCGATGCTTGCCGAGTCGTACCACACCCGGTAGCGGGATTCTGCCGGCCAATCCGTGCTGTACAGCACGTACGGCATATAGGCGCGTGAGCCCGGGCTTTTAAGGTCAACCGGGTTGCCAGGATGATCGGCCCATTGAAGCGACCATTTGCCGGCAAAGTCGCCCGCAACGGCAGGTTGGACGTCCGCAAGGCTCAGAAGGCAGCCAGCGGCGACGCTGAGGAAGGTCGAGAAACGTGGGATCCTGGATGGAATAGTCATTGGGTTCTCTGCGAAGCTGTGTTGGTTACCGTCCGGGTTCGAGACAGGACATCCTCAGTCCCGAACCAATACCGCAGGATCGCCCAACGATGACAGAGGTTCTGTGCGAAAGGCGCCGCGGTAGGGACAGCATGTGATGCCCTTCCCTACTCCTCAGTTCGCCGAATTCAACCGAACATTTCGACCGGCCCAGCGGCAGGTTCGTCTCCACCGATCACCGGTCCCCCTGTTCGTGACAAAGCCCCCCTGCCCCACTCCGGATTGGGGCGATCCCCGCCGGCCATGACTCTCACGGGAGCAACGCGGCCCGGCCCGGCAATGCCGGGAACGGCGCGTGGGGTTCCGCCTGATACCAGTACGCGACCGAAGCGATGTCGTCCTGAAGCTGAAGGTACCGTCCACCCTCCTGCCAGCCCATCGCCTGAATGGTGACCTTCAGGTCCTGCTCGAACCGGATCGGATCCGGAATGTGCCACCGATACAAACCGAACTTCTGGCCCGGCTGATAGATCTGGTCTGCCGGCAGCACCTGCGCGAGCCCCGCATACGGCGTGTTGAAGACAGTGTACCGATTCTTTCCGTCCGCACCTTGGGTGTCGAAGTTGTAGGAACCGCAGAAGTAATCCTCCGTTCCCGTCCCACAAATCGTCGGGAACTCTTGGTCGCCATCCATGAAGAACTTGATCTCACCTTCGCCCCACCAACCTGAACTGAAGACCTCCCAGGCCAGGTAGGTGCCAACGTACTGACCGCGGCCCTTCAAGCCATCCAGAATCGTGTAGGTCCCCTTTTCCTTCAGCCGGTCTTCACGCCGGAATTGCGCGTGGAAATAGGCGGCATCGGCGGAAACTGGCCCCAGCGCATAGCTGACCTGGTAGTAGAGCACCATCGCGTCGTCGGCGATGTTCTCCATCGTGATTCGAGCCTTCTTCCGGAACGGCATGGGCCAGTAACAGTTGAAGGCACTGCCGGGATTGATGCAGACCGCCAGCGACGACATCTGGGTGTATTTGCCCCAACCACAGACGAAAAAGTCGCCCACCGGCACCTCGACCGAGGGCGTCGATTCGCCGTCCCAGTAAAAGCGCAAGATCGAGGTCCGCCAGTTTCCCGTGGGTGTCATCCAGATGCTTTGAATCGCACCAGGACCCTCGATCTCGCCGAGCGTGAAGGTTTTGTGGGCTTCGATTCTCACCGAGGGAGAGACCTTCCAGGTCTTGCCCAGGTCCCGGGCTGCGTTCGCCCCAGTGCCTTCTGTGGCCATCCCCGCCTTGCCTTTCTCGCCGGTAAAATTCTCCGGGCTGATGGATCGGGACTTGGCCGCCGACATGCGGTGGAGGTCGTTCAGGCCGACGATCAAGCCGTCGAAGCCGTCGGCGCCCCGGCAAGGCCGCACGGGCTGCAGTACGAGGAGGACGGTGAGCGCCGAAACGACGATCGGGAAAGGGAGGAACGCCTTCATGTTCAGAGGGCATTTCAGTCCTGCGATACCTGGCCGGCAAACCGTTTGGGGTGGATGGGAACAACCGCCAGATTGCCAACAACCGCCAGATTGCCTGTCCCCCTGTTCACCTCGCGACCACCAGATTGCCTGTCCCTTTATGGATACAATTGGGTTGCCTAGGGCTTCTTGGTTTGTTCCCGAAGCCACTTCATCGCCGCGCTTTCTCCTTCGACCTGTAACCGATCATAGTAGCTGAGGATGTCCGCCTCCGTGGCATTCCTGGCCCATGCCTCGAAGTTGGGCATGTTCTCGCGGACCGCCGCCCGGCGTTCCTCGATCCCCGCCAAAAACGCGCTGACATCGCCCTGCAAAAAGTCGTGATTCGCCTCCGGTGGCAAAGATTTCAGCACGCCCTTATGAATCGCGATACCCACGAGTTCGCCGATCAATGTTTGGGAACCGCCTCCCTCCGTCAGATGGTTACCCAGCTGAACACCCATCCGGGCCAGGCGCACCGCCGATTCGTTGTCACCTGCCGCGACGTATTGCCCCTGAAGTTCCGCGATGTGCTGCGAGAGCTTCTTCAGCTGTGCCAGGTGAGGCAACGGGGTGGTCGCTGTAACAAGCGCCTTAGCCTCGGCCGGACTCTTGCCCGCGTCCAGATAGAGCTCCTCCGTCGTCTGCATCGCATCCACCGAATAGTCGTCAAAACGCGGCTTCTTTGCGGCGGCCGCAAGGTTCTCCAGCGCCTTATCTGGGTTCCCGGCATTGAACTCGTTCCACGCCCCAAGGTAGTCGGCGAGCGGGTTGTCGGGTGCCGCCGTCTTCAAACGTTCCAGCCGTTCACGATGCGCGTCGGGGCCATCCTTGAATATCGTGGCGGCGATCAGCACCCGTGGATCATTGGGAAACTGTTCCAACGCGTTGGTCAGGTACCGCGCATCTTCGCCCGCCTGTCGCGCCGCCAGGAGATCGCCGGCATTGGTGCGACCCGATGCGAACCAATGATCCAGGTCCTCTTTCGTGAGGGGTGAGGACATCTGGTTCTTCAGCATCCGATCCACCCAATCCAAGAGCGCCGGTGGAGGTTCGGGTTCCGCACCGCCGGCATCGGCAGAACCCTTCGCCCGGCTCCAAGCCTCCCTTCGGACTTTATCGGTACCCCTAGGCTTGGAAACTACCGAGCTTGCGACTTCAACACCGCCGGGAAGTGCCGGCCCCGCGGATGCCGTCGGCGCGTTGGCCCTTCGTAAACCTCGATTCACGACCAACGCGAACAGGAGAACGCCGAGACTGGCCACGATAAGAGTGGATGTGCGACTCATGGAAAGACTGCCCCGAGGGCTACCGTATCCGACAGGGCTGACAGCCCCGCGTCACGCTACCTGACTGCCAATTTTCACTTTCTCCCCTCTCCAATCCTCAAAACGCTCGCCTTCGCTACCCCCATGATGCGCACCGCAATCGTCGCGGCCCTCGTTGGCCGGGTGACTGAACCTCCAGATTGCCTGTCCCTCTGTGGATGGGCGTGTCCCTCTGTGGATGGGCGCGGATGGCCTTTCCCGGATCGATTACCACCTGAGCTTCACTGAGATCGCGCGAAGCATGCCTTCGCTTGACGCCAATCCGTGGCCCGCCTATTCCCGCCTCATGCCCGGGACCTCTCGACCCAACCTCCTTCGGCTCAGCCTTGGCAGAACACTTCTCGGGCTCGGAATCCTCGGACTCGGCATAGCGGTATTCCTGCGGTTCGCGTACCCAAAGGAGGCGGAGTACCAAGGCCGGACGGTCAGCGCGTGGTTTCGACAGGCATGCCGGGCCGAATCCTTTCAGCCCGGGATGGGCAGTTCGGCCCCGGGTATCGAGGCTCGGATTGCCTTTCTTGAAATGGGCACCCATGCGGTCCCATTCCTGGTCCGGGAATCATTCGCGTTCCGACGTGATACCCTCCTGCGGAGCAATCTTCATCAACTCTTCGCCAGATCGGAGCACCGGCTTCCAACGCGCTTTCATCGGTCCTGACCCAGTTGCAGGCCCACTCACCGTCGGGTTCGTCGGGCTGGGGGATTCCATCCTGGTCGACCTGGATCGCCGAGCTGGGACCGGTGGCTGGGCAGGCGATTCCAGTCCTGGAATCGTGGATCAACCGCACGAATCTCAACGACCAAGCCCGGATCGCGACGGCTCTGGCGCTGATCCACATCGATCCTGGTCATCGTACCGCTTTGCGTATTCTCACCGACGCGGCTGACCTTTCCTCGGACAAGAAGACCCTGGACGACTCTCGACGGACTCTCTGCGACTCCATCGTCCGGGGCCTCCCACGACCCAATCCCCACCTCGCCGCACTGATTGAACCCCTGGCACGTTTTGAAGTAGAGGCCTGGGGCCCCAGCCGCGCCTCATTTCGTGCCATCCACGCCCTTAAACGGATCGCTCCGGATCGTGCCAAAATCCTTTATGAATCTCTGCTGAGCCAACCTACGCCCGCCTCGCTCCACGCCGCGGCCGCCATGCTCCTCATCGATCGCCAACACGAAGCCGCAACACGTCTTCTGGTCGATGCCATTCCGGCAGGACGCAACACCGGCGCCATGCCTCTCTGGGCGCTGGGCGAAGCTTCCTCCTCCAATCGGATTGCCATCGCCGCATTGGAGGAAGTCGTGGCAGGCCGCCGGGGCCCGTCCCCGTACTTTCAGCAATACACCCCTGTCGAATGGGCCCGGGCTGAAGCCAAGGCCGCTCTCGCCCGAATCCATTACCGCGAAGCCCGTGCGGCCCGCGGATTACCCGAAGAATGGTGGTAGACCCATACCAGTCGAAGTTCCAATTCTTGCTCGCCTCCGGACAGTTGGCCGCCCGAAATGGCCGGGTTCCGCCACAGCATGAACCGAACGACCCATTGGATCGCCGTGCTCATCATGATCGGCGTCTCGCTCGCGAAAAGTGCGGGCGGCGCCGCTTCCCCGGTTGCCCCATCGACACGAGCCGACGCGAGCTTGAGGAAACCCTGGTGGTCCTTCGAACCGCTCGGTTCCACTCCGCCCCCGGACGTGGGCCATGTTGCCTGGGTTGAAACGCCCATCGACCGCTTCATTCTCGCCCCGCTCGAAGCCAAGGGCCTAGCCCCGTTCCCGACTGCGGAACGCCGCACACGGCTCCGGCGCGTCCACCTCGACCTGCTCGGAATGCCGCCGACACCCGAGGAAATAGAAGCCTTCGTGAACGATCCCGTTCCCACGCCGGACGCGTGGCGGGCCGTGGTGCGCCGGCTCCTGGAACGTCCGCAATACGGCGAGAGCTGGGCGCGCTATTGGCTGGATGTCGCACGCTTTGCCGAGAGCAGCGGTTTTGAGCACGACTATGATCGGCCTGCCGCCTACCACTACCGGGACTTTGTGATCCGGGCGCTGAACGACGACATGCCCTACGACCAGTTCGTCCGCTGGCAGCTTGCTGGTGACGAATTCGCACCGGACGAACCGCTCGCACTGATGGCCACCGGCTTTCTTGGCGCCGGCGTCTTCCCCACTCAAATCACCGCCAACGAAGTCGAACGCACCCGGTACGACGCCATGGACGACATGCTGGCGACCACCGGCACCGCCATGTTGGGGCTGACCATCGGCTGCGCCCGATGCCACGACCACAAATTCGATCCCATCTCCGCCCGGGAGTATTACCGGCTGCTGTCCACCTTCACCACCACCACCCGCAGCGAACTCGAACTCGACCTCAACCCCGCCGCCTACCGCCGTGACAAGGCGGCGTTCGACACCGGCCTGGCCCCGCTCGAAGCCGTGGTTCGCACTTACGAGGAACGTGAACTCCCCGCCCGATTTGATGCCTGGATCGCCTCGGGCGCCGCGCTCCCTGCCCAATCCGGATGGCAGATCCTCGAATTCTCCGAGCTCAACTCGCAGGCGGGCGCGACGTTCCGCCGACTCGACGACGGCTCGTACCTGGCGGAAGGCGAGAATGGAGACCAGGATCGCTACACGCTCACCGCCAACCTTCCCGGCTCCTCGGAGATCGCCGCTCTTCGCCTCGAAGCCCTGGCGGATCCCAGCCTGGTGAAAGGCGGACCTGGCCGGGCCGACAACGGGAACATCGGCCTCAGCCGCATCCGAATTTTCACGGCGTCAACGGCCGACAGCGCCGTTTCGAACGAAATCCAGATCGCGAGCGCACGGGCGACGTTCGAGCAGAATACCAACAACCTTGCCGTTGCGAGGGCGCTCGACTCCGATCCGCGCACCGGATGGGCTGTGGACCCCCGCTTCGGGACCCATCACGCGGCCGTCTTCACCTTCGCGCAGCCCGTTCCCCCGGATTCGAAGCTGCAACTCACCGTCGTTCTGGAGTTCCAACTCAACGCCCGACACAACATCGGCCGACCCCGCCTCGCCATCACCTCCAACCCCCACGCACCGCTGGACGGCGGCGGCATGCCGGCCGCCATCGCCACCCTGCTCGCGAGGCTGCGGAACGAATCCGCCCAGTCCTCCATTCTCACACCGTCCGAGCGCGCCACCCTTCGGGACTGGTGGAAACTCTCCGACCCGCGGTGGAAGGGGCTGGCGGATGCCTTGGATTCCCATCGCCGCACGGCCCCCAAACCGACGTTGACCAAGGTCTTGACCTGCACGGAAGGCAACACCCCGGTACGGATGCACACCCAAGGTGCGGACTTCTTCCCCGAGACCTACTTCCTGAACCGCGGCAGTACCGACCAGAAACGCGGTGTCGCCTCGCAAGGCTTTCTGCAGGTGCTCACCCGCACCCAGGAACCGGACCGTCTATGGGCCTGGACGCCCCCGACCGGAGCCAAGTATTCCGGGCGTCGCCGAACGCTGGCGAACTGGATGACCGACACCCAGCACGGTGCAGGTCATCTCCTGGCCCGGGTCATCGTGAACCGGGTTTGGCAGCATCACTTCGGAAGGGGATTGGTCGAAACGCCCAACGACTTTGGCATTCAGGGGGCCCTTCCAACCCATCCGGAGCTGCTCGACTGGCTCGCCGCCGAACTCATCCGACAGGGTTGGCGGCTCAAGCCTCTTCACGAACTCATCCTGAACAGCTCGGCGTATCAGGTTGGAACCGACCACACGCGCTCCGAGTCCGCGGCACCGTTGACGGGACCGGAGTCCTACCGCGCCTTCGTCCCGCGACGCCTTACCGCCGAGGCTATCCGCGATTCGGTTCTCTTCGTCTCGGGAGCGCTCGATCCCACGATGTACGGACCCGGAACACTCCAACCGGCCAGCACCCGCCGAAGCGTCTATTTCACCGTGAAACGGAGCCAGTTGGTGCCAGCCATGCAGGTTTTCGACGCCCCTGAACCTCTGGTCAGTCAGGCGACACGACCCGCCACCACCGTGGCCCCGCAAGCCTTGCTCCTGATGAACAGCCCCCAGTTGCGCGATTGGGCAGGCCGTTTCGCCCATCGCATCGCTTCGGAGCCAGCCACGATCTCCGCCGAAAGCGCCGTCCGCCGCGCCTACTTGCTCGCTCTTTGTCGCGAACCGTCCGCTACGGAACTCGAGGCTGCAGCCGCCTTTCTTCGGCAGCAAACCGACGCCTACCGGACAGAAGCGGGCACACCCGACGACCCCAGGCAACGCAGCACCCTGGCGCTCACTGATCTCGCCCAAGCCATCCTCAGCCTCAACGAATTCGTCTATGTCGAATAACGGCCCCCAGCTCGGCATGAACCCTCGATCCATGGTAGCGAACGTCCCGCCCTGCAACCCGGCGGCATCGGCTTCCAAGCCCGGGGCGCTCCCCAATCGCCGTGACTTCTTCCGCCGCGCCGGGCTCGGTGCCGGGACCCTCGGTCTCGCCACGTTGCTTCGCGACAGCGGCCTCCTCGTTCCCGACGCCACCGCTTCGATGAGCGATCCTTTGGCTCCGCGTCCCGCGCACTTTCACGCCAAGGCGAAATCTGTCATCTGGCTCTTCATGAACGGTGGTCCCAGCCAAGTGGATACTTGGGATTACAAACCCGAGCTCATCACCCGCGACGGCAAGGAACTCGGCGGCTTTGACAACACGACTGGCTTCTTCACCGGCTCCGTAGGCCCCCTGATGAAGTCTCCGTTTGCCTGGGCCCAGCACGGCCAAAGTGGCACCTGGGTTTCCGATCTCTTTCCGCACCTGTCCCGGCAGGCGGACAAAATGGCGTTCATCCATTCCTGCCATACGGAGTCGAACAACCACAGCCCCGCGCTCTTCATGATCAACACTGGCTCCACGCGGATGGGATCGCCGTGCGTGGGCTCCTGGGCCACCTACGGACTCGGCAGCACCAGCCGGGATCTTCCGGCCTTCGTGGTCATGAGCGACCCGCTCGATCGCGGATTGCCCAAGGGAAATGCCAACAACTGGGGCGCCGGTTTCCTCCCCAGCGTTTACCAGGGAACCTGGCTGCGTCCGAAGGGCGATCCCATCGACAACCTGCGCCGGCCCGCCGGCATGACAGATCAAACCCAACGCGCACAACTAGACTTGCTCGCCCGTCTCAATCGCGAGCATCACGCGCCGGCCGCCGTCGAAAGCGACTTCAACGCCCGCATCGAAAGCTTCGAACTCGCCTACCGGATGCAGACCGCGGCCCCGGAAGCGTTCGATATTGCGCGCGAATCCGAGGAGACCAAGACCCTCTACGGCCTCGACCAGAAACACTGCACCCACTTCGCCGCCCAATGCCTCATGGCCCGCCGCATGGTCGAGCGGGGCGTCCGCTTCGTGCAAATCTACTCGGGCGGGATGGATAACCAACGCAGCTGGGACGGCCACGAGGACATCGTCGGCAACCATCGCGGTTTCGCCCTCGAAACCGATCAACCCGTCGCCGCCCTGCTCGCCGACCTCGAACAGCGCGGCCTGCTCGACTCCACCTTGGTGATCTGGGGCGGCGAATTCGGCCGCCTGCCCGTCTCCCAGAAAGGCAGCAAACCCGGCCGCGACCACAACCCACATGCCTTCACCTACTGGCTCGCCGGTGCCGGCGTGAACGGCGGTGTTCACCATGGCAAGACGGATGAGATCGGACTCAAGGCCGCGGTCGATCGTGTCAGCGTCAACGACCTCCACGCCACCATTCTTCACCTGCTGGGCTTCGATCACGAACGTCTGACCTACCGTCTCAACGGCCGTGACTTCCGACTCACGGACGTGGCGGGCGACGTCGTCCAAGCGGTCGTTGCGTAACCATCCGTACGCTGAACGGATGGCCGGTCCGCAGTGACCGACATCGGTTCCTCTCCCGGCGGGAGAAAGAATCGCGTATCTCCCGCAACCTTAGTCCCGAAGGATGTGGCAATTGTACCCGCCCGGATTCTTCACCAGATATTTCTGATGGTACTCCTCGGCAGTGAAGAACTCGGTCGCCGGAATAATCTCCGTGACGATCGGGCGCTTGAAGCGTCCGGATTGGCCCGTCGCCACCTTAACCTCCGCCGCCACCCTCTTCTGTTCCTCGCTCGTGTAGAAGATGGCCGAGCGATACTGGGTGCCCACGTCGTTGTGTTGCCGGTTCAACGTCGTGGGGTCGTGCATGCGGTAGAAGTAGCCCAGCAACGCTTCGTAGGTGAGGCGTTCGGGATTGAACACGATGCGGACAGCCTCGGCGTGGCCGGTGTTACCGGTGCAGATCTGCTTGTAACTCGGCGCCTCGGTCTCGCCCCCGATGTAGCCGACGGTGGTTTCAAGCACCCCGGGGATGCCGCGGAGGATCTCCTCCATGCCCCAAAAGCAGCCTCCCGCGAGGATCGCGGTCTCCCGCTTGGAATCGGTCGGTGGAATGGGTTCGGATGGGTTCATGTTCTTGGAAGCGTTCGAAAGAGGCCCACGAGACGACGTGGCCTCACCCCGACGCGATACGGTCAACAGGATAGCCGCGGTCAGCCCGATCGCCACCAGCGCCAGAATCTTCAGGGTTCTCATGGGGGTCTGTTCATCGTCAACCAGGGCACCATGCCCCGACTTTCTGGGTGCGTCGCACCCTTTCGACAATCCTTTCAGGATCGCGCCTCGGCCGTCGATCCCGGCCGTCGAACCAAGCGGCCCAGCGCACTCGAGCAAAGCTCCCTGAGATCGTCGAAGAACGTGTAGAAAACCGGCACCACCAACAGGGTCAGCACTGTCGCGGTCGTCATCCCCCCGATCAGGGTCAACCCGAAACTTTTGTAGCTGAGGCCCGACTCGCTCGGAGCACTGACCGTCAGGGGCACCATGCCGATGATGGTCGTCAGCGCCGTCATGAGAATCGGCCGGAAACGTCGGTCCGCAGCCAGGAGCAACGCCTCTCCGCGTGCCACTCCCTCCTGACGCAGGCGACTGACATAGTCCACCAGCACGATCCCGTTATTCACCACCACACCGATCAGAAGTATCATTCCAACCGCTCCAAGGAAATCGATGTCCTTTCCGGTCACGAGGTGCGCCCAGACCACGCCGATGCCGGCGAGAGGAATCGTCAGGAGCACCGACATCGGGAGGATGAAGCTCTCGAAAAGGAATCCCATCAGCAGATAAATGAACACGACCGAAAGGGCCGCGGCGAAGACCATGCTCATTATCTCCTGATTCGTATCGTCAATGGCCGTCGTTCCGAACGTGACTCCCTCGGGCAAAGCCACCCGCCGCTGAAGTGATATCAGGCGATCCCGAATGGCCGTCCCCTTCTCGTCCCGAAGTTCAAAGGTCATCGAGCGGGTGATTCTCTTGTCGCGCCGGAAGATGCTGCGCGGCGCATTATGGATTTCGGCATCCGTCAAGGACGACAACGTCACCCGTCCACCGTCCGAGGTCGGCACCTGAAATCCCCCCAGCTCCGCCATGGTTTCACGATCCGCCTCCTCGAAACGGATGCGCACCGGAATCTCGCGTCCCGCATCGTTGTATTTCGGCAGCTGCGATCCCCGCAGCGCATACCCGATGAGCCCGGCGATCACTTCCGGATTCACCCCGGACGCCGCCGCCCGATCACGGTCGATTCGTAAAGCCATCTCACTCGGCGAAGCCTCCTCCCCCTTGCGAACCCCAAGCACTCCGTCCACGGCAAGAAACAGGGGCTCGATTTGTTCCGCGACCTTCTCCAGTTCGGCGGCGTCGTCACCTTCCAGGTGCATGCCGAACACCGCCTTGCCCTTGGCATCCTCCGCCCGGTTCTCCTCGCCCTGAAAGACGCGGATACCTGGTTTGCGAGGGATCGCCTTGAGCACCGCGGCCGCCACCTCCTTGGCGCTCAGGGTCGAAGTCCGGTTCTCGTCGAACCATCCTTCGATCGAACCGTAGCGTGTCCGGTAGAACACGAAGTACCCCTTGAGCCCGTATTCCTCCTTGTGGGCTTCGAGAATTTTCTCCACCGCGCCGAAGTATTCCCCCATGTCCTCGAACCCGTACTCATTGGACGCCTCCACGTTCAATTCGAAGCTGGTCCGGTCCTCCTCCTGCTGGTTGACGAAATCGATCTTTTGGAGGCCCCAGCCGAAGGTCAGGGCGAGGGCCGCTGCCAGTACGATGACCAGGTCCAGGCGATGGCGGAGACACAACGCCAGGGACCGCACGTACAAACGGTTCAACGACCCCAACGTCAACTCGTACCCCTTCTCCAGCCAGACATTGATCCGATCATGAACACGTTTCAACGCAGTGGGATCCTCGGTTACACCAGCGCGCGGCAGTGTGAGATAGACGCTCAAAGGAATGAACACCAGTGCCACCACCAACGAAGCGATCAGCGCCACCGAGATCGGCAGGGCAAGCCGGATCAGAAAGAACTGGCCATCACCTTCAACCAACGCCGCTGGCACGAAAACGACCACCGTCGTCAGCGTCGCCAAGGTGATGGCGAGCGCAATCTCGCCGGCGCCGCGAATGCAGGCATCGGCGCGGTTCCAGCCCTCCCGGTGGTGGCGATGAATGTTCTCGGCCACCACGATCGAGTTGTCGACCAGCATGCCGATGGCGATCACGAGAGCGAGAATGGTGAGGATATTGAGGGATTCCCCGGCAAAGAACATCGTCGCGAGGGCGATCAGCAGGGATAGCGGGATGGACAGGGTGATGATCATCGTGAGTCTCACCCGGCGGAGAAACGCGAAGAGCACGAGGGCGGCAAGCACCGCGCCCAGCAACCCGCCCCAGACAAGGTTGTTAAGGGAGTCTTCCACCACCTCGCCCTGATTGAAGAGCATCTCGCTGTACATGGAGGCCAATCGGGGATCCTGCTGGAGCCGCTTGAACTCCTCGATGACACGCCGGGAGACATCCACCGTGTTGGCTTCCCCCTCCTTGAACACCACCAGAGCCACCGCGGGGCGACTATTCACCCTCACCGAGTATCGCTTCTCCGGTTCCTCGTACCGGAGCTTCGCGATGTCCCCCAACCTCACGTTGGCCGACAACGGACGGTTCCTCAGTTCCTCGATCGACTGATACTGGGCCACCGACCGGAGCAGAAACTTCCGTCCGGAATCGCGGACATGCCCGCTCGCCATCGTGAAGTTGTCGGCACCCAGTTCCTGGGTCAGCTGATACAGGTTCAATCCCGTCGCCTCCGACAACTGCCGATCCACTTCGATCAGGATCTCCCTCTCCTCCAGCCCGTCCGTTTTGACGTTGGCCACGCCGTCGATGCGCTCCAACCGCTGGACGATCTGCTTCTTGATCAGGGTGTAGTAGTCCGTCAGCCCGGGATCAATCGCGAGCCCGATCACGGCCACCGGAATCCCGGAGGCGTCCTCCTTACGTATGTACACCCGGTCGGCGTCCGTCGGAAAAAGCAGCCGCGCCCGCTGGACCCGGTCACGGACCTCGCGATACGCAACATCCATGTCTGTGCCGCGTTTGAACCGAAGAAAGGCGCCTGAGGAACCCTTGGAAGAAAACGAATTGATCCCGTCGATACCCCGCACGGTGCTGAGTTCCTCTTCCAGCGGGAGGGTGATCTTTTGCAGAACTTCCTCCACCGGAGCGTCCTGCCAGGGCACAAACACGCGGAGGGTCTGGCCGGTATAACCTCGTGGGAAAAGTTCGATCGGAATGCCCATCGTCGCCACCACGCCCACGACGATGATACTCATCAGGAACACCAGGACGGCAACACGCCGGCGCAACGCGCCCTGTGTCAGGGCCGAAGCGAGTTCCTCGGCGCGGTCGGGCGGAGCCGGCCCGGAAGCGTGGATGGGTTCAGGGACGTGCGGTGACATCGGAAAAATCCGGGGCTCGGAACCAACGTTTGCGAAAGTTCAAGGCCAGTGTGTACAGGACCGGGATCACGACCAGGGTCAGAAGAGTGGAGCTCGCCAGTCCGAACATCACGGTCAACGCCAGGGGTGTCCTGACTTCGGCTCCCTCTCCAAGTCCCAGGGCCATCGGAAGCAATCCGAGGACCGTGGTGCCCGTCGTCAGGAGAATCGGGCGCAACCGAACCCGGCCTGCGAGAGCGACCGCCTCGGCGGCGTCCATCCCTCGCTCACGATACTGATTGGCGCAATCCACCAGCACGATGGCGTTGTTGACGACGATACCGGCCAGAACGATCAAACCAAGAAACACCATCACGGAAACGGCGGTCCCGGTCAGAAGCAGGCCAACCGCACTCCCAAAGAAGGCCAACGGGATCGAGACCATGATGATCAAGGGCTGAATCAGGGACTCGAACTGTGCTGCCATGATGACATAGACGAGAAAAAGACTGAGACCCAACGCCAGGACCAGGCTCCCACGCCCACGCTCCAATTCCTCGCTCTGACCGCGAATCGCCAAATCCATGTCGACGGGGAGCTTCACGTCGTTCTTGAAGACGGAGCGGATGGTCTCCACCGCGGCGCCCAGCGACGCTTGACCAACGTTGGCCTGGATGACCGCGACCCGCTGCCCGTCGACCCGTCGGATTTCGCTGGGCCCCTCGCCCACAGAAAGATCGGCCACCGCCCGAAGCTGGATGGGACGTTCTTCTCCCGGATTGACGATCAGCCGCCCGACGTCGTCGACCTGCGCACGATCCGTTTCCTCCAGTCGAACCAGGATGGGAATACGCCGGTCCTTGAGGTTGAACCGGGTGGCCTCGAAGCCCTTGACCAGATCCCGCACCTGTCGCGCCACCGTTCCGATGTTCAACCCATAGAGCGCCAGCCGATCCCGATGATACGTGACCTGAATCTCGGGGGCTCCTCGTCGAAGGGTGGCCTCGACGTCCGCCAGTTCCGGCTTGTCGGCCAGTAACGCCTCCACCCGGGTGGAGACATCCTTCAGCGCCACCAGATCGTCCGCCTGCAGCTCGACCACGATGGGGCGCTGGGAACTGAACAGGACCGGCCGAACGATCCTCACCGTGGCGTCCGGAATGCCCGAGAACCGCGCCCGCATCCGATCCAGAACACGGTCCTCCATCCCACCGGGATCAGGGCCGGGCCGCAGGACCATCTTGAACCGCGCCGAATGCTCGCCTTCGTCCGAACGCTTGATGTTGGTGGCATCGAATCCAAACGTCACCAGAACGGACTCGATCTCTCCCAGGTCAGCGAGAATCGCCCTCTCGACCGGCGCCAGGACCGACTCGGTTTCCTCCAGCGGGGTGCCCACCGGCAGATCCACTTCCACGGTGAACTCGCCCTGATGCACTTCGGGCAAAAGTTCCGTTTCCAGCCGTCGCCCAAGTTCCCAAGTCAACCCACCGCAGACCACCACACACGCCAGGACCGGTCCGGGGTGTGCCAGTGTTCCCCGAATCCAAACCGGATACCTTTCCTGAAGGTAGTCCACGAAGCGTCCGACCGACCGGGCCGGCAGGCCCAGCCCCACCCTCCCGAGCCATGCCACGCCAGGAGCCAACACCCGCGTCACAACCCAGGCGACGCCCAGGAAGCACCCGAATAAAAGACGTCCCACAACCTCGAGCAAGGACCCCACCACAAGTTGCACCACACCCCATGGCAGGGCCCACCGCGGCCGTGCCGGGCTTCGATCCAACCAGTCGGCCCGAAACCCATGCCAGGCAGCCAGGCCGCGGGGATGGGCACCTGTATCCGACGAGTTGTTGAACGCCAGGGGCCGGCGGCTCGCCAGCATCGGCACGAAGTACACGGCCACCGCCAGGGACGCCAACAGGGACGTCACCACCGCCAGACTCAGGTCGCCGAAGACCTGGCCGGCAATTCCTTCCACGAAAACCATCGGCAAGAACACCGCGACGGTCGTCAAAGTCGATGCCACCACCGCGCTACTGACCTCCGACGTTCCCCGGACGGCGGCGTACAAGAGTTCATCGCCCTCTTCCCGGCAACGGAAAATGGATTCGAGGACCACGATGGAATTATCGACCAGCATGCCGACCCCCAGGGCGAGTCCGCCCAATGACATGATGTTCAGGCTGACTCCGAGCATGTGGAGCGGTGCAAAGGTGATCAGCAGGGACATGGGAATGCTCACCCCGATGATCGCCGTGGTCTTGAAGTCGCGCAGAAACAAGTAGAGGACGATCACCGCCAGCAGGCCGCCGTAGATCGCGGCATCCCGCACCTCGCGGATGCTGCTTTCGATGAATCCCGATCGATCTGCCACCACCCGAAGCCGTGCCCCTTCCTGCTCTGCCAGCCGTCGGGCAAGCGGCAGCGGGCCTTCGGGAACCGGCTGCTCCTTGCGCCATGGCGCATACCACGGGGCCGGGCCGGTTTCCGGCGGCTTGGTCTTGCCCACGGCCCGCATCACATCTGCCGCCACCGAAACAATGTTTGCGTCGGCCTCCTTGTAGATGTCGATCTGGACACTCTCCGAGCCTTGTGTCCGGGTCAGAATCTCCCGCTCCCGGTGGGCCCGTATCACCCGGCCGAGGTCCTTCAATCGGATCTCACGCCCTTCCTGACGGGTCACCACGGTTTCGGCGATCTCATCCAGGTTTGCGTACTCGTTCAGCGCCCGAACCATGTACTCGGTACGGCCTTCCTTCAGGGTTCCCCCGGCCACGTTGATGTTCTCCTGTCGAAGGCGATCGATGACGGTCTGGACCGAGATTCCCGTGCGGGCCAGCGCCTCCTCTTGCAGAAGAACGTGATACTCCTCCTCCAATCCTCCACGGACGCGCACGGCCGCCACACCTTTGATCGGTTCCAAGGCGCGTTTGATCTGGAGATCCGCAAGACGCCGAAGGCGTCGTAATCCTTGTTCTCCGACGTACCGGTCACCATCGCCCGCCAGGCTCAACTCCATGATGGGATCGAGGGCGGGATCAAACCGGAGGATCAACGGTCGCTCGGCTTCGCGCGGAAGGAACACCAGATCCAGCTTCTCCAAAGCTTCCTGGGCCGCCTTGGACATGTCGGAGCCCCAGAGGAATTCCAGGGTCACGTCGCTCAATCCGGACCGGCTGATGCTGGTGAGGCGGTTCAGTCCCGCCAACACACCCAGAGCCTCTTCGATCGGTCGGCTGATCTCGTTCTCCACTTCCTGGGGAGCCGCACCGGGATACTCCGTCCGGACAGTAAGCGTCGGATAGGTCAGTTCCGGCATCAACGTCACCGGAAGACGCTGGAGTGAGAAAAAGCCAAACACGACGGCCGCCGTGAAGATCATGAGCACCGCCACCGGGCGGTGAGTCACGAAGGAGGACCGGTTGGGCGAGGGAGCGGACATACCTGAGGTAATGTTCGGGACAGTCGGCCTCAGTCTTTCGAAGCCCGTGGGCTGGCCACCCCATTGGTCGCACCCGGGTCGGGGTCCTCGGGAAGCCGGACTTTGGTTCCGTCTTTCAGTCCCGTCTGCCCCGCCACCACCACCAGGTCGCCTTCCTTAAAACCCGCGCTCGGTTCCACATGAAGCCGGTCACTCGCGCGGGGTTCAATCAGCAACCGCTCGACTTTGCGGTCCTCACCCAGCCGGAAGGCGTACGTCTGGTCGCCATCCAAAACCAGCGCCCGTTTCGAAAGCAGGACCGCATCGGATTTCTGGCTCAGGATCAACTCGACATCGACATACATGCCCGGCCTCAGCAGACCGATGGCATCGAAACCCAGGGTGACCTTGACCGTTCCCGACTTTGCATCGACCACCGGGGCGATCCGTTGGACCCTTCCAGGAAACTCGCGTCCAACCAATGCCGTGGCTGTCACTCGCGCCAGCTGATTGGTTGCCAGGCTGGCGAGGTTCTTCTCCGGCACATAAATCCGTGCCACGATCGAGTCGAAGTCGACGATATCAAACAGGTGCTGACCGTTGACGACAAGATCTCCCAGTTTCACCAGGCGCCGTGAGATCACTCCGTGAAGAGGCGCGCGAATCACCGTGTGGTCCAACTCGCGCTGCGCCTCCACCAGAGCCAACTCGAGCTGGCGCAACTCGAAACGCGCGTCGGTAAACACCTGGTCGCTGATGAGCTTCTGGCCATGGAGGATCTCGAGCCGTTCGAACTCGCGCCGGGATTTCGCCAGGGTGTTTTCAGCCTTGGCCACCATCACCTGCTGGTTCGCATCATCCAGCCGAACCAGGATGTCTTCCTTCTCCACCGCGGTCCCTTCCTCCACCAACAGTTCGGTCACCCGATTGGCCGTGCGGGCGAACACCTTCACCTCCTGCTCGGCTTCGAGAGTTGCGAACGTTCGCAGGGTGGATTCAATCGGTCCTCGCCGAAGGGGCTGAACCTCGACGGGTATGGGCGCCAAGGCGTCCTTGTCCTTGTCCGCTTTCTTGACGGGTCTGCACCCGGCCATGGAGAGGGCAGCCAGAAGCAGCATGATCGGAGCATGAGCCCACGGCATGCACCCGCGGATGGTTCGGGGGATCATTCGCAATTGCGGGCCCAACACCCGGCGGCCCGCCCACAGGTTGCACCGATCTCCGGTCAGGTGCGAGTTGCAATCAGGCGGTTGCCGCAGACGCCCTCCTCGCCCCGCCAGTGCTCCTCCCACGGCTTGGTACCTCCTGGAGGTTCAGGACCTTGCTCCCCGGCGGGCTCGTGGATCATCGCCGCGAAACCCCAGGCTTACCGCAACGAACACGAACCAGATCGCCGCGAAGAGCAGAATGATGGTGGTCCCGCCGTAGGCCGCGAACACCTGGCCGGTGATGAACGGGCCGATCACCAAGCCGCAGGCGAAGAAAACGTTGAAGATCGAGTTCGAACGCGGGTATTCCGCCGGACACACAATGACGCCTTGCAATGCCAGCGACAGCGGCGGCATTGAACTGAAACATCCGCCGGCGATCACGAACACCAACGCCATCATCGGAAACGAGTGGAGTGGGAGCATGGCCAGCATTCCCAGAACTCCCGCGACTGCCAGGGTCCTCATCACGACGATGTGACCGAACCGATCGCCCGCCCTGGCCGCGAAATTCGAGATCAGCAGCATTCCCGCCGCGGCGAAGGCCACCACCAGGCTCGCCTGTTCATCCGGAACGCCTTTTTCCTTAACCAAAAAGCGGGGCACGAACAACGCCGCCGAGGCCTGGAAAAACCCGCTCGCGAAGGTCGCCATGCAGCTCACCTTGATCCGCCACGCCAGCGACAACGCCCCGCGCAGCCCGGGCGGGGCCTCCACCCCCACCTCCTCATTCCCGACGCACTTCTCGGCGTGCCGATGGCTCTCCGGCGGATCCGGATCCAACCCCATCGTGACGATCACCGCCGCCAGCGCGGCGATTCCGCCCGCCAGGTAGAATCGGAGTTCCGGCGCCACAAATCCCGACACGGCAAATGAAAGGGCCGGTCCCGCCATGTAACCGGCCATCGTGAAGGTCGCCGAGAGACTCGTCGCCAGCGCTTTGTTGTTCCGGTTCGAACGCCACAGGACGAGGGTTTCCGCACTCATCCAGGCGCCCATCGAAAAGAGCCCGTCGATGAACCGGCCCACGGCCAATGCCGGATAGCTCTTCAGCAACGGCAGAATTCCGATCATCACCCCGTAGCCCAGGATCGAGACCGCCAGCGTCCATCGGGCGGAGAAGCGGCGAATGAACGCTCCGGAAGGCACCGCAAACACCACCAGTCCCAGCGCAAACCATGACGCCAATTGCCCCACCACATCCTGTCCGATCTTGCGCTCCTCCAGAACAATCGGGAGCACGGCCAGCGCAATCCCATACGCCGTCGAAAGCACCAGCATGGTCCCATAGATGACCCACAGGTTCCTGTCGGGCAGGTGCTCGCGAAGAAAACGAATCATCCGCGACAAGGCTGCGCAACCCGGCGCTCGTTCGCGAGCCGAACCTATAAAACACAAACGCGGACCTTAAGGTCCGCGTCCATTTGCCGGCGTGCTGCCGTCTTACAGCGGTGGCTGAGGGCGCCACCCGTCATAGCCGTCAGCCTCGCACACGGTAGAACTTCCTCGCCGTACTCGGCTGCACCGTCACCGGGCTCGCTGCCGCCTCGTTCTGCCACATTCCACCCAGGCTGTCGGTGCTCTGCAATTGACCGCCACCATAGGTGATGACGACGGTGCCTCCCGAGCGTGCCACCGAGAGGCTCGGCGTGGCCCCGCCTCCGCCACCCATCGCGTACTCGATGGTTTTCAGGAACAAGGACTTGCCCGTGTCGTTCATCATGTCGATGTCCGGTGCGTAGTTCACCGTCGGATTGGCCGCCTGACCGAGGAAGAACACGATGCGTTTGTTCGGCGCGACGCTGCCGTCCACCAGTTTGTCACCCTTTTCGTAAATAAAGAGGGTCGGGTACTTGCCATCCGGTTCAATGCTCGCCAGCACGTCCGCATCGGCCGACGGAATGCCGTAGTTGAAGCTGTAGAGTTCTCGGTACACGGTCAGCTTACCGAGACTCAGGCCGGCGGTGATCGGATGCGTGATGTTTCGGATGTAGATCGAATCCCGCGCGTCTCCGATTCCAAATTCGTCGGTTTCCGTGCGACCGGAGTTGCCCCAATTGCTGAAGTCGTTCGAGCCGTCTTCGGTACGCTTCACCCAGTCGGCATTGTCGTACATGTACGCCTCCATCGAGATCACCGGGATGTCGGTGTCCTTGAGGGTGAACAAACCGGTGCCGACTCCGGCAGGATCCACAACCGAGCTCGATCCGATCGTCTCGGACATGATGACCAGTTTCTTGCCCACAGCGGCGGCACGCAAATCATCCGGCGCTGTGCCACCCGTCGGGAACACCGTGACCGTGTAACCCTTGGCTCGAAGCCAGGCGACCATCGAGGCATCGGCGTTGATCAGGTTCGCATCCGACGTGAGAAACAAGATCTCCCCGGACACTGGCGTGTCGTACCCGAAGATCAGTTCGCCCGAGCCGCCGTGGGACAGTCGCCCGCCCGAATCAATGGCGGTCGGCAAGGCAATCAGATAGTTGCGCGTCTTCTTGTCTTCGTCCGTCAGGCTCCCCAGCAACTCGGCGTTCAGCCCCACGCGACGGGCCCGGTTCGCCCAGAAATACTGAAGCTCCAGATCCTCGGTCCGCGCCCCGTTGCCGTTGGTGCCGGTTCCCTGTTTGTCGTCGTCGTCCAAGCCGATGTTGAAGCCCATCCGGTAGCCGTTCCTCAGCTTGTTGCCGGCGGTCGCGTCCTCGAACAGGCGCTTGCGGAACCGGACCTCCAGCTGCCAGCCACCCGTCACCTGCTTCCCGACCCCAAAAACGTCCTCGCTCGCCCCGTACTTCCATGGCACCCCCGAAGCCCAATTCTGACCCACGATGGCTCCCGCGGTGTCGTCCCAAGCCGAGAATCGGCCCTGGTAATTGATGTAGCTGTGCCCGCCCACCGCGTCCTGCGAACTGTCCGTGTTGTTGTCCAAGCGGTCGAACAACGCGTCGACGACAATCTCAATCGCGTCATCCTTCCAAAACGCGTTGTTCGGGTCGTCGCTGTTGAGCACATCATCCTTGACGTCCACGCCCACGTAGAAGTTGTCGTCGTCGTGTGCCAGCCAGAAGTCGAAGCTCGAATCCGCCTCACTGTCCCAGACCCGGTCCCCCGGGAAATCCAGAATCCAAGCGTTCACACCCGGGGTGACATTGAATTTCGGGAAATTACCATATTCCTGGGGTGATACCGCTCCATCGAGTTGGATCGAGCCATTCGCCACCTTGGGCACCATCGCTGTCGTGGTCGCGTTCTGCGACCAAGGTCCAGCCGAGGTCGTATCGAAGGTTGTGACATCGAAGGGCTGTGAAATGCCCATCAACGGTGCCAAGGCAATAGCCGTGGCGACAGACGTTAGTAGCTGTCGTTTCATAAAGGATTAGTTGTCAGGGGAACGTGTGGGTTTACCTCATGCCCAGGCCGATTGGCAACGATGAATCCGATCCATGATGAAAATCAGAGCCTCGAACCCTGTCAGCTCAGCGTCAGCCCCTTCCTATGAAACGGGGAATGGCGAATCGTGGACGCTGGTTCATGGTCCCAATACGTGTCCATTCCTTGGAAAACGTTGCCACCCATGAACCTCCCATCTCTTCCTCCCTCTCCCTCGCCCGCCTTAACGACCCCACCATCGTTGGGTGGATGCATGACGACGAACCCGACAACGCCCAGTCCCTCCCCGGAGGAAAGGGATATGGCCCGCCGGTTCTGCCGGAAGCCATCCGCCGCGACTACAACCGCATGCGCGACGCCGACCCCACCCGGCCCATCCTGTTGAACCTCGGTCAAGGCGTGGCCTGGGATGACTACATCGGACGCGGTGTCCGCCGAAACCACCCCGAGGACTACCCCCGCTCTGTCGATGGCGCGGACATCGTGTCCTTCGATATCTATCCGGCGGTCCATGATCATCCAGCCGTCGCCGGAAAACTCGAGTTCGTCGCGCGAGGCGTTGAGAGACTGGCCGCCTGGGCAGGACCGCGAAAGACCGTCTGGAACTGCATCGAATGCACCCGGATCAGCAATCCGAACACCAAGCCCACGCCTGCCCAGGTACGCTCGGAAGTTTGGATGGCTCTGATCCGCGGTTCCCGCGGGCTCATCTATTTCGTGCATCAGTTCCAACCCACATTCCGTGAGGCGGCCCTGCTCGACGACCCCGAGGTGCTCGCGGCCGTCACCGCCTTGAATCGGCAGATCCGCGAGCTCGCACCGGCTCTCAACTCACCGACCCTCCCCGACGGCATGACGGTCCGATCAGCCGTCGCCGAAACCCCGGTGGCATGGATGCGGAAGCGCCACAAGAACACAGACTACATCTTCGCGGTGAACCTCAGCCAAGCCGAGGTCCGTGCCACCTGGGAGGTGTCGGCTTGGCAAACGGCCGACCCGGTGGAGGTCCTGGGCGAATCCCGATCCATCGAACTGAAGCAAGGTCGATGGGACGACACCTTCGGCCCGTACGGCGTGCATCTGTATGTGCGACGCGACAAGCCTTGAACCGGCATGGTTTCGGCCCCGTCGGCAATCTTATCCTTGGTTCCCAATGTCGGTTCTCGGTTCACTCCCGCCCGTGAGCCAGAGTTCTGCCCTGGGTAACGCACCCACCCCCCGCCCCCGGTTGATGTCCCTCGATGCCCTGCGCGGCTTCGACATGTTTTGGATTCTCGGCGCGGACGCCCTCGTACGCGCCCTCGAGAAGATGGGCGACAACCCCGTCTCCCGGCTTCTTGGTTCCCAGCTATCCCATGTGGAGTGGGCAGGGTTCCACTTCTACGACCTCATCTTTCCCCTGTTCGTCTTCATCGCCGGGGTGTCGTCGGTCTGGTCGCTGGAGAAGGAAAAGGCCTTGCACGGCGGGGCGGGCGCCGCACGACGCGTGGTTCGTCGCGGACTTCTCCTGGTGGTGATCGGGGTGTTCTACTCGGGTGGATTCAGCGCCGAATGGCCCAATATCCGCCTGCTGGGAGTGCTGCAACGCATCGGACTCGCGTACCTCTTCGCCGGTCTGGCGTCGTTGTGGCTCCGTCCCCGGGGACTGGCCGGCCTTTGCGCGGGTTTGCTGATCGGTTACTGGGGCCTGATGACCTTCACCCCGATCCGAGACATCCAACTGGAGAAATCGGCACTCGACGACCGCGCTTCGAGAGCCGGCGACGATGCCACGGCCAAGCTGTTCGAAGGGGACGCCAACCCTTCCGCGGTAAAGGACAGTCCCGCGTGGGCCGCCGCTGAACGCATGTACGCCGAAACCTCCGGGACGGTTTCCGGCCGATTCGAGAAAGGCTACAACCTCGCCAACCACGTCGATTTCCGATTCCTGCCCGGCAAACGCTACGACCACTTCTCCGACCCTGAAGGACTGCTCAGCACGCTTCCTGCGATCGCCACCTGTCTGCTCGGCATTCTCGCTGGCGGTCTGCTCCGCAGCGCGGCGACCGATCGCGACAAACTGGTGCGGTTGGCGGTTCTGGGCTTGGCTGGCGTGGTTCTCGGATTCGTGTGGAGCTACCAGTTTCCCATCATCAAGAAGGTCTGGAGTTCCTCGTTTGTGCTCGTGGCAGGCGGCTTCAGCGCACTGCTCCTCGCCCTGTTCTACCTCATCGTCGACGTCTGGAACTACCGCGGCTGGTGTCAGCCCTTCGTCTGGATCGGGATGAATTCCATCACCGTCTACCTTGCGAACAACATCATCGGCTTCCGCCACCTCGCCGAACGCTTCGTCGGCGGCGACATCCGCGCCACCCTCGATGCTCACATCGCCCAGGGAGTCGGCGATCTGGTCCTGGCGCTCACGGGTCTGGCTCTAGGGGTCGTGCTTTGCTGGTTCCTCCACCAACGGAAAATCTTCCTGCGCCTCTGAGCGGCCTCTCTGTCCACCGTTTCCACCTTCCGCTAAAGTCCCCCCATGCGCCTGCTACGCACCGTCCTCACCAGCCTGATTCTCCTGCCGAGCCCTTGGCTGGCGCACTCCCATGCGGAGGACACGGCCACCAACGACATTCCCACACTGACCATCGAAACCATCTTCGAGAAGAACGAGTTCGATCCGAAGAGCTATTCGGGCCGCTGGGCCGACGACAGCTTGGGGTACTACCGGAGGATCGATTCCGCAGCGACGAAGGGTAGCCAGGACATCGTACTCATCGATCCCGCCACTGGATCCACCAATGTTCTCGTGGCTGCCCAGGACCTGATTCCGCCCGGCCAGAGTTCGCCGCTGTCCCTGACCGGCTACACATTCTCAACCAACCGCTCGAAGGTCCTGATCTTCACCAACACCCAGCGGGTCTGGCGACACGACGACCGCGGCGACTATTGGGTGCTCGATCGGAGCAGTCTCGAACTCCGAAAGCTCGGTGGCGACGCCCCACCGTCCTCCCTCATGCACGCCAAATTCTCGCCAGACGGCCGACAGGTTGGCTTCGTGCGCGATAGGAACCTCTTTGTCGAAGACATCCAAACCCGCAGCATCCGGCAACTGACCTCGGCCCCCAATGAAGACCTGATCCATGGCGCCTTCGACTGGGTGTACGAGGAGGAATTCGAGATGCGCGACGGGTGGCGCTGGAGTCCGGACGGACGTGCCATCGCCTTCTGGCAACTCGACACCCGCGGCGTACGCAAGTTCCCGCTGATCGATAATGTCTCGGGACTCTACCCGGAGGTTCGTTGGATTCCCTATCCCAAGACGGGCGAACAGAACTCGGCCGCCCGCGTCGGGGTCGTCTCCATCGACGGCAGCGCCATCACCTGGCTCCAAGTCCCCGGTGACGCCCGCGACCACTACATTTATTCGGTCGAATGGCCCGAGAAGACGGGCGGGATCGTCGTGCAGCAGTTGAACCGGTTGCAGAACACCAACCGGGTCTTTATCGCCAATCCGGCGAACGGTGCGGTCCATGAAGTCCTCACGGAAACCGACGCGGCCTGGGTGGACGTTCGCATCCCCAACCGCTGGGTGGGCGGCGGAGAACGGTTTCCGTGGCACAGCGAGCGCGACGGCTGGAACCGCTGGTACGCCGTCGATCCGGCGACCGGGGGCATAAAACCGTTGTTCACCGAACCGCTGGACGTCGTCGCACCGGCCCAATTCGTCGAGAAGAGCGGCGATCTGTACTTCATGGCCTCGCCCACGAACGCGACCCAACGGTACCTGTATCGCAGCTCGATCACGGGCAGCCGACCGGAACGAGTTACTCCCGCCGACCCACCGGGCACCCACAACTACGATGTGTCGCCCGACGGGAAATGGGCGCTGCATACCTGGGCGTCCTTTGGGATTCCGCCCGCAGTGGAGCTGGTCAGCCTGCCGGACCACCAACGGGTGCGGGTTTTGGAGGACAACCAGAAGCTCAAGGACAAGCTCGCGAAGCTGGCGTTGCCGGCGGTCGAATTCTTCCGGGCCCAGGTTGCATCGGATCTGGAGGTCGATGCCTATTGCCTCAAACCGGACAACTTTGACCCGGCGAAGAAGTACCCAGTGATTGTTTACGTTTACGGAGAACCTGCCGGTCAGACGGTGACCGACACCTGGCATGGAAGCGGGGGGCTTTGGCACCGGCTGCTGGCCCGGGAAGGCTTCGTCGTCTTGAGCTTCGACAACCGGGGCACTCCGGCACCCCGGGGCCGGGAGTGGCGCAAGTCCATCTACCGTCAAGTCGGCATTCTCGCGCCTACTGATCAGGCGGCTGCGCTCGGGCACACCCTCGAGGCCAGGCCATATCTCGACCGGGATCGGATCGGCATCTGGGGATGGAGCGGCGGCGGTTCCATGACCTTGAACGCCCTGTTGAAATACCCCGATCTCTACCAGGCCGGCATTGCCGTGGCCTCCGTGCCCAACATGCGGCTCTACGACACCATTTATCAGGAGCGCTACATGGGACTGCCGGACGACAACATCGACGGCTACCGGAACGGCTCACCGCTGCACTTCGCGCACCAGCTCAAGGGCCAGCTCTTGCTCGTGCACGGCACCGGCGACGACAACGTGCACTATCAGGGCGTGGAGGCACTGATCGACCGCCTCGTTCACCACAAAAAGCAGTTCGAGTTGCTTCTCTACCCGAACCGCTCCCATGGCATTGGGGAAGGCCAGAACACCACCGTTCACCTTCGCGAAGCCATGCTGCGCTTCTGGAAGCGGCACCTGCTGAAGCCTTGATCCGGGCGACACCCATAAAACCTGCGGGGAATAGTGTCGCATGAGAGGGGATTCAGTTTCATTTCATCACCGTTTCATCTCCGCCGCCCGACAGTTCAACCCCATGAACGTCGCCGTACCGGCCGTCGCCCTATCTCTGGCCTTGTTGCCCGCATTACAGGCCTACGACGACCTCACCGCATTGAGTGACGAGTTCGACGACGCTGCGTCCGTCGCTCACTGGAGGAGTCTCTGGCAGACCGAAGGTTGGGGTGCCAACCAACTCCAGACCCGGGATATCAACACGACGCAACCCGGACGCCTCGTTCTCGTCCCGCGTGCCAGCACCTGGTACCGCGACTGGCGCGGAGTTCTCGAATACAAGGAAATCACCGGCGACTTCGTCGTCACCACCGACGTGCAACCGCGCCGTCGATCCGGCGCTGGAGCCCCTCAAAGCTCGTTTTCCCTCGCCGGCATCATGGTGCGGGGTCCTAGGCCTGAAGTAAGCTCTCCCGCCACCTGGACTCCGGGCGGTGAGAATTACGTGTTCTTGAGCCTCGGCACCGGCGACAACCCCGGACAGTTCCAGTTCGAGGTGAAGACGACTCTCAACTCGGACTCCGTCCTTCATCTGTCGCCTGGTGTGCCCAAGGCCCGCATTCAAGTGGCCAGGATCGGAGCAACGTTCGTGATGCTCCGACAGAACGACGGCGGCCCCTGGATCGTCCATCAGCGCTACACCCGCACCGACTTCCCTTCCACAGCTCAGGTCGGCCTGACCACCTACACGGACTGGCCCACCGCCTCCCAGTTGGAACCTCTCCAGCACAACCAGACCGTCATCCCTGGTGGAAACCCTGACCTCGTCGCCGTGTTTGAGTACGTGCGTCTCGCCCGGCCCATCGTTCCGCCCAATCTCCAGGGGCGCGACGTGTCGAATCCCGCCTCCGTCTCCGATGCCGATCTGACAAACTTTCTCGGCACGGCCGCCAACGTTCCCGGCGGTTCGGCTCTACCCGCCTCGCTCGCTCTCGAGCTGACCGGGGCCGGAGGAACCTTCGAATGCATCGTCTCGGGCCTGCAATCCGATCGCTCCTATCGGGTCGAGTCGACGGCGGATTGGATCACCTGGGGGATGGTGACCGGCTTTGTGAGCGCCTCCGGAAGTCACCAGATCTCCCTGACGAACGACCACCCGTCCCGCTTCCTCCGGGTGGTAAGCCCCTAGCCCGCCTCGCGGAACTATTCCCGGAACACCGGATCAAAATAGGACTGGGTCAGTTTCTGGTTCGTGTTGCGCACGATGGGCAGGAGTTTCCGCTCTTTCATGAACTCGATGTGGCCGTCCATGAAACCGTTGTTCAAACCGCCCCTGTGCAGCCGAAGATCAAAGTCATCGACCGAGCCACCGGGACTGACCGAGGCGTTGTGCATCGACTTCGGGTTCTCCTGCATCAAAAGGAATTTTCCGGCGGGATTGAAGACGAGGGTCGATTTCAGCCCCTTCGGCGGAAAGTCCCCCGCTTCGCCCCCATCGACCCTGCCGTTCATGCTGTAGTTGACCCGGAGAGCCCGGCCCTGGTTGCCCGTGCTCGGGCATTGGTAGATGGCGAAACTGTTGGAATAGGAGTCAGGGTCGGTGCCGGTCCGCGGACGAAGGATCGCCTGACCTGCGACGTAGGGAAACACCGACCCCGCTTCGGCGTGATGCCCGTAGGTGCGCGGCGGGCGCTTCCAGTAATTCGGATTATTGGTGTCCGCGGCAGCCTGCCCTCCCCAGACCCAATCCGGCGGCTGATTGCGGTCCACGCCTCCCGCCCACGCGTAGATGTCCTCGTTGTCGTCCAGATACATCAGCAACCCGAGGGTAATCTGGCGCATGTTGCTCTTGCACTTGGCGGCGCGCCCCGATTCCTTGGCCATCGCAAGGGCCGGGAGAAGCATGCTGGCCAGGATCGCGATGATGGCGATCACCACCAGCAGCTCGATCAACGTGAAGCCGCGCCTGGCGGTCGGAGAATGGGGATGCGGAGTCATGACACGAAGCCGATCAGTTTGGGATCACCTCAAGCCTGAAGCAAATTCCGGTCGCGGCGCACCTGTTTTTCCGCAGGCACACACCCGCCCCTCCAAACTCGCCGAGTTTCGCCGTCTTCGGGTACCTTCCTTCCCAGCAGCGCGGCACCCGGGTTCAGATCACCCTGGACGAGCCAGCGATCGTCACCGCAGAAAAACCACTGAGCCTGCGGCTGCACCTCGGGTAGCCCGGGCCCTTTACGGCGCCGGATTCCCATGACCCTTGGCTTGCGCCGCGAGCCTCTGCCGCTCGGCGACCTTGGCGAAGGGGAAATACACCGCCATCGCGATCACCAGAGACACCAACCCCCACACCGCCGCCTTCCAGTCGCCGCCGGTCACCAGGAAATGCCCGATGATCGGCGGGGTGGTCCACGGCACGTTCACGAATGGTTTTCGAATCCAGCCCCAATCCATGAGGAGATACGTCCCCGTCGTCAGAATCAGCGCGTTCAGCACGTAGGGGATCATGAAGATCGGGTTCAAGACGATCGGGATGCCGAAGAAGATCGGCTCGTTGATCTGAAACACCTGAGTGGGAAGCGACAGCCGGCTGACCTGACGGAATCCAGGTTCCTTCGAGTTCATCAGGATCAGCGCCAGGGCGATGGTGGCCCCTGTCCCGCCCACGTTCACGAAGACCGTGAAGAACCCGTAGGCCGTGATGTACGGCAAGGGCTGACCCTGACTCACCGCCGTCACGTTCGCGGCGAGATACTGTAAGAAGATTCCGGCCACCACCGCATCCATCGCGTTGTCGCCGTTGATGCCCACCGACCACAGGAGTGTCACCAGAAACGCGTAAAACAGAATGCCCGGCAACGTGTTCAGTGCGAGCACCAGCGGCTTCAGAAGCGTCGTCACGACCCCGTTGATGTCGATTCCCAGGACAAACCGGACCGTCCAAAATGCGACCGTCAGGAACAGCATGGACGACAACGAGACGAACGACTCGTACACGATCGCCGGCACGCTCTTCGGAAGTCGAACCACCCAGTTACGGTCCCCGAAAAACGACTGCACCATCACCACGATCAGCGCCACAAAGACGGCGGTGAAAAGTCCCTGGGACCCCAGGCCGTCCATGGAAAGGGTCCAATCCCGAGTCCTCGAAATTTCAACCCGGTACGCATCCTCAATCAGCATCTGGTGCAGTTTGACCCGATCCTCACCAGTCGGTTCCAACGCGAGAAGCGCCCGAGTCTCCCGCCGGAGACGCACCCCTTCAAAGCGTTGCTCGTTCCAAACCCCAGCCTCTCCCGCGATCCGGTTGAGGTCAGCCATCAGGGATTCTTTCAGGGCGTCCGAAGGCTCCGAGGACCCGTCCCAGTTCTGAAGATGTCCCCGGCTGCCCGGATCGGTGGAACCGCTCAGAAATGAGGAGATCCCGTCCGTGGGTTGCTTCAGCCGCGCCGCGAAACCGTTGGCGTCCTTGAGATCGTCGATTGTAAACGGCCCCGACGCCGGCTCTGACCCCATCTGGATCATGAGGAAGATCAGCGTCGCCATCGCCGCGCTCACCACCGCCTCCTGCTTCAGTCGCTTGCCCAGATCGTAGGCGATCGCAAAGCAGACAAAAATTGCCAGCAACCCGAACATCGCCGTGACCGGGACCTCAAGGAGATGCGCCATCGGCCGAATGCGCTCCTTCCATCCCGGCACCGGAAGGTTCGTCACGATCATGAACAGACCGCCAATGATCGTCATCGGAACCACGGACACCATCCCGGCGCGAATAGCCGACAGGTAGGTGTTCTCGCTCATCGCCGTCAGCGGCGGAATGACATACTTGTTCAGGAACTGGGTCGCGGCGCTCACGGGGTCTCCTGGTCCAATCTCAATGTTCCCCGGCGCCTGCTTGGCCCCGGAAGCTCTTGCCCATGTAGATGCACCCGTCAGTCTCGGTGCCCACGCGGATCAATTCGTGGAACCCCAGGCGCCCATAGAAGCCGAAGGCGGGCTGGTTGAGCACACTCACTCCAAGATGTGCCCCCGGCGACCCCCGCCGCCGCAGCATCTCCATCACCTGCTCCATCATTCGTCGCCCAAACCCCCGTCCTTGAGCCCGGTCCAGCAGGTCAATGTGCAAATGCGCGGGATAGTCGTCGTAAGGCTCGGGACAGAAATAATCTGGGTGGTGATACCACGAATACACCTGCTGAACCCGGGACCAATGCGCCGGGTCTCCCGTGGGTTCGGGAAACTGGGCACACAGTTTAGGACGCCACTCGTTCTCGTACCGTTCGTAGAATTGCCGCGAATCGAAGGCCCCCAAGGCATAGCCACAGATCCCCTCGGCGTCTTCCAAGACCAGACTCAGGTCCGACTCGTAGACCAGATAGGGGCCCACAAAAATTCGACCCAACGCATCCGAGTCCTCCCGGTAGAACGGTTCGCCGTCCTTCCCATGGTTACCCGTCTTCATGCAGACGTGGTAGGCGCCCGGTTCATCCCCGGCTCGGTACGGTCGGATCGTCATCGTGTTCACGTTCCTGTTCGCGGATGCGGCAGCGCCGGTTCGAAATCCCCATCGGGCTTTTGCACCAGCAACCGTTGAAGTTTGGCCACCATCCCGCCGCGATACGTGCCCGGCAGATGAAAGTCTGAGACGCACTGATCGCCGGGTTCCCCATCACGGTTCCGAAGGCCGAAATACCGGTCCAGCAGATCCATCTCTTCGCGAAGTTCCCAGACACGCCGCCAAAGGGCGTAGAAGAGCGGGCGATTCCGCAACTCCGCCATCCGCGCACCGATGTCCCGCAACTGGGCAATGCGTTGACGCACTTCCATCACTTCGCCACCCCATGTTCCTGGACTGCGCTCCAAAAGCCCCTTCACCCGATCCAACAACCGCACAGCTTCCGGCCCTTCCTCGTGGGGCAGGTAGAAGCAGTCGCCGAACAGGACCAACTCCTCCAGGGAGAAAGGCCGTCCGCATGTAGCGAACTGGGCCAGCCATTCCTGCATCGCCTCCAGATAGGCGGCCCTCGGGTCCCAGGTCTCGGAATCCTTCAGAAACGCCCCGAGCGTCCGCAGCGGCACGTAGTTGAGCGCGAACTCACAGTTCGGATTGGTCAGGATTCCATTCACCACCGGCTTCAACGCCGCCGGACGGCCCGCATAGGGCCCGCAAAAGAACCGTCGACCGTCGTAGTCGTTGGCGTGGAGATTGTCCCAGATCACCGGCTTCCGGCGAAGCACCGCACCCAAGGCCTCCACATGCGCCACCGTGATCTCCGGCGAAATGATCTCAGGCCCGGTCCATAACACGTCGATCTCCGGCAATAATTCCCGACCCACCGTCGCCAGGTAGTCCTCCCCGCCCAGCTTCGACGCCACCATCCGGCTGCAATACGGCGTGGGACAAAACAGAAAACGCGTGTCCGGTCGGCGCGCACGGGTCCACTGAAACAGGGAATTGGTGACCGCGCATTGCGCCGACGCCAGGGACCCCCACCGGTCCAGGTCCTTCGGGTCGATGCGGTCCGGAATATCGTCGAAGAGCAGGGCAAAGTGCCCACAACCAATGCCCAACATCTGCTCGTATCGCCGTCGCAGGCTCGCTGAATCGGTTTCGCTCGAATACCGGATATCCAGCCCCGGGCTCAGGCCGTACAGGAAGTGTACCCCGCGGGTTCGGCACGCCTGGACCAGCCCGCCGAGCCCCGCCAGTTCTTCGGCCGAATAGTCCTCCCTCCAAATCGCCCGGTTCTTCCAGTCGTCCTTGAGGCAATAGAAGTAAGTGTTCAAACCCCATTCTGCCATCCAGTCGAACAATTGAAGGCGCTCGGCCGAAGTCCACGGCTGCCCATAGAAGCCTTCAATCACACCGGCCAGAAAACCGATCGATTCGGACGTGGGCATGGATTCGCGCAACGGGCCGGCAGGCTAATCGTCCCGGCGCAAACGTGGCAAGGGCGCCACGTGATCTTCGCCACTTCTGCTTTGAGCCGCTTCATCGGCACCCCCACCATCCGCGCATGAATCCTGCCCCATCCGCCTCGTCCCGGCGATCCACCCTCTCGCACGCCACTTCCCGCCGCGGTTTCCTGCGTACCACCGGCCAAGCCGCCGCGGTTTCGGCACTCGCCGGTGTCGCTCTGCCACATGTTCACGCCTCCGACAGTCAAACCATCCGACTGGCTCTCATCGGCTGCGGGGGTCGCGGCAGCGGCGCGGTCGCCAACGCCATGTCCGCAGGCGGCCTGGTGCTGGGCGACGACTCCGGAGCCAAGCGCGCCGCAGGCTCCGGTGCCGGCGGTCCGATCAAACTCGTCGCCATGGCTGATCTGCGACCCGAACGCATCGAAGGCGCCCATAAGGCGTTGAGCCGTGAACTCGGTGACCGAGTCGATGTTCCCAAGGACCGGCAATTCCTCGGCTTTGACGCTTACAAAAAGGCGATCGACTGCCTGCGTCCAGGCGACGTGGCGCTGCTCACCACCCACGCCGCGTTCCGCGCGCCTCACCTCGAGTACGCGGTTGAGAAGGGCGTGAATGTGTTCATGGAGAAGAATTTCGCAGCCGATCCCGGCGGCATTCAGCGCATCCTCAGGGCCGGGGAACTCGCCGACAAAAAGGGGGTTAAGATCGCCGCCGGCCTGATGTGCCGACATTCCTCAGCGCGCAAGGCTGTGATCCAAAAGATCCGCGATGGCGCAGTAGGCGACATCCAACTCATCCGCGCTTACCGGATGGACCCTGGGTACCTCATGGGACCCTTCGCGAAGGATCGCAACGAATTGCTCTGGCAGCTCAGTCCTGGCCACCCCTATCAGTTCCTTTGGGCGTCGGGCGGCGTCTTCATCGAACTGATGATCCACCAAATCGACGAATGCTTCTGGATCAAGGACAGCTGGCCGATTTCGGCCCACGGCGTTGGCGGACGCTTCGCGGGAAGCACCGATTGCAGCCAGAACCTCGACAGCTACTCCATCGAGTACACCTTTGCCGACGGCTCCAAAGCCCAGGTCACCGGCCGCTACATTCCCAACTGCCATACCGACTTCGGCACCTACCTCCACGGGACCAAGGCGGCCGCGAAGTTCTCCGGCGACGTCCATGCCCCGACCAGTTGGATCTACAAGGACCAGCGGATCGCACCCAACAACATCGCATGGCGTCCAGAGAAGGAGACGATCAACCCCTGGCAGGCAGAATGGGATGCGTTGCTGGCCGCCATTCGGAACGACAAACCCCATAACGAAGCCCGCCGGGCCGCCTTGTCGAACCTCGGAGCCATCATGGGGCGCGCCGCGGTCCATACCGGCCAAGTGATCACCTGGGACGACGCCCTGGCCTCAAACTTCCAGTTCTGTTCCAACGTCGACGCCCTCACCGCCACCAGCCCAGCTCCCGTTCAAGCGGATGCTCAAGGTCGCTACCCCGCTCCCATTCCCGGCAAGACCATCGAGGTCTGAAGGATCCAGGGAACGACCACGGAAATCTCGGAACATACGGAGTCCCCTCTCCCCTTCCGCGTTTTCCGTGCCTTCTGGGATGGCCCGTCTCAATCCCTTCCCGGGTTGGAATCGGTCGTTCTGGATTCACAGCACCGTCACGCACTTTACTTTGCCTGATCCCCCTCTGCTGTCGCAGCCTCCCGCGCATGATTTCCTCGCCCTGGGCGCGCCGGTGGGTCGGCGTCTGCCTTCTCCTCGCGTCGGCCACTGCCGCCCATGCCGACATCGCCCGCGGAGGTGTCTTCGACGACCGCAACGGAAACGGTCGGCGTGACGTGGGTGAACGCGGACTTCCCGGGGTCCGGGTGTCGAATCAGCGCGACATCGCCGTGACGGATCGGGAAGGCCGCTGGGAACTGCCATCGGACGACGACACGGTGTTCTTCGTGATCAAGCCGCGCGGTTGGATGCCGCCGGTGAATCACCATCAACTCCCTCGCTTCTTCTATGTCCACAAGCCAAATGGTTCTCCGCGCACATTAAAGTTCCCCGGCGTCGATCCCACGGGGCCGTTGCCGGCTTCCATCGATTTCCCCCTCCACCGCCAGTCGGAGCCCAAGACCTTCAAAGCGGTGCTGATGGGCGATACCCAACCCCGGGATATTCGGGAGGTGAACTATTTCCGTGATTCGGTCATTCCCGAACTCATCGGCACGGACGCGGCCTTCGGGGTGACGTTGGGCGATGTGGTGTTCGATGACCTGGGCGTGTTTGAACCCCACAATGCGGCAGTGGCCCTGATTGGGATTCCCTGGTGGAACGTCATCGGAAACCACGATCACAACTACGACGTGCCCAACGACCAGGGAGCCCACGAAACCTTCACCCGATTCTACGGGCCAAACTACTACTCCTTCGACCACGGCCCGGTGCACTTCATCTCGCTGGATGACGTGGAATGGGGCGGCGCCAAGCCGGCTGGAACCGGCAGCTACACCGCCGGCCTCGATGCCCGCCAATTGGAGTTCGTGAAGAACGATCTCGCGCTGGTCCCCGACCACCAACTCGTGGTGCTGATGATGCACATCCCTCTCACCGACGTCGGCAACCGAGGCGAACTCTACCGTTTGATTGAAAAACGACGCTATGCGCTGTCGATCTCCGGTCACACGCATTGGCACGAGCACCGGTTCATCACCCGGGAGGACGGTTGGATGGGTAAGGAACCCCACCACCACATCGTGACGGTCACCGCCTGCGGCAGCTGGTGGACCGGCGCACCCAACGCCGCAGGCATCCCCCACGCCACCATGCGCGACGGCGCCCCCAATGGGTACGCGATCGTGACCTTCGACGGTCGCCGCGCTTCTCTCGCCTTCAAGGCCGCGGGCATGCCCGCCTCCAAGCAGATGAACGTCATCCTTCCCACCAACCTAAACGCCTCCCAGACGTCGACCAACTGGGTGTACGTGAACGTCTTCGATGGATCGGAACGCTCCACCGTCGAGTACCGCATCGATGGCCGCGGATCCTGGCAGCGACTCGAGAAGGTGAAGGAACACGACCCGAGCTACCTGGCGCGGAAGGCGGCCGAGGAAACCCAACCGCCCACGATCCCGCCGTACCGTAAGATGGGTAACCCCATTTTCTCGCCCCACCTCTGGAAGGCCCGTCTTCCAGTCCTCGCCGCTGGCGAACATCGCATCGAGGTGCGCACCCGCGACCACCAGCGTCGAATGCACCGCGAAGAAAACCCGTTCACGGTTGAACCGTGAACGGGAGGAATAGAAGGCTTTGCGGGGTACCGCCCTTACACGGGACGAATTCGGCGCCACACGCCAAATCCGATCAAACCGAGGCCCGCGACGAGAGCAACCTCGGACGGCTCGGGAACGGCTGCCAGGGAGAGCGATCCTCCGGCGAGTGTGACGTCCGAGACTTCGACACTCCCGAGCACATAGCTGCTCGAGATGAAACCGAAGGACGGCATGTTACCCGAGAGAGCCAAGGTCCACGGTTCGGCGGTCGGCCCGAAACCGGTCGTGTCAATCGTCAGGGTCGCAAGGGTGCTCAGTCCCGGAGCGATCGTGGTGTTGACGGTCTGGGGCGTGATATACCACTGCACGATGCCGTCCTGGCTTCCTTGATCGATCTCGGGAGTAAAATTGCCGTTGAATGCGGTTCCAGTGTGGAGGTCCACTCCCGTCACCGCCGGAACCGGGTTTCCTCCCAAAACTGGCCCGCCATCGCCGATCATCAAGAACAGGGTGAACCCGTCCACAGTGATCGGAGTCAGCCCGGTATTGTTGACGTGCAACGTCAGGGTCTGGCCCGGCTGGTTGGGAAGAAGTGTGTGATCCCCTGCGCTAAGTAAGATCAGCGCAGAAGTGTCGACGCATCCTAAGGCAAGGGCCGCCGCAGTTACCATCGGGAGAGTTGAGAAGGAACTTCGTTTCATCATGAAGAATGGGTTTGGGTTCGAATGGTGAGGTTCAGGGTTCAGTATTAATCCAGGGAAACAACGACTCGGAAGAACCGATTCACACCCTCAGGAGGTGCTGGGATCTTGAACAAGTAGGCCTCGCCACGTTGGAAAACGTCGGGCTGGGGTTCGACGTCACGCCACTCCCCACCCAGAGAAGAAGCTTCCTGCACGCGGATTGACCCTGCCGCCAGGCCATCGGCACTCAGGCGTCCTACCACGTAACGCTCCGCATCGAGGCTGTTGGAACCTAGGGCCAACAGCCCTGATCCGACGCCAGCGCCGGGGCGCTCGATCCCGAGAGTGGGTTGTTGGCTCTGCAGGTCGGCGTCCACCGAGGCGATCATCGCATCGCCGGCACCCAGTTGAATCAATCGCAAGGCATTCAGGACTCCGGTCGGATTCGCCCGAATTGCCGACACGTCAGGAGCGCCAACCAGACGATCCCTATTCATGTCGAACACGAAGGTGACCGGGGCGGGATTTAAGACGCCCCGAGGATTCGCCCGCACCCCGGATTCATCTGAGGCACCCACCAGGGCGTTCAACGGGGAGGTCCCCGTCTCCCCAATCGCATTCCCGAAATAGAACGTATCGGGCATCGACAGCCCGGTGTTCGCCGTGGAGAGGACCGTGATCTGCAGCCACTCTTTTTGAATCGTGTTGTCCGGCCAGATCAACGTCACCCGGTCGGCGCCACCGACGCCGGCTCCCGGACGCACCGTGATGCTGGATGGAACGGGAGCCGCGGCCCAACCCAAAGGCGAGTTGTTGTTGCCGCGCTTGAAGGTGAAGTCCGATGCCGTCGGCGCGGCGCCATTCGGCACGTCCACCAGGATCCCGTTCAGGCCGCGGCTGTAGCTGGTGTAGTTCGCGAACGTGGCCGTCCCGCTTCGCAGCGCCGCCTTGTCCGTCGCGATCGCATTGTCGTCGGCGGCATTCGCCGCCGCGTTGCCGCCGTCGAACGCCGACCTATTGTAGAAGGCAAATCGCCCGGTCACATCCACCGGTCCCGCCGACGGGAAGAACCCATAGTGGGCGGTGTAGTCGGCCGACGTCGACGTCCCGACGACGGTGCTGGAGATGCCCGAGAACGCCGAATAATTGGCCGACGAGGCATGCGACGCACCGCCGTTGAAGGCGGTCGGTTCAATCCGATAATTGGCGCTGGTCAAACCGGCCTGCGCCGGAACCGAGACCCAGAGCGCCACGGCTGCCACCGACAACAAGGGCGCGTTGAAGCGGGTGGCGCATCCGGACTGGTTTCCAAGCAATCGGATTCGGTTCAGGGGCGGGTTGATCACTTGGATTCCTTGCGGTCGGGGGCTTGGGCCGCTTCCTGGACGCTGCGAGTGGCTTGGGAACTCAGGGATAAGAGCGGCGGGGCATCCCCCAATGGACTCGTGATGCGGGCCCGGAAGGAACTTCCCGTGCGCGCCCAAAAACCGGGATTCAGCCTGATGCTGCTTCCAGCGCGGAACCGAACCCGCGACCCCGAATTCGCGGTGAACGACGAGGCGGTCAAGGTTTCCGTGACCAGCTTATCGGCCACCTCATCCGACGCAACGGATGCGCCCACCGGTGTCGTGGCACTCGATGGCGTGAGTTCGTGGTTCACCACGGCGTCGTCGCTCGCATTGAGCGCGCTGCGGCAGTCGTTGGCGAGGTTGGCCCCATTGATCGCCGTGCCCATCGCCGTGAAGGGCGACACCGGGGAGTTGACGTTCGGATTGGACCAATAGTTAAGCCGCGGCGCCGTGCTCGTTCCAGCCACCGCCATGATCGTCCGCCAGCTGTTGCCATTGCGAAAACCGTGCCCGTACGCGAACGGGGTCAGCGTCCCATCATTGTCGTGGCGGCAACCCTGGGTGTGCCCAAATTCATGCGCAAAGGTGAAGTTCCCCGTCACACAGCTATAGACCGACGCCTGGAACATGTTCGCCGCGCTCGTGTAATCGAATCCGAACGCCCAGCCGCACCAATCGGCATCGGTCCCATCGACAATCAGACCGCACATGTCGGCGTCGTAGTTCGTGCGGTGCGTATGGACCTCGTCCATGACGCCATCGCCGTTCCCACGAAACAGCGACACGTCATTCTCGATGGCGGCCGATTCGTCGAACGTCACTTCGTAGAGAAACGCCAACTCCAGCCGCAAGGTCACCCCGCTGTTCGCGTACCCTTGGTTGGACTCCAGGATCGCGAGATCCACCAACTCCTGCATCGTCATCCCCAGAACCGAGCTCGTCAGTGACTGGGAACTCGCAGTGTAGGCCACCAACACCCGGATTCGATTCGCCGTAGGCGTGTCCGCCAACTGCGCTTCCCCAGGCCCCGCCAACGCCCGACGGGATCGGATCGGCCCAAACTGATCCAACGGGTTGACCACCGGCGGCCGCAGGCCGGGCAACTCCGGCGGAGGCAGCACCCGACCCGTACCACAGTCCGGCAGCGTCGACGGATCATGTTCCACCACCGCACAGAGGCCGTCACCCAGCGGAAACACCTGGAAATTGCCCTTCGCCGTCGCGATCGAACCCACCACCCGGTCACCGCGGATCACAAACGCCGCCGATCCCCCATCCACCAATCTTCCCGTCCAACTCCGGCCCTCCACACCCGTGAAACCGATCTCCATGGGTTCCGCTTCGACCACAACATCCGGAAACAAATCGAGTTTCAACCGGCCCCCATCAAAGGCCGTCCGGTCCAAAGCCGCCACCCGCGTGCGCCGGTGGGTGCTCTTCGCCGTCAACCGCGCAAAAATTGCCGCACCGTCCGGCTTGGGGGCCGTCGCCGCCGACCGCAGAAGCGGACGGGACACCCCTGCATCCGCCGCCCATCCCTGACCCGAAGACGTCAAAGCCATCAGCGCCACCCACCCCGCCGACCACCGGCAAAACCAACCCTTCCTCAGGCCGGTTCGTGTTTTCATCGACCCTCCTCCACCGAGGCCACACTCGTCCGCACACGCAATTCCGCTTCCAACTGCCCGATTCGCTTATCTTGCGACGCCATCCGCTTGTTCTGGTCGATCAGGTGCAGCGTGAGCTCCTCAATCTTCTCCATCATCCGCTTCTGCATCTCGCCGATCGGCAGCCCATTCTTCGAAATCTCTGCCGCGGTCGGGATCCCAGGCAGATGTTTTCGCTCCTTGATGTGCGCCTCGACCTCCTCCAGCGGCTGCAACCGGTAGTCTTCCTGGAAGACATAGTCCGGCCAATCCGTCGAATTTTCGACCAGCAGCTCCTCACAGACAATCTGGCCATCCACCGACAATTCGTATCCGACCTTGGGAGTCTCCGTGCCGATGGTCACCCAGTTGTTCCCCAAATCCACCACCAAGCTCGGCGACGTGTCCGCGGCAGAGGATTTCATGATGAAACGATCGCCGGCGTCCCGGTAGAAGAGGCCCCACTGCGGGTATTCTGGAGAGTGGACGATCACGGGCTTCTCGGCGTTGTCGACTCCGCCCGGATAGACGTACATCGCCGGAGTGGAAACCGTCGAAAAACCGATCGAACCATCGATCGTCAACGCGGTGAACGGCGCTGCCGCCGAAACGCTGGCAATCCCAACGTTCCCGTTGGGAGCGACGACCATGCCCCTTTTGGTGCTGTCGGCCAGGATACTGAAACGGTTGTCGTTCCAATTCCCGATGTTCGGTCCCACCAACCATGTCTCCGTCGGGTTGGCGAACTGGATACCGAATCCATTGTCCGAGAGCGCTGACTTAATACGCAGATGCGGCGTCGAAGTCGACGACGGCAGATCGATTTGAACCACCGCGTTTGCGTCGAACAGGGAGGTACCGACGCCGAGATTGCCTAAAACGATCTGATCGCCCGTCACCGTATGGGAGCCAAATGTCTGCGCATTGCCCCCTTCGCTGAGAAGATAGAGATGGGTCCCAGCGCTATTGAAGATCTCGAACGCCGAGCTCACTCCACCGCCGTTGTCGATCGTCAGTTCAATGTCGCCCCGTGAGATCAGGGAAAGAATTGCCGCATTGTTGGTGATGCTGGAGGTGGCAATCCCACCCGAGGCCGTCAACTTCCCCGTCATCGTGTCGCCCGCCTTCAGCACGTAGCGGGTGTCCACGCTCGCCAGACTGAAGTCCGATAACGTCAGAGTTCCATCCAGGATGTCCGCACTCGCGATCGTGCTGTCCGCGATGTCCGCCGACGCCACCGTCCCATTAAGGAGGTCGGCACCCGTGATCGTCCCATCCGCGATGTCCGCCGATACGATCGTGCCATCGAGAATTTTGGGGGAAGTGATCGCCCCATCCGCAATGTCACCGGTCGCGATCGTGGCGTCCGCGATGTCGATCGATAGGATGGTGCTGTTCAGAATCTTCGCGGACGTAACCGACCCATCGGCCAGATTAGGGGTCTGCACCGCACCGGGCGCCAACTGCTGACTCCCCACGGCGTTGTCAGCCACCGTCGTCGACCGGAGGGCATAGGGCACCGACAACAAAGGCTGGTCGGGTACCAAGCGCTGAAAACCAAGTACGCCGTTGTTGAACCAGACCCGGAGGAACACGTTCGTCGTGTTCACCGCCGACGGAGGGATGGGGACCGTCATGCTCGCCACGTTCGTATCGCCCAAGGGCATCGAATATCGACCGTGCACCAGGTTCGTGATCACCCAACCGGTGGGCTCGCTCCCCGCCACACTGGTTCCATCGTGGCTCCAAAGACTTGTAGCACCGCGCACCAGGGCGAACTTGAACCTTCCTTCCCCGTGAAAAGGCACCGCATTCACTTCAACAAAGCCGATATGGCTCAGGACCGACGGGGCTTGCGCATGGACAACTCCACCTCCCAGCAGCGCGATCACGCACCCAAACCCGACTGCGAACTGGGAAATCCAGGTCCCGGGTTGAAACGAGAAAATACGCCTATCCCGCTGACCCAAGTGAAATTTCATACGTCCTTACGACCAAGTAAAATCTTTAGCCTTCAGCTAATACAAGGCATTTTTCCAAGCGATAGAAGGCCAGTCACCTCCACTAATCACACCGCTAACTACCTGGTGATAAGTATTTAGCAGAACGAATCGCCTCCTCGGATTCTGCGATTCCTCCCCATCCATCCTTGGCCCACTCTCCCCTACGTGCTTGGTTCTCGACCCCACCGCGCCTGGAGCTTTTGGGTGCTCAGCGCGCTCGTTGTCACGGCGTGTCGGCCGGTTCCTAGAACCTCAGGCCCCCTCGCCCACGACGCCTATGTCTGGCAGCGCGAATGGAATCCGCACGTCACGGCTTCCGTGCGGTCAAACGCCGGGGTGTTCGGGGTCCTCTCGGTCCTGGTCGGTGAAATTTCGTGGACTGCCCGTGCTCCCAAAGTCGTCCGCGTGACCCCCGACGCAACCGCCCTTCAGGATCTCACGAACAACCCCCGCCTTGGGATCGTGCTGCGGGTAGGGACGTACCCGGGACCCTTCGAAGCCGACGACTCGACCGCACGCATGCTTCGCCGCACCGCCCGCGAATGTGTCGACGCGACGCGACAAGCGGGCATCGCCGTCGCCGAGCTTCAGGTCGATTTCGATTGTGCTGAGCGCCATCTCGGCGGCTACCGGATCTGGGTTCAAGCGCTGCGACGGGAAGTGGCCCCGATACCGGTGGTGATCACCGCGCTGCCGAGTTGGCTGAATCATCGTTCGTTCCGCGATCTCGTCGCCGCATCCGACGGTTTCATTCTTCAAGTTCACTCGTTGGCCCGTCCCCGGCATCTCCACGAACCGGCATCGCTTTGTGATCCGGAGGCGGCCCGCCGGGCGGTGGAACGGGCCGCGCGGGTGACGGGCGGCGTACCCTTCCGGGTGGCACTTCCCACCTATGGTTACCTCCTCGCCTTCGGCACGAATGGGGCCTACCTCGGTGCCTCCGCCGAGGGCCCCCCGCCCGCCCGCCCCCCAGGTACCCAGCTTCGTGAACTCACCGCCGATCCCACTACCTTGGCGCAGTTGGTGACCGACTGGACGGGCGACCGGCCAGCCTCCATGAAGGGATTGATTTGGTACCGGCTCCCCGTGAAGGGCGATCAATTCAACTGGCGGTGGAGGACACTGGAAAGCGTCATGGCCGGACGCAGCCCATCCGCCCGGCTTCAGGCCACCACCGTCTCACCCAGCCCCGAATTGACCGAAATCATCCTTGAAAACATCGGTTCCGCCGACCGCACCGGTCCCGTGGCGATCCGGCTGCGATGGTCCGGAGCGCAACGACTCGGCGCCGACGGTATCCGGGGATTCGAGGCCCTTTTCACAGGTCCCCACGACGTGTTATTCACGAACGCGATTTGCCGCTTGCCCGCCGGGGAACGGAGTCGTATCGGCTGGGTGCGACTGGATGCACCTGCCCCGATCACGCTGGAAGCGGTGGTTCCGTCGGATCCGCAACCATCCGGAACCCGTTGAAGTGACCCGTCAGACATTTTCCATGAACCGATCTTTCCCTGGAGGGGCAAGCTCCGTCGTGCCTGCCCCCGCGGCGCCGAGGGGGCAATGCCCTCCGCCAACAGGTTCGTCGCCCTCAGACAGCACTCCCCTGCCCGGCAAACGCTCGTCAAGGCGCCGCGCCGTCTCCGGATGGTTTATCGCCGGGCTGGCCGCCAGCCTCTGGCCGGTACTTTGGGCCTGCGGCCCCTTCTTCCCCAACTCCCTGCTCCTGAGTGGCGACGACGCCATTCTCCAGGCCCCGACGGTCTATTTCTTCCGTGAACTCGACCGTCTTCAACTCGAGCCTCCCCCGGGCTTGATCCACGCGACGGACGACGCCTCCGATCGGGAGGCAACCCTCGCCGCCGAGTTCAGAGATCTGCGTCGTGCCCTGAACAACAGCGGAATGGGAACCAACGAGGTCGCGGATCTCGTTCTCACCTTCAGCCGCCGCCGCGCCGACCTGGAAGAACACCACCAGGCGCTCGACCGTTGGCGATGGAAACAGAGCGAATCCCTTCACCGCTCCCCGCCATACAACGACTCCGAGCCGTCGTTCACCTCATCCCCTGGCCGCCCCCAGCTAAGCGCGCCCAAACTGCCGGCCGCGATTCCCCACGAGTTTGAACTCTATCTCAGCGGCGCCCGGGCATGGTGCGAAGGCGCCACCAACGAAGCCCGCCGAGCCTGGGAATCCCTGCTCGCCCTGCCTCTGGAGGCCCGACGCTTCAAGTCCACTTGGGCGGCGTACATGCTCGGCCGTTCCTGGCACGAGGAAGATCCGGAACGGGCGATCCGCTTCTACCACACCACCCGAACCATGACCCGAGCAGGGCTCGTCGACAGCGCCAGCCTGGCGGTGGCGAGTCTGGGATGGGAAGGCCAGCTGAAGCTTCGAACCAATGACCTGGGGCCAGCCCTACGACTTTACCTGGATCAATACGCGGCCGGCTCGACCCAGAGCGCCGGACTGTCGCTTCGCGTGGCGGCGGAACAAGTGGCCACCGCACCCGCCGTACTCCGACTGTCCGTGGCCCGAGACCCCGTCGCCCGCCGGGTGGTCACCGCGTGGCTGCTCGCCAGCACTGCCTATGACCCCACGGATGCCTCCCCCGACGCCGGCCTCGGCCGGTCTTCCCCAGTGCGCGACTGGCTCGAGACCCTGGAAACTCTGGGCTCGGCCGAGGTTCCCCTGGCGGAACAGTTGGCGCTCCTCACCTACCGCCTGGGGGAGTGGGACGCCGCCGCCCGCTGGATTGCCCTTTCCGGCGACTCACCCGTGGCGGACTGGATTCGGGCAAAACTTCTGCTGCGGGAAGGCCGCTTGGCGGAATCCGCCGCTGCTTTCTCCCGGGTACTCGCCCGGCTACCCTTGACTCCACCGGAAGGCCCACACGCCGAAGCCCCCCTCTTCGTCGATAGTCTCTCAGACCCGTCTGATTCCGTGCCAGCGCGCCGAATGATCCTCGCGGAATCAGGTGTGCTGCATCTTTCACGCGGAGAATTCGTCCAGGCGCTCGATGCCCTGCTCCGAGCCGGTTACTGGATGGACGCTGCCTATGTCGCCGAGCGGGTTCTCACCCTTCCCGAGCTCCGCGGGTACGTGGACTCCCACTGGCCCGCCCTTTCCGGCAAGAACGCCGCCTCCGAGGAAGCCCAAACCAACGATCCCACCACGCCCCGCGGTCAGCGCGAACGCATCCGCCACCTGCTCGGACGCCGACTCACCCGCTCCAGCCAGGGTCAAGAAGCCAACCTCTATTATCCGAAAGCATGGGCGGAAACCCATCGAACCTTCATCAACCGGCTCGGACAGGGCGAGGACCCCACCCAGCCACCTTCAGACCGCGCCCGCGGTTGGTTCGCCGCCGCCGGAATCGCCCGCACCCACGGGCTCGAGATCCTGGGTACCGAGCTTGCCCCCGACTGGGCGATCTGGTCCGGCCAACATGAATACGGCCCAACCCAACAGGAACGCTCCAACCACGCGGCCCAGCACCTTCGCCCCTCCGCCTCGGAACTCCGACGCGCCAACCAGCACACCGCCGATCCTGAAAAACGATTCCACTACCGATATCAGGCCGCCTTCCTGGCCTGGGACGCCGCCCAATGGATGCCCGATAACGACCCTGAAACCGCCCGCATGCTCTACACAGCCGGCACCTGGTTGAAGGCGCGCGATCCCAAGACCGCCGATCTTTTCTACAAGGCGCTCGTCCGACGGTGCCGCGCCACCGAATTGGGAGACGCCGCCGACCGCCAACGCTGGTTCCCGGAACTGGATGCCACCGGAAAACCCATCGTCACGCGCCTCCCCCGTTCCCCCCGACCTCCGTCGTTTCCAGAGCCGGAATCCATCGAAGGCCCGCCAATCGATGCATCGGCCTCGGAAGCTTTACTGCCTGAAGCTTCCGAGTTCGAATCCGACGCCCTACCACCCCTTCCCGAACTCTAACGCCACGACACGGATGCCTCCTCTCGTCATCGCATGCGGCGATTATGCCGGAATCGGACCCGAAGTGACCCTCAAAGCGGTCGCCGCCGAACGCGCCAACCCCCACCTGTCGGGTGTTGTCCTGGTCGGCGAGGTCGCGGGGCTGGAACGTCTCCGATCTCAGCTGAATCTCGACCTCGTCTGGTCCTCTTACCCCGATTCGGGTCCCGACACTCGCGGGCACTCACGACCCGAAGGTCCCCGGCCCCCAACCGGCTGCCCGGTCTGGATCCTCGACGTCAGCCCCCTTGTCCCCCCGGCGAATGCCCTCACATCCCCTGCCCATAACTCGGCGCTGGCGGCGCTCGGATATCTACGTCGTGCCGCGGCTGGCTGCCTTCGAGGTGAATTCGCCGGCCTCGTGACCGCTCCCGTCAGCAAGGAGGCCATCCTCCGATCTGGCGTGAAATTTGTAGGGCAAACCGAGTTTCTGGCGGAACTGGCCGGCGTCCAAGACGTCACCATGATGCTCCTCGGAGACGACGACCACGGCCGATGGCTCCGCGTCGCGCTGGTCACCACCCACCTGCCACTCCGGGATGTGGCCGATTCCATCACCACCAGCGATGTCACGCGTGCAATCCGGCACGCCACCGATGCCTGCCGCAAATTGGGACTTTCGCGCTCCCGGATAGGTGTCGCCGGCCTCAATCCGCACGCCGGCGAAGGCGGGATGCTCGGCGACGAGGAAATTCGCGTCATCAGGCCCGGCATTGAGGCAGCCCGAGGTTTCGGCATCGATGTCCAGGGGCCCATCCCAGGCGACACCCTCTTCCACAGCGCCCATCGAGGAGACTTCGACGCCGTGGTGGCGATGTACCATGACCAGGGACTCGCACCCCTGAAGCTGATTGCCTTCGACCGCGGGGTGAACTGGAGCCTCGGCTTACCCTTCGCCCGAACCTCCCCCGATCACGGCACAGCCTTCGACATCGCCGGACAAGGCATCGCCGACCCCTCCAGCATGCGTGCCGCCATCCGCCTGGCGTGCCAACTCGCGCCACATTAAACGAAAAGACCGGGACCTTGTGGGCTCCCGGCCTTGTTCGGCGCAAAATCAGAACTGAACTCAAGCACGTCGCCGTGCCCGCCACATCCAGGCAGCCATAAAACCAATGCTGCCGCCCGCAATCATGGTGCTGGCCTCCGTTGATCCCTAAATCCCTGAAGCTAACGTTAACGTCCTAACCATTTCCGCATGCGTCCGCCTGAAGATGGGGCTTCGGCGGCATAACCCGGTCGAAATTGGGCCACCAAGACCTGACTGCGCGCCGCCGTCAGAGCCATGATGAACTCGTCGTAACTCTGAAAGCGGTCAGCCGGATTCTTGGCCATGGCCCGCCACAGCGCGTCGCTGGTGGGCTGGGTGATGTCCGTCCGCACGTGGTTCGGCGGAGTCAGGGGCGTGTGAATGTGGGCCCCTACCAGTTCCTCGATCGTGGGCGCCTCAAACGGCACATGCCCGGTCAACCCGTGATAGAGCGTGCCAGCAAGGCTGTACATGTCCGACAGAAAGGTCTCCTGCTCTCGCTTCACCTTCTCCGGAGCCACGTAATAGGGCGTGGCCCACAGCGAGGATTCATCGACGCCATCGTGTTGGGCCGAGCGGGCCAGACCGAAATCCACCAGCTTCGGTTCGCCGTCCGCGTTGAAGAGGATGTTGCCTGGCTTGATGTCACGATGGAGCAGGTTCTTTTTCAGCGCAGCATCCAGTGCATCGGCGACCTTGATACCCATATCCAAAATATCGAGTTCGGGAAGTGCCGTTTCCTTCTCGATGCGGCTGTCCAAGCTGCCGCGATCAGCAAGTTCCATCACCAGATACAACTGGCCGTCCAGTTGGCCGAACTCGTAGATGTGAATGATGTTGGTGTGATTCAGCGCCCCGCACGCCCGGGCCTCCCGCTGAAACGCCTCCACGGCTTCCCGATCCTGAAGGAGCTCTCGGCGCATCATCTTGACCGCCACCTCCCGTACCAGCATCTCGTCAAACGCCCGGTACACCGTGCCCATGCCCCCCGACGCAATCGGACCGCGAAGTTCCAATTGCCGCATCTTCAGCGGGACCATCAACGGATGTCCGCACTTCGTGCAGGGGGTGAATTCGAGCGCCGGAAGGTCTGCCGGGATAAACACTTGGGCGCTGCACCCCGCGCACGTCACAAGCTTGAGCGGTCTTCGCTCTGGGGGGGCCGGTCCGTTGGCTATCACGCGATCAAGCTACCACGCCACTCGAATGAGACAAGGGATGAGGGCTGGCAGGACGAGATAGACATCAGTTCTTCTTCTTCGGATCCAGGTTCTGATCGATCTCACCGCCAGCCAGACCTGTCTTCGCGCCACCTTCAGGAACTTCGACTTTCGCAATCCACAACAGGCCGTTCAGGACAACCTTCCGGAAATCGGAATTCACCCAGTTCCGGTGAAAATGCCCGCCTGTAAATCCAAACCCACGCCCCCCGTCCTCGCGCTCCCGCACCCACATCATCGATTCAGGCCGACCCGTGGCACTCTGAATGTGCGGGTAGGGCCCCTTGGGCCAAACGTAGGGGCCTTCACGAACCGAGTCCGGAGGAGTCGCCACCAGGATCGGCTGAACACCCTTCATGTCGTCCCGGAAACGCATGTTGAAATACCACTCGTCGTGAATCGAAAACGGCTTCACCCCGCGCGAGACCGGATGGTCCGGGAAGGTCTTGAACTCCGGCGACCACATCGGATTGCACGAAAACTCGTGCTCATAATACCCACCGATCCATTCCTGCATCGCCCGACCCGGATCACCTTTCGGCACTTCGACTCCGTAGTGCATAAAGCCCAGGCCAACCCCTTTCTTCGCCAAACCGTCGATGAAGTTCATCCGTTCCTGCTGGATCGCCGGATGCCCTGCCCCGCCGTCGGCGTAAATGGCGACCGCCGAGACACCCTCAAATGCCGAGGCATCCGTCGGCCAGCCATTGGACGCCACCAACGCCTGAACCCCCGGCAAGGAATTTAAGCTGCGCTGGATGAGCAGCATGCCCGCCCTGAATTCGTGGTCGCCTGGCCCGTGGCTCTGCCGCCCGGCAATCAACAGGATACGTGCCGCATCCGCCTGAGTCGCCAGGAACATCAGCCCGGCGACGAAGAAAACGAGAATGGCTTTCATCGGTTCAATTCAGTTGGTGACGGCACATCTTGGGACCGCCGCGACCCTTTCCGCAACTGCTTCGGGGCCGCCGTTCATCCATCCGGTGAATCCAGGCACCGAACCGGGCCTGACCTGCAACACTCAAGATGTGGCAAATTGCTTCGCCCATTACCTCCCTTCCATGTCGTCTGGGTCCGTCCGTGATGGCCTTTCCGTGTCATTCCGGCACCTAAAATCGAGTGGCCGCATCCCGGCTTGCGCGCCCAATAAGATGGGCCCACGGTGTTCGACCAAGATCCGGCCCCCCGGGCCACCACCCATCCCAAGGAGGAATCATCCCATGAAGATCACGCTGCTCGCTTGCCTTGCCACCCTTACGCTGGCCCTCTCCGCCACCGCCGCCGAATGGCGCACCGACTTCGAAGCCGCCAAATCCGAAGCCAAAAAAGACAGCAAGATCATCGTCATGAACTTCACCGGTTCCGATTGGTGTGGGTACTGCATCAAGATGAAGAAGGAGACTCTTGATATGAAGGCGTTCACCAGCTACGCCGCGAAGAACGCGGTGCTGGTCGAGGTCGACTTTCCCAGCCGGAAAAAGCTCCCGGCCCCCCAACAGAAAGCCAACGACGCGCTCCGCAAGAAGTTCGAAGTCGAAGGCTATCCCACCTTCGTGTTCACCGATGCCACCGGCAAGGAACTCGGCCGCCACGTGGGTTACCTCCAGGGCGGCCCGCTTGCCTTCATCGACCGATTGGAGAAGGCCAAAGGCAAGACCAAAGCCCCCTAGAACCCTGCCTCAATTCAATCCCCGAAAAAACTCACGAGCCGTCGCGCAAGTCGCCCGGCTCAGTTCCTCGAGCGAACATCCTTTGCAGCCTGCAACCGCTTCGGCCAGTTCGCGTACATACGCCGGTTCACATCGCTTACCTCGATAGGGGATCGGCGCCAGAAACGGGCAGTCCGTCTCCAGCATGAAGGAACCCAGCGGGACCTCGGAGAGAGCGTCCCGCACGTTCTGCGCGCTCTTGAACGTCGTGATGCCCGTGAAACTGACCAGGGAACCCGCGCTCAGCACCTCTCTGGCCTCAGCCGGACTCGCCGTGAAGCAATGGACCACGCCACGGGTTCGCCCGCGGTACTCCGCCAAGACCGATAGCGCCTCCTGAAATGCCTCCCGTTGGTGGATCACGCAGTTGAGCCCCAACGCCGACGCCACCTCCAACTGCTGTCGGTAGAGACTCCGTTGTCGCGTCCGCACCCGGTCCAGCTCCTCAGGCGACTTGTCGCCCAGCCGGTACCAGTCCAGTCCCGCTTCTCCAATGCCGACCACCTTCGGCTGTCGCGCCAGTGCCGTCAGTTCCGCCACAATGTCTTCAGGTTCCTCGTGCGCGTGATTGGGATGCACCCCGACGACCGCATAGACCGAAGGAAACCGCGCCGCCAATTCGATCACTCTCCGACTGCCCGCCAAAGTCGTCCCGATGCAGAGAATCCGGGAAATCCCCGCGCTCGAAGCCCGTTCCACCACCGCCTCCAAGTCCACCGTGAAATCCGGGAAATCCAGATGCGCGTGTGTATCGAAGAATTCCGCCATGGTTTCGGTAGGCTATCGCAAACCCACCCCCAGGTCAGCCCTTCGTTCCCGCCTTCAATAAGAATCCTCTTCCCGCTCCGCCGCCATCGACCGATGCTCGAACTGGATCGCATGCTGCCCCGACTTGCCCCGCTCATCCCCGCCCTGATCGTCACCCTCATTCTTGCCGCCTGCGCGCCGCCCCATCCCGGCTCCACCGCCGGCCCCACTCACAGCCCGACCGAGTCAGCCCGGACCGCTCCGCTTCCTCCCGTCTTTCGCGAACCCAAGCTCGCCGAAATCGACGCCGCAATCCTCACCGCCATCTCGAATCGAGCCCTCCCAGGCGCCGTCCTGTGGCTCGAACGGCACGGCTCCAATTACCACAGAGCCTACGGTCAGCGTGCCACACTCCCCGTACCAGAACCAATGTCGGAGGACACCGTCTTCGATGCCGCCTCATTGACCAAAGTCATCGCCACCGCTCCTGCCATCCTGCTCCTCGCCGAACGTCATAAGATCCGCATCGAAGCCCCGGTCCGCGACTATCTCCCGCAGTTCACCGGTGACGGCCGCGACGCCATCACCGTCCGCCACCTGCTCACCCACACCTCCGGACTCCGCCCCGGCATCGCGCTCCGACCCGATTGGTCGGGTTACGATGCCGGAATCGAACGTGCCCTCGCGGAGAAACCCACGGACCCACCGGAACGCCGATTCCGCTACAGCGACGTCAATTTCATCCTCCTGGGTGAGATCGTCCGACACGTCAGCGGCCTGCCTCTCGACGCCTTCTGCGCCACCAACTTGTACCAGCCCCTCGGGATGTCAGACACCGGGTTCCGACCCTCAACCCCACTTCAGCCGCGGATTGCCCCCACCACCCTCGACAAGGAGGCTTACCTGCGCGGCAACGTTCATGATCCCACCTCTCGCCGCATGGGCGGTGTCGCCGGACACGCCGGACTCTTCACCACCGCCCCGGACCTTGCCCGCTTCGCCCGCATGTTTCTGGCCGGCGGCGAACTCAACGGCGTCCGCGTGTTCAGACCGGAAACCGTCCGGCTGATGACGACCGTCCAGTCACCCCCCGCACTGACGGATTCCCGGCGCGGCTTCGGCTGGGACATCGACTCGCCCTACGCCGGTCCGCGAGGTGATCACCTACCTGTGGGAAGCTACGGGCACACCGGGTGGACCGGCACTTCGCTGTGGATCGATCCGTTCTCCGGCACTTTTGTGATCCTGATGTCGAACCGGAATCATCCCACGGAGGACGGCAACGTGCTGCCACTCCGCCGCCAGTTGGGCACCCTCGCCGCCGAAGCCATCGAAGGCTTCAACTTCCACGGGGTCTCCGAGGCCCTGCCGCGGCAAACCAAACCTGTCACCCCCGCGCGATCCACGTCCCCCGCCGGATCCGCGGGCTCCCAAGTCCGCAACGGCATCGATGTCCTGGCCGCCCAGGGATTCGCGCCCTTTCGCAAACGCCGGATCGGACTCATCACGAACCACACCGGCATCGACCGGGACCGCAATCCGACCATCGACCTGCTCAAGAACGCGCCGGAAGTCGATCTGCGGGCGCTCTTCAGTCCGGAGCACGGCATCCGCGGGCAATTCGACGAGAAAGTTCCCGACGGCGTCGACACCAAGACCAGCCTGCCCATCTACAGCCTCTATGGCGAAACCCGCCAACCCCGGCCGGAACACCTGAAGGATCTGGATGCCCTCGTCTTCGACATCCAGGACATCGGCTGCCGATTCTACACCTACGTGGCCACCATGGGCCTCTGTCTCGAAGCCGCCGGCCGAGCCAATCTTGAATTCGTCGTCCTCGACCGCGTCAACCCGATCAACGGAGTCACCGTGGAAGGACCCGTCTACCGGGGGGTGACCAATCATTTCGTGGCTTTCCATAGTATCCCGCTCCGCCACGGCATGACGGTCGGGGAATTGGCTCGCATGTTCAACGCGGAGAAAGCTTGGAACACGCGACTCACCGTGATCCCGGTTGAGGGCTGGAAACGTTCGCAGGGATTCGACGACACCGGGCTTCCCTGGATCAACACGTCGCCGAACATGCGGAACCTGAAGCAGGCGTTTCTTTATCCCGGTGTCGGTCTGGTCGAATTTGCGGTCTCGGTCGGCCGCGGCACCGACACGCCGTTCGAAGTGGTGGGCGCTCCGTATGTCGATGACCGCCGTTTCGCGGAGGAACTGAACCGTGCGGGTCTGCCGGGCATCACCTTTGTGCCCATCCGGTTCACGCCCACGGCTAGCGTCTTTAAGGACCAGGCCTGCGGTGGCGTCTACTTGATGCTCAACGATCGGGAAGCCTGCCGCGTGGTGGACGTTGGCATCCTGCTCGCGTCGACCCTCCAGCGGCAGCACCCCAAGGATTTTCCGCTGACCAAGATCTCGACCCTGCTCCAGCACCCGGCAACGGTGGAAGCGATTCGATCTGGCAAACCTTTGGCGGAGATCAAAGCGCTTTGGTCGACGGATCTGGCGGAATTCCAGGCTCGGCGGGGATCCTTCCTGATTTACTGACGCCAAAATGAAAATGCCGGTTGACGGATCGTTTTCACTCACCATACTGCGCGTCCTCCGTTTGCGGGGGTGTAGCTCAATTGGTTAGAGCGCTGCCCTGTCACGGCAGAGGTTACGGGTTCGAGCCCCGCCACTCCCGCCATTTTTCCCCGCAAAATCGATGGTTCTGGATTTCTCCTGACGAATTCCTGACAATATATGTCATAAACATGGGGAATTTCCCACGGTGGTTCGAGTTGGCCAGACACGGGCAACCATCTACCAAACCCCCTCCCGAGGCTGTCCCGCCTACACGGTTTGCGGTACGAAGCGCGAGGCTGGTCTGAGCGAGCGCTACCTTCAGGACCTGGACTCTCGCCTGGAAGAGTTCTCCCGAGATTTTCAGTGTTCCATTGGTGCCGTGACCGGACCCGAGATCCGGGCTTGGCTCCAGAAAAAGGACGTTTGCAACCGAACCCGCAACAATCCCCGGGTTGCGATTCAAACTCTCTTTTCGTTCTCGGTAGGCCAGAAATATTTACCGAAGGAATGGAACGAGATGTCCGCTGTGCCGACCTGGAAGACCGTAGGCGAAGAAGTCGAGATCTTCACGCCTAGCGAGATGTCGACCACCGGGACACTTTGATTCTGCCCCCGTACTCGAGGCCTGCCGACCTTTTTAGCCGTTGGTCGTGGGTTCGAATCCCACCCAACCCACCACTTCAATTCCTCAGACAAAGCCCGTCATTCCGGGCGAAAGTCCACTTCCGGGCGCTCCACTGCCAATCAGGTCGAATCGGCTCCAAATGCGCCCAATGCCCGGAAAATGACAACTACTGGCAACTACCCCCAAGTCCTTTGGGCGGGGGTACTCCCGCTGGAACACCGTGCCGCGCGGTTGGTGTACGTGAGCATCCCGGAAGACCCCGGGGCCGGAGGGGCCCCGTACCTGAGTTTTTAACTCGACCGGCAGCGCCTGCGCGGGGTCCGGCGGCGGGAAGGCAATTACCTGCTGAGAACCAACCTGAGTGGGCGCACGCCATGGGAACTGTGGGAGCAGTGCATGCGCTCGGTGCAAGTGGAGGAGGCGTTTCGGAACCTCAAGGGCGACCTGAGCGTGCGGCCGATCTGGCACCAGATGTCAGCGCCGGTCTGAAAATGTAGCTGGGATGCCGGTTTGAAAATGCGGTCTTCTTCCGTTGCCGTTTTCTTGAAACTTCGGTCCTGAACTCTTCTTCCGTTTTCTTCGGCGTCGGTGGTCTCGCACGGTGAATAACTCGGGCTTGATTCGGAAGGGATGGGCGTTTCGCCCGTCCTGACTTCACCGACCTCGTTCAACCAAGTCCTCGGTTCCCTGATCGAGAACATCGACGCTTTCCCCGTCATCGAACCGAGCACGGGCAAGATCGGCCTGCGGTTGGTTCGGGAAGCCGAAGCGGGCGTCGCCTGAGACGAGGACGACTTCACGGAGACGCCGGACATCGACGCCACAAGGTGGGAGGGCACCTACAACCTCGTGACGGTGAAGTTCACCAACCGCGAGAAGGCCTGGACCGCCGACTGTGTCTCGTTCCGAAAGAGGACCGGGATTGGCCTAACGCTATCCCGATCGACGTTGCCCTGGATGACGTGGAACCGGAGGGCGAGTACTCGGCCCAACCGCTCCTGCCAACGTCGCCCTCGAACTGCCCTACGGGTACCTGCGCGAGGCCAAGCCGTCCCTGATCTTCGTGCCCGTTCGCGGGGACCCGTTGACGAACGGGTTTCACG